>JGI20214J51088_10002256_pt1 | contig 12891 bp, 12 predicted proteins | sample WetSurMetagenome_FD_51088 | JGI IMG/M metagenome (IMG submission 51088)
GTCAAGAATGAATTGAAGAGCAAGTGACAAAGCGGCTGCAACGTTATCATTGAATCGCATCAACCGCGTTTCCCTGCCAGCGCGTTAGGCAGAATTGTCTGTCATCCGGCGGTTTGAATAACGATGAGTACGGACAAAGCGGATACTGTGATTCTGATTCATGGACTCTGGATGCATGGCATAGTCCTCCTGCCACTCCAGCGCCGTCTGCTTGCAGCCGGATATTCTGTACGCAGATTTTCCTATCCATCCTGGAGGGGCAGCCTGGCCGACAATGCCGATTTGCTATCCAGCTTCGTCAATGCAACCCCCGGCGCCGCTATCCGTTTGGTCGCACACAGTCTGGGCGGCTTGGTCGCGCTTAAGATGTTGTCCCAGGAACCCGATGCCCGCATACGCAGTGTCGCCCTGCTGGGTACCCCGTATGCGGGTTGCCATTGCGGCATTACCCTCGCCGAGCAGCCCGTAATGAAAATGCTTGTCGGACACACGTTCAAGGACTGGTTCAGTCTGCCTCGCCCCGCTCTGCAAACTGCAGTGGAGATTGGCGTCATCGCCGGCAGCCGCCCTGTCGGTCTCGGGCGCCTGATTCCCGGACTGGCGCGCCCCAACGATGGCCTCGTTTCGGTAAACGAAACACACATAGCCGTGGCCAGGGACAGCATCACGCTAGATGTCAGTCATTCCGGCATGCTTGTATCCCGAGTCTGCGCGGGGCAAATCTCCAACTTTCTAAGGATGGGGGAGTTCATTCATGCTTAGGCGAATTCTTGCGGCGGCCCTGTGCCTGCTCGTCTTCGGCTGCACAGATATCGCCTACTACGCCCAGGCAACCGAAGGGCAGATGAGGCTCATGGCGGCGACGCGGCCAATATCAGAANTCATCAATGACCCGTCGACCAAGCCAGTGCTGCGCCAGCAACTCCAGGGGGAAATCGCCATACGGGAATTTGCCAGCCGGGAGCTTGCCCTGCCGAACAATGGCAGCTATCGCTCCTACGCCGACCTCGGACGCCCCTTTGTCGTCTGGAACGTCTTCGCAGCACCAGAGTTCTCTTTGGAACCNCAACAGTGGTGCATGATATTCGTCGGCTGCGTCAATTATCGCGGCTACTATGACAAGAACGACGCAGAACTCTATGCCGGCCAGTTGAGCCAGGCGGGGGCCGACACCTATGTCGGCGGCGTGCCCGCCTATTCGACTCTCGGATACTTCAACGATCCGGTGCTGAATACTTTTCTGCGTTTTGGCGACGAGGAAGTCGCCCACATCATCTTCCATGAACTTGCCCATCAGCTCGTTTATGCAGAGGGTGACTCCGCCTTCAATGAATCGTTCGCCACGGCCGTCGAGAATGAGGGCATGCACCGCTGGTTGAAAATGTCGGGGTCGCCGGAGCGGCTGCGGGATTTCGACAAGCAACAGGAACGCAAGGCCCAATTTCACCAGCTGGTGGGAGACACCCGCGACAAGCTGCGCGCCATCTATGTATCATCGTTGGCGCCTGACGAAAAGCGACGCGCCAAGCTGGAAGTAATCACAGAGATGAAGCAAACCTACGCCGAATTTAAAGCGCGTTGGGGCGGTTACGGAGATTACGATCAGTGGTTCAACCAGCCACTCAATAACGCCACCCTGGGTTCTGTTACCCTGTATACGCAATGGGTTCCAGCATTCCAAACCATGCTCGAACAGCAAGGCGGAAACCTGCCCCGCTTTTACCTGCAAGTGGCTGCACTGGCCCATTTACCAAAAATCGAGAGATCCGCGGCGCTCACCCAGTTCTTGCCGAACCGCACGGCCGCTTCCGCGGCCATCTTCTAACTCACTCTCTTTAAAATGAGTACTCAACTGGCTGCAGTTCACTGACAGCCAATGAGCGTCTTCTTTTCACTTAGCGAACTCCGGTATGCGTCGTTGGCGGTACTTGGCGAAGTTCCGCTTTATGGAAACGAAAAATTGTGGCTTGTGAAAGTACCAGGAGCCGGATTGTGCCGGTCACTACCCTTCGTGTGCTTCCGCTGTCGGCACTGCCGTACTCCTTGGCAACGTTTGTCGGTGTCGATCGGTCACTGTTGCAGCTGACCGGTTGCCTTGGGTTGTGAAGAAAGATTGTCCGGGTGTTGTGACGCCGCCTGCGGTCCCTCTATCTTTTCTTGTGTCCAGTCCACCATCTTTCCCGCGCCCAATGACACAAAGGAGGCAAGTGCAAATATCACTATGCCGCGTGTCATGCCCTTGGGGATTTCCTGCTCATCCATATAACGGCGAACATACCAGGCGGCGACGAAGAACACGGTCGTGGAGATGATCAGGTTCCAAATGGATGGCAGTGTGAACATTATAGGTTTTCCCCTGGGCTGGAATGTTACGCAACCTGTGTCTTGCTAGCAACCATGCACCGGCAACCTGAACATCAGTTGATTTGCGACGCCTTGGATTTCCGTCCCGGCGCTGCTGGTGGGGTTATCCCAGCCAACCGGCACCTTATCCCTTCGATTTTCTGACCATCCTCAAACCGGGTGGAGTGGTAAGCCACGACCTCGCCTTTGGCCGATAGCTCAGCCAAATACAGACGTGTTTTTGAAAGTGAAAGGCCGGCAGCTTCGGCGATCTCGGCATCAAGTCTCTCGCCACCGTGCTTTTTTAGGTATTGCAGGATCTCGTTCATATCTTCCGAATATTTCAAAGTTAAAAAAGCCGGCTTGTCGCCGGCTTTGATTATATGGCAGCGCGATCTTTAATTCGTGGCTTCTAGATAAAGACCAGCCCAGCTCGCAATCGATACGGAAGCCGCTGCAAGCCAGCCCAGGGCCATATGAAACTCACTGTCATGTGTATTGGTGTTATTTTTGATCTTGTCGCTCATTCTTCATCTCCTGCGCAGATAATCGTTATCCCAACGATCAGGGCAGATATAAGACTGAATTAGTATGAATTAGTTCAATGACGCTCGCGGGGAATCTGTGCTTGGATTTATAGCGTGGAAACAGGCTCCAGTTTTTGCCGTGATCCTGCCAAAAGAGCAAACCCGAGGGGTCCATAAGACTAAAGGCCAATAGCATTTAAACTGGGGGGCCCTACAATTCCTGGCAAGTGATTTATGGCCACTTCCGTACATCTCAGGACATCAGCCCGATCATCGTCCGGGTTACCAGCGCCTTTACACAGCATACACACTGCTTATTTCTGGGCGCGACCCGGGATAGAGCAAAACATTTTGACCTGGAGTTCACCATGAAAAAGGCATTTCGTATTTTCGGGCTTGTCGCCCTGTCTATCGCCCAATTTGCATGGGCGGGCGATGACATCGCACTCAGCGCAAAGCAAGCGCAAGCGCTCGGTATCGCCACTGCGGCATTGTCCGGCAAGCAGTCCGGCGAAGTGTCCGGATTGCCTGCCCAGGTTGTTGTTCCACCCAACCAGATGTTCGTCATCAGCACACCGCTTCCGGCCATGATCGAACGGACGCTGGTGGGTGTGGGCGATAGCGTCCGGAAAGGCCAGCCGATAGCGCGATTGCAAAGTCCCGCATTGGCCGAGGCACAGCGCGGCCTGTTGCAGGCCAGCGTGCAAAGCCAACTCGCCAAGGAGAATCTCGCGCGCGACGAATCATTATGGAAAGAAGGCATCATTGCCGAAAGCCGTTTTCTCGCCACCAGGGGATTATCGCGCCAGGCTGAGGCGGTATTGGCAGAGCGCAAACAGATGCTGCATCATGCGGGAATGTCCGATGCCGCGATCGCACAGTTGCAATCCGGCAACAATGTGAGCAGTCTGCTCACGATGACCGCTCCGATCGATGGCGTGGTACTGGAAAAATCGGCCGACGCGGGCCAACGCCTCGATGCGGCCGTGCCGATGTTCAAGATCGCCAGGCTGGATCCGCTCGCGCTGGAGATCCAGGCACCGCTGGCTTACACCCGCAATCTCAAGACAGGCGCAAAGATCACTGTACCGGCATATGCGGCCAGCGGCAGGCTCACCGCGATCGGGCGCAGCCTGACCGACACCAACCAGACTATCCTGTTGCGCGCCTCGATCCTGCAGGGTGCCAGGAATCTGCGTCCCGGCCAGTTTGTCGAGGTCAGCATCAGCACCGGCGCCAATGGCGGCGCGCAATGGGACATCCCCAACAGCGCGATCGCGCGCATCGCCGGCAAGACCATGATATTCGTGGCAACCCCGCAGGGGTTCCGTGCACAAGCAGTCGACGTACTCAATGAAGGCGCACAGAACAGCGTTATCAGCGGTGCACTCAACGGTGACGAAAAGATCGCCGTGAGCGGCGTGTCAGCGCTCAAGTCGAGCCTGCTGGGCGCAGGCGGGAATTAGATCATGTTATCCAGACTCGTTGAATTTGCGCTGACCCAGCGCTTGCTGGTGGCCGCGATGACGCTGCTGCTGCTGGGCGCGGGCATCGCAGCGTTCCGTGACTTGCCGATAGACGCGTTCCCGGACGTTTCTTCCACCCAGGTCAAGCTGATCATGAAGGCACCGGGCATGACCCCGGAAGAAGTCGAGGCGCGCATCGTCACGCCCATCGAACTGGAGATGCTGGGCATCCCGAACCAGCGCATCATGCGCTCGATCTCCAAATACGCGATCGCGGACATCACGATAGACTTCAACGATGGCACCGACATCTACTGGGCGCGCCAGCAGGTCGCCGAACGCCTGAACAACGCACAGGGTGATCTGCCGTCCTCCGCTTCCGGTGGTCTCGCTCCGATCACCACGCCGCTGGGCGAAATGTTCATGTTCACGGTGGAGGGAGACGATGTCTCGCTGGAAGAACGCCGCACCATACTCGACTGGGTGATACGCCCGGCGTTGCGCACCCTGCCCGGCGTGGCCGATGTCAACTCGCTGGGTGGCCTGGCGCGCAGCTTTGAAGTGGTGCCTGATAACATTGCGCTGGCTGCCCATGGCATCTCCTTTGCGATGCTGCAACAGGCAGTGCAAGCCAACAACCGCAACGACGGCGCCGGGCGCATCAATGACGGCGAAGAAGCCCTGCTGGTTCGCGCCGAAGGGAGTGTCAAGACCCTGCAGGATCTGCGCAACATCGTCATTGCCAGTCCGTCCGGCAATCCAATACGCGTCGGTGACGTCGCCCAGGTGCGCATCGGCAGCCTGACACGCTATGGTGTAGTGACCAAGGACGGCAAAGGCGAAGCGGTGGAAGGCCTGGTGCTGGGTTTGCGCGGCGCAAATGCGCAGAAAGTGGTCGCCGGCGTGCAAGCCAAATTGCGGGAACTGGCCCCCACCCTGCCCAAAGGCGTCACGACCAGGGTATTTTATGACCGCGGCGCCCTGGTCGACCGGGCGATAGGCACGGTTTCCAAGGCGCTCAGCGAGGCTATCGTGCTGGTAGCGATACTATTGGTACTGTTCCTCGGCAACTTGCGGGCCGCGATCGTCGTGGCCATCACCTTGCCGCTGGCCGTGCTGATCACCTTCATCCTGATGCAATGGTTCGACATGTCCGCCAACCTGATGAGCCTGGGCGGGCTGGCGATCGCGATCGGCATGCTGGTGGACGGCTCGGTCGTGGTGATGGAGAACATCATCAATCATCTGGCCGGCCGGCGCGAGCATATACCGCATCTGCACATCATTTACCGCGCAGTGAAAGAAGTCATCACGCCCGTTGCGGCAGGGGTCGCCATCATCATCATCGTATTCCTGCCGCTGATGACGCTGCAGGGTCTTGAAGGGAAGATGTTCATCCCGGTCGCCCTGACCATCGTGTTCGCGCTGGCAGGTTCGCTGCTGCTGTCGCTGACCGTCGTACCGATGCTTTCCTCAATGCTGATCAAAACCGCCAGCCATGAAGATCCGTGGCTGGTACGCAAGGCGATGGCGATCTATTCCCCGCTGCTGCAGCGCGCACTGGACAGGGAACGCGTGGTGATCATCGCGGCCATCGCGATGTTGCTGGTCAGCGGCGGCGTGTATTCCCTGGTCGGCAAGGCCTTCATGCCCGAAATGGACGAGGGCGATCTGATCATGCAGGTGACCAAACTGCCCTCGATCAACCTTGCGCAGACCGCCGTCATGGACGAGCGCATCCAGCAAGCCATCCTCAAGGCCGTGCCCGAAGTCAAAGGGATCGTATCGCGTGCCGGCGCCGATGAACTGGGGCTGGATCCGATGGGTTTGAACGAGACCGACAACTTCCTGCAGCTCAAACCGCAAGCGGAATGGCGCAACCCGGACAAGAACGTCATCATCGACGACATCCGCCGCGTGATGGCGGATTTCCCCGGCTTGGAATACAGCTTCACCCAGCCGATCGCGATGCGCGTAGCGGAAATGCTCACCGGCGCACGCGGCGATATCGCGATCAAGATATTCGGCACCGACCTGAACAAACTCGACGAAACCGCACAGCAAATGGTCAAGGTGCTGCAAGGCATCAAGGGCAGCGAAGATGTGTACACCGTAAAGAACAGCGGCGTGCAGTATTTCCGCGTGGCGATCGATCGCCTGGCTGCGGGTCGATTGGGACTGAGCGTGGATGACATCGGCAATTCGCTGCGCAGCCAGATCGAGGGGCAGAAGCTGGGCACAGTCATCGAGAATGGTCGCCGCACACCGCTGATCATCCGGGGCAACGCCGAGATACAGCGATCTCCGGCGCTATTTTCCGCGCTCACCCTGCCGCTGCCCAATGGACAGAACGTACCCTTGTCAGTGGTCGCAAAACTGGAGCGCATGGAGGGCCCGGTGAAAGTGAACCGNGAAAATGGCGCACGCATGGTGGTGGTGCAAAGCAACGTGCGAGGCCGAGACCTGGTCGGTTTTGTCGATGAAGCCAAGGCCGCCGTCGCAGCGCAGATCAAGCTGCCGGAAGGCTATCGCCTGACCTGGGGCGGCCAGTTCGAGAACCAGCAACGCGCGGCTGCCAGGCTTGCCGTGGTTGTGCCGGTATCCCTGGGCATGATCTTCATGCTGCTGTTCGCCACGTTCGGCTCGGTCAGGCAAGCCATCCTGGTGCTGACCAATATCCCGTTCGCGCTGATCGGGGGCATCCTTGCATTGTGGATCAGCGGCGAATACATGTCTGTCCCCGCTTCGGTCGGTTTCATCGCGCTGCTGGGCATCGCAGTGCTCAACGGCGTGGTGATGGTGTCCTACTTCAACCAGCTGCACACCGAAGGCATGGACATCACGCAAGTCGTGTTCGAAGGCGCAAAGCGCCGTCTGCGCCCGGTACTGATGACCGCCAGCATCACGGCCTTTGGCCTGTTGCCCGTGCTGTTCGCCACCGGCCCCGGCTCCGAGATCCAGAAGCCGCTCGCCATCGTCGTGACTGGCGGACTGATCAGCTCGACGCTGCTGACGCTGATCATGCTGCCCATTCTTTACCGCCGCTTCGGCCTGGAACCTGCCAAGGAAACCAAATGAAAAATCAAATGAAGGAAATGAATTGCTGTTTGACGCTGGTCTGCCACCAATCGCTGGAAGAGCGGCTGGTGGATCACCTGCTGGAACACCCGGAATGGGTATTTGGCTTCTCCATCCTGAATCTGGAAGGCAGCAGCCAGAAGCAGTTTCTGCCGAGCATGGCCGAACAAGTGCGCGGGCGCTCGCGGCGCGTGCAATTCCAAACTGTCATGAATATCGACGATGCGCATGAATTGATCGCCCACCTCAAGCAGGAAGAAAACAATCCCGAGATGGCTTACTGGATAACACCGGTGGTTGAATTCGGGAGGATGGGATGAAGCCGGGAATAACGGGCAGAATGTGGCATGCAGCAAGCTGCCTGCTGGGACTGGCATTGTTCGGCAATCCCGGCTATGCCGAAGGAATCATCCGCCCCGACCTGCCGCCAGCGGCGCAAGTTGAAAGCGCGTTGGACAATCATCTGCTGGTGCTGAATGCAGCCAGCCAGCTGAAGATGGAGCAGGCCAACCAGCGCAAATGGAACAGCGGTAATTACGAGTTCAACCTGCGCGCCGGCACGGGGCAACGCAACATCGAGAACACCGGAGAAAACCTGAAGGAATGGGATGTCGCGCTGGAGCGCCCTTTGCGCCTGTTCAACAAGGTGGGAATTGATGAAGACATCGGTACGGCCAGTGTCGCACGCGCCGAATTTGCGCTCGGCGATGCGCGCCATGAAGCCGCTCGCTTGCTGCTGCAACTATGGTTCGCATGGCTACGCGAGCAAGCACAAGTTGCACTTTGGCAACAGCAGGTGGACATCCTCAAGCAACAGGCGCAAATGGCCGAAAAGCGCGTCAAGGCAGGCGATGCACCCAGGCTGGAATTGAACCAGGCGCAGGCTGCCGTTGCACAAGCCGGCGTGTCATGGCACCAGGCCCAACTGCGCGCGCAACTTGCCGGCAATGATCTGACGCGCCAGTTCCCCGCCATCCGGTTGCCGGAAGATTTAAGGCCCGAAATCCCGCAAGCCATCGAACATGATTTCCCATTCTGGAAATCGCGCGTACTCGAACACAACCACGAGCTCGGCATGGCACAACAGCAAAACCGCGTGCAACAGCTGCTGGCGCAGCGCAGCCGCGCCGACAAGATGCCCGACCCTACTGTCGGGGTGCGCCACTCGAGTGAATTTGGCGGCACCGAAATAGTGAATGGCGTTTACGTCAGCGTGCCATTCTCTTTCGGGCAACGCAGCGCGACCGCGGAAAGCGTGGCACAACAGGCTGCCATCGCTGCCGATCAGGAAGCCTTTGTCAAACGCCGGCTGGAAAGCGACATCTACGCCGCGTATACCCAGGCAGTAAACAGCTACAACACCTGGCAACAGGCACATGATGCCGGCCAGGCCATGCGCAGCAATGCGGGACTGGTCGCCAAAGCATACAGCCTGGGTGAAAACAGCCTGTTGGACAGCCTCACTTCACGCCGCTTTGCTTTGGAATCCTCGCTGGCGGAAGACCTCGTACAACTCGACGCCAACGAAGCACGTTACCGTTTGCTGCTGGATGCCCACCAACTGTGGCCGTTGGATAATGAAGACGAACATCATGCCGATCACTACTGATGAAACTGCCAGCCATTCGACCAAGCCAGCAGAGAACGCTGGTTTAGTCATTGGTTATTGAAGGCACCTCGCTTAGTGTAAAATTTACCCATAGCCGCGGAGACGGTGCACACTACGAAACCGTGCACCAGACCGGAAGGTACATTATCAAACTGCATTGATATGCATAATATTATGTGTCCAATGCAGATTCAGATACATTTGGAGTAAACCATGTCGGGAAACCTGTTCATCATCAGCGCGCCTTCCGGTGCCGGCAAGACCAGCCTGGTGCATGCCCTGCTCGGCATCAACCCGCACATCGATCTGTCCATTTCCTACACAACGCGCGAGCCGCGGCCGGGCGAGCAGAACGGCAAGGACTATCATTTCGTCAGCCGCGACACTTTTCTCGCGATGGCGGAACGCGGCGAATTCCTGGAAAGTGCCGAAGTCTATGGCAACCTGTACGGTACATCGCAAACCTGGATCAGCCAGGAAAACGCCAGGGGACGCGATATCCTGCTGGAGATCGACTGGCAGGGCGCGGCGCAGGTGCGGCGGCTGTTTCCGGATTGCATCAGCATCTTCATCCTGCCGCCCTCGATGAAGGCGCTGGAACAACGGCTGAAAGGGCGCGGCAAGGACAACGATGCGGTGATCGCCAGGCGCATGGCCGCAGTGCGCGAGGATGTCGCGCATGTCGCCGAGTTCGATTATGTTATCATCAATGACAACCTGGACGTGGCGTTGCGCGAACTCGATGCGGTGGTGCTTTCCGCCAAGCTGGTCAGCGCCAGGCAATTGGCCCGCCATCAGGCCTTAATCAATCAATTACAACATTTGGAGTAAATCATGGCTCGTATTACCGTCGAAGAATGCCTCACACAGATACCCAACCGCTTTGAGCTGACCCTGGTCGCGGCATATCGCGCACGCCAGCTGGCCAATGGGGCAGCCCACCTTGTTGACAACATCAAGGATAAACCGACTGTCGTCGCTTTGCGCGAGATCAGCGAGGGCAAGGTGGGCAAGGAAATCCTGAATCGCGGCCAGGCGTGATGCTGGCTGCACCCATNCAACGTGATCATAAATGGCCGACGCGGATCTGCTGATCGAGGAACTCACCACCTATCTTAAGCCGAAGGACGTCAAGCACGTCCGTGAGGCGATCGAATTCAGCCGCACCGCGCATCAGGGCCAGATGCGCCAATCCGGCGACCCCTATATCTCCCATCCGATCGCCGTCGCGCGCATCCTGACCCCGCTGCACATCGATGCGCAGGCGATCGTCGCGGCGCTGCTGCACGATGTAGTCGAAGACACCGAGGTCACCGGCGAACAAGTCGCCGAAAAATTCGGCAAGCCGGTTGCGGAACTGGTCGACGGGCTCAGCAAGCTCGACAAGATCCAGTTCGAGACGCGCGAGGATGCCCAGGCGGAAAATTTCCGCAAGATGCTGCTGGCGATGGCGCGCGACGTGCGCGTCATCCTGATCAAGCTGGCCGACCGGTTGCACAACATGCGCACGCTCGATTCCATGGCCACCGACAAGCGCGANCGCATCGCCCGCGAAACCATGGAGATCTATGCGCCGATCGCCAACCGGCTCGGCCTGAATGATCTTCACCACGAACTGCAGGACCTGAGCTTCAAGTATCTGCACCCCAATCGCTACAGTGTGCTGGCCAAGGCGCTCCAGGTCGCGCGCGGCAACCGCCGCGAGGTGGTGGGAAAGATACTCGAGGCGATCCGGCAAAAGCTGGCCGAATTCAACATCCAGGCCGACGTGACCGGCAGGGAAAAGGACATCTACAGCATCTACAAGAAGATGCAGAGCAAGTCGCTGGCCTTTGCCGAGGTGCTGGATATCTACGGTTTCCGCGTGCTGGTGAACGATTTTGCCGCCTGCTATGTGGCGCTCGGCGCGCTGCACGGCCTGTACAAACCGATCCCGGGCAAGTTCAAGGATTACATCGCCATCCCCAAATTGAACGGTTATCAATCGCTGCATACCACGTTGTTCGGCCCGTTCGGCACACCGATCGAGATCCAGATACGCACCCACGAGATGCACAAGATCGCGGAAGCCGGCGTCGCCTCGCATTGGCTGTACAAGAGCGGCCATGATTCGATCAACGACCTGCACACCAAGACCCACCAGTGGTTGCAGGAACTGCTGGAAAGCCTCAGCCAGAGCAGCGATTCGTCCGAATTCCTGGAGCATCTCAAGGTGGATCTGTTCCCCGATGAAGTGTACGTGTTCACCCCCAAGGGCAAGATCCTTTCCCTGCCGCGCGGTGCGACCGGGGTGGATTTCGCCTACAGCGTGCACACCGACATCGGCAATCGCTGCATCGCCGTCAAGGTCAACCATGAACTGGTGCCGTTGCGCAGCGAACTCAGGAACGGCGATCGCGTGGAAGTGATCACCGCGCCCAATGCCAAGCCCAATCCCGCCTGGCTGAGTTATGTGGCTACCAGCAAGGCGCGCAGCCACATACGGCACTTCCTGAAAACCATGCAGTCCGGCGAATCCGCGCAACTCGGCGAACGCCTGCTCAATCAGGCGCTGCACACGCTGGGTATAAAGCCCCAGGACATGGACGAAGCGCACTGGAACAAATTGCTCAAGGATACCGGCGTAAAGACACGCCAGGATATCCTGGCCGACATCGGCCTGGGCCGCCGTCTCAACATGGTCGTGGCGCGGCAATTGGCCAATGTCGGCGATGCGGCGCCCGGAGAAGCGGCCAGCCACGCCGTGGTGACGATACAAGGCACGGAAGGCATGGCCGTGCAGTTTGCCCCGTGTTGCCGCCCTATCCCGGGCGACCCCATCATCGGCGTGATCAAGAGCGGGCAAGGGCTTATCGTACATACCCACGACTGCCCGACCCTGCGCCGGGGTCGCAGCGGTTCGGAACAATGGCTGGATGTGGCTTGGGACAAGAATATCAATCGCCCCTTCGACGTCAGCATCAAACTGCTGGTGGCCAACCGTCGCGGCGTGCTGGCAAAGGTCGCGTCTGCGATCTCGGAAGCGGAGGCCAACATCGAGAACATCAACTTCACCCATGAAGGCGAGTACACCGCGCTGCACTTCACACTGGAAGTCAACAACCGTCTGCACCTCGCCAACATCATGCGCAACTTGCGCAAGATACCGGAAGTGGTGAGGATCATCCGGGTGAAAAATTCTTCGTGAATTTTTGCAGGGCAGGCTATGCCGGGGTGTAGCTAGACCTGCATAGGGTTACGGCACAAGCGATATCAAACAGCAGCACCCCCGCCTCCCTGGCAGCACCCAAACCCACCGACGCCTCGTCGCTGAACATCAATGCCACCCGCAGCAAGTTCGTATCCATTGGCTTGCAGACTGCCGCGTGCGACATGCAGATATACCTTGCGTCCGGAAGCGATCAGATATTCCAGCGTCTCTGTGCCATCCAGTTGTGCTGCAAACACCGGCGTCACAGGCTTTGCGCAGCGCCATCATATACACCCCCATATTGCCGCAACAGCTTAAGCATCGCAGATGCCTTGTCCAGCGTCTCCTGATACTCCGCCCTCTCGTCGGAATCCGCCACGATGCCGCCGCCTGCCCAGCACCGCACTTCACCACCCGAATAGACCAGGGTGCGGATGACGATGTTGCTGTCCATGTTGCCGTCAAAGCCGACATAGCCTATCGCGCCGCAGTAGATGCCGCGGCGATGCGGTTCGAGCTGCGCGATGATTTGCATTGCGCGCTGCTTGGGTGCTCCGGTGACCGAGCCGCCGGGGAAGCAGTCGCGCAGTACATGCAGCGCATCGCGTCCTTCGGCCAGCCTGCCCTCCACCGTGCTGACCAGGTGATGCACGTTGGCATAGGTTTCCACCTCGAACA
>JGI20214J51088_10002257_pt1 | contig 12885 bp, 11 predicted proteins | sample WetSurMetagenome_FD_51088 | JGI IMG/M metagenome (IMG submission 51088)
CCAAAAGGTGAAATAAAAATGATGTCTTCTCTTCTGAACTCAGCAGTTTTTCCAGGGGTTCAGGGTGGTCCTCTCGAGCATGTTATTGCTTCAAAAGCTGTATCTTTTTGTGAAGCGCTGACTCCGGAGTTCAATGAGTACCAGGTAAGAGTTAAAAAGAATGCCCTTGTAATGGCAAAAGCGTTTATGGATAAAGGTTACAAAGTAATATCAGATGGAACCGATAATCATCTGATGTTAATTGATCTCAGAACCAAATTCCCTGAAATATCGGGGAAAAAAGTTGAAAACACTCTGGTACTTTCTCATATTACTGTGAATAAGAACATGGTTCCTTTTGACAGCAGATCGCCATTCCTGACATCGGGGTTAAGGGTCGGAACGCCGGCTGTTACCACCAGAGGATTAAAAGAAGAACATATGGGGATGATCGTTGAGATGATTGATGAGGTTATATNGAACATTGAAAATGAAGCAGTTATCGCAAGAGTAGGGGAAAAGGTAATAAAATTAATGAAATCATTTCCTCTTTTTTCAATGTGATATCATTCAAAAAAGCTGAATTTTTTATATCTTAAGGCGTTTTTAATTTTATTTTAACTTTGTATACCTATTATTCATAAATGAGTGACCAGAAATTAATTTTTATCGTTGACGACGATCCTTTCATAAACATGTTGGTTGTTAAACGATTTNCATCTGAAGGATACAGACTGGAAGCCTTCAGTTATGGTGAAGATTGTCTGAATGCGTTAAATAAGAATCCTGACCTGATAATACTCGATTACTATTTCGTAAATAACGANCACAAGGTAATGAATGGGATGGAGGTTTTTGACAAAATCAAGGAGATTNAACCTGAGACNCCTGTTATAATGTTATCGGGCCAGGAAAAAGGAGAGATAGTTCTTGAGCTTGCAAGAAAAGGGATAAATGATTATATCATAAAAGACAATAACCTCATTGATAATCTTAATATTGCTATCGACGAATTATTTGTAAGAAAACAATAATCAAATTTAGGAACGAATGGATATATGTAGGGACGTTGCATGCAACGTCCCTACCATGATTTATGTCAGATTATGTCAGATTATGTCAGATTATTTCAGTTTAAAATTATAAGTAATGAATCCCTTCTGAATTGCAGGAGCATCCTGTTTGACTTCGAACCGGGCCTCTAAAGCTGCTTCTTTAGCTACTTTCAGTAAGTATTCATCAAGTGTTGTTGATCCCTTCGTTCCGGGAGTTGCCTGTACAACTTTGCCAGATCTGTCTACACTTACTTCAACAACAACTCTTCCCTCACCCTGGTAATCGTATTTCGGTGAAGGCAGAGCCTGAAAGCCACGTCCCTGAAGACTATAGGAAATACCTCCTGTGCCTCCAGGGCCTCCTGTTCCGGTACCCTGTGTTCCTAGTCCGCTTCCGGTGCCCCTAACTTTTGAATAAATTGAACCATTTGGGTCACCCTGGTTTCCAGGACCTCCGGCGACACCTTCACCTGTAGAACTGGTACCCCTGTTCTGTGAATTGGCGAGGGCATTTTTGGTCCGGTTCATAATATCAGATTCACGCTTCTGTTCAGCAGCAATCTTTTTCTCTTCAGCTTCCTTTCTGTTTCTTTCGACTCTTTCGGCTTCAAGCTGCTCTTTTATTTTTTTATCAGCCTCAATTCTCTCGAGTTTTTTCTTTACAGCTTCAGGATCAGGCTTTTTTACCGCCGGTGCTTCCTCAGTATTTTGAGTAAGAAGCGGGTCCTCTTTAGTTTTTGAAACAGATTTAGATGAAGAAGGAGTTATTATTTCTTTAACAGGGGGTGCCTGACTCTCTTCCCTGAAGGCCGGCGGAGAAGGTTCAATATCTCCAATTCCGGTTTCTCCCGTGCCAAAATTGACAAGAATACCTTCCTCAGATTCTGGTGCAGGAGGAGTTGAAAAACCTACCAGGATAAGCATGCCGAAGAGCAATGTATGAATTAACACTGTTCCCAGCATCCCCTTTCTTTTTCCTGATTTGGAGTACCTGAGTTCGCTATTTAACCTGGGTTGCAATTATCTATTTATATTAATTTGATAATTAAACAATTGAAATCTCATTATTATANTGTAGTCTTTCACAAAATTTCTCATCGTAAAGTTATTAATAAACGAAGAGATATCGTGTTCTATTATGCAGCGTTAATAACAATGCTAAAATAATTATTAACTTAAGGGCAGGGCAGAAGGAATAAAAATTGAATTATTTGTTTTTTAATTTTAGCTCCTCCTCTTTCTTCATATCCGGCTTTGCTTTTTTTCTGAACAGATCAGAGAACTTATTAAAGTCCTGATTGTAGAAAATACCAACTCCCTGAGTGTATGGGCTTAGGCCGCCGGTATTGTACACATCATTGAAACGGTTGAATACTTTGAACCGGAGTTTTTCAGTAAGCTTTAATTCTGCATCAAAATCACCTGTCAGCTGATTAGTATTACTTGGTGTACCAGTATTAGCAGTACCCCCTATTCCTCTTACATCGAAGTTGCCATTTAGAACGACTTTATTACCGAGAATTTGTGTAGAAAGGGCAAGTTCCGCTTCCTGCGGACTTATTGCATTTGATCCTGGCCTGATGTTTATACCAATATCAACATCTTTGGTTAATTTCGATAACCAGTTGCTGATTTGATTTGATACCATCTCAAAAGTAGTGGCTGCCACGGCAGATGTCCCTCTGTTTGTTGTAGAGACCGATGGAGAAGCTGATGCAACATTTGAAACTGAACCCATTGAAATAAACTGGTTCATCAGCAAAAGTGAAAAGACCTGCTTTGTTAATTCTTCTTCCGTAGATATTGCGTTTTTCAAATAGGCCCTGGTTTGTTCGTCCGCATCAGGAAGGTAAATATCGAATCCGACAATGGGATTAAAGAGCTTCCCTGATAGCTTCATCTGAGGTTCAACAGATATGCGTTCAGTATATCTCTCACCAAGTATAGGAGAAAGAGAAGCTTTTAGTTTTAAATAGTTTGCCTTAAGGTCAATTTCAGCATTCTTGAGATTGCCATTAAATGTTATCTTGCCACCGTTTTCAACATCAAAGCTTTTATTTAACAAAAAATTGCCAAGAGTGAAAGTATATGTACCACGTTCAATAGTATAATCGCCAAATATCTCAAAATCCCCCTTTTTATTGAGCGTGATGTTCAGATTAGGGCTGGAACCGTTGCCTTCCATAATGTCTCCAACCTTGGAATCAAAAATAATCTGAATTTTTGCATCGGGAGTAACTTCCAGATTCATTTTAATATCCATAGCTATCTGTTTTGACACAGAAGAATTATTAGCAGGATCTTCTTTGTCTGCTACTTTTTTTCTGCTTGTTGAATCTTCAAACGAGATATATGAATATTCTGAAACTGATAAGCCTTTGTTTAGCGGGATTGACAGATTCGAGTTTTTCCCTGTCTTGACAGATTTACTCGTTTTCGCAGATATATCAAAGGAAAGGGTGTTCGGATCAATTTTAATTTTAGCGACACTCTTTTCTACATACGCAGTTCCATAGAACATCGGATTATCTTTAGGCTGCGTATTTAATACAAGAAATCCCTTTGATGCGATATTGATAGTCAGATCGGCACTGTATTCGTGAAGATTTTTATGGTAAACAGCTCCCGATAATGTAGCTATATTCCCTTCCTGGTCTTTAATCTTCACATCATTGAATTTAATTCCCTGCTTATCAAATCTGATAGTGTCNTTCAGAGAGTATTTGGTTTGAAGGAAATTGACTTTCATTGAGGCGTTTTCAACCAAAGCAGCACCCTCAAGAAAAATATTTTCTGACTGGCTTGTTAGTCTTAACCTGCCTGATGCAAAACCGCTTATGTCGGAGGCAAAAACTTTAAGTAAGGGGTTAAGAAAATCAATAGGAAGTTTTGTGGCTTTTGCATTCAGATCAATTTTTTTCAATGCCGGATCGTAGAATCCGGCTATATCAAACATTTTTACGGAATTGAGATTATTTGAGGCTTTAATATTTACTATTTTTTTTGCATTATCCAAATCAGAGTTTATGAAAATATTGCCAAACTCATGACCAAGTACAGAGAATTTCTCTACAACAATATTTCCGGCAAGAAGAATACTTTTGTAAACATTTGTCAGAAGTATTTTCCCGTTCAAATGACCCTTAAAATCAAGAGAAAGCATATTGGGATCATTATTCTTTTTATGGTTTAACAGTATGTTAAGAGGTGAAATATCTATCCCTTTTAATTCGAGATGAAGTGTGTCGGAGGGATTTTCAGAAACAGTTCCGTCGACAAGGTAATAACTCTCTTTGCCCGTGATATAGAACTTGTTAACTTTAAAGGAGTTTGAATCAACCAGAATCGAAGAGCTGGTCAGTTTCCAGAGGTTATTGTCTGAGTAAATATGTGATGAATCTACATCGATTCTAAGAAGNNCATTAGGTTTGCCTTCAACATTTTTTGTGACTGTCCCATGTGCAAAAATATTGCCACTGTTAAGGATTTTATCCTTATTATCCCAATTTAGAGTAAATGTAAAACTATCGGGTTTTGTCCTGAAACCTACCGAGAAATTTTTAAGTTCAGATTGTCCCATCAGATTAACATAAGGACTGGTGATACCAATAGTTAATTCAGATCCTGAAATGTCAGCATCGAATGATAAATCCTCTAAAACATTACCTTTTATGGTTAGCAGATCTGATCTCCCAACAATGTTCATTATACTATCAGCAAAAATAGCTCCTTTTATATAGCTTTTATCGGCTATTAACATCCCTGTTTTGAAGAATTCATTGATTTTATCGGTGTTCTTAAAATTAATATTGAAAGTGAACTTATTTTTTTTGAAGTCATTCTTTTTACCACTGACTTTGAACTGAGATGGCATAAGGGAAGCCATCGTAGATTTTACCAGTTCTCCCAAACCTGCAAAATTATAATAACCTTTTATTTCGGCATCCACAAAGTCTGTTCGCAGACTTAGAACCGGAGAATTGTNTTCCTTAAAAGTCTTTATGGAAAAATCATGAAGTTCAAAGTTATTTCCAAATTTTCTGAACTTTGAATTAAGCAGCTTTATTTCACCATCCAGGTTGTCAATACTGTTTCCTTTAAAGTTCGATGTCAGAAGCAGGGTAACTTTTGAGGTAGAGTCAGGCTTGTCAATATTTAATTTATGAAGATTTGCATCAGTTACATTCAGGGTAAAATTAAATTCAGGCAGTTTATTATTAAAATTGAGCAATCCCAGAAGGTTAAGTTTAATGTTTCTGTCAACAATATCTATACTTCCGTCCCATGTTTTTTCAGTAAAAGATCCGTTTAGGGTTATGTTGCGGTATAAATATCTGTTAATTTCAATACTGTCAATCTTGCCAGTAATATTACATGCAAATTTTTTCATTGAATTGGCATAGCCGTCAACATTTGCCTTCATGCTGACATTACCTAAAAGATCAGATTTACCCGTAAGTGTCCCCAGATTTATATTACTGCCTGTAAGCAATCCTTTTACTCTGTATCTTTTGTCTTTTTCAGGCCTTAGTGAAATATCAGTACGGATATTTCCCTGACTGGTTCTTATTTCTCCATATGTTACAAAGTCAGTTGAGAATCCGGTAAAACTTCCATTAAATGAAATGTTTCCAAGTTTTTTTACAGCATCAGGAATTATTAATAATCCTGTTCGTGGAAGACTGAACTTCTCAAGATCTTTTGCATTGGTTCTTAGACTGTTAACTCCTATATACAGGAAAGTATTTTCAATTTTAGGCAGTCCTGAAAAATCAAAATCACAATCAAGCGATGTATAATTCCTGTACTTAAGTTTGATATTCCGGCCTCTAAGTTCTGATATTGTTCCGGATATTTTCCCTGATACTGATACAGATTCATTCATGCTATCGGCAAGTGGTAAGAAATACTTGATGTCTGATGTATTTATCAGTGATTTATCAAGCAGCAAATCAAGCTTTACCTTTTCGGTGAATTTTTTAAAATAACTTGATGAATCCGCAACAAGACTAAACCGGGAAATATTTATAATACTGCTATCGCAGTTTATTGAGGCTGATTTCAGGAAAATGTTCTGTTTGGCAATAATAACCGAGCTGTTGATCTTCTTTACAGTGAAACCACTGGATTCCTTAAATCCAAGATCGTATATGTTGAACGAAGCAGTATCATTAAGAATTTTAATATCTTCTATAATACCGTTTATTCCGGATGTATGCAGATTATTTGGATCCAGCAGGGATTTCCCTTTCGGACTGTTTCGGTTTATCAGTGAAAAACGTGCATTATTAATATCAATCTGATCAATATGTAACCTCATCGGGGTTTTCTTAACCGTGTCGGCAGGATTACTAAGAAGCTTAAGATACCATGTAAGGTTCATAACACCTTTAGTGTCGGTAATAAGGGCAATTACAGGTTTTATGAGGCTTATTTTTCCCAGTCGGAATGATTTATTTTTAAAATCCATCCGTCTGACTCCTGCAACAATTTCTTTGGAATAGAGCAATGTATCATTATTCTGGTCCTTNATTAACAGGTCATTTATGGATAATCTATTGAAGAACTTAAAATCTATAGATCCTACAGATATAGTTGATTTAAGCTGAGCCGAAAAATGATTTGTTATTCTTTTTACCAGGAATGTCTGTATTTCTGCAGTTTGTAATAACAGGTAAAGCACAGTAGGGAGCAATATAATTACTCCAAAAAAGATAACAAGATACTTAAGTGATTTTTTAATTTTTTTGAGCATACAAATGCTAAAGATCTTATAACGCCTGTTTTAAATCAAATTAAGTTTAAAAGCCTAAAGATAATGAAACTCAGATTAATTGAGAGAATTACATCTTGCAAATTGATATGGAAAGGGAATAATTTTTTCATCAGAAGAATTAACAAACTGAAGAATGGATTATATTATTGTGGTGGTTTGTACTTTTCAGGCTGTTTCACTTATAGTTTTTACCAAGACGTTAAGAGTAAAGCAATGTAAATACCTAAGAGAAATATTTATTATATTTACATAACAAGGTATGAAAAAGCATAGATTCAGAATAATAAGTTACAATAAAGGCGATACCTCTTTTTACGAAACAAAAGTAAAAACCTGGCTGGGCTGGGTTTCATTCACTGTATTTTATAAGACGGATATTCTCCATATCCATTCAGTCCCTTCGGTTCAGAAATCGATGGCCTACGAACGCATTAGTCAGTATTGCGAGATAAAAGGATATAAAAAGAAAAACATTGAAATATCCGAGATAAATAAGGCTGAAAACAAAAAATGGATATTATTTCAACGAATTTATTCTGATTGAATCGTATAAATCACTGTAATCCGAAGGTGTGGGATCTCCTTACTAAACAATAGGAATATTATTTAAATAGAAAGTTCAGGTGCTTAGCACCGTAATATTTTCTTATTAGTCTGTTTTTACCACATTTTTTTGTGAAATTTGGGATTTGAAAATTTTACTGATGTCAGTCACAATATTAGCAATAGAATCCTCCTGCGATGATACCTCGGTTGCAATCATAAGGGATGGGTACGTACTGTCAAACCTTATCGCAAACCAGGATATTCATATGTTGTATGGCGGAGTAGTTCCTGAACTTGCTTCCAGAGCTCACCAGGCCAATATAGTTCCAGTTACACATCAGGCATTGAGCAAAGCAGGAATAGGTCCCACAGAAGTGGATGCGGTTGCTTTTACACGTGGACCAGGTCTTCTTGGATCACTGCTTGTTGGAACATCATTTGCAAAAGGTTTTGCACTGGTACAAGACATTCCTTTAATAGAGGTGAATCATCTTCAGGCACATGTTCTGGCTCATTTTATTTTGGAGAAGGATAAGGAGAACCGGGTGCCATCTTTTCCTTTTTTGTGTCTGCTTGTGTCGGGCGGGCATACCCGTATCATTGTAATGAAAAGCCAGATGGAAATGGAGGTAATTGGAAATACTATTGATGATGCTGCCGGAGAAGCATTTGACAAATGTGGAAAAGTTATGGGTTTTACATATCCTGCTGGACCACTGATAGATAAACTGGCGATCGAAGGAAATATCAATGCTTTCAGTTTTTCAAAACCTTATGTAAGGGGACTTGACTTTAGTTTTAGCGGTTTGAAAACAAGTTTCCTCTATTTTCTTCGCGACAGGTTAAAGGAAGATCCTGAATTTATAGATCATAACAAAGCTGATTTATGCGCCTCTCTTCAGCACACTATAATTACAATTCTGATAAGAAAAATANTAATGGCTTCCCAGCAAACCGGAATAACTGAGATAGGTATCGCAGGAGGTGTATCAGCAAACTCAGGTTTAAGGAATGAGATGAAAAAGGAGGCTGAAAGAAGAAACTGGAATCTGTTTATTCCTGAATTCAGATTTACTACTGATAATGCAGCGATGATAGGTATTACAGGGTATTATAAATTCCTCAGGGGTGAGTTTTGCGGACACGATGTAACTCCTCTGGCCAGGTATTAACTGATATCTTAATTTAGATGAAAAAAACTGATTTGAAATTTCTTGTTGTCGGAGCAGGTGCCGTTGGAGGAATAACTGCAGCTTTACTTAAGAAAGATGGACTGGATGTTCAAATAGTCTGTAAATATGATGATTATGCCTCACTTATTTCAGATTCAGGTATCGAAGTATCAGGTGTTAAGGGAAGGTTTAGAGTTAAAATGGATGCGTTTGCATCTCTTTCNCAGGTAAAAGAAAAAAAAGACATTATCCTTCTTGCTACAAAGGCTACAGATATGATGGAAATTGCAGAGGAGTTAAAATCCGTTCTTAAGGCGGATGGATTTCTCATATCTCTTCAAAATGGTATTTGTGAAGATGATCTTGCCTCGGTAATAGGCAAAGAAAGGATAATTGGATGTGTAACAGGATGGGGAGCGACAATGGAATCGATGGGAAAGCTTGTGATGACTTCCAAAGGAGATTTTATCCTTGGATATCCCGGTAGAAAACCCGATGATTTTCTGCTGCATATAGGTGAAATAATCTCGATTGCGGCACCTGTCAGGACAACTGATAATATTATCGGCCACCTCTATTCCAAGCTTATTATTAATTCATGTATTACATCACTTGGGGCTATTTGTGGATTATACCTTGGNAAGATGCTGATGATTGGTAAAATTCGCAGAATATTCATTGAAATTATCAGAGAAGCTATTGTAGTTGCTGAAAAAATGGANATAAAAATTGAAGTATTCGGAAGCAGCCTGGATTTTAAGAAATTTGTGCAAGGCAATAATATATTTTCACATTTACAACGACATCTTCTTTTAATGATAATTGGATTTAAATTCAGGAGACTAAAATCATCTGCTCTGCAATCACTTGAACGCGGTAAGCCAACTGAAGTTGACTTTTTAAATGGTTACATTGTCAGAAATGCAGCTAAATTCGGAGTTCTGGTACCGGTCAATGATATTATTGTAAGTATGATACACCAGATTGAAAATAACAAAAGGGAGATATCAATAACTAATTTTGATGATACATTTTTTGATAGTTTCGATTAATGGCTTGTGTTTTTTGAGATATAATTTGTAATTTAGGGACAAATTAGATACGATGGAGGAGTTGAGGATTTCGCCAACAAAGAATACCCCTGAGATAATTTTAAATCCGGAGGGAATAATTCGTATTAAAGGNAGGTCAATACACGAGAATGTAACTGATTTTTTTGAACCTGTCGAAGATTGGATCAGCGAGTATATAAAAGTTCCGGCAGAAATAACGAGCGTTGATTTAAATCTCGAGTATTTTAACAGCGCAAGTGCGAAGGTATTTATTCATATTATGCAGAAGATAACGTATGTCACTCTCAAACATAAAAAATTTATATTCAACTGGTATTATGAGGAGGGTGATGAGGATATTCTTGAACGTGGTGAGTACTTCGCATCTATACTCGACGTAAAGTTTAATTTTATTAAACTTAAGTGAGTATCCCGATCCTGCAATTTGACTATGAATTCTTCTTGTGCTTCCTGTTCGTTTCCTGATAAGCTTTAAGATAAATGAATGATACAATAAAAAAGATCATTCCAATGATCAGNAGCATTATAAAAGCAAAAACAGAAGGTTTTTCCATTCCCGGAATCGGGTGTTTCAGACGAAAGTTATAACCATATATGGTATAAATAAGGACAATGACCGATACTGCGAAGCTGAAAACTAATGTAGTCCCGTCAAATATCCTTGTTGTTTTGTAAAACTTTGTGTTTTTAAATGTTCCATAGGAGCTTTTGGCAAATACTGTAGCCCTTTTTCTTGATCTGTCCTGCCTGTATTTTCTCCAGTCTTCCATAGCCTGCTGGTACAATTCATCGTCCGATTTGATCTTCTCATGGTACGACATTAAAAACTCATAGGCCTCAGTTATACAGATGAAGTGATCTTTTGCATCAGGGGCAGGATTAATATCGGGGTGGTAAAGACGAGCTTTCTTCCTGTACGCTTTTTTTATCTCATCAATGGAAGAGTTTACCGGCAATCCCAGTATTTCATAATAATCCGTGAGTGTCATTTTTNAGGATCTCTTATTTTACGATTCCCGTAAATCCCATAAATGCCATTGCGAGGATGCCGGCGATGACCAGAGATATCGATACACCTCTCATTCCCTTTGGAATGTCAACCAGTTCTAATTGTTCTCTTATACCTGCCAGAATGACAAGTGCAAGCCCGAATCCTATCGCTGTTGATGCACCAAAGATAACACCTTCAATTAGGTTATAGTTTTTCTTAATCACAAGAATGGCAACACCTAAGACTGCACAATTTGTTGTGATCAACGGAAGGAATATTCCAAGTGCCTGATACAAAGGCTGGCTAATTTTCTTGAGAATAATCTCTACCATCTGAACCAGTGCNGCTATAACCAGAATAAATGTTATTGTCTGCATGAATTCAATTCCAAGTTTATTCAAAACATANGTCTGAATAAGATAAGTTACCATCGTTGCCAGGACAATTACAAAAGTAACTGCACCTGCCATCCCCAGCGCAGTATTTACTTTGTTCGATACACCAAGAAAAGGACAGATTCCAAGGAACTGAGCCAATACCACATTATTAATAAAGACAGCAGATATTATTATCAATATGTATTCCATTTCAATCTGATTTAAGTTTTCTTAATCCTGTTTATNACAGCTATCAGGTAGCCAAGAGCGATAAAAGCACCCGGAGCCAGAACAAATATCAGTATTCCATCACCAGCAATAAGTTTATGACCAAAAATTGCGCCACTCCCTGCTATCTCACGCATTGCTCCAAGAATACCAAGGGCCAGAGTAAATCCCAGTCCCATTCCCAGTCCATCGATTAAAGAGGAGAATACAGAATTTTTACAGGCAAATGCTTCGGCCCGGCCAAGAACTATACAGTTTACAACAATCAAAGGAATAAATATACCCAGTTTTTCATATAATCCCGGAACATACGCCTGCATGAGAAGGTCAACAATTGTAACAAATGAAGCAATTATTACCACAAAGGCTGGAATCCTGACCTTATCAGGAATCAGGTCTGAGAGTAAAGAAATCACCACATTTGATCCGATGAGTACAAAGGTTGTGGCTATGCCCATCCCCATTCCATTTAAGGATGATGTTGTAGTTGCCAGAGTGGGACAGGTGCCCAGCACCAGCACCAGGATAGGGTTTTCTTTAATTAAGCCTTTGGTGAGATTCTGAAATTGATTCATTTATAGCCTCCTTTCTGTAAAGCATTATATGCCCGTTGTACTGCATCGCAAAATGCTCTTGAACTGATTGTAGCGGCAGAAATTGCATCAACCTGACCGCCATCTTTTTTCACTTTAAGTTTGAATATTGAAGGATTCTGATTGTTAAACTGATTCTTGAAAAACGGTTCGGTCATTTTACTTCCCAGACCAGGTGTTTCCTTTTGTTGTAGAATGGAAATATTGATAATTGTTCCATCGGGTCTGAAACCGGCAATGAGGTTTATATTACCGCTGAAGCCTTTCTTTGTATAAGTATTTATGGCATACCCGACAATAATATTATCTTTTTTTGCGGGGAATATTTCGAGGCTGTCACCTTCTCCAGTCGGTAATTTAAACATCTCCGCATCGGGGTTATTATTAAATTCAGGTACAACCTGTTTTATTGCATCCAGCTTCTTGTTAAGCGCTGAAAGTTCAATTGGTGCTTTTGTCATTTGATAGACATAGCCAAGACATACAGCCGCACCTAGTGCTATCAGTGTCAATGATAACACCATATTTTTGAATGTTGATTCCGTCTTAGCCATTTTTTACCTCCTCTCCGAACGGCTTGGGTTTAATATATAAATTCATAAGTGGAACAAATGCGTTCATTATAAGGATAGCGAATGAAACACCTTCGGGATATGCACCCCATACCCTGATAATTACAGTCAGTATGCCGATTCCACAACCATAAATTATCATTGCTTTTGGATTCATCGGGGAAGTAACATAATCGGTAGCCATAAAAATTGCACCCAGAAGAAGACCTCCGGTCAGTAAGTGAAATATAGGACTGGCATTAGATTCCGGATTGATTAACCATAATATTGAAGTAAACACAGCAACTGATCCGATAATTGAAACGGGTATATGCCATGTTATTATTTTTCTGAAAAGTAAATAAGCAAATCCAATAAGCAGAGCCAGGGCAGCTACTTCTCCCATTGATCCGCCCATTTTACCAAGAATCATCTGAACTGTAGTCGGCACCTTTGTCATAAGTTGTGATAAAGACTCTCCGTTTTTTATTCCCTCTTTAATTATTGCAAGAGGTGTTGCACCTGTTATTGCATCGGTATACCC
>JGI20214J51088_10002258_pt1 | contig 12883 bp, 8 predicted proteins | sample WetSurMetagenome_FD_51088 | JGI IMG/M metagenome (IMG submission 51088)
GTACCCATTACTGTCCATGGCCCGGACGGGACGTATACAGAGGTTTTCAGGTAGAGAGTCTGGCTCTTCCAGTCGATTGCGGAAAATGTCGTTGCAGATCCGCTCTGCCAGACACCTGTGCCGACTACAAGTGAAATGAGGCCTGACTGGTTGGACGTTACCGAGGAGAAAAGCTCTTCGTAGATAACCGTACCCGTTGAAGTCTGGATGGTTATTTTTACTGGAAGAGCCGTATTGGCAAGTATCGCACCGCTACCGTCGCGGGCAATAGCCTGGTAGTTGAAGCCCTGGGGNACCTGGGCTTTACAAGGTAAAAGGAAAAAGGTAAAAGTAAAAAGTAAAAAGCCGGAGAGAATGATTTTAGTTTTCATAACGGAAGGCTTAGAGGCTCAGGGGCGAAGGGGCTCAGAGGCTGAATACCACTTCTGCCATGTGCCGGGTTAATACCTGTAAACATGTTTTATTATCAGCAATTTATAATAAATGCAAAAGCGAGTCAAGTTTTTTTGACGAAGAGCAGAAGACATAAGATGAACAATCGGAAATCTTATTTATTGGTATCTTTGTAAAAACAGTACTATGAAAAAGATTTCGGTAATCAGCGGAGGATCTGGCGGATTGGGATTGGCAATAGCCGAGATCCTTATTAAATCGGGGAAGAACATACTTATTCTGGGAAGAAATGAGTCAAAGCTCACCAGAGCTGCCAAAAAGCTCAGCCGTCTGGCCGATACTTCTCATGTCAGCACACTGGTCTGCAACGTAGGAAATGAAAAGGATGTCAAAAACCTTGGTAAATTCCTTAAGGATCATAAAATAGTCACTGAATACCTCTTTAACAATGCTGGCAGGGGATTATCAGCCGGATATGAAGAAACAACAGGCGAACTCATTGATAACATCCTAGAGGCTAACCTAAGGGGAATGATTCTTCTTACAACCGAAATCCTTAAATCAACACCTGAGAATGAAGAACTTACAATCGTTAATATAATGTCGACATCGGGATTGACTGGCAGAGCCAATGAGACAGTTTATTGTGCAGCAAAATGGGGCGCCAGGGGATATACCGAAGCCCTCAGGGCAGAGCTGTCAGGTAAGAAGCGGAATGTGATTGCCATCTATCCGGGCGGGATGAAGACCGACTTCTATAAAACCAGCGGTCAGGCAGAGAGGGATATTTCAGGATTCATGAACCCGGCTCATGTTGCGGAGAAGATTGTAAATGCAGTTACTGTTACCGATAAGACAATTGTAACAGATGTTACAATTACAAGGAAGAAGTAGTGCCGGTGACCGGCAACCGGTGTTATGATAAACGGTTCTTATAATCTGAATAGGAGAATTCTTTTATAAGCCTGAACTTTCCATCTTTTGTCCAAATGCCTATTGAAGGGTGATGAACGCCATTGAATGTAGTAGTTTTCACCATGGTATAGTGGATCATATCGAGAAAGATAATCCTGTCACCAGTTTTGAGTTCGTGATCAAACGACCAGTCTCCCATCACATCGCCTGAGAGGCATGAATTTCCACCAAGCCTGTATGCAGTTCTGCCTTCTTCTGGGTCAGATGCCCCGATGATCTTAGGCTTGTATGGCATTTCGAGGCAATCCGGCATATGAGCTGTGAATGAGACATCGAGGATTGCAGTCTTTATCCCGCTGTTCTCAACAACATCCTCAACTGTCGAAACCAGTTCGCCTGTTTCCCATGCGAACGCGCTTCCCGGTTCAAGAATTACATGCAGTCCTGTGCGTTTCCTGAAATCTCTCAGCACTTTTATCAGNTGGTCAGTATCGTAATCTTTCCTGGTAACCAGGTGTCCTCCACCCATGTTTATCCACTTAATCCGGGAGAAATACTTTCCGAATTTTTTTTCAATCACTCTAATTACTTTTTCAAGGGCATATGAATCAGATTCAAAGAGTACGTGAAAGTGGAATCCTTCAATTCCTTCAGGCAAACCTCCAGACAGTCCGCCTTCCGTTACTCCAAGCCTTGATCCGGGTGAGCAGGGATTGTAGATCCCATGAGCAACTTCTGAGAACTCCGGATTAATCCTAAGACCTGCAGATATCTTACCTGAATTTTCTAAAATCCTCTGGCTGAATTTTGCATACTGGTACAGAGAATTAAACGTGATATGTGAACTATATCTGAGAATTGATTCAAACTGATCAGCGGAGTAGACCGGAGAATATGTATGTGCCGGTGAGCCTATCTCCTCAAAGCAAAGTTTTGCTTCATCAGGTGAACTTGCAGCCGCTCCGTTTACATATTCACGGAGAATATTGAAGACCCCCCACATGGCAAATCCCTTGAAGGCCAGTATTATCTCAGCTCCAGACTTATCTGAAATACTTCTGATAAGGGAGAGATTATTCCTGAACCTCTCCTCATCGATCACAAAACATGGCGAAGGTATACTGGAATAATCAATCATCAGAGTTCCAGATCGATGTCAAACAGTTCAATCCATGGAAGTCCAAGCTTGATAAGCTGTTCCATGAATGGATCCGGATTAAATTCCTCAACATTGAAAACACCGGGTTTTTTCCAGGTTCCCCGGAGGAACATCATTGCTCCTATCGCTGCCGGCACGCCGGTGGTATAGCTTACTCCCTGTGCACCGGTCTCAGCATACGCATCTTCATGTCTGCAGTTATTATAAACATAATAAGTTCTCTCTTTTCCATCTTTTATTCCCTTTATGCGGCAGCCGATGGATGTCTGTCCCGTGTAGTTCTCACCAAGTTCGCCGGGATCAGGCAGAACAGCCTTCAGGAACTGAATAGGGATTATCGCCCTGCCGTCGAACATAACTGGCTCAATACCTGCCATTCCGATATTTTGTATTACCCTGAGATGAGTAAGATACTCTAGTCCGAATGTCATCCAGAATCTTGCCCTTTTTAGTGTGGGAAAATTCTTAACCAGGGATTCAAGCTCCTCATGATAAATAAGGTATGATTCCTTTGGGCCTATTTCAGGATAGTTAAGCGGTTTGTGAATTTCGTGAGGTTTGGTCATAACCCACTTTCCGTTATCCCAGTATTTGCCTTTCTGGGTAACTTCCCTGATGTTTATTTCAGGATTGAAATTAGTGGCGAATGGCTTCCCATGGTCGCCTGCATTACAATCAACGATATCGAGGAACCTCATTTCATCGAAATGATGTTTTGCAGCATAGGCTGTAAAAATACTGGTTACTCCCGGGTCGAAACCGCATCCAAGAATCGCTGTTAGTCCTGCCTTTTTAAATTTATCCTGGTAAGCCCACTGCCAGCTGTATTCGAATTTTGCCTCTTCGCGTGGTTCATAATTTGCCGTGTCGAGGTAAGAGACGCCAGTTTCAAGACAGGCATCCATAATATGAAGGTCCTGGTAAGGAAGTGCGACATTGACGACCAATTCCGGATTGAAAGACTTAATAAGCTTTACAAGCTGGGGTACATTATCAGCATCGACCTGAGCGGTCTGAACTCTACCCCTTCCGACTTTTTCGGCAATGGCATCACACTTCGATTTTGTCCTGCTTGCCAGCATTATCTCGCTAAACACTTCAGGCAATGAGGCCATTTTGCTTATCACGACGGTTCCGACTCCGCCAGCACCAATTACGAGCACTTTTCCCATATATTTTCTTTTTAGACTATTAATCTGAGATTCAATCAAGCTTCCCGGCAGGGCAAACCCCGCAACAGTTATTAGCAGACCCAAATATAAGATTTTAAAACATCCATTCAGCTGATTCAGGTCATGAAAACTCCTATATTTGTACCCTGAATTTCTGACTTCGTACAATGAAGCTGATCCATCCACTTGCCATAATCAGGATTCTGAGCACCATCCTGCTGATAGAAAGCCTTTCCTTTCTGGCCTGTGTGCCGGTTGCACTTATTTACAGTGAGCCCCTATACCCCTTCATCTGGTCGTCGGTGCTGACAGCCATCATGTATGCCCTGATGAGGCTTATCAGCAGAAATTCAGGAGAAAAGATGAGCAATCGCGATGGTTATCTCGCTGTGACCCTTTCGTGGGTATTGCTTGCAGTCCTTGGAGCTCTGCCATACATTTTCAGCGGTACAATACCATCTTTCATCAATGCATTTTTTGAATCTTCATCGGGTTTTACGACCACGGGATCTTCAATTCTTACGGATGTAGAGGTGATGCCGTATTCGATTCTTTTCTGGAGAAGCTTTACGCACTGGATTGGCGGCATTGGAATCATTGTCCTTGTTGTGATAGTGCTTCCCACACTCAGGGTATCGGGATACCAGTTATTCAGCCTCGAATCATCCCTCAAGGAGAAGATCCACCCTAAAACACAATCGGTGGCATACAGGATAGGCATAATCTATGTCGGGCTCACCATTGTGGAAATTTTCCTGCTCAGTCTGGGCGACATGCCCCTGTTTGATTCAATATGCCACTCATTTGGTACCATTGCCACAGGGGGCTTTTCAACAAAGAACAACAGCCTGCAGTACTTCTCGGCCTATAGCCAGTATATAGTTCTGATATTTATGTTCCTTGCCGGCGTAAGCATGCTCATCTATTACTATATAGGCAAGATGAACTTCAAGAAAGTCAGGCAAAATGATGAGCTATGGTTTTATATCGCAGTGGTCGTAGTGGCTGGAGCAATTGCCACCCTGATACTCCTGATTCATTCAGGCAGGGGATTTGAAGAATCATTCCGTGAAGGATTTTTCCAGGTGATTTCAATAATAACATGTACCGGGTTTGCCTCAGCTGATTTTCTCGTCTGGCCAATGGCTGGACTCCTGCTGATATTTGTGCTGATGTTTTCAGGTGGAAGTACAGGGTCAACAAGCGGAGGTATCAAGATGGCAAGACACCTGATTGTTATCCGGAACATAAAAAGAGTTTTCACCAAGCTCAATCATCCAAATGCCATGTCGCCTATTAAGCTGAACGGGAAGGTAATCAGCGAAAACACCAATAATTCAATCATTTCATTTGTAATCCTTTACCTCTTTCTTTTCCTTGTTGGAACAGTAGTGGTGGTGGCTGCAGGCTCTGATCCGGTTACCTCTGCAAGCGCTGTTGCAACATGCATGGCCGGCATTGGTCCCGGACTTGGTCAGGTTGGACCAATGAGCAATTTTGCACACATGCCTGAAATATCAAAGGTTGTCCTGAGCCTACTGATGATAATCGGAAGACTCGAGATAATAACAGTGTTTACGCTGTTCAGTAAATCTTTCTGGAAACTATAGTAGGGCGTAGGGCGTCAGGCGTAGGGCGTCAGGCGTAGGGCATCGGGCGTCGGACGTCGGGCAGCGGGCATAGGGCGTGGGTTGAACGCAAACCGAATTACTGTTCTAAACCGGACCTTTAAGGAAGGCTTTGGCTTCTTCCAGTATTTCGGGGGTTCCGACGTTAAACCAGTATCCTTCATCGCAAAGCATTGTATTCAATTTATACTTACCTGCCAGTTGCAGGTAAAGGGCGGTCATTGTGTATTTTCCCTCAGTCATTAAGCTGAATATCTCCGGCTCAATAATATGAATGCTGGAAAATGCAATGGGACTAAGTTCAGCATCATCTTCGACGGCAACAATCCTTTCACCAGTCGCTGTATTGCACCACCCTTTTAACAGACCTGAATTGTCGACAAGAAAAAACCTCTTCCCTTCACGGTGTCTTGTTGCGAGGGTAGCAAGCCCCTTCTTTTCCCTGTGAAGGGTCAGCATCTTCCTGATCGGAAAATCCGTAATTATATCAGCATTGTACAAGAGGAAAGCTTCTTCCCCAAAGAAATGTCTGGCATTGTAAAGTCCTCCTGCAGTCTCAAGGAGCATCTCCCTCTCATCCGACACAGTAATTCTGAAGCCAAGCTTCCTGAGCTTTTCTATTTCCTCAAGAACCATATCGGCAAAATGGTGAATATTTACAATTATATCATCAAATCCTTCTGACGCGCACTTTTCAACTGAATGATGCAGCAGGCTCTTTCCATTGATGCCGGTTAGTACCTTTGGGATAGTTTCAGTTATCATTCCCATCCTTGTCCCAAGGCCTGCGGCGAGAATCATTGCTTTCATTTCAGAGCTCTTTTGTAATGGAATGTATTTCCCTGAATTTCTTAGTCTCCCCAGCTAATGCAATAGTATTATAAAGTTCAGGAAGGTCAAGGTGGAAGGCAGCTTTTTCAGTTACAGACTGAAGCAGTTTCAAACCCGGGACCATGCTTTCGGTGAAAGTGGGTTTGTTTTCATATAATCCTCTGAAGCCGAATGCACCCAGCGCCTGCATAAGCCTTATCATCGAGAATCCGTCAAGGTGCTGCGAAAACCGAATTTCGTCCATGCCGGTTTCAGAACAGAATCGGTTCCTGTGGTATCCGAGCAATGATAAGCGGATTTCTCCGGGCATTGTTATCTTGGCATCGTACAGAAGTGATGCAATGTCGTACTGGGGGGCTCCTCGTCTCCCTCCCTGGTAATCGATGAACCATGGAGCGCCGTTCCGGATCATAATATTGGCTGACTGAAAGTCCCTGAAAAGGAAATAATCGTCGCCTGCTCCCAGCAGAAAGTCGGCCAGATGGTTGAAGTCATGTTCCAGTCTTCTTTCATTAAAGGGCGCAGCCAGAAGCCTGAGAAACATGTATTTGAAATAATTCATGTCCCACATCATCGATTGCCGGTCAAAATTCCTGTGGGGGTAGCACAGATCAAGGTTAAGACCTTCAATCCCCTTCACCTGGAAAAGTATAAGCTTATCTATTATTCTGTGATAAAGTGCTATCGTTCCTTCAGAAAAACGATGCTCCGGGTCAAGTTCCCTGAGAAAAATAAAAAGGTTCGTATCACCGAGATCGGTCTGAAAATATATATTGTGATCGTCCGATTGACCAAGAATCTGAGGAACCGGAAGCCCCTTGTCATGAAAATGCCTGGAAAATCCTATGAAAGCCTCGTTCTCCTCATGGTTCGGATTAAGTGTACAGATTACACTTTCCCCGTTGCCAAACAGTCTAAAGTACTTCCGGTCGGAACCTGACTTTGGCAATGGCGTTATTACTAAATTTCCTTCGCCAAAAAACCTGTGATATTCTTTTGTTATCAGGTCTGTTTCTTCCATCTTTTAATGTTGCTATAGAGAAATAAGGGGCGTTAAAGTAGTGTCTTTATCTCAGAATCTGATCATTATTTTCTTCCTGTAAAGAATGAGGGTTAACAGCCATACAATGATGACCTGTATAACAGCGAACATAAGGCTGCCATTAAGATTTCCTGCAATAGGCACACAGGCGTGTTCATAGAACCAGCCATAGAGACTTATCCTGCCTGCGCCTGAAGGCACCATAATAAAAAGCAATAGGCCGGTCCATATTCCTGCAATGAAGTAAGAGAAAAGCGCATTGGTTCCAAATACATTGAACGGAACTCCCCATATACTGAACTTCAGAACATCAGCAACAAGATATATTAAAGCAAAGACACATGTTGCAATACCAGCAGTGTAAAGAACATAGGAGCTTGTCCAGAGTGGCTTGTTAACCGGGAAAACAATATTCCACAGCAAACCCAGTCCGGTTGCAGCAGCTCCGATCAGGATTAGCTTTAGCACCACTGCGCCTCCCCCTTTCCCCTTTCCAGGTATTTCTGCCATAAAATAGCCCATTATGACTGTTCCAATGGCAGGAAGAGTACTCAGCAGCCCTTCAGGGTCGAATGGAATACCAAATCCGGAATAAATATGGTTCCTGCCAAGGATAGAAAGGTCGAGCTTTCTCACCAGGTTACCCGAAAGTGAAAATGGCTCAGCACCTCCAAGAAGTACCAGCAATCCCCAGTATGCCAGAAGAATAACTGCAACAACAATCCACAGGTATTCGCGTCTTATTGTAAGACAAAGTATCGAACCAATCAGGTAAGCCAGCGCGATTCTCTGCAGAACACCCATTATTCTGAGAGTTGAATAATCCATCCTGAAATGAGGAAAAACAGCAAGGAACAAGCCAAGGGCGAAAATAGAAATGCTTCTCCTGGTTATTCTCCAGATTGAAGGCCATGTTACCTGATGTTCAAAGTTTTTCAGGGAGAACCACATCGACATGCCTGAGATGAAAAGGAAGAATGGAAACACGAGGTCGGTCGGTGTGCAGCCATTCCATTCGGAATGTTTCAGAATCGGGTAAACATGATCCCAGCTTCCGGGAGTATTCACTAAGATCATGAATACCACCGTCATTCCCCTGAATATATCGAGTGAAATTAGTCTGGTGCTGCCTTTGGCCATTGAGTACAATGATGGTTGGGTAAAAATAGCATTTTATTTCCCGCTGAACATGCAGGACGACTCATAATTTATCATTTAACCGGCATTCCTTTTAAACTCAAAGATTGCAAAGTCACCATTGAAATCAGGATTACGCAAAGAATGAAAAGAGAGGGATGATGAAGATTATCCTTTGCGCACTTTGAGCCTGCTTCGTGCTCTTTGGGGTTAGAAGAAAATTTTCTTACTTTTGAATTCCACGGGATAACTTTTATAAACAACATTAACCTATGCATCTGAGGAAACCGATAATAAATTTGATCTTGCTTTTCCTTCTGTCAGGATTGGTAACGGCGCAGAAAACCGATCCTGCCTTCCTGAAATACATGAATCATCCATGGGTTGACTCGGTTATGAAAACACTAACACCCGATCAGAGGATTTCACAATCAATATGGCTGGCTGCTTTCTCCAACGGTGATATTGCAGATGAAGCAGCACTTGCAGAAACAATTGGAAGCCTGGGACCCGGCGGACTTATTTTTTTCCAGGGTTCACCTCAGAAACAAGCGGAGCTGACAAGTTTTTACCAGGAGAAATCCGCAATACCTCTTCTGATCGCGATGGATGCAGAATGGGGCGTGGGAATGAGACTTTCAGGAGTGGAAAAATTCCCTTACCAGATGACCCTGGGCGCAATCAGGAATGACTCGCTGATCTTTCTGCTTGGCAAAAGCGTTGGTGAACAGTGCCGAAAAATGGGCATTCACATAAATCTTGCACCTGTGGCGGATATCAACAATAACCCGGCAAACCCGGTTATTAATTATCGTTCATTTGGTGAAAACAGGGAAAATGTAGCGCTCAAGGCTTCACAATACATGCAGGGCATGCAATCAGAAGGAATAATGGCCACTGCCAAGCATTTTCCGGGTCACGGAGACACAGGTACCGACTCTCACCTCGATCTTCCGGTAATCACCAGGTCGATTTCAGCGCTGGACTCTCTGGAGCTCTTTCCATTTAAAAGGCTTATAAATGAAGGCAGCGCCTGTGTGATGACAGCCCACCTCAACCTTCCAGCCGTTGACACTGTCAAAAACCGTCCTGCCACCCTCTCCCCTGTGATAATAAAAGACCTTCTCAGGGGTAAGATGGGCTTCAATGGACTGATCATCACAGACGCCATGAATATGAAGGGGGTAACAAAATATTACCGCAGCGGAGAGGCTGAAGCTCTCGCCTATCTTGCAGGCAACGACGTCGTTGAGTATGTAACAGATCCGGCAGCAGCCATTGCTGAAATCAACAAGCTTATTGCATCGAAGAGAATCACCAGGGAGGAAGCCGATCAGAAATGCAGGAGGATACTTGCCATGAAGTATGCAGCAGGACTTTCAGATTTAAAGGGCTCAGCTAAAGAAACAGTCCCGGATCCGGTCAATACCGGTATGCAGAAATCACTCATCGGGAACTTATATGCGAATGCTCTTACGCTGCTTGAAAATGAGAATAACCTTATACCGGTTATGAAGCTTCCTTCACGGCGAATAGCTGCAATTGCTATCGGAAGAAGCGGACAGACAATTTTTCAGTCGAGGATAAATGACTATCTGATCTGTGACAGTTATTCCATTAACCCTGCTGATACAGCTTCCGTTTCAGTACTCCTTAAAAAGCTAAAGGGCTATGATCTAGTCATTGCCGGGGTCTTTAGCCTTGACCAGCGTCCCGGCAAAAATTTTGGAGTCAGTTCAGTACTCGATTCATTCCTGTCGAAAGTTATAGCCGGCAATCGTTGCATAATAACCTGGTTTGGAAATCCCTATGGAATTTCCAAAGTAAAATCGCTTTCAAAAGCCAGCGGACTTCTTCTTGCATACCAGGAGAACGATTACACTGAAGATCTTTCAGCACAGCTTATTTTCGGAGGAATAGGTGCAAGGGGTTCTCTGCCTGTCACCATAAATGAGCGCTGGAAATATGATTATGGACTTATTACTCCAGGTAATCTGAGAGTGAGGTATGGCATACCTGAAGATGCCGGAATTTCATCGGCAAAGCTTGAGAGAATTGTAGATTCCATTGCCACGAAAGCCATTGCTATAAAGGCTTTTCCTGGGTGTGAAATAGTGATAGCCCGTAAAGGAATTGTGGTATTCAGGAAATGCTATGGCTTCCATGAATATGACGGCCGCGTGAGTGTAATGGACGGTGACCTTTTCGATATGGCCTCGGTAACCAAAATTTCCTCAACCCTGCCCTCTCTTATGCTGCTCGACGGAGAAGGGAAATTTTCGGTTGACGAAACACTCAGCCATTATCTGCCATATTTCAGGCGATCAAATAAGGCAGATATTAAAATGAAAGAGATACTTACCCATCAGGCCGGACTCAAGGCGTGGATACCTTTCTGGAAGGAAACAGTAAAAAAAGATGGCAGTTTCAAGAATAATATTTTCAGCAGTTCATATTCTGAAAAATTTCCTCTGAAAGTGGCTGAGGGGTTATATATAACTGACAAATTCAAAAAGACAATCCTGAAGGATATCAGAAAATCTCCTGTTGGAGAAAAGAAATACCTGTATTCCGATCTGGGATTCATACTATCACCTGGGATAATCGAGAAGCTGTCGGGTGAGAAGTGGTATGATTTTGTTACTGATTCAATTTACAGGAAGATTGGAGCAAATGATATAGTTTTCAATCCCATGGGCAGATATCCCCTTAACAGGATAGTGCCTACCGAATATGATTCACTGTTCCGCAAGCAGCTGCTCCATGGGACAGTTCACGACGAGGGGGCTGCGATGCTTGGCGGAATTTCGGGTCACGCAGGATTATTTGCCACCGGAAATGACATGATCAAGCTGATGGACTTATACAGGAGAATGGGCTCCTATGGCGGTGACCAGGTTATCAAAAGTGAAGTAATGAAGAAGTATACGGCTGTTCAGTTTCCGGAAAATGGTAACCGGAGGGGTCTCGGCTTCGATAAGCCGCTCCCCGGCAATGAGCTGAAAGCCGACAGTGATGCTTATCCATGCAAGGGGGCTACCCCTTCCAGTTTCGGACACTCAGGATATACGGGAACATTCGTATGGGTTGATCCTGAAAAGGAAATAAGCTTTGTTTTTCTGGCCAACAGGGTTTATCCAACAAGGAACAATACGCTCATCACAGACCTGAATATCAGGACAAACATCCTGCAGGCTGTTTATGATTCGATTATCAGATAGAGGAATTATTCCTATTTCAGGCGGGTTACCTCAACATCCATATCCTCGGAATTCTGAACTCTCAGGGAAGCCTCTTCAGGATATTTTACGGAAACACCGTTAAATTTCCATCCTTTTCCAAATGTGATGTCACCGGGAGTTCTTGCTTCGACATTGATGTTACTTAGGGTGAAATTTTCAATAGGTGATTCCTTCATTCCTGCTATTGAAACAGCCTGTCCCCTAACTGTGCCTGTAAAATTCCAGAGCATAACGTTCCTGAAATGAGGAGTTCCCTTTTCAGCCGGCACTTTTTCGAGCATAACTTTCCAGTGTGAAGGGATTGAATCGTATGAGTATCCCTCAGGAAGTGTTGAATAGCTGTAACTTGGATTCCAGTCCATTGTGGCGCGAAGCATTGTTCCCACATTGCTCATTGTTATATCATGGGCATAGATGTTCTCAACAGTTCCACCCCTGGTAATGGCAGATTTGAAATTGATGCAGTTTGTTGTCCCGTTGGCAGTCATGTTATAAGCCAGGACATTCCTTATGCTGCCTGAAGTTTCGCTGCCGCAAGTTACCAGTCCCGCACCTTTTCTTGCGATGCAGTCATGAATTACAATATATTCAGTTGGCCGGTTAACTCGTATTCCATCAGCATCTCTTCCGGCTTTAAGGCAAAAATCATCGTCGTTGCAATCAATATCGCAGTTCATAATCAGGACCCAGGAGGAAGAATCAATATCAATTCCGTCAGTGCTGGGGCCGCTGCCATCGACATTGTTTCGAATAGTTATGCCGTCAACCGTAATATTATGCGAATAAAGAAGTTGTACTGTCCAGAAACCGGCCTGCTCAAGAGTAATCCCCTTTATTGTCACATCAGAAGATTCCTGGACAAGCATGGTACGCGGGCGTTTACAGTCATAATCGACAATCCATCGAAGCCCTTTTTTTTCATAATCGCGCCTCATCTCCCAGTATTTGTTCCAGAATGGTTTCCCCCGGGCAAACACTGTTCCTCCACCGACAACAGCAACTCTTTGCTGTCCAAGAATATTAATGAGTGCAGCCGGCCATTTCATTTCCACACCTGCAATCCTGGTATCAATTTCAGGGTAGTCGGCAAGGTCCTGGCTTCCGAGAAGAGTGGTTCCTTTTCCAATATTAAGTATTACGTTTTTCTTTATGAAAATCGAGCCGGTCACATATTTACCGGTATCGAAAGTGACAGTACCACCGCCTTTTATGGAACAAGCGTCAATGGCTGCCTGTATCTCTTTTGTTGTAAGTGTCTGACCATCATTCTTTGCTCCAAAGTCTGCGACTCTGAATACCTTTTTGCCCCTGGGAAATTTTGAAGCTCCGGCCTTCGAAGCCCATTTAAGATCGGGCTGAGTATT
>JGI20214J51088_10002259_pt1 | contig 12880 bp, 8 predicted proteins | sample WetSurMetagenome_FD_51088 | JGI IMG/M metagenome (IMG submission 51088)
TGTAGTGATGGCTGCCATTGAGATGCGAAATTTCCTTGACGAATTTGAAAAAAGCAGGCATGGTGAAGAAAAGATCTGGGAGCTAAAAATTGGGATTCATACAGGACCTGTGATGGCAACATTTTCAGGAAAGACAAAGGTCAATTATGATGTTAAAGGTGAGACAGTAAACATTTCAAGCCGGATTGAAGCTGTTTCTGCACGGGGGAAAATACTTATTTCTGCCATGACCTTTGAATTGGTAAAGGAGTTCTTCACCTGCGGTTATTTTGGCAGGGTACCTGTTAAATACATGAGTGATCTTCCAATGTACCATGTAAATGGAATATTGCCTGAGCTATCGGTTGATGACATTGGGATGAAGCCTAACGACCAATTCCTTACCAAATTTGCTCTTGTAAAGTTTTATGATATCCAGGAGGTAATTCTTGACAAGCTTGAAAAGGAACTTCCTGCTTATTTATTTTATCATAATGTAAAGCACACCGTAGATGTTGTGACAGAAACAGAATTAATAGGGTGGGCAGAGGGATGTAGTGATGAGGAAATCCTTATTTTAAAAACGGCAGCTTTATTTCATGATGTGGGCTTTACTTCTGTTTATGACAACCATGAATACATAGGTACTGTTATCGCCCGCGAGATGCTTCCGCGTTACGGCTATACAGGTGAACAGATAGACAAAATATGCCACATAATTTTATCAACCAAACTACCTCCTTCGCCCGATGGGTTGTTAGAAGAGATTATATGCGATTCGGATCTTGATTATCTTGGGAGGAGCGATTTTATTCCTGTTTCCAATACACTCTATAATGAGTTAAAATCGCAGAATAAAATCGGATCACTTAACGACTGGAACAAGATACAGGTAAAGTTCATCAGCGGACACCAGTATTTCACCGCTACTGCAAGAAGTCTCAGGGAGGTTAATAAAAAGCTTCAGATAGACCGATTATCAAAACTGATTGAATAGAAGGGGCTATCTTATTATAAGCATTTTAGTTACTGCTGATAAAGAGCCATCGCTGTTACTGCAAAACACAAGGTAGACACCGGTATTTACTCTTTTCCCTTTATAGTTAAGCATGTCCCATGTAAGCTGGCCTCCTGTAGATGTTGCTTCGTAAACAAGGTTTCCGCTTATGTCTGTAATCTTAACATCAGAATCTTCTACCAGTCCGGTTATTGTTACAACACCAGTGAAGTCTTCTCTAACGGGGTTTGGGAATACATATAATCCGGAATAATTGCCTTCACCGGTAGTTGCAGTGCCCCTGTAAGCGACTGTTCCGTCTGCTGTCCCGAACCAAACTTCTCCGTCTTCACCGTCAATAGCTATTTTAACTATCTGGTCTGATAAAAGAGGACTGTTAGCCATGTTAAAGCTATGGAGCTGGGTAAGGCAGTCTTCGGAGACACAGTATGCACCAGAGCTTAGAGTGCCAAACCATTTTCTGTTAGCTCCGTCTATTGCAATGCTGGTTATTGTTTCAGTGCCAAGAAGATAATCGGCAAGGCCTGATCCATCATTACGCGGAATTTTTATCCTGGTTACCTTTATGTTTGAGGTGAATGCTTTTTCAGGTGTGTAATAAACAACTGGGCCGGCGTCGGTTCCAAGCCATATATTGCCATCCAGGTCTTTGGCAATTGAAAAGATCTGATTCAGAACAGTGCCTGAAGCATCTTCAACCTGTAGAATAGAATAATTGTCATCATCAATATTATCGGGAGTGCCGGCTGGATCGTATACCAGCACACCATATCCTCTTGGAAGTGTAACCCAGATAAAACCATTCTGTGCAACGACCATATCACCGGCAACAGGTGCAGCAAGGGAAACAGCCGTTGTTACCCAGGTGCCGTCGGCTTTTAGCATTTTAAGGTTTCCAGGCACCCCTGACTGGACCATCCAAAGATTATTATCCTCATCAAAAGCCATTCCGCAAACACGACAATAAGCACTTCCGGGATTAATACTTGTTAAAGGGGAGTTGTACTGGTTATAATTATTTATCAGTTCGCCATTGAGGAATTCATAAATGCCATTTCCCCATGTTGAAACAAAGTAATGACTGTTGTTTTTCGGATCGGCCACAACTCTCATTGCATCTCTGTCGCTGGCACCATAAAGAAGTTTGTTATTCCAGGTATCTCCGGTAAGATTAAATACCTGAAACGGTCTGTAAACATTTCCCCATCCATTGGTAACTGCTCCTCCCGTTATAAAGCTCTTGTTATCAGTAATATAAATATCAGACACATTATTTGTATATGGACCGCTTAATACATAATTAGTGTATGATGAAAAATCGGAAGTAGCAACAAGTCCCACTGATTTATCAGCAATCCATGTGGTGCCCTTAAATACAATTGCCTGGTAAGCATTTGGTGTACCCCATGAATACGATGTCACTGTCTTTAATTTTGTGCCGTCTGCAGAAAAAAGTATTACAGGGCTGTCTGTTGCGACAAGTATCCCGGATGAGCCTGCTTCTATGGTTCTTATAGTACGGCTTTCCTCAGAATACAGGAGTACAAAACTGCCCCCGGCAGAGATCCTGTACAATAAGTCGGTCCCTGAAGATTCTGAAGGGCAACTGGAATAAATATAACCATCGTATGCAGAAATATTATCGTACTCAGCTGCAGGATAAGGGATTGACTCAAACTGGTTCCAGTTGTCAAAATAAGAAAGTCCGTCTGATGTAACAGGGGCATAATAAATACCTGATCCGGTGGCGGCATAGATATTCCCATTCATAAAAGCAATATCATATACAGGATTTGTATTACTGTCGGACCCCGGCTTCCACGTGTCAGCAATTACGAAATTCTCAAGGTCAAGAATAACAATGCCAAAACTGCAGGCGAAGTAAGCGTATTTGCCGTATGTCCGTATCCGGTTTATTTCTTTCAGTCCTGAAATGTACTTCCTTTCAATATCAGGTATATTGGTTATTATTTTATTTTTAACAATATCAATATTAGTATTCAGGTATCCAATAACAAGGCATCCCTCCTCATCGGACCAGGCTATGCTGCTTATTTCGGTTTCATTAAGCCCGTCAAGTCTTGTCAGCTTTTCAGTTGTGTTGCTTTGAATGTCCCTGATAAGAATAGAGTTACCAGCAGAAGAAAAAACCTTGTTATCACCCGCAGTGAGGCATTTTGATGAGTTGAACGAGAGATAATCGGTCCATGATCCAACCTTTGCCTGTCCATGGCAAATAGCGGGAGCAAGACAGAGGAGCAATATAAACGGACGTAGATTCATCATTATATAAACTTAAATAAATCAGGGATATTACCAGCTTTTATTTTGAAAGAAAGTCAGTAAGTTTTTCAAAAGCAATAGCTCTGTGTGATATTTTGTTTTTTGTTTCAAGATTCATCTCGGCAAAGGTAAGGTCAAATCCTTTAGGAACGAAGACAGGATCATAACCAAAGCCTTCGTTTCCTTTTCTTTCTGAAATAATCTCACCTTCGACTATACCTTCAAAAAGATATTCCTTCCCTTTAAGGATAAGAGCAATAATTGTTCTGAATCTTGCTCTTCTGTCGTCTATTCCATCAAGGGCCATCAATAATTTGGTGATATTGGCTGAACTGTCTTTGGATTCTCCGGCATACCTTGCAGAATATACTCCGGGCTCCCCATTGAGCGCATATACCTCAAGGCCCGTGTCATCAGCAAAAACAGCCAGACCTGTTTTATTAAATACATACCTGGCTTTATACAGTGCATTCCCATCAAGTGTTGGTTCATTTTCAGGAATATCTTCCAGAATATTTACCTGGCTGAGGCTGAGCAGACGCACCTTCGACCCGGCTAATTTTTGAATTTCCTTAATTTTGTGTTGATTATTTGTTGCAAAGACAAGTTCCATACATGTAATTTAATTATATACAAAAATATTGAAGATGTTGTAATTGGTGTCTTCAATTTCTCTTTTCACAAAAATAAAAAGCTATTTTTGTAATATAACAACAGTTTCGTGTTGAGGGGTCAAAATAAGTGGATAAATTTTTTTTTGCATAAATCTGCAATAGTTATACTTATTTGTGGATCAACTACTCATTTCTGCATGGGAATGAATGCAGATCAGGCAAATAAGGATGGGGGACTAAGACGTGTAGTTATTTACGGAAAAAATGTAAGAGTTGATTCTTCAACATTTTTCCCACAAATAGAGGATCATCAGGGTATCGTTTTCGAAATGAAATCCGGTGAAGGTATCTCATACAGGTACAAACTCAGTCATATCAACAACGATTGGAGTTCATGGACCTCTTTTTACGTTAAAGAATACACCAATCTGGCTCAGGGGAAATACATTTTCTCATATCAGTCCAAATCAGGAGATGAAGTAAGCGAGACAGGATATTTTAAATTTAAAGTCAGGGCTCCCTGGTATTTTTCAATACTGGCACTTTGCATATATCCCTTTTTAATTTTGATTTTTCTGGCACTATTCAGATTACGAACTCACAGGTTACTCAGAGATCGTCAGAAGAAGTTGGAGGAAGTAATTATGGAACGGACAGATGAATTAAGGCACGAGAAGGAAAAGTCTGACCGGTTACTTGCCAACATGTTGCCAAAAGGAACTGCCGAAGAAATAATGTCAAAAGGGAAAGCTGAAAAAGTCAAATACAACTTTGTCACTGTTTTGTTTTCAGACATACAGGGCTTTACCCGCATAGCCGAGGAGATGAACCCGGAATTATTAATTGATGAACTTGACAGGTTCTTTTTTCATTTTGACTCTGTTGTTGAAAAGTATCGCATTGAAAAGATAAAGACAATAGGGGATGCCTACATGTGTGCAGGGGGTATTCCGGAACGCAATCGCACCAATCCCGTTGAAGTAGTCCTGGCTGCTCTTGAAATGCAGCAATATATGTTGAGTGTAAAGAGCGATCCACGGAACGATGCTGCCCAGATATGGGATATACGTATCGGCATTCATACAGGTACTGTTATTGCAGGTGTGGTAGGGCATAAAAAACTCACTTATGATATATGGGGCGACACTGTAAATACAGCAAGCAGAATGGAGTCATCAGGAGAAGCAGGTAAAGTAAATATTTCGGGCACTACCTATGAGTTTGTAAAAGAATATTTCATTTGTGAATATCGTGGACGCATGCCGGTAAAATACAAGGGTGATCTTGATATGTATTTTGTTACCGGCATAAATCAGAGTTTAAGTAATATCGATGGCACTCCAAACAAAAAATTCTTTGTGAAACTGCAGATGATCAGGATACTTGATGTTGAGGATCATGTTTTTACAGAATATCTGTCTAATGCGTCACCGGATCTTTTTTTTCATAGTCTTGAATATGCACGTAATGTATGTCTTCAGACAGAGCTTTTAGCCAGAGCCGAAAAAATTGAAGATGATGATTATATAAACGTGAGGCTTGCTGCTGCGTTTCTATTTTATGGTTATGTTTATGACTATTCTAATCCTATAGACGTTTCATTGAAAAGGGCTGAAGAGATAATACCATATTATGGCTTTAGCCCTGAAAATCTGCAGGCTGTCAGAGAACTTGTTTCAAAAGCATTTATGCCTGAGCAGAATTCGCATGCAGGAGCTGTTTTGCATGATGCAGTAATTGATTTCATGGGACGAGTTGATTTTGCAAGCATGATAACTAAGCTTTTCAGAGAAGAGAAAGCATACAAAAAGGTATCTGATATAAAAGGCTGGTTTGAGCATATCAGGCAAAGTCTAATCTCAAACAACTCTATAACTGAAACAGGAAAACTGCTGCAGTCGGTCAAACGTGATGAGCAGATTATTATACTTGACAATCTGTTCAGAGAGCTGTCAGGTCAGTCATAATATCATTTGCTACTTTGTTTTTAAAGTGTACATTTGTCCAATTTTTAAATATTCAATCATGGTTACAATAGACTGGAACAATCTGCCATTTGGCTACATTAAGACTGATTACAATGTGAGGTGTTTTTACCGCGATGGGAAATGGAGCAAACCTGAAGTATCAGATTCGGAATTTATAAATGTTCATATTGCTGCAACAGGTCTTCATTACGGTCAGGAATCATTTGAAGGCTTAAAAGCCTATAGGGGCAAAGACGGAAAGATACGGGTTTTCCGTTGGGAGGAGAATGCTCTCAGGATGATCTCCTCGGCCGATGGAATAAAAATGGCACAGGTACCAGTGGAACTTTTCAAGGAAGCAGTGTTCACCGCTGTCAAAATGAATGAGAGATTTGTTCCTCCTTATGGCTCCGGAGCTTCACTTTATATAAGACCATTATTATATGGTAGCGGAGCAGAAGTAGGGGTTAAACCTTCAACCGAATATACTTTTATTGTATTTGTTACTCCGGTAGGACCATATTTCAAGGGAGGAGTAAAACCTGTAAATATGCTGATCTGCAGAGATGTGGACAGGGCTGCACCAAACGGAACAGGTCGGTATAAGATCGGAGGCAATTATGCTGCCAGTTTAAGGGCTATTGTCAGAGCCCACGATGAAGGGTTTGGTAATGTCCTTTTTCTTGACGCAAAAGAGAAAAAATATATTGACGAGTGTGGTCCCGCAAACTTCTTCGGCATAAAAAATAATACATATATCACTCCTCTTTCTGATTCAATTTTACCGTCAATTACAAATAAAAGCCTTCTGGCACTTGCTGAAAGCATGGGTATCAAGACAGAACGAAGAGCTATTCCGGTTGAAGAACTTGCTGAATTTGAAGAAGTTGGAGCTTGTGGCACAGCTGCTGTTATCAGCCCTATCTCCAAAATTGTTGATGCAGATGCAAACAGGATTTATGAGTATTGCAAGGACGGAAAACCTGGCCCGGTCTCAATGAAACTTTACCAAAAGCTTGTAGGTATTCAATATGGTGATGAACCTGATACTTTTGGATGGAACACAATTATTGAATAAAAAAACACAACAAAATATTTTTCAACTTCATTCTTTGAGAAAAAACTTCAGGCTTCATGTAGATTTTGGAGGTTTGTATGTTATTTTTGAAACAAATTTCCAATAGTGGCTAAGAGCGAAGAAGGAATATCCAAAAACAGATTAAGGGGTTCTTACCTTACACTTGTTGTAAGTATTTCGCTTGTCCTGTTTCTCCTTGGCATATTTGGCATGGTGCTTATTAACGCACACCAGCTCTCAAATTACTTCAGGGAAAGCTTATCCTTTACAATAATGCTTAAAGAAGATGCCCGGGAAGCAGACATAAGAATGTTGCAGAAAGATCTTGATGCAAAGCATTATGTCAAGAAAACAGAGTATGTCTCAAAAGACGAAGCAGCTGCCAAACTGAAAAACGATCTTGGGGAAGATTTTCTTGACTTTCTCGGGTATAACCCCCTGATGCCCACAATTGATGTATACCTTAATGCCGCCTATACCCATCCCGACAGCATAATGAAGATTGAGAAATACATTGATGAGTATCCTGTAGTGGATGAGGTGTATTATCAGGAATCAATTCTTAACCTGATAAATGAAAATATAAGAAAGATCAGTGCTTTTATACTTATAATAAGCATTTTACTTTTTGCTATTTCCCTGACAATTATAAATAACACAATAAGACTTTCTATTCATTCAAAAAGATTTCTGATAAACACTATGCAGCTGATAGGCGCAAACAGGTCTTTTATAAGACGACCTTTCATAATAAAGAGCATCTTCCTCGGTTTTATTTCAGCCCTTATTTCAATAGCTCTTCTTATGGGATTGATGTATCTTGTAGAAAAAGAATTCTTTACTCTTTTCACCTATGAAAACTTTAAACTATTCCTGCTTCTCTGCCTGTCTCTTATTTGCATCGGCGTTGTAATAAATTCGTTGTCTGCTTATCTGGCATTGAACAGATACCTTAACATGAGGGAGGATAAACTATACATATAATATATATGAGTTCAAAAAAAGAAAATGAGACCAAAACAGGGTTTGCCCTGGGGAAAGAAAACTACAAACTTATGGCTATTGGATTTGCTGTAATTGTTGTTGGTTTTATTTTAATGGCCGGAGGGAAATCACATGATCCTAAAGTTTTTTCAAGTGATATCTTCAGTTTTCGGAGAATAATCTTTGCGCCAATGGTGGTGCTTGCAGGGTTTGTCTTTGAGATTTATGCCATTATGAAAAAACCAAAAGAAGACGGCAGGTAGCAAAAGATGTTCTTCTATCCGCTCCACTGAATGTCGTTTTTATTACGGCATTTGTCTCTGGGATCTTTGCATGCAAACGGATGGGTAACATCGTAAAGAATAAAAAATTATTCCGGTCTGCGATTTGTTGCTGGCTGGCTGGAACTTTATTAATACTGTTTTCAAAATAATGCCACCTTTTGAATTTAAATTTGAAGAAGGCGAAGTCTTGCTGTTCAATAAACCGCTTTACTGGACCTCATTTGATCTGGTAAACAAAGTGAAGAAAGAAATTGTCCATAATTTTGGCTTGAAAAAACTAAAAGTGGGACATGCCGGCACACTTGATCCTCTTGCAACAGGTCTTATGATCCTTTGCACCGGAAAAGCAACAAAACGAATAGATGATTTTAGGGATAAGAATAAAGAATATGTTGCCACAATCCGCCTGGGACAGACAACTCCATCGTTTGATCTGGAAACAGATATTGATATGGAATATCCTTATGAACATATTACCACTGATATGGTAAACGAAAAGCTGAAACTGTTCATAGGTGAGCAAATGCAGGAACCACCTCTTTTCTCTGCTAAATTTGTTGATGGTAAGAGAGCTTATGAACTGGCAAGAAAAAAAATCGAAAAAAGGCTTGAGCCGGTAAAAATAAAATTTTATGAGCTTGAACTCCTTGAATTGAATAGCAATGATTTAAAAATAAGAGTGTTGTGTAGTAAAGGCACCTATATCAGAGCCTTTGCCAGAGACCTTGGCCTGGCTTTGGATAGTGGCGCTCATCTTACAGGACTCGTAAGAACAGCAATAGGAGATAAACGTCTTTCTCAGGCACTTACTTTAGACGAATTCAGATTTATTATTGAACAAACGAAACAAAAGAATTAAAAAGTTCGTATAAATATACTTATAGAATTATATAACAACTAATATATTATGAAGTTATCACAGTTTAAATACACCTTACCACCAGAGCTTATTGCTTTATATCCTTCAAAGAACCGCGATGAAGCACGACTTATGGTTATACATCGCGAAAGCGGTGAGATTGAACACAGGATATTTAAGGACATAGTAGAGTATTTTGGTGAAAAGGATGTCCTGGTCTTCAATAACACAAAAGTTTTTCCGGCGAGATTATATGGTAATAAGGAGAAAACCGGAGCAGAAATAGAGGTATTCCTTCTGAGGGAACTAAACAGGGAACAACGATTATGGGACGTACTAGTTGACCCTGCCAGAAAGATCAGGATTGGGAATAAACTCTATTTTGGAGAAAATGACTTATTGGTAGCTGAAGTAATTGACAATACTACTTCCCGTGGCCGGACATTGAGATTTTTATTTGACGGTACATACGAAGAGTTTAAACAGACACTTTATTCACTTGGTGAAACACCTCTGCCAAAATTCATCAACAGACCTGTTGAGCCTGAAGATAACGAACGTTATCAGACAATCTTTGCAAAACACGAAGGAGCTGTAGCTGCACCAACTGCCGGATTGCATTTTAGCAGGGAACTCCTTAAACGACTCGAAATTGTAGGTGTAGAATTTGCTGAAATCACACTACATGTCGGACTTGGAAACTTTAGAAATGTAGATGTAGAAGACCTCACAAAGCATAAAGTCGATTCAGAAAGAATAAAAATTACTGAAGAATCAGCTGAGTTGATTAATAATGCAAAAGAGCGAAGAAGCCGAATATGTGCTGTTGGGACAACTGTTGTAAGAACACTGGAAAGCTCGGTATCAACTTCAGGTATGGTTAAGCCATTTGACGGATGGACGAATAAATTCATTTTCCCGCCCTTTGACTTTAAAGTTCCGGATATGCTAATCACAAATTTTCACCTTCCTTATTCAACTCTTCTTATGATGGCATCGGCATTTGCAGGTTATAATCAGCTTTTTGACGCTTATAAAGTTGCCGTTAAGGAGAAATATCGTTTTGGCACCTATGGAGATGCTATGCTGATAATATAACTGATTGAACTTATTGAATGGTGATAAAATTATTCAAAGTCTTAAAATATATGCCTGTCAATGCTTGCCGGATTGCAAAATTATTCTGACCTTAACTCGGTGAGCATTTTTATTTTTCTGCGAGCAACTAAAAATTAGATTTATGAGTCTTATGCTTTGTTCAGTTGAGTTAGTTAAACATAATAATGGAGAGAATGCTGAAGCATAGGACATCTATACTCCCTGTATTTATTTTGCTGATTTGCATGTTTGCAGAAAGCACTTCTAATGCACAATGGTTTGGTACTTATTTATATAGGAAAAAATTAACAGCCAGAGCAGATGTTATCCCTGATGGTCCTGCATTAATAGACTTTCCTGTTCTGGTTAGTATTACAAATAACCATTTGAGAACGTGTGCCAATGGGGGCTTGGTGAATAATAGTTCTGGTTATGATATTGTTTTTACTGCTTCTGATGGTACTACTCAATTATATCATGAGATTGAGAAATATGATGCTTCAGCAGGCCAGGTAATTGCCTGGGTAAGGATTCCAAGACTTTCAACTACTGTTAATACTGAAATATATATATACTTTGGCAATCCTTCAATCACAACCTCTCAGTCATCAAAACAGACATGGAGCTCCGGGTATAAGGGAGTATGGCATTTTAATGACTGGACAGACGCAACCACTAACGGAGGTGATGCAACTCCCCATAATGGAGCCTCTTTAGCTGCAACAGGGCAAATTGTACAGGATGCAAGTTTTGTACAGGCCTCAAAACAATATGCAGAAGCTGTAAATTCTGCAAACCTTAATATCCTTGATTCTGTAACGGTTTCGGCCTGGATTAAGTTAAATTCACTTGGCAAGGATCAGAAAATTATTGGTAATCAGGCAGGCTCTCCTACTGGAGGTGGCTATAAATTTGGTGTTTTTACTAATAATAAATATGAGTTCGAAATAAGAACTGCCGGCGATGTTGCGATTTTAACACGAGGCGCCAGCACTCGTACATTGTCCACAGGAACATGGTATTATGTTGCAGGAGTTTATTCAGATATTGGTAACTTTCTGAAATCATACTACAATGGAGTCATTGATGCCACAATGGCAACCACAGAGGTTATGGGGCCCTCTAGCGGAACAGTTAAAATTGGTGGCGAACCATGGGCTCCCACTACACTCAATTTCGATGGATATATTGACGAGTTACGGGTTTATCATGGCATTCGAAGTGATAACTGGCTAAGAACTGAACAATCAAACCAGTTAAGTCCTACTACTTTTTTTACCGCACCTGGTGGAACAGAATACAATCTTGTAGCATCCTGTGTACCTACTACGATTTATCTTAATGCGTCTGGTAATGCAACTCTTACAGTGTCAGATGTTGATAATGGGAGTAGTTCAGGATGCTCTATTACAAAAACTCTTAACAAGTCATCATTTACATGCAATAACCTGGGAGCTAACAATGTTATACTTACAGTTACAGATGTTGTACTTAATAAAACAACTACCTGCACTTCAGTAGTTACAGTAGCTGATGCAATTGTTCCAACAATCACCTGTCCGGTCAGTGGACAACAGAATGTCACAACTAACAATGCCTGCACATATGTCAACTCAGGAACAGGCTGGAACGCAACAGCATCAGATAACTGTTCTGTAAGTTCACTTACTTATACCTTAACAGGAGCAACAACCGGTTCCGGGACCAGCCTCAACGGAGTAGCTTTTAACCTTGGCGTTACAACCGTAACATGGACAGCAAAGGATCCATCTGACAATACTGCTTCATGTAATTATACAGTTAGTGTTACTGATGATGATGCTCCTACAATTTCCTGCCCGGCAAATGTTACAACGGCAAAAACTTCAGACGATGGCACAGGGAATTGCACAACAACAGTTTCTGTAGGCACACCAACAACATCAGACAATTGTACTGTAAGCAGTGTGATAGCCCAGATAGGCGGATCGACCATTAATACTTCTACCTATACTTTCCCCACCGGTACCACAACGATAAAGTGGACAGTCACCGACGGAGTGGGATATACAGCTTATTGTAATCAGACAATAACTGTTACAGATGATGAGAAACCAACATTTACAGTTCCATCAGCTGCCACAATATGCCGGGCTACAGACGGCTCATATAATATAGGTGTATCAGTAACAGGTGATGTGACTGATGAAGCTGATAACTGCTCTGCAGGTTTAAATGCTACTTATACTGATAACCTTTCTGGCCTGGTAAATAACTATACTTCAGGTACAGTTGTACGTACATGGTCACTTACTGATGCAGCATCAAATACTACAACTCATACTCAGTCAATTGTTGTTAACCCAACCCCTGTTATTAGTAATATTTCAGCTTCTGCCTGTACTAATACTCCTTTTACTGTCACACCCGTTAATGGCACTGACGGAGTGGTACCATCGGGGACAACTTATAGCTGGGGTGTGCCTTTCGTGACCGGAGGGATGACAGGAGGGGCATCCGGCAGCGGAGCAACAGGTATTGCTGGCACGCTTATTAATGCTACAACAAGCCCTCAAGTTGCAACCTATACTGTTACGCCACTTTCAGGAAGTTGCTCCGGAAATAATTTTACAATCACCATCACTGTTAACCCGACGGGACAGGTCAATGATCCTGCCGACCAGGTACTGTGTAAGGGAGGCACCTCAACCGCAGTAACGTTTACAACAAACAATAC
>JGI20214J51088_10002261_pt1 | contig 12880 bp, 13 predicted proteins | sample WetSurMetagenome_FD_51088 | JGI IMG/M metagenome (IMG submission 51088)
TCCAGCTACCCGTATTACGCTTCCTATAGTTGTCATTTCATGTTTCTCCGAACAGTATTCTTGCGACTTCAACTCTTAGAGTCGGTTTGAGTTCCTCTAATCGATTGTCTATTGTGTTATTGTAGATTATTTTTCCGTCTGAAGTTTGAACAATGCATCCTCCAATAAATTGGTCGGAAGATTTTGATAGTTTTAGTTCTAAATGCAGTTTTTGCGCCAAAGAATCAATTTTCTCCTGCGTTAGCCACTCTGCGTCTTTGGCGTTGACCTGGATTGTTAAGTCTTTCCTCTCGATTTTTTTAGCAGTCTCTTCAATAAGTATTAACATGTAAGTGCGGTATTCCTTTGTTTCCACATAACTCTTGAATCTCGCTACTGCTTTTTGAAAAGCATTATCAACCAAGTCTTCTTTAGTCTGAAGTATATGGTTACGCATTTCTACTTCGGTAATTGAGGCGATTTTTCGGCGTTCGGCAACTGCTGTTGCTTTTGCTAGGTTGAGTTCCTCTCGATATCTTTGGTCAGCTTCTTGTTTTGCTATTCGGAGCATTTCCTTTGCTTCGGTTTCTGCCCGTTTGATAATCTCTTCTGTCTCTTTTTGAACGTCACTCAAGACTTCATTTGAAATTGCCGCAATACCGCTTTTTATGCTCATTCTTAAATTTTCATTCCTAATATTTTGCTAATTATTTCTGATATTTGGATTTGTTTGAATGCACCTTTGCTACCAGGAACTTCAACAATAAGGGGCGTTACTCTTTCTTGACGAATTTTATCAATTTGTTCCTGCATTGTTGAGTCGCTGAAGTATAGTTGACTGATTATTATTATGCCTATATCACTTCTTGTTAACGCTTTACGTAGGGCTAGCTGTGCATCTTCGACTGTATCGGCTTCAACGCCCTCGACACCGACCAATCTAAAGCCAGTAATCATATCATTATCCCCAATTACGTAGGCATTCATACAGGTCAGCCAATATAGCTTTAAATGTTCGAGCTAAATCAAGCATACTGTTAAAAATGTTGCGACCCGAAAGAATGACTTTAGCGTCGATTATTTGCGTCAAGAGAGACGTTGATGTTGCACTGGAAGCGCTAAGTAGCTTTGGAGAATTCCACATCGAACAAAGTACTGGGGAGGAAAGAAGTCTTGATGAATACCATCAAAACATTCAGAAAGCGCAAGACTCTCTTGCAGACGCTGTCAATTTAAGTAAGCAATTAGTAACCCAAAAAACTGGCTTGTTTAGTATTTTTAGGGCTACTGAACAAGCGAAGATTGCGGTGACTGCAGAGAATTGGCAGTCGCTTTTGGATGATACCAACGAAAAAATCATATCATTAAAGAAACAAACTGATCAGTTAAATTTGGAACTCGAGGAGTCGCAGGAAAGGACAGCGCAGCTAACTCATGTAAGAGACATACTGATGCGCATGGAGCTCTTGAAGATTGATCCTGCAATGCTAGAGAACCTCAAATGGATCTATATTGTAATCGCCAGCGTGCCTACTAAGAACTTCAACGTTCTTGAAACGGCACTGGCAACTTTGCCTATCTATATCAACCACTCAGCATTAAGTAAAGAAGCCGTGTTCGCTGTTTTAGCTACACCTAAGAAGAATGAAGCCGATGTTAACAGGATTTTAAAGACTTATCATGCTGAAATTTTTCAGGTCCCAGAGTATTTATCGCAAAGCATAGATCAAGCAATAAGAGAAGTCAATAATAATCTAAAAGATAACCAGAAGCAAGAAAAGCAAACGCAAGATGCCCTAAAAAAGCTGGGGGATGCAAATAAAGACAACCTCGCGTCTTGGGCAGAAATAGAAGAGAACCTTCTTACGCTTCTGAATGCTGAGACAAAAATTCTTCAATCAGGGAGGCTTGCAACCATCCAAGGTTTCGTGCCAGCCAAAAGGTTGCCAGAACTTAATCAAAAAATTCTGTTAACGCTTGAAGGTAAAGCCATCGTTTTACCTGATAGGCCACCGGAAATAGAGGAGCCGCCTACCCGTATACTTAATAATCGTTTCGTGAAGCCATTCGAGGAAATAACCAAGCTCTATGGATTACCGAAGTACAGTGAAGTAGACCCCACCCCATTCTTAGCAATATCGTTCCCTATACTATTTGGGCTAATGTTCGGCGATTTAGGCCATGGCTTGATTCTCTTAATCGGCGGCTTAACTGTTGGTCTTTTAATCAAGGGCAATCAGGGTATCAAAAACGTCTGCTTTATCATGGCTGCTTGTGGAATAGCTGGAATGGTTGCGGGACTGCTATTTGGGGAATTTTTCGGTTTACCGCTACCTTGGGGACCGCTATGGTTTAGTCCATTTGAGGGTGGTGTATTCAACTTCTTGATTTTTGCGCTCTTCGTGGGCATAGTGCAAATTATTAGCGGATTAATCATTGAGGGCGTTAACTTTGCGATCCAACATAAAATTGCTGATGCACTTCTAACTTCACTGCCCAAGATTCTATTTTACATCGGTGGCGTCTACATAATCGCNGTTTATCAGCTAAACTTCTCCGCTTGGTTGAGTGGACCTATACTCTTTGTTATCATTCCTTTTGTTATTTTGGTAGTGGGCAAACCAGTATACTTGGCCATATCTAAGCCCAAAATACATGCTACGGGTGAACATTCTGAAATGGACACTGTTTCTGGGCGCCTTTTTGAAGGTGGAGACTTCTTCACCCGTCTGCTCAGCAACACAATTTCATACTCCCGTATACTTGCCTTACTTATGGCTCATTGGGCATTATTGCTGGCGGTTTATAGCATAGCGGGGATAATTGGCACCGCAACCGTTTTGACATTGATTCTAAGCGTTGTTGTTATAGTTTTTGGCAACGTCTTTGTATTGGCGCTTGAAGGCTTAATCGTATTCATACACACGCTAAGGCTGCATTTCTACGAGTGGTTCAGCAAATTCTACGCTGGCACAGGAAAAGAGTTCCATCCATATTTACAGAAGTTTAAGTACACCAAGTTATCGCTAAAGAGAAAGGAAAATCTAAACTAAAAGAAGATTACGAATAACTTCAGGTTTCATAACCGCTTCCACGCCCAAACTTACTGCCGATAGATTGTGAACTTCCGACCGTTTCATAGTAAGAAATGCCAAGGGCAATCCAACGTTAAAATTGTCTAATATGCGATTTTTTTGAGCGTATTTAAGCACCGCTTGGTTGAATGCCTTTTCTGCGTTAGCAACCGTTTCATAAGCGTCTTGTCCCTTTACGAAATATTTGCCGAAGGAAGTCCCCAGTGCGGTTTTTAGCGCTGTCTCAAAATCGATAGCGGACACGAGTGCTTCCACATCTGTTTTACTGAGTTCAAAATAGCTTTGCGGAATTACCATCCTAAGCCTATTCTGATCTATGTTTAAGATTTTTCCCCTCAATATTGTCAGCAACGTGAACGTATCGTTTTCCATGCTTGCGTAAAACTTTGCGTGCTCCTGCTGCTTTGAGGAAAGATTCTGATATCGTTCGAACAGTTTCTCATAGTAATAACGGTCTAGATAAATATCAAATGCAGATGTTGAACCGGTCTCTTCAAAGTTTTTCAAGGCGATACTGAGCGACACATAGTAGTCTGTACCTTTGAAAAGGTGCACTAAGTGATTTACCGAGGACGCTTTGGCCGTTTCCTCGATTAACGAATGCCGCTTGAAGTAATCTTCAACTGGAAAATTGATTTTCTCAAGCCTTTGCTCAAGGCTCAACTTTGCGTCAGCTGCTTTCACAAGCGCTTTTATATGTGCAATTTCATAAGCTATTAGGTAGAGTTCTAGAAATTTGGCTGCTTGTTTGGGTGAATTCTCTATTATCTTAAGCACAGTCTCGATCAGGTTTTCGTTGAATGCTCGTTCTAATTTGCGTCCTGTAAGGGGAGGTATGATTCGAGCGATTTGTTCTTGGTAAGTTGAATCACGCAATTGAGCTGCAATTTCCTGAATACTTGTGCTCTCGGATAACCCCTTTATTTTTGTCTCACTTAAAATCTTGCTTCGCTCTGCGCCAATTTTAGCCAAGACAGGAGCGTATTTGGCTGGACTAGTCAACGTTAATCCTCGAGCACTGATTTAGCAATGGCATCGACTGCCTTATCCATATTTTCCTGAGCTTGGATTCTTAATTTTTCTGCAGTCTCACGATTTTGGCTCAGTTGAGAATCACGGACACTGTTCGCTTCTGTTATGGCTTTAGTGTAAAGTTTGTGTGCTTCTTCGTCAGCATACTTTGAGGTGTTTGAGAGAAGGTTTTCAGCATCTTGCTTAACATGCTGAATAATGCCCTTTGCTTTTTCTGAAGCATCACTTTTTATTTGCTGCGCTTGGGCTTCAATCGTTTTTAGTTCTTCCCAGACTTTTTCCATATTGTCACAAACATTTCGGCTATATGAAGGCATAAAAGTTCTGGAGTTTTTTAAGTCTATTGTACCTAACTCCAGAGTCCCTATTTACCAGATAGCTTATTTAATTATTCACATATATTCGCAGTTGCAGTTGTTAACGAATCTATAATTCTGGTACGCTTTCGAAACTATCATGTGGGGTACATTCTTTAGATCCAACTTTGACGAAATCTTTTCCACTTATGTTGACAAGGCAAACATCTTCACCTTTACGCCATTTCCCCGAGGCAGTTCTAATTATTGTAGTATAGGTGCAGCCCTTCTTGAGATTTGCAATGAGCTCCGCCCGTGAAGTAATAAAAGTCTCACAAACCACACAACCGATATCTGTATGCACTTCCACATAAGCTATACAATCCTGCGTCGGCCCAGACTTGACTGCCGATATCAAGAAATCAGCCCACTTCAACAATACCAATCACAAATCGTCCATGTTATTTGAAGTCTTATTTAACGGTTTTTCTACTAAACTCAAACATATGCAGCATGCGCTAATATGTGTAGAATTGACTTTACTGCAAATAGGCGATATTATCTGCAAAAGAAGCAAGAAAATCGTTGGGACCAAAGTGTCCATTAAATGTTTGATCTGCTTTTTGCTAAAGAATTTTTTGTAGGAAGATGCAATAGAAATAAACGTTAGTAGGGCTTAGGCTTGGTTTATTATTAGGGGAATTGGGAAAAGGCATTTAAAAAGCCTCAGATAAGCTAAGTGGCTATAAACTGATGGTAGCGTAATGGTAAAGAAGAGAGAAAAAAAAGAGTCGAAACTGGAAAAACTGAAGGCAGACCTAAGCTTTGACTATCATTCGTCCCGCTTCTTTTCCCTAATTTTTATGGCTATTTACTTTATTGCAATAACTGTTTTTTGCTTAGAGTATAATATTATTCCAGGACCAGAATTTCTTGTTTTGGGAATTCTTTTTTATGCCTCATATAACAAGCGAACGTGGAGTGCACTTAAAGACTGGTTACCCTTCGTAACTATTTTTATTTCCTATGAAATTATGTATAGCGTAGTCGGAACAGTCTCTTCAAGCAATCTACATTCTGGACCACACAATTTCGAATTATCATTATTTGGTCAAATTCCAAGCCTTGCACTTCAACAAAGCTTCAGGTTCCCAGTTTTAGATTATATGGGAGCTTTCTTCTATTCAATCTACTTTTTTGTTCCCACTATCTTTGCATTTGTTGTCTGGCGCATAAGCCCTAAAAACTATTGGAAATACACCGTTGCCTTCGGCGTATTGACATATGCAGCGTTGGTAACTTTTCTGTTCTACCCAGTTGCTCCACCATGGCTCGTTAATGGCTCAGGAGTGACTCGGACTTTAACTGACTCAGTTGACGTTCAACTAGGCATTCCAGTTTACCGAACACTTTTTGATTTCCTAAGTCCAAACAAGTACGCTGCTTTTCCAAGCATGCATTCAGCCATACCATGGCTTGTATTCTTGTTTGCATTTAAGATATGGAAATGGAAAGGTCTACCCGTAGCCATAATACCAATAGGAACATGGTTTAGCGCAGTCTATCTGGGCGAACACTACTTTATCGATGTAGTCGGCGGAATAATTTATGCAACAGTTGCATTTTTTGCGGTGGAAAAACTCTTACCCATTATTTCGGCAAAAGTAGAACTTTTCCGCAAACATGTACCAAACGAAAAATAGAATTAAGGGAAATAAACTAAAATTTTCAAAACATCTTTCTGAAGAAAAATAATTCGTCAAACTTCATCACTATCTTGCAGTGCAAATTGTAACTGCTGTTGCCGTGTAATTACTCTCCCAACATTTATTGCTTAAAACACTGCCAACAGAAGTAGCAATATATCTTCCCATATACATGGGCTAAGAGTTTTAGGGATTAAAAAAAAATATGCAAAAAAAAGAGGCTTAGGAAACAATTTACTCTTTCTTTGCACCCTGCCCTCTCATCATTTCTTGCATTCGCATCGGCATCTTCGCCATTGCATCTTTGGCTAGATCCATTAGCTCCTCATTAACTTCCACTTCAACTGTCAGCTTCAGTTTGCCTTTTTTCTCGGTCATTTCAGTCATGGAACCACCTCCTGAACCTGCTTAACTGGTTTGGAAACAAATTACCTAAAAGATGAATAGCTTGCATGCCTGTCACATCTAAATCAACTTCAATTCGATAATGGAATTTACCCAGTCGTTTAGCTTTAGTCTTATAGTCGCCAATCGCACCCGCATCTTTGTACTTATGCAATTGTTGATTCATTAAAATCGTAATACCAGTAGGCGCCAAAGGTTCAAAAGCGAAAGCTACCCGTAACAAAACCCGAACAGCGCTATCGACAAGCGATTCAGAAATAGATTCTCGATGCGTCATTAGTACTTCCTCGAAAAGTCTCGCTCCACTAAAAAACTAATAAGAACTTACCTTATAAAAGTTATATGAGGTTTTTTTAAGGTTGTATGACTGTGATTAACCAACAGCAAGGCGGTTTATTTGGCGCTTAAAGAAGTTAACAACCAAGTTTATACTTGCAGAAAATGCAGGCTATGGCAAGGAGCAAAACAGGGCGTTCCTGGCGAGGGACCTATCAATGCTAAAATAATGGTTGTGGGGCAGAACCCTGGAGCAGATGAAGATGAAACAGGCAGACCGTTTGTAGGAAAAGCAGGTAAATACTTAACAAAAGCGTTATCAGAAAACGGCTTAAAAAGAGAAGACATCTACATAACAAACATTGTCAAACATATTACGCCTAAAAACAGACAACCGTACGTTGACGAAATTGCTGCATGCCTCCCTTATTTGGTTGCCCAAATAAAAACGATCAAACCCAAAAAAATTCTATTGCTTGGAAAAGTTGCTTTCCGAACGCCTCGAATAGAAGGTATAGAATATTATGAACTTATTCATCCTCAGGCAGCTTCGCGTTTTCCTAAAGCTAGCAAAAAATTCAAGGAACAATTCCGAGAAGCAATGCGAAATGATCAATCAAAACCCTAAAGTTTCGATTTTTCGCTGCCTACCCGGAGCCTTTCAACGTCAGTCCTTTTAGGAACTAAGACGACAATGCTTCTATCTTGAGATGAACTGCCATAGTTAACCTTAACCTCTCCCTGTTTAGCGTCTGAGTAGAAAGCCGTAACTTTAGCTGCTGCTTCGATAGCAACTTTAGTTTTTGGTCCTTGCAAGAGTGTTACCGGTCCAACTATGTCGGACAGTTCAAAGTAGAAATCATTTGCAGATTTTTGTTGCGTTAAAAGTTTGTTTTCCGCCTCATTTCGTCCAGCTATTATCTTGTTTTTTCCAAGCCTAAAGTGCCTTCCTAGCCTAAGCAATGTAATGTCGGATACTGAGATGCGGCTTTTATTCTCGAAGAGGTCTCTGAGTTTTTTTGAGTATTCTTCGCATGTTAGAAGGCATCCGCCAGCGGGGGATGGATAACTTGATATTCCATACTCTTTGGCAAGTTGAAACTGAGGCTTTCGCGACCTGCCCTGGATGCTGAGTAATTTTGACCGGTCGACTAACCCTTTTTTCTCAGCGAATGTTTCAGGCAGCAACTTGGCAGATAAGGGTCGAAGGAGCTTGCCTTTTAAACCTGAATCTTGCTCAATAGAACGCAATGCTGGAGAATGTTGTGACTTTGGTCGTTCTCCAAGAACTTCACCTGTGAAGAGAAAGTCTGCATCTATTTCTTTGGCGTACTTTTTGGCTTTTTTAATCATGAAGATTTTGCAATCTATGCATGGGTTCATGTTTCTGCCGTAGCCATACTTGGGATTGCGTAGCATTTTGATGTAGTCTTTATCAGTGAAGACAATTTTAAGAGGGATTTTGAGTTGATCTGCTGCTTGGGTGGCTTCGCTGGATCCATCTTTTTTGGGAATGCAAAATGGTGTTTTAACGTTGAAGGCTACTACTTCGATCCCTTGTCTACGAATCAATTCTGTTGCAAGGATGCTATCTAAGCCCCCAGAAAGCAAACTTATAGCCTTAATGTGAGTCGTCATAACGTCAATAGAATTACATGGCAAAGATAATAATTTAACGTTGTAAAACTTTGAAAAATCAAAGAAAATGGCTATGAGTTGGGTGTGTTAGCCGTAAAATTGTTGAGCTTGCGTAAACAAGATTTATTTACGGCTTTTTTGAATGTTTATTTTCCATTTAGTTTAGGTTTTGCATAGGAAGTAAGAGAGGGAAGATAAAACGGTTAACATGATTGAATTCTTTGAGAGCGCTTTGGGAGTCAATGCATTGACTGCCGAAATTATCGCTTCCATTGTGCTCTTTGCGCTTGTTGCTTTCGTAGGATGGATAATGTGGTTTGTCTTTGACCATTATTTCTCAAAAATGGCGAAAAAAACTGAAACCACTCTTGACGACGACATCCTCGCAGCCACCAAATCTTTCGCAGTAATAGTAATTGTATTGATAGGGATTAACTATGCAATCGCTCCACTCTCATTTCTCAAGCCATTCGAAGAGAATCTTACAAAGTTATTCTCAACAGTTGAAATCCTACTAATAGCCTTTGCAGTAACCAGAATCTCAGACGTAATTGTAGACTGGTACGCAAACAAACAAACAGTAATAGACAACGGCAAAAATACTTCTCATCTTAGCTTTCTAATGAAGAAAATTATTCAACTAATAGTATATGTATCCGCGATTCTGATAATAGTCTTCTTCGTTTTTAACGTCAGAGATTTAACGGGTGCTGTTGTCGGTTTAGGCGTTGGAGGCATCGCAATAGCTTTCGCAGTTCAAAATCAACTTGGCGATATTTTAGGAACGTTTTCAATCTATTTTGATCGTCCTTTTGAAATCGGCGACTTCATTGTAGTAGGAGAGCACAGCGGAACAGTGAAAACCATAGGCATTAGATCCACAAGAATTAAACTGCTACAGGGAGAAGAACTTGTTATTTCAAACCGAGAATTAACATCTGCTAGAGTTAGAAACTTTAGAAAATTAGAAAAAAGAAGAATAGCTTTCAATATCGGCGTCGACTACAGCACTACAACTGAGAAATTGAAAAGAATTCCAGACCTAATCGGAAATATTATTAGAAACCAATCTACAGCAGAGCTTGAACGCGTAAACTTTACGGAATTTGGCGATTACAGCCTAAAATTCCAAATCATATATTATGTTACTTCAGCGGATTACGGACAATATCTTGAGACTCAGCAGAAAATTAATTTCGCAATCAAAGAAGCCTTCGATATGGAAGGTATAGAGATGGCTTTCCCCACCAGCGCGGTTTACCTCAAAAAGCAAACCAACCCTCCCCTGATTTGCCGTTAGCATGTTAACCATAGACCGCTTGCCCCTTTTCTGTAGAATAGTTTAAAAACTAAGCTGAAAATAAACCACTTGCACGTATGGAGGCGATTGGAGAATGGCAGCGGAGATCAGCATCTTTATACCGGTTTACAAGGAGTCAAACCAACTGGCGTCGATGCTAAATGACCTTCAGTCACAAGACGTGTCAAAAGAAATTATTATTCCGGTTGATGAAGCTACCGAAGATTTCTTGCAGAAAATAAAAAAGTTGTCTAATGAAAACACTAAATTTATCATAAACAAAGAGAGGATGGGCAAGTCAAACGCAGTCAACAAAGCAGTAAAATTGTCATCAGGCAAAGTTCTGGTTTTCTTAGACGCAGATATTCAAATTAGCGGAGACTCGGATTTCCTTAAAAAAATCATTATGGAAATACAAAGCGTTGACATCCTTGACATAAAGAAGAAAGTAACTAAAGACAAATCATTCCTATCCAAAATGGCGTACTACGAATATTTCACTTTCAACGTTAGTGCTTGGCTATCTTCCCATTACATACATAAATGCCCTGCAGTAAACGGAGCAGCATTCGCAATAAAACGAGACGTTTTTGAAAAAGTCGGTGGATTCCATAAAGTAATTGCAGAAGATATCGACATTGCAACCAGAGCCTTTCTAAGCGAGAGCAGTTTCGCATATAGCACGGATGTTGAAGTGAAGAATGTTGTTTTTTCCGATTGGGGTAAATGGCTTACACAGCGCAGGCGTTGGGCGCTTGGTCAAGCACAATGGTTGGTGAACTGGTATAAAGACCTAATCAAAAAATGCATCAAAAAACCTCAAGTCTTCTTACCAGGATTATTCTTCCTTTACCCGTCGATAGTCGGCTTCCTTCTAAGCATCGTTGTACCCAGCACTTGGATGTACAATTCATTACTCGTTGGCTCATTATTTTTATCGGTAAAATTCAACATTTTACTGCCTGTTTTCCTAGTTTCACTGGGAACTGCTAACATGCTAAAGATTCTGCTTATTTCTTTTTTGGGTTTTGCAATAACTGCCACAGTTTTCTATGGCTTCTCCCGAAAACTAGGATTCAAAGAAATGAAATTACATGAACTGTTCGTTTATTATTTCTTCTATTCAACAATATGGCTTCTAATCATTGTAGCCGGACATATTCAGTACATTGCTTTCCGTAAAAAAACCGCTCCAGACTGGAAAACTGACGGACCCGCAAGTGAGATACAACCAATTAATCTTTCCGCATAGCCTGCGCCTTAAGCTCTTTTGGCATTAGTTCTATGGCATAGCGCAAAGCGGTTCGAGGCATTGATTTGCGGTTTTTCATAACGTAGTTAAAGACTTCGCTTTGATGCATTCGGCTTTCCTCTTTAAGCAGCCACCCATAACCTTTCTGAACCATATCGTCCCCATCAGTCAAAAGTAAATCGCAGATTTCAAACGCATCCTGTAAAAAACAACCCTTCTTCGCTGGAACAATAAGCGAAACAGCAGAGGCACGTTTAAGCCACCGATTATCACTCTTTGACCAACCGACAACTTCACCCACGAGATGAGGATACTTTTGCAGGAAATCGCCCACTGTGTGATTGCAAAATCCATCGCATTTTGCCCAATTGTTAATGTATTTTTCAATCCAAACCTTGAATGTCGCCAAATCAGAGGGAACAAGGTTCTCCATGTATTCTGGCAGCCAAGAGGAAACCACGAATGCTTCCTCGGTATAGTTTGAGGCGAAAAGTTGCTCGCAAAGACAAAAAATTTCTTGTTTGCTTAAGGTCTTAACTTGCTTCCAGTATTGTTTGGCTATTTTATATACAGTTGGCACTTTGACGCCATAATATTTCACTTCTTCTTTGAAGAATCGCTGAAAAGATTTTTGTGTTTGCGAATCGGTGTTCGCTTTTAATTCTTCCCTCAAATCGTTGATTATGCTGTTCATAGCTTATGTTTTCTGTCTTAAAGAATAATAGTTTTTCCAATAAGAAAGCGGTTTGGATCTGAGAACAAAAGCAACAATGTAGAACTGTAAAAATTCTGTTCTTTCAATTCAAACTAAGTCGTGAGTACAGAATGGATGGATCTGAGCTTCTCTAACTTAAGGCCATTGATAAAAGGGTCAATGTACCTACCAGGGTTTCCTTGTCGAGTAATTATGGAGCATGTCTAGGAATAGGACTGACTGATTTCTGTAATGACCCGTTATGTGTTCGCTCTAGCTTTCAACTGCTCTTTCTGTTGCTCTAAAGCTAGTCTAGGTTTGAGATTAGCGGTAAATAATCAGCAAAGAAAGAGGCTATATACACAGTCTGATTTGGATTCGGAACCGAAAATAGTTTCATTCCGACGGTTAAAGTTGAATACAGCGCTTTCCTTTGGATTAGAATTTAGCTACTTTACAAAGCACTGATTGCATGTAAAACAATAAACTTATTGCTTAAGCCCTTCTTGCAATAAAACTAAAGCTTCTTCATATGTGATAGGAACTTCATTAACCAACCCTAAGTTCTTAAGCTTAGTAAAAAGCCTTGCAATAGACGGCAACTCAAGCCCAGCCGATTCAAGTAACGCCACATCCTGCAAAACTTTATGCATTTCTCCTCCACCCAGCAATGACCCATGGCTAACAACTATTACGCGGTCCGCTAGCTCGGGCAGCGCCTCCACATCATGAGTGGAAATGACAATTGTAGTTCCCTCGGCGTTTAGCTCATTCAGCAAATCGATAAGTCCCCTCCTTGATAACAAATCCAAATTCGCTGTAGGTTCGTCAAGTATAAGCAATTCAGGTCTTAAGATTAAGGCTGTTGCCAATGAGACTTTTTTCTTTTCTCCAAAGCTTAGCCTATGAGGAGGGCGATCTTTCAAATGACTTATGCCAATGTCTTCAAGAATATGCTCGCATCTTTCACTGATAACTTCTGTGGGTAAACCAAGGTTTTTGGGGCCATATTCAATATCCTCTTTTACGCTAGGAGTGAAAAGTTGGTCATCTGGGTCTTGGAATACTATCCCTATACGCGAGCGTAACTTGGAAAAATCTTTAGATGAAGTCTGTTCACCAAATACCTTGATTTCACCATTATTTGGAGCCAATAATCCTGCTATTAAAAGAATCAAAGTTGATTTGCCTGAACCGTTTGGACCTA
>JGI20214J51088_10002262_pt1 | contig 12876 bp, 14 predicted proteins | sample WetSurMetagenome_FD_51088 | JGI IMG/M metagenome (IMG submission 51088)
GGCATACTAAAGAACATGGGTGTTAATGGGAAAGTCTGTGAAGACAGTATTGAGATTGAAGGCACGGGTAATTTCCTTAAACCCATAGAAATTGATGCCAAGAATATTCCTGATCTTGTTCCAGCCATAGCTGTTCTGGTATGCTACGCGAAGGGTACTTCCCATATTTTTGGTGCTCACAGGCTTAGACTTAAGGAATCCGACCGACTNGAATCGCTTTACCTTGAGTTAACGAAGATGGGTGCACAAATTACCGTCAATGACGATGGCTTGATCATAGAGGGTGGTTCACCCTTATGCGGCGCAGTTATAGACCCACACAATGACCACAGAATTGCCATGGCATGCGCAGTCGCCGCTTTGAGCGCCGAAGGAGAAACAACAATTCAAAACGCCGAGTGCGTCAGAAAGTCTTATCCACAGTTCTTCACTCATCTAAAACAAATAGGAGCTAATGTCTTTGGCGGGAAATTCGATAGGTAAAGAATTCGTGGTTACGTCGTTTGGCGAGAGTCATGGTAAAGTTGTTGGAGTGGTTGTGGATGGTTGCCCAGCTGGTTTACCGCTTTCTGAAGCTGATTTTCAGGAGGAGCTTGACCGCAGGATTCCAGCCGAACCCACAATTGTTTCAGCAAGGATCGAAAAAGACAAAACCCAAATCCTCTCAGGTATTTTCAACGGATTAACCACTGGGGCTCCAATCGTTTTGATGGTTGAAAACAAGGAAACCCGTTCAAGCGACTACGAAGCTATCAAGGACTTGCCAAGACCTGGACACTCAGATTATCCAGCACGTGTTAGGTATGGTGGCTTCAATGACTACCGTGGCGGAGGACGCTTCTCAGGAAGAGTAACAGTAGCAATGATAATGGCAGGTACCATAGCCAAGAAGCTACTTGGTAGACATGATATTGATGTTTTAGCGTACACGCGGTCAATTAGTAAAATTAAAAGCGACAAAAAATTTAGCGTTGCAGAAATCCGCAAGAACAAAAATGCGGCTGCAACCAGATGCCCAGACTTAGCCTGCGCCGAGAAGATGGAGGAAGCCATAGTCAATGCACGAAAAGAAGGCGAGAGCCTTGGCGGCGTCATCGAATGTATTGCACTCAACATGCCCCCGGGAATCGGCGAACCGCTATTCGACTCGTTGGATGCAGATTTAGCCAAGGCAGTATTTGCTGTACCCGCGGTAAAAGGTGTCGAGTTTGGAGCAGGGTTCAAGGCTACCGAGTTGACGGGTTCACAGAATAACGATGCTTTCCTTTTAAAGAACGGCAAAGTTGTTACTTCAACAGAGCATGCGGGCGGAATTTTAGGCGGTTTATCCAGTGGCATGCCCATCATGATTAGTGTGGCAATTAAGCCAACACCGTCAATTGCTAAAAAACAAAAAACCGTTAACCTCGCCTTAATGGAAAATGAAGCTATAAACGTAAAGGGAAGACACGACCCTTGCGTAGTTCCCAAAGCCGTGCCAGTTATCGAATCAGCAGTTGCTATAACCTTAGCTGACCACATGATCCGCTCTGGATACATGCCGAAAGTCCTCAAGGAGCATTAAACAAATGGATGAAATCCACCAGCTAAGAAAACAGATAGATGCAATCGACGACCAAATCCTTGCCGCTCTCTCCGAACGGGTTAAGGTTTGTAGAGCAATCGGCTCGGCGAAAAAGAACCAGGGAAAACCCGTTCGAGATGTAGATAGGGAGAATGAAGTTTACTTGAGAATCAAAGAAAAAGCAGCTAAATTAGGTCTAAATTCAGGTCAGGTTGAATCGGTTTACCGCGAAATAGTTAATATGTGCAGTGCCGTTCAAGATCAAAGAACTCTTTAACGGAGAGTCCAAAGATGCTCTACGAAATAAACGAGAAAGCCCTCAAACTTGAAAGTGAAGGAAAAAAGATAATTCGTTTAAACCTCGGCGACCCAGATATAGCTACGCCTCCAGAAATCGTGGAGGCCGCCTACGCTTCGATGAAGGAAGGCAAAACCAAGTATTCCTCCTCATATGGGGAGCTGAAGTTGCGGCAGAAAATCGCTGAAGAACATGGCGTTAATGTAGAAAACGTCGTAATTACGCCAGGTTCAAAATGGGCCATTTTCTCTACGATGTTTTTGATGCTCAAAAACGGCGGTAACGTAATTATTCCCACACCGTATTGGACAGCTTACGACTTAATCGCAAAGAGCTTCGGCGCTAAAACCAAGCTATTGCGGACCGAAATGGAAGATGGTTGGAAAATTGACCTTGCCGAACTTGAACGTTTGATTGACAAAGACACAAAAATGATTATCCTCAATAACCCCAACAATCCTACAAGCAAAGTTATAGATGCAAAAACCTTGGACGGCGTCGTCGAATTAGCCAACAAGAAAGGTGTCACCATCCTTTCCGACGAAGTATATGGGGCAATAAGCTTTGTGAAAACCAAAAGCATCCTCGACTATGAAGGCGAATGCAAACATATCCTCTCCAATGGCTTCTCAAAGACCTTCAGCATGACAGGTTGGCGCATCGGCTACCTAGTGGCCAACAAAATGTTTATCGACAATGTCACTAAACTCAACCAGATCACAATTAATAACATACCCGTCTTCATCCAAGACGCTGCATTAAAAGGTCTAGAGCTTCATAAGCAGATAGCTTCCACCATTAAAGCCAAATACAAAAGACGTGCCGACCTTGCAAGCACCAAACTCTCAGCTGCAGGTTTCAAATTTACCAAACCTGACGCGCCCTTTTATGTTTTTCCAAAGCTATCGGGTTTAGACAGCGACAAATTCACCTTAGACCTACTAGACAAAGGGGTAGCTGTGGCTCCGGGCACATCTTTTGGCGATTACCGCGAACACTTCCGCATTTCCTTAACGGTGCCAGATGATCAAATAGAGGAGGGTCTGGATAGAATCTGCGAGGCGGCTCAATGAGGATTGCCGTAATCGGCGCGGGGAAAATGGGCGTTTGGTTCGCCAAGTTTTTCCTCTCAAAAGATTACGATGTTATATTAGCAGACAGAAAAAAAGACAAGCTCATAAAACTTGGCGATTTGCCCGTTGATTTAACCACAAACTTCCAGGAAGCCGTCTCTGACGCCGACCAAATCTACCTCTGTGTATCTATAAACGCCATCGAAGAAGTCGCCAAAACCATCGGTCCCGTCTTGCATGAAGGGCAAGTTGTTATGGATATTGCTTCAATCAAGGAAACTCCAGTCAAAATCATGCATCAGTATATCAAAGGCGCCACTGTCTTGGGGACGCACCCGGTTTTTGGTCCGGGAAGCAACGGAGTCAAACACAAAGGATACGTTCTGACTCCAACAAATCCTAAAGAGCAAATGTTTGCTGAAGAGTTCAAAGCATGGTTGGAAAAAGAAGAAGCCCACGTTTTCATCATGACGCCTAAGAAACATGATGAACTCATGTCAGTTGTGCTGGGATTACCGCATTTCTTGGGCTTAGTTGCATGCGAAACCTTGCTGGAACAGAAGAATTTATCTGAAACTAAAAAAGTAGCTGGAACAACCTACCGGATGCTGTTCACGTTGGCAGAAGCCACGGCACTGGAAACCCCAGACCTCTACGCTGCGGTACAAACGAACCTGCCTGAACTGGGCAACATTGAGGACACCTTCATGGCTAAAGCCCAAGAACTACTTACTCTAATTAAAAACAAAGATACTGCAGCAATCATTGAGCGCATGGAGCAACTAAAGAAAAAGCTCAGGGAAACCGATAGCGATTTCGCAAAATCCTATGAAACAATGTATAAAATGCTGGAATCAACAGAAAAATAGGATTTCAGATGACAAAGTCATTGGTTGTTAACTGTTCCCTGAACGGCAAGATAAACAAGGATTTACTTGCTGCTGTTGAAAAGTTTAGCGCGTGCACAGTAGTAAATTTTGGAGATATTTCTGTAAATTACCATGTTGGAAAAGACATTAATGCTGTCGTGATCAGTGGGTCTGCAGCTAGAATAGTCAATCCCTCAGATAGAGCCCAATTCGAGGGGGTTGAACGGCTAATAAAATTTTGTAGTTTGCCCCTACTTGGTATATGCTTTGGTCACCAACTCCTCTGTTGGGCATTTGGCGCCGAAGTAGACTCGCTTCCCATGCAAGTCGTAAACCGATTTGAAGATGTTAACCTCGTTCAATATGATGAAATCTTCTCTGGCTTCAAAGAGGGACAAACGATACTATTAGCAGAAAACCACTACGATTATGTCTTAAAAGATAGCCTTGCGAGCGCTGGTTTTGCTTTGTTGGCTGATTCTGATTCATGCGAAGTGGAGGCTGTNAAACATAAAACTAAACCCTTCTACGGCGTCCAATTTCACCCCGAACGCACAGCAATAAAAAACCAAACGAACACTGAAGGACACANGGTTATCGAGAATTTCTACACACACATAGTTAAGCGGTAGAACTCGGCTGATCAAATTGTAATGTGAATTGGTTTTTGGTTGCAACGCAAAATCTAATTAGTGTCAACACCAGAGCTTAAATAAAGTGACTTCAATGGGTAATTGTGCAAAATGTGGAGCAGAGCTTGATTGGCACGAGCAACATATGGTATTTTGGAATTCACATCTCAAAAAAGGTTACATAAAATGGCTAGTAATCGGCTCCTCCCAGTTCGGCGCACGCAAAGAATTTCCACAATTCGCTGGAAAGAAACTCTGCCAATCTTGCGCGTATGAGTTGTTCAGCTTTGGTGCAGTTTGTCCAGAATGCGGCAAGAGAGGAACCCATAAATGCACCCCGAGCGCAGACAAAAAACTTTGTTCAAAATGCGCTTTTTCATCAAAGACTACGATAGAACCTGAAAAAGCTCCTGGAACAAATATCATGGGGCTTATCACCGGTAACTCAACAATGGATAATTCCTCAATGGAACGTTGGGTATGTGCAAAAAAGTTTGATATTAATAATCGTCTAAGTTTTGCTGAAGATTGCTCAAGTTACACAGCACTCTTAGAATATGAAAAGAAATGCGCCAGCGGAGAAATCGGCAGTGAGCCTGATCCAGTCGAGGCTATAGCGGACTTCTTTGCGCTGAAGGCTGTGTTGACCAAGAATGGGTTGATAATGTCTGCTTGTAACTGCCCCAAATGTGGCGGTATAGTTGATATTCCCGAAAATGGCAAAGTTCTAACCTGTAAACATTGTGGCACCATAATAAAACCGGTTGACATTCTTGAGAAAATTAAATCGCTAACACAATAAATACCCTTTCTTAAAAGGGAATAACAGCTTTGGGGTATGAGCCCAAGATTTTGACAAAAGTAGCGTATTTCTCCAGTGCTTTGAGAACTTCCGCGCATTTTTGTTCGGTCCGGTGCCCTTCAAAATCCAAGTAAAAATTGTATTCCCACGCAGTCTTCTTGGTTGGACGCGATTCGATTCTTGTCAGGTTGATTTTTCTTTTGGCAAATTCTCCCAGTGCATCGTAGAGTGAGCCTGGCTCATGTTTAGCTGAGAAGATTATGCTAGTTTTGTCTTTGCCTGTTGGTGCAGAGTCTTGCTGGGATACTATGAAAAAGCGGGTATAGTTTTCTTTGTTGTCAGCTATGTCGCGTCCGAGAATTTGCATTCCATAGATTTCTGCGGCTCGCTCGCTTGCTATGGCTGCGGCGTTTGTGAGTTTTTGTTCTTTTATAATTTTGACACTGCCTGCTGTATCATAGGCTGGGACGATTTCCCACTTTGTCTTCTCTAAGTAACTGCGGCACTGCGCCAGCGCTTGGGGGTGCGAGTAAACGGCTTTAATTTGACTCATAGCTGTGCCAGGGTTCACAATCAAGCAATGCGCTATTCTAACTATGACTTCTCCGCAGACTTTCAGGTCATAGTTGAAGAATAAGTCGTAGTTTTGGTTGATGCTACCTTCAAGAGAGTTCTCTACTGGGACTGCGCCAGCTGCAACTTCGCCAAGCTTCACAGTTTCAAAGACGTTGCGGAAGTCTCGACAGGGCTTAACCTGCACTTTTTTGCCGAAGAACTGGTAGACTGCAGATTCGCTGTAGGCTCCAGGTTCGCCTTGAAAGGCTACGATTTTCACTTTTTATTTCCCTGCTTATAGTGATTCTTTAACAAGAGCTTGTTTATGCCATTGATCATTGCTTCCACGCTTGCCATCACGATGTCTTCTCTGGCTGCTCGCGCGGAGACTATGTTGCCTTTTTCATCTTCCACTTTTATGACAACTTCAGCAACAGCGTTTGAGCCGCCTGTTATGGCTTCCAGCCGGTATTCGCTTAGGCGGATGTTTTCGATGCTACTGGTCAATTTTTGGATTGCCTTTAGTACCGCATCTACTGGTCCAACGCCTGTTTCGGCTGCAACGTATTCTTTGCCATTCAAGATTAAACGCACAGAAGCAGTTGGGATAACTTTGATGCCTGTAACCACTGCCATATCGCAGAGGTCAACGATTTTTTCTTCCCCAATCACCTCGCCCATAACAGCTGATGTTAACGCTATCAAGTCAGCATCAGTCACCATTTTGCCCTTGTCGCCTAAATCTTTGACGCGCTGAACTATCTCTTTGATTTGCTCTTCGGTTGGGTGGATGCCGATTTCTTCGAGTTCAGCTTTGATGCCTCGTGTTCCGGCCAGTTTGCCCGCCACAAGTTTCCTTGTACGACCTACCAATTCGGGGTTTATGGGTTCAAAGGTTAAGGGTTTCTCAGTTACTCCGCGAGTGTGTATTCCTGATTCGTGTGCAAACGCGTTTTCGCCGACAATTGCCTTGTTAGCCTGCACCGTAATGCCTGTTAAGGAAGCAACCATTCGTGAANTGCTATACAGCAANCGGGTATTGATGCCTGTTTTATACTTGTAAATAATATCNAGCGCCATCACAACTTCTTCAAGTGAAGCATTGCCCGCGCGTTCACCTAAGCCATTGACTGCAACATGGACTTGGGCTGCTCCTGCTTCCACTGCCGCGAGGGAGTTTGCGACAGCTAAACCGAAGTCGTCGTGACAATGCGTGCTTATAGGTACAGTGATAACTGTTTTGAGTTCTTCAATAAGTTTGATTGTTGTTTTGGGAATCATGATACCGACGGTGTCTGGAACGTTTAGAGTATCCATGCCTGCTTCTTGTGCAGCCTTGCAGACTTGTTTTAGAAACGGCATCTCGGAGCGTGTGGCGTCCATGGGCGAAAACTCGCATTTTACCCCGTGTTTCTTCACGTATTCAATCGAGTCAACTGTAGAAGCAAGCACTTGTTCAGGCGTTAAATTAACAGCATATTTCATCTGAACTGGAGAAGTTGGAATGAATACGTGGATTAAGTCGACGTCACAATCTAGTGCTGCNCTGATGTCTTTTTTTGTTGCTCGGGACAGGGCGCAGATCTCGGAGCTTAAGCCTGCCTNTGCAATATCTCGGACTACTTTTTTTTCTCCATCAGAAGAACTCGGAAAACCAGCTTCTATAACGTCAACGCCCAGTTTGTCGAGTTGGTGTGCGATCTCAATNTTGTCGTCTGCTGTTAAAGAAACCCCGGGGGTTTGTTCCCCGTCTCTTAATGTGGTGTCAAAAATACGGATTTGGGTGGAAGTTTTGTTTGGAGTCATTCTTTCAGCCACTTGTGACGGTTAACGCCGCAGCAATGGCTTCTGCCATGCCAACGGTCGTAGTTTTGCCGCCGCAGTCTGGAACAGATTGACCATTACGTAAAGCGTATATCACTCCGTTCTCTATGGCTGCCCCTGCTTGTAAGCATTTCTTGTCGCCGTATTTTTCTCCTAGCCACTCAAGCATCATCTTTGCGGAGAGTATCATGGAGATTGGGTTGGCGGTGTGTTTTCCTGCTCGGTTTGGTGCTGAGCCGTGGATGGGTTCAAAGAGGCCGAAGTTGTCGCCTACGTTTGCTCCTGGAGCCATTCCTAAGCCGCCTATCTGCTGTGCGGCTTCGTCGCTGAGGATGTCGCCGAACATGTTACATGTGCAGAAGACATCAAATATTTCTGGTTCTTTGATTAGCCTCATGGAAGCTGCGTCAACGTAGAGTTCGTTGAATTTGATGTCTGGGTACTGTTTTGCGGTTTCACGGCAAACGCTAGCGAATAAGCCGTCAGTTACGCGCATGACATTGGCTTTATGGATGGCAGTNACTTTCTTTTTTCCGTTTCTTAGGCGTGCGATCTCGAAGGCTTTTTTGGCAATCCGTTCGCAGTTTTTGCGTGTAATAACTCGCATGCAAACGGTTGTGTCGTTGCCGATGGTGAATTCTAAGCCTTTGTAAACGTCCTCGGTGTTCTCTCGNACAAAGTACATGTCGATATCTGGATNGGCAACTTTNACATTTGGGTAGGCTTTGAGGGGGCGAAGGTTAGCGTATAGGTCAAACATGACTCTTAGTTTCACTATAACGTCNGCTGCAGATTCGCCAACTGGGCCTTTCAGGCAGGCGTGGGAATTCTTGATTTTTTCTACGGTATCTGCAGGAAGTGCAGCACCAAGTGTTTCAAGAGCGATATCACCCGCTGGAGCGTCGATGATCTTTAGTTTTAAGCCGAATTTTTTTTCGGTCGCTTCTAGGACTTTCAATGTGGCTTCGGTTAATTCTGGTCCGATTCCGTCGCCTGGAATTAAGGATATTTTGTATTCAGTCATTTCTTCATTTTTCTCCGTAAATTCTCTATTAAGCCGCCATCCTTCAAGATTTTCATGATGAAAGTTGGCAGTTTTTCGACTTGGAATTTCTTGCCGTTTGATAAGTTCTCTATCTTCCCAACTGTGAAGTCTACGGCTAATTCATCGCCTGTCTCCACCGCGCTTGATATGCCTTTGCACTCGATTACGGGTAAACCGATGTTGATTGCGTTGCGGAAGAAGATCCTTGCAAAGGACTCAGCTATAACGCACCTCACACCCGAATACTTCAATGCCAGAGGGGCTTGTTCTCTACTCGAGCCACAGCCGAAGTTTTTGCCTCCAACCAGGATTACGCCTTTATGTGCCTTTTTGGGGAATTCTATATCTAAGCCTGCCAACGCGTGCTTTGCCAGCTCATTGGGATCAACCAGCGTCATGTATTGGCCTGGCAGAATGACGTCGGTGTCGATGTTGTTGCTGAATTTTATAGCTTTGGCTTTGATCATATTTTGCATTATGTTTTTGCCTCCAGTTTTGTAGGGTCAGTTAATTTACCCGTGACTGCTGACGCTGCAACTGTTGCTGGGGACGCTAAGTAGACTTTAGCTTGGGTACTGCCCATTCTGCCTATGAAGTTGCGGTTGCTGCTGCTGACGCATGTTTCACCCGCTGCTAATAGGCCGATGTGGCCGCCTAAGCATGGACCGCAAGCGGAGCCGCAAACAATGGCGCCGGCGTCGGTAAAGATCTCTAACAAGCCTTCTTGCATGGCTTGACGCCAAACCTCTTGCGAGGCTGGAATGACTAGCGCGCGGACACCGTCTTTGACTTTTTTGCCTTTTATGACTTGGGCGGCTAACCGTAGGTCTTCTAATCTGCCGTTTGTGCAGCTTCCGATAAATGCCTGGTCAATTGGAACATTGCCGACTTCAGAGATGGGACTAACGTTGTCAACTAAACTTGGGCATGCAACTTGGGGCTCCATCTTGACAACGTCAAATTCGACAGTGTTTTCGTATTCTGCATCTTTGTCGCTTTGCAATGCTTTAAAATCGGGTATTTTTGTGATTCTGCCCTCTAAGAATTTATTGGTAGTTTCGTCGGGTGCGATTATGCCGTTTTTGGCTCCCATTTCAACCGCCATATTACACACGGTCATCCTGCCTGCTATGCTCATTTCTTTGATTGTTGCGCCTGTGAATTCGACGGCTTTGTATGTGGCGCCGTCTGTGCTTAAGTTGCCGATTATGTTTAGGATTAGGTCCTTTGGGGTAACGTATTTTTTGAATTTCCCTCTAATGTTGACTTTGATTGTTGGTGGTACTTTGAACCAGATTTTGCCTGTTGCAAAGACTGCGGCTGCTTCTGTGGAGCCGATGCCTGTGGCGAAAGCTCCGAAAGCCCCGTAAGTACATGTATGGCTGTCTGCGCCAACGATCACGTTTCCTGGGACTACGTGACCTTTTTCTGGCATAACTTGGTGGCATATGCCACCTCTGCCTACATCGTAGAAGGTGAGGTTCTGGTCTTTGGCGAATTGTCTCATGGTTTTATGTAGTTCCGCTGCTTTGATGGATTCAGCTGGAACTTGGTGGTCTAGTATTACCACTACTTTTTTGTGGTCCCATACTTTTAGGGTGCCTATTTTTTTGAATGATTCTACAGCTAAAGGTCCAGTCAGATCATGCACCATAACAATGTCAACGTTTGTGTCGACGATTTCTCCAGGGTGCACTTCGCTTTTACCAGAAGCTTTAGCTAAGATTTTTTCTGTAATGTTCATTTTAGATCTCTTATCCTTGCATTAACTTGGATATGGGTAAGATAACGGGGAATTTTTAAAAGAAGGCTATTAAGTATTTCCGCGTCGCGAAAGGTGTTTATTGGTCAATTGTTATCGATTTTGCGCCTCGTGCTAGAGCTGTGATGCCTGTTCTTGCTAATTCGAGTATGCCAAAGGATTTCATGAGGTTAAGGAACGCGTCGATTTTGTCGGGTGTACCTGTGATTTCTACTGTTAAGCTGTCGGTAGAGACGTCGATGATTCTGCCTCTGAAGACGTCGACGAAGTTGATGATATCGCTGCGTTCTTTGCTGTCTTTAACTTTGACTTTTATGAGTGCGAGTTCACGCATGACAAAGTTACCGCTTTCTAGTTCGCTGACTTTGAGGACGTCGATTTGCTTGGCGACTTGTTTGATTACTTGGTCGATGGTTTTTTCGTCTTCGTTTACTGTTATGGTCATGCGGGCGACACTTGGCTGCTCGGTGGGGCCTACAGTGATGCTTTCGATGTTAAAGTTTCGGCGACGGAACAGGTTGGCGATTAGATGCAGTACACCAGGTTTGTTTTCGACCAGCACTGATATGACTTTGGTTTTTCCGGTTTCCATTAGTAGTCACCTTTCTGTTGTGGTAATCCGCAGCCTGGAGGCACAAAGGGAACCACGTCGGTCTCTGAACCTATGGGCACATCGATTACCGTTGTTATTTTACTATTTAGTGCTGTCTTAACTGCTTTTTGGAACTCTGCAATGGAGGTTGCACGGAAACCTTGTGCTCCGTATGCTTCAGCTAGTTTGACGAAGTCGGGGACTTTGCCTAAGCTGACGGCCATGTAGCGTCGGTCATAGAGTGTGCGTTGCCACTGTGCAACCATCCCCAACACACTATTGTTTAGGATGATAACTGTGACAGGGATGTTTTCGGTGATGCTGGTTGCCAGTTCTTGTTCGCTCATGATGAAGCTGCCGTCGCCTGCGATATCTACGACTGGTCGGTCGGGGCATGCGACTTTGGCGCCGATGGCTGCTGGGAAACCAAATCCCATGGTTCCAAGCCCGCCGGAGCTTATGAATGTCCGAGGCTTTAGTGCTTTGAAGTACAACGCTGACCACATCTGGTTTTGTCCCACTTCTGTGGTGACTATGCCGTTTTCTGGCAGAAGTTTTCTCAGCTCGTTTAGTAACGTTTTGGGGACTAAGTCTTTTGGCAAATCCTTCATCAGTGGGCTTAGTTTTTCTTTGACATCTTTGACACGTTTACTCCACTCTTTTCCCTCGCCCTTCTTTAGTTTCTTCGAAGTTGCCGCCAGTAACATTTTCATTGCGACTTTGGCATCTGCAACGATAGGTACGTCAACTTCGATGTTTTTGTTGATTTCAGCGTTGTCGATTTCTATGTGAATTATTTTTGCGTTTGGCGCGAAAGTGTCGAGATTTGCGGTTGCGCGGTCAGAGAATCTTGTACCGACAGCTAAGAGTATATCTGCTTCGCCCATAAGCCTGTTTGCAGCTGGGTTACCATGCATGCCGATGCTACCCAACGACAAGGGATGGGTTTCGGGAAAGGCACCTTTACCCATAAAGGTGGTTGCAACTGGCGCCATCAGTAAATCGGACATTTGAACGATTTCATCTGAGGCTCCCGCTATTATGGCTCCGCCGCCTGCCAAAATAATTGGCGTTTGAGCTCTGGTTAGTAAATCGGAGGCTTCGCTGATTTTAGCGAAGTCTGGTTGGGTGATTAGTCTGTATCCTTTTATGTCAATTTTGTTGGTGAATTCGATGTCTGCGACTCCAGATTGAATGTTCTTTGGCAAATCAATCAGTACAGGTCCCGGTCGGCCTGAGGTTGCTATGTAAAGCGCGTTGTTGACCACGAGGGGGAATTTCAGCGATGGTTCGAGGTTGGTAACTGTATTTTGTGACTGCAGTGACGATACCAATTATGTCGGCTTCTTGGAATGCGTCCCGGCCAATCATGTAGGATGTGTTGGCGCCTGCTGTGGGCACTTGCCCGGTTAGGGCGATGATTGGTGACGAATCCATGTAGGCGTTGGCTATGCCTGTGACTAGGTTGGTTGCTCCTGGACCGCTGGTCGCCATGCATACGCCTGCACGTCCGTTGGCTCTTGCGTAGCCTTCAGCCTCGTGTGCAGCGCATTGCTCGTGTCTCGCTAGGATATGCCGGATTTTGCTGTCGCATAATGCATCGTATACCGGGAGGATGGCTCCGCCTAAGATGCCGAAAATAACTTCGACTTTCTGTCGTTCAAGGGATTCTAAGAGTGCTTTTGCACCAGACATTTTTGCCATTTTCAATTCTGTCTCCGGTTGTTTAATTCGTTTATGCCTTCGTTTAGGAAGGTTGTTTGCGAGAATTTTTCTGTGGCTTGTTTAGAGGGTAACCTGGGCAAATTAGAAGAGTTGTACCCGACTATCCCAGCTATTGAGGTGACGATCCCTCATGTT
>JGI20214J51088_10002263_pt1 | contig 12869 bp, 16 predicted proteins | sample WetSurMetagenome_FD_51088 | JGI IMG/M metagenome (IMG submission 51088)
ATTTTTTCATTGAATGAATCAATTTTAGTCTGCGTGTAAACTACAATTGCGGCTTCCAAAACTATTACTAAAGAGAGAAAACCCGCCAACCCCCAAGTTAAATTAACGAACGCTTGAGTTGCCAGCAAATCGAAGTTGCCATTTACCGTGACTAGCCAACCCCAAAAACCAGGCACCTCAGTTGCGATAAGCCTTGTTAAATCGGTAGCCATCCACACACATAAGCCAATAAGAACGAACGCTAAGCTACAACCTATTAGGGTGATGTTTTTCCAGTCTGAAGCCAGCTTGGAAAAGAAAATTATACCTGTTTTCTCTCCAAAATTTTCTAAATTTACGTTTATAGTTTTTTTTGCTGTTTTTGGAGATATCCCCCAAAGTGAACCCTGTTTAAAACAAATTTGTTTGAGCGATTCTTCTGAGACTAACTTGCATCCTTTCTCAACAAACGCTTTTTTTATTTTTGGGTATGCTTCTTCGATTTTTAAGTTAATCGTTCGCGCAAGCAAAGGAACACCACAACCAAATAAACAGAGAGAAGCTATTGTGGTTTTTCATCGTTTTTATAAAGGCGCTTCTGATACTGCGACGACTTGAACTTCATGCCTCTGATTTGCTGGCGTGGCATCGCTCGTTGGCGTTCGAGGTTCTTGATTCTTGCATAGAGTTTTGAGACCTTTGTGTTTGAGGGAATCTTTGATTTGGGCTTATGTACTGGTACTGGGATAAAGGGCTGGGTTATCTCAAGTTTTTTCTTCGACTTCTTGAATGTAACTTTCCGAACCTTCTTAAAAACCGCGTAGCCTTCTTTAAAATTGACCTCTTGTACTTCCCAACCTGCATTTAGCCAAGCTTTCGCATGTGCACTTGATGAGGCATTACTCCACCATGCAGGATCGCGATAAGCAGCCATTGGAAGGTTACTACCAATTAAACCATCAATTCTTGCAAACTTCAACTTAACATTGTCTGTGAAGGCAGCTCTAAACTTTAAGTGCCCTTCAAGCCCGGCGAACTTTGAAACTGTTTGGGGCGAAACCACTCGTCTTGCACAATGAAGGCACCACATTGCCATAGGGTCACCTGTAGCAACATCAGGAGTCATGCAGTCTCGACAAAACAGTTTTTTGCAGCGTTGACACTGCCGCATGTACATTGTACGCATAACTCTGCCGCAGATTCCACATTCATCCTTCATTTTGTCACGCTTATCGGCGAATAGGAAAAATCGCTTATGATATATGCGTATTTTTTTAGATATTAATTTTCAGTTGTTAAAAGCTATTTTAATCCTCAAAGTCATTGTTTCTTGAAATTAACTCCTTGAGTGTGTTTGCTAGAGACTCCTGTTTCTCCTATTTACCTACAATTTATGGTTGAATGTAGTTTTTATTTTCTATACATTTATTTGGCTTAGGTATACGCTTTCCCAAAATCAGTTCCATTTCACAAAACTCAAGAAAAATAAAAATGAGATTGCCGATTTACTAACGGCTAAGCTTTAACCTTTTACAACTGCCAATGGAACTAGCCTTGCAACTTTAGTTGCAATCCCCACTTTGTCACTTACATCAGCAACCATGTCCACGTTCTTGTATGCTTGGTCAGCTTCCTCAGCCAGAACTGATGCGCTTGCGGCACGAACTATAATGCCACGCTTCTCTAAAGCGGTCTTTATGTCGCCACCCCAGTACTGTCGCTTTGCAGCGGAACGACTCATCATCCTACCAGCACCATGCGCTGTGGAACCGAAAGTTAAATCCATTGCTTTCTGCGAACCCACCAGAACCCACGAGCTCGTACCCATGGAACCTGGAATAAGCACTGGCTGCCCTTCACTGCGGTAATCATCTGGAACATCAGGGTGACCTGCGGGGAAAGCGCGTGTTGCCCCCTTACGGTGAACCCAAACTTTCTTTTGTTTGCCTTCAATGTCATGTGTTTCGACTTTAGCGATATTGTGGGCAACGTCGTAGACAAGGTTTAAGCCGAATTTTTCAGGGTCTTGACCATAAACCTGCTGGAAACTCTGGCGTACCCAATGCATAATTGCCTGCCGGTTTGCGAACGCGTAGTTGACTGCGCAGGCCATAGCTTCAATGTAGTCTTTTGCTTCATTACTGTTACCTGGGGCGCAAGCTAATTCGCGGTCTGGCAAGGAAATTTTGTATTTTTGTACTGCGTGTTCCATAACCCGTAAGTAATCAGAACAGACTTGGTGGCCGTATCCTCTTGAACCGCAGTGAATCATAACTGTAACTTGACCCTCATGTGTTATCCCGAAAACCTTAGCTGTCTTTGCATTAAAAATTTTATCAACTTTCTGGATTTCAAGAAAATGGTTTCCCGAACCCAACGTACCGATTTGCGTTAAGCCACGATTTTTAGCGGTGTTAGACACTTTATCAGGATTGGCCTTAGCCATGTGCCCATTTTCCTCACAGTGCTTTGCGTCTTCAGCCCATCCTAATCCGCGGTCAATAAGCCATTGCACGCCTTCTGTTGCCAAATTCTCTAGGTCTCGGCTAGAAATTGTAAGATCTTTTCTGCGGCTTCCTAATCCTGAAGGAACGTTTTTGAAGATACTCTCCGCTAGCGGAGCAAGTTTGGGTCGGACATCCTTTTCCGTGAGAGTTGTTGATAGGAGGCGAACTCCGCAGTTTATGTCGTAGCCTACTCCGCCGGGGCTGATAACGCCGTTTTCGAAGTCTGTCGCTGCAACGCCGCCTATTGGAAATCCATAGCCTTCATGTCCATCCGGAAGCGTAATCGCGTGCTTGTAGATTCCGGGCAACTGAGCCACATTTGAGCATTGCCAGAGAGTGCGGTCAGTCTGCATTTTTTCGAGTAACGCTTGGTTAGCAAAAATCATACCTGCAACGCGCATCTCAGGCTTGTACTTGGGAATCTGCCACATGTAATCGTTAACTTTTTCCAACGGAACTCGCTCTGGAGCGGCTCTGCTTTCATTTTCGCCCAAAAATCTTCACCGTTCACAACAAAAGATGGATGAGACTATAAAACGTTTATGAGATTTGTTTTTGTTTGGCGTATTCGATAAAGCCTCTAACGCAATTTTCTAAAACGGTTTTTGAATAGATTTGGTGAGATTTTACGAAGTCTTCGACCAAACTCATCGCCTTGTCCTCGGCGATTATTTTGTCTCGAACCTGCTCAAGGCTCCAATTGTTTTTCACGCCTTCTTCTGCAATCTCAGCCCATAGTTGAAGCTGCAGTCTGTAGTCTTTTAGTCTTTGCACTCCGTTGGTTGCTTTTCCAAAATGACTAAAGTAAAGAACTGTCGGTTTTAAGCTGATTAGTTTATCTAGTGAAGCTAACGCTGAATCAAAGTAGAAGGGGGGCGGCGTGGTTGGAACTACAACATCGAACTCTGGAAGGTAGGTTCCAGCTGCATCGCCAGGGAAAATGCCGCCATTGGATGATTCTTTGAAACTTAGATTATGGGAAGCATGACCCACCGTTTCAGTAACAGTCAATTTAGCGTCATATCCTAAGTCAAACATGCCCTCAGTAACCGGGATTACTCGGTCTTTGGGGATAGGAACCGGTTTGCCGAAGATGTCGCTGACAAACCCCAAAACCTTTTGTGATGAAGACCAAAGTCGTTCAGGGTCGATTAGGTGTGGCATGCCTCGAGGGTGAACAATGACTTTGGCATTTGGCAAAGACCTAAGCAAGGTGCCAGCACCGCCTCCATGGTCAAGATGAACATGGGTAACAGCAACATACTCTACGTCTTCAAACTTCACATCAAGCTCTTTCAAACCAGAAAGCAAATTTGGGATAGAGTTGGTTGGACCTGACTCTAAAAGGGATGGCCTTTTGCCTTTAATCACGTAACTGCAGATGAGATTTTTGAAACCTCCAGTTTTTAATTCGACCATGAAAAGGTTTTTCCCTATTTCTTTCGTATGCAAACGGTGCACCTATACAATTTGTTTAAGACTTGTAGCATAAATATTTCCTTGAAATCGAAGCGCCATAAAATTTAATTATAGATTGATATTGTATGAAAAGAGATACAGGTGAAATCTATGTTGAAAGCGATTATCTTTGGAGCGCCAGGCGCCGGAAAGGGCACGTATGCTTCTAGGCTTCAAGCTAAACTTGGCGTTGATGTTATTTCAATGGGTGATATTTTCCGTGAATTAATCAAGGAAAACTCCGACCTCGCCAGAAAAGTTAAAGGTTACATGGAAAAAGGAGCCTTAGTTCCTGACGATGTTGTTGTAGAAGTCTTAAAGGCTCATTTGAGTAAAATTTCTAAAGGAAAAGGCTTCATTCTCGATGGTTACCCCCGTACACTCGATCAAGCAAAAAAACTTGACGCGATAACACCAATCGACGTTATTATGCAGTTAAATGTTCCCGACTGGATAATCATCGAACGCTTATCCACACGTAGAATATGCAAGAACTGCGGCACAGTTTATAACGTAAAGTTTCTAAAACCCAAAGTTGAAGGCGTCTGCGACAAATGTGGAGGACCTCTATATCAAAGGTCAGACGACAATCCCGAAACCATAAAGAATCGACTCAAGGTCTACCAAGAGCAAACAAGCCCACTGATAGCTTTCTACAAGGAAAAGAAGATTCCCTTCATAGAGCTTGAAACAAAAACCCTTGATCAACCCCCTGAACCCATGGTTGAAAAACTGTTCTCTGAACTGAAAAAACTAAAGTTTGTCTAAATGTCGAGGATAAACTCCAAAATCACTCGATCCATCTCGCGGATAATTACCATGCGATGGTAGGTTACTGCTTTAACAGCGACCTTCTGTGGGTGCTTTTGAGGGTTGAATTTTTCTCCCCAAATTTTCGCTTTAAACATGAAATTTTCAGTCGTTTCTTTCCAACTGGTAATTTGAAATTTTGAATAAAGCATATCCAAAGTTTCTGATTTTACTAATAAAGCTTCTAACCAATTGTAGAGAAGCGCATATTGGTCTTCGGCTTCAACTTCGACCGAGTCTTCTTGGGCTGGAACAATTTTATCTGTGTCTGTGATAGTTTCAAACATCGATTGGGCAGCGTTTTCGTAGGCTTCCTCCATGGTTTTACCGTGTGCTCGAACGTAGACGTCTGCTGTATGTTCTAGAAACTCGAATTTTCCATTGTATTTGTCAGGAGTACTCATGACTTGAACCCACAATAAGTAGAAGAAGGGAGAACTAAAAACAATTGCTCAAACAATTGAAGCTAAAAGTATTTTGTTGCTTTTTGTATTGCTGCAGCGGTTAGTTTTGCGCTGTTCTCAATATCCTTTAGGCTAAGCATGCCGACTGGGCTGTGGATGTAGCGTGTGGCAATGGAAATGTTTCCGCTGGGGATGCCTTGACGTGTCATTGAGATTCTTGCTGCGTCTGTGCTGCCTAGCAAACCCGATTCAATTTGGAACGGAATTTTTTCTTCTTCCGCCGTTTCAATTAGCCACCGCAAAACCTTGGGGTGTGTAATTAGGCCTGAGTCAGAAATTGTTAAGGCAGGTCCTTTGCCCATCTTTACGGTGGTATCGAATTCCCTTACACCAGGAACATCACCTGCTATGGTCACGTCTAAAGCTATTGCGAGGTCTGGGTCAACACCAAATGCTGCGGTTGCAGCTCCCCGCAACCCGACTTCTTCCTGTACAGTGCCGACAGCGCAGACGGTGCATTCGGTTTGTTTGAGAAGTTTTAGGGCTTCAACCATTATTATGCATCCTGCTCGATTGTCGAAGGCTTTGCCGATTACAGCGTCTTTGCTTAGTTTAACGTATTTTATATCGAAGGCAACGGGGTCGCCGATTGCTATACCCATGTTGACTGCGTCTTCTTTGTTTTCTGCTCCCACATCAATGAAGAGGTCATCGTAGGTAATGATTTTCTTGCGCTCATCCTCTTTTTGAATATGTGGAGGTTTGGAGCCTATTATGCCTGGGTAAATGCCTTTTTTTGTGTAGACAGCCACTTTTTGAGCTGGAAGAATTCGATCATCTATACCGCCCATCTTTGAAAATTGCAGAAAACCGTCTTTGGTTATGGTTTTCACCATTAAACCAACTTCNTCCATATGAGCCGCCAACATTATTTTGGGCGCTTTGGCGTTNCCTTTTTTGATGGCTATCACATTTTCCATCTTATCCATTTGAATTTCGTCAACGTAGGGTTTGAGGAGTTGGATCATAATGTCTTTGACTTCATTTTCTCTGCCTGTTACTCCGCAGGCGTTGGAAAGTTTTTCTAAGTTCTCATTTATAGACAAAAGAATGCCCTCTTAATTGTGTAATTAGAATTCTCATGGCTTGGTTATTAAACGGTTGCGGTTCAAAAGTTGCCGCCAAATTCCACAAACCCATTTGGATTCGAGAGATCTGCGTAATTCTTAAGTCGAATCCAACTTTGGCCTTCATGGAAACCTGTAACTATTCAGGCTCAAGTCAACAAAACAATCATTCCAAAAAAACCAAAAACCCCAAAAATCCAGTGCCGAACTTTTCTTGGAAAACCTCACTTAACCATTTTCGATATTCCCTGNCTGATGTTGGAAGAAGAAAAATTACCCTTTCCGACCCTATTCAACCCTTTTAGACCCTCAACCTGCAACCAACCCAAGCCCCAATCAGCGAATGCAACTCAAAACAAGCTTACTCAAAATTTTGCTGCAAATCTTCTTCTTCTTTTGAACACTATTCAGCAATAACCAAAATATTGAGCCTTCACTGTATTTGATGAGTTTTGATATTGTTAATGCTGTGATAGAAGGATGTTTCTTAAGGTGTTAGCCTAACCCTGTCGCGTGGGTACAGGGTTACTTCCCTGATGTTTTTGTTTCCAGTTAAAATCATTGTTAACCGCTCTAGTCCCAGTCCCCATCCTGCGTGTGGTGGCATGCCATAATCGTAGGCTTGCAGGTGGCACTTGAACGATTCAGGATTCAAACTTTTCTCTTGTAGTCGTTTGATTAGTTGTTCTTTTTGAGCGATTCGTTCTCCGCCTGAAACTAACTCTATATATCGCCACATCAAGTCAAAGCCCTCGCAAATTTCAGGTTTGTCTTGGCGTGGTTTAATGTAGAAAGCTTTTGCATGGGTTGGCCAATCAGTTATGAAATAGAAGAATGGGTAAAGCTTGCCCAATACACGGAAAGCTTCAGTTGGGATGTCTTCACCCCATGGAATCGTCACACCTTGCCCTTTGAGGTCTTCAAGGACTTGGTCATAAGTTAAACGTTTAAAGGGAATGGCGGGGACCTCAAAATTGTATTTGAGCAAAGATAATTCTTTGGTACATTTCTCTTTTACAACCGTGCATGCGTGATGGATTACTTGTTCAAGAAGAGCCATAACATCAGTAGCGTTTGTGAAAGCTGCTTCAATGTCTACTGAAGTGAATTCACTTAGGTGTCTTCTTGTGTGTGATTCTTCAGCACGGAAGAATGGACCAACCTCAAATACCTTCTCAAAACTTAGGGTTAACTCTTCTTTGTAGAGTTGTGGACTCTGCGCTAAGTATGCTTTTTGTCCGAAATAGTCAACGCTGAAAAGTTCTGCGCCACCTTCAGTTGCTGAAGCGATGATTCTAGGCGTGTGAACCTCAGAAAAATTCTTCTCGAAAAGGAAGCTCCGTATTGCCTCAAGCGCAATGTGTTGTACTTTGAATGTGGCTAAGCTGTGTTCCTGGGTAAGGTCAAGGGGTCTTGCATCCAATCGGGATTCAATTAGTGCGGGTGTTTTGCCTGTGATATCTATTGGAAGTTGTTCAGTGGCGATGTTAAAAATTTTTATTTTGTTCGGGATGACTTCGATGCCTCTTGGAGTCATATTCGTTTTTTTAACGGTGCCTTTAACACCTAAACTGAACCTTTTCTGTAGAAGGTCAGATTTAGCTAAAACTTCTGGGGCAATTCTCTTTTTTGGAATTGTTAACTGGATTGTTCCTTCACAATCCTGTAAAATGATGAAGCGAATTCCACCTAAGTCGCGGATGTCTTGAACCCACCCGAAAAGCGTGACTTCTTGGCCGTCGCTTTCGGGTGTAACCTGACTAGTATAGTTAGTTCTAGTCCAGTCGCCTATCGAGTCCAAGTTCATGCTGCTTACCAACCTTAATCTGCGATTTCAACGCGTAAGGATATTTTACGCACTTGTCTGGCAATTTCCTTTAGTGCTTTAAGGTCAAAGGGTAGCTGTGCGCCACGTTTCCTCTTAAGGATTACACGTGTTTCAGTGGTTCCATCTGGGAGCCAGATTGTGTTGATAGTTAAGATGCTGAAGGGTACAAAGAGGTCTTCGAGGAATTTTCGGTCATCAACACCATTTTCTAGTACGCGTACGTTTTTGCCTGTTTCGTCACCAAGGGTTTTGACGATTTTGCCGCCATAGCCCAAAAGTTTAGGGACATCTCCGTGTCCAACGAGGACAGCTAGGGTTTTTTCAACCTCAACAGCCTTGTAGAAGCAGACGTTTTGCAGGGATGGATACTTCTCTTCTAGAGATAGCAGTATACGGGCTATTTTCAGGTCTATGTCGCTGATTTCGCCAGCTTTGACTTTGGCTGAACATTTTTGGCAAAGAATGCCGCTTTTTAAGCAGAAACTGCATAGTTCTGTTTTCATTTGTATGTCTTTTTTCCTGCAAAGAAGGAGTTTAGCTTAAGCGTGATTTATCTTATCAGCGTTATTTCAATGGTGCTTACGTTGGTTGTGGTGTTGCCGCCGTCTTCCTGATCTTGTGGTAGGAATCTGTCTGTTCCGATGCTGATGCTTTTGATTTTGGCATCTGGTAGGAATCTGTGTCTTACAACTTCGGCGACATCGATTGCTCGACTGATTGATCGGCCGCGCGCTTTTATGCTGACTTCTTTTGCTCCGCCGTGGAAGAATGTGATGCATGCGAGGACATAGTTCATTATTGGTTTTTTGCCGATTAAGACTGCACTGACGTTTTCTGTCACGATCCGCTTCACTCCTAGTTTACTTTTAAGTGGCTTGACTTAAGCTTTTTTTCAAAATAAATACGTTGTGGTGATTACTTTGTTTTATTGCTACAAGCAAAATCTTCCGTTTTAGTAAAGTAATTACCCACTTTTCAACATATTATTAACTGCCTCAAAAAACAATACTGTCCTCACTTTGATCTCTCTTAAAACAATTCCTCTGGAAATGAATAGAATGCTGAAGTCTTTTTTGATTTTTTTGGATTTCAATGGGAATTGAATTATCTTTTTTGAGAGTCAGATTCTTAAGGAAGCTTGCAGCTATTTGTAAAGGTTTAAGTTAACAAAACAACACAAAAGTGACTACTTTGGAGCCATTAACTAAACGTTCAATTCAACTCTTAAAAACTCTCTATGAGAAAGGAAAATCCACAAACACCTACACTCTGAGAGTTAAACAAGACGAATTATCTAGCCAAATTGGTGTAAGTAGACAAGCCTTAAACGTTCATCTTCGCAAACTTAAAAATCGTGGATATATACGAACTGGTAGGGGTTTTATCGACGTTACTGAAAAAGGGTTAAGTGCTCTTGGAGTATCCACAACACCTGCTTTCATACTCCTGAAAGTATCACCAATCAAACGCATCCAAGTATATGAGCAAATCCATGAATTAGCTGTTTCAAGAGCTTTCCGAATCGCAGGTGAGGTTGATGCATTGATTATCGTAGAACGCGAAAACCTCGATGAAATATTAAAAAAACTATACAGCATTGACGGTATTGAGGACACTCGTTCTTATGTAACTATTGAAGTTATCAAATAGGTTGGTTTTCGTCTTCGCAATAATATTTCCAAGTTCAGACAAAAGGTATATTTGATACTTAAACATCAAAGAGTTAGCCAAAACGGAAGGTTTACAATAAAATGCCAATATTAGATCCAGTAAAAAAAGCCATAGCGCAAGAACATCGCTTATACATGAAGATTTGCAGAGACTGCGGCTCACGTAATGCTGCAACGGCGCTGAAATGTAGAAAGTGCAAGGGCAAGAACCTGCGCTGGAAGAAACGTGAAATCGTAAAGTAATAGTTTACTTTCTTTACTTGTTTTATTCAGACCAAGCATTTAGCCTTGGCTTTTTATTTATTTAAACTGGACAATTATTCAAGAAATTAACTAAAAAAATTGTTATTAAGAAACGCTATGCGGACATTACTAATATCCATTTAACTGAACCACAAGTTCTACAGGGTGGAAAAGTCTCAGTCTTCGATAGGGGGATACGGGATTTTNCACCTTTGCTTTTGCAGAAATGCTCATACAATCCTGATTCTGGGNATTTTTCGCCGGNTCTGTGGAATTTTTTGCTCGCGGCTTTTTTCTCTGGAGCATAGATATCAGACAAATACCCTTTTGGTATGGTTTGGCATTAAAAGCTTTGCCAACTGTTAAACTGACAGTTAAGAATTGACTGGTCGTTAGAGGACTTTTCTGAGTGTTTCCATGTTAAAAACGGTGCTTGCACAACCATTCTTTATTAACGGTATGCCTTGCCCAGTTACGTTCATGCCGCTAAGCAATGGACCCATTATTTTCATTTCTTCCCCACATGCAACTCCAACTATCCCTTCATAATGGCTATTTTTAAGAATCTTGGGAATACATGAACCACCNGGCAACAGGAAAACGTCATANCCTTTCTTTCGAGCATAAAGGTCTGCTTTATTTACCATGCAATCCTCTGAGCAATGAGAACATGTGTAACTTGGGATATCTGGGTTGAATGATGCTTTGCAACGGTTATCCATGTATTTTCGGGAACAGTGTGGAAGAAAAATCGCTCTTTTCTTGGTCTGCAAAAACCTTCCTCTTTCCATGCTGTTGATTGCTTGTAGATCAATCAGATCCTGAAGCAAAGCGACCGCGTCTGAAAGGTTTAGTCCTGTTGCTTCTTGGATTTTGAATTTAAGAATCAATTCGTTTAGGGTTGTAAGGAAACTTCTGTGCATGCCCTTTTGGTAGCTAACCATGGCTATTTCAGTGAAGAAAAACCGTGGAACCTTTGAGAGGTCGAAGGTGAATTTATAGGGCATGAGTTAGCATAGGAACTTTGGTGCTTAAAAAAATTGCTAATTATTAATTAAGATTTACTTGAATTATTCCTTTCCAGATTCAAACCCAAAAAGTTTCCGTATTGAATTTAAATCTTCGCGCAACCTTTTCACTTCAATTTCGAGGTCATTGGCTCGTGTTTCAGCGTCTTTCCTTAAATTTTCTATGTTGCTTCGTAACTCAGGTTTTGATTCGAGTCTTCCAATTTCATGATGCAGATGACGAAGGTTCTGTTTAAGTCCTGATTGAATTTCTTTTAGTTTAGCAATCTGGTCTTTTATTAATAGTTTCTCCAAAGGGTTCGAATCGAAATAAGCCATAGGTAGATCCTTAAAAAATCCGACATAATCGGATTAGATGCTTATCTGGAACATCAAGCGTTCAACGAGCTCTTTGTATCGGTTTCGAATAGTAACCTCTGTTACCTGTGCAATTTCAGCGATTTCTCGTTGGGTTTTACGCTCACCAGTTAAGACCGATGCAACGTAGCTCGCTGCGGCTGCAATTCCAGTTGGTCCTCTTCCTGAGGTGAGTTTGAGTTCTTTTGCTGCCGCTAAGATTTTGTGGGCGATTTCCTCAACTTTTCCTTGCATAGTGAGTTGGTTAGAAAACTTTGTTATATATTGGCTTGGTCGTAGTGGAGGAATGGAGTAGTTAAGTTCTCTGATTAAGAATCTGTAGCTTCGCCCTACTTCTTTTTTATTGACTCCTGAGGATTGAGCGATTTCATCTAGGGTTCGGGGTAGACCACATTGTCTGCATGCTAAATATAAGGCTGCTGAGGTGACACCTTGAATTGATCGGCCTCGAATAAGTTTCTCTTTTACCGCTTTACGATAAATCACTGACGCTGTTTCAAGAATGTTTTTCGGAAGGTTCAGGTTGTTGGAAATCTTGGTGATTTCGGAGAGTGCAAACGCCAAGTTACGTTCGGTCGCGTCTGAAACTCTTATGCGGCGTTGCCATTTTCGTAGTCGATAAACCTGTGCTTTCTGTCCAGGTGAGAGGCTTTTGCCGTAAATGTCTCGGTCATGCCAATCAATTGTTGTTGATAACCCTTTATCGTGAATAGTGTATGTTAAAGGCGCGCCGACACGAGTTCTCTTTGATCTTTGTTCGTCATCAAAAGCTCTCCATTCTGGTCCACGGTCAGCTATTTTGGCTGCGACAACAAACCCGCAGTCCATGCAAACTATTTCGGCACATTCATAATCACGCATTAGTCGGGTACTGCCGCATTCAGGGCAAGATTGAACCTTAGCTGGTTCTGCCTTGGGTGCAGCTTGATTTTGATCTATTGGTTCATGTAACTTGCTGGCTCTACTCATCATCTTTTGCTCCGTTTTGTTTTCGAGAGAAGCAAGTACACCGGTTTGTTCAATATTTTCTCAGGTTCCCTAATGCTATATTTAATTACTGCATAAGGAGCGGAGACAGGTCCTATAATATCAAAAACATTACCGACAACATTTAAGTTCTCGTCGACAACTTCAAAACCCATTTTCGGGGGATTTTCTGTTTTTACCACCATATTTCGCGACGGAGTTACATTTGAAACCTTGCCCAATCTTTGCAAACGCAATTCCCCTCTCGAAAAACATGTAGGAAAACGTAACAGTTTATATAAAGTTTTCTAAGTTGTTTATAAACTGAAAGTACAAGATGGAATTCTTTGGCAGAAAGCTTCTTAAATAAGAAGTGCGGATAAGACTGTGCCTTAAAAGGGTGAGGCTAATATGTCTAAACCATTCTATGTAAAATATGAAGTCCCAAAAGAAATCGTAGATGCAGCCTATGAAGCCCTAACGATTGCTTCA
>JGI20214J51088_10002264_pt1 | contig 12867 bp, 10 predicted proteins | sample WetSurMetagenome_FD_51088 | JGI IMG/M metagenome (IMG submission 51088)
CGTTTTGCACTCGAAGTGCTGAATGATTACAAAAAAGCAAAAACGGCTAATAATAAAGAGCAGATTGAGGCAATTAAAACCCTCTTTACAGATAAGACCTTCATCGACAACAATTTCAGATATTTCGGATATGCATTCCTGAAATCTCCTGAAGATGCAATACCTAACGTACAAATATCATTCTATGCGTTTCATCTTATGGTTCTGCTGGGATTCCTTTTTATAATTATCTGCATCCTGGCAATCTTTCTAAACTTAAAAGGTAAACTGCTGAAAAACAAATGGTTCCTGTGGATAATGCTATTCTGCATACCACTTGCATATATTGCAAGCGAGGCAGGCTGGGTTCTTGCAGAAATGGGACGCCAGCCTTGGATAATACAGGATCTTATGCCCGTTTCAGCCGGTGTGACTCAGATCAGCACGGCTTCGGTACTTATAACATTTGTTCTTTTTGCTGTTCTGTTTACTGCTTTGCTGATAGCTGAGATTTCAATTATGATCAGACAAATTCTAACCGGACCAAAACATCAGGGGGGCAAACCATGACACCAATGATTTCATATATATTTCTTCAGCATTACTGGTGGATGATCATTTCGCTTCTCGCCGGACTGCTCGTATTCCTTATGTTCGTACAGGGAGGCCAGTCGATGATCTTTTCCCTTCCGGGGAATGAGACACAAAAAACAATGATCGTAAACGCACTCGGACGCAAATGGGAATTTACATTTACTACCCTTGTGACTTTCGGAGGAGCGTTTTTTGCATCCTTCCCTCTGTTTTATTCAACAAGCTTCGGAGGCGCTTACTGGGTATGGATCGCAATTCTTTTCAGCTTCATTATCCAGGCTATCGCATATGAATACAGATCAAAGCCTGCGAATGTACTTGGCAAAAAAAACTTTGATATATTTCTGTTTATAAACGGTGCCCTTGGCCCATTTCTTATCGGTACTGCAGTTTCAACATTTTTTACAGGTTCACAGTTCAGCCTTGATATGATGAACCATGTGAAATGGGCAAATTCATGGCATGGACTTGAGGCTCTCCTTAACGGCAGAAACCTTGCACTGGGACTGGCAGTGTTGTTTCTGGCAAGAACCAATGGTTTAATTTATATAATCAATACCATCGACGATGATGATCTTTCAGCGAGGTCTTTGAAAAAACTGGCAGTAAATGCTGTCTCATTCCTGGGATTCTTTATTTTCTTCCTGGTTACTCTTTTTATCGCCAACGGATACGCAGTCAGTAGTGAAACCGGTGAAATAGTTATAGAGAAGTACAAGTACCTTCATAACCTGCTTGAAATGCAATATGCATTGATAATATTTCTTACAGGTGTTGCAGGAGTCCTTTACGGAATTGCTATTTCAATTTTCAAAGGAAGCAAAAAAGGTATATGGTACTCAGGAGCAGGTACAATCCTGACCGTTTTTTCACTTTTTCTGATCGCAGGATGGAACGCGACCTCGTTTTATCCTTCAACATATGATATTCAGAGTTCACTTACAATAAACAGAGCCTCATCAAGCTTCTTTACACTCAAAACCATGATGTTCGTATCATTTATTATCCCGGGTGTGGCAGCTTACATATGGGTTGCATGGAAAGCTGTTAATAACAGAAAGATAACTGAGGAAGAGATGAAAGAAGATGGGCACGTATATTAACGGCAACCGGCTTAAGGCTAACGGCTTGCAGTAATAAATTTGCTGCGCATACCGCACACCAGGTACTTTTATGTTGTAATCTTAATTAGATCAATATGTACATTTCACAAATACTCCAATACTTACTCTGGCCGGCTCTGATCCTGATCAGCTGGTTTGTAATAAGAATTGCACTTTCTTATTATGAAAAGAGATTCCCTGACAGCGCAGAGGAGCAAAAATAGAGGGTCCACGAATGAATTCTCNAGANCCTTANCTAAAGGAGGAGAGAGATAAGTGATACAGCAATATAAAGGGGAATTATCAGGGTGACTCCGGCAAATCCAAAAATTGCAAGCATCAGAATAACCGATGTCACGAGTATGTACCTGCCTTCGTTTCCCTTAAGCCGGAGATGAGAGGTTTTTAATGAAAGAAGAGGAATTCTGGTCACCATAAGAAGAGAGACTACAACAGTAAAAAATATCAGGGCTGTTTTTGAGGCTGTAAAGGAAGCTATTATACTACTATCTGAATAATGGGTCGCAATTATAATTGAGATTACTGCCAGGGCATTTGCTGGAATAGGAAGTCCTTTGAAAGAGATGGTTTGGGTTGTGTCAGTATTGAATTTAGCAAGGCGAAGGGCACCACATACAGGCATAATAACAGGTATCAGCTGCAAGACCATGTTCTTGATTGCCAGTCCGCTTGTAAATAATGGAACAGATGATGATTGGAGATTTGTGATTAGCTGGTAAAGTATTATTGCAGGTGCGACGCCAAAACTTACAAGATCAGCAAGAGAATCAAGCTCTTTCCCGATATCAGAATAAGCTTTGAGTACNCGGGCCGATAATCCATCNAGAAAATCGAAGATCATNGCTGCAAGGATAAGCCATGAAGCTATGACAAGTTCACCGTTTATGGCAAAGATTATTGCAATAAAACCTGATACAAGGTTCAGAGAAGTTACAAAATTGGGTATATGTTTCTTCATCGAGAGTAAGTTCAAGAGGATAGCAAATTTATAATAAATTCCAGAGAGGTTGTCATAATCGGCGAAAATCAGTGCGATCTGCAGGAAAAAAATTAGTTTTGCAATACTTTATGAATCACAATGATTGATATTACAAATATTAAGATTGCGGTTGACTTTGACGGAACCATCGTTGAGCACCGTTACCCGGAGATCGGCAAAGAAATGCTTTTTGCTTTCAGGACTCTGAAAGAACTTGAAAAAAGAGGTGCAAGACTCATACTATGGACCTTCCGAACGGGCAAGGAGCTTGATGAAGCTGTCGAATATTGCAGAAATAACGGAATTGAATTCTATGCAATCAACAAAAATTATCCGGAAGAGGTCCCTGATGAATTAGTTAGCCGCAAAATAGATGCAGATATTTATATTGATGATAAAAACATTGGCGGATTTCCGGGGTGGAGTGAAACCTGGCAGATAATATTTCCATTTGAAGCAGAACAGGCTGAAGCAGAAAAAAGGATCAGATTGGCAAGGAAAAGCATTTTCATGCGTTTCAAATCAACAAACAGAGATAAAGATGAAAAGTAGTTACCTGAAATATGTCCTGTCCTTCTTTTTAATTATGATGGTCACCTGGATTATCTCCTGTTCAGGGAAATCAGGTAAAGCAGCCGGTAAAATTGATGCTTCGGCAGTTGCTTCCAATGAAATTCCTGGCAGGTTGATAAAGATGATTTCTCCTGCTGAAAATTCTGAATTCAGACTAGGCGATTTTATCAATGTTCAGCTTGAACCTGAAAATGCAGGAAAAGTCCCTGACTCAATTACAATATTTTTCGACGGACGAAAAGCAGCTTTGATTAAATCAACACAATGGAATATAAGCATACCTGCCACTTTGAACCGAACAACAGGACGGAGATTCATTAAGGCTGTTGCCTTTAAAAATGGCAAGGCCGAAACTACCATTACCCGGGTTATGATAATTCTTTCTGACAAACCGCCGGTGATGTACGGATATAAGGTGCTTAATACATATTCACATGACAGAGAGGCCTTTACGCAGGGGCTTTTTTATGAAAAAGGTGTTTTGTATGAAGGGACCGGACAGGAGTTTGAATCAAGTCTCAGGGAGGTGGAACTGGCTACAGGAAATATTTTGAGGCAGTTAAGTCTGAAATCTGACCTTTTCGGTGAGGGAATAACATTGTTCAGGGACAGGATTTACCAGGTTACCTGGAGAAATAAAGTTGGATTTATTTATGACAAAGCAACATTCAGTCAGATAAATAAAATTTATTATCAAACAGAGGGATGGGGTCTTACTACTATTGATGATCAGATAGTTATGAGTGACGGCTCAAACAACCTCTATTTCATAGAGCCTGAGACGTTCACTGTAGTTTCGAGACTTGAGGTCTATGATAATGAAAAGAAAGTAGATCAGCTAAATGAACTGGAATATATAAATGGTGAAATATGGGCAAATATCTGGATGACAGACCTTATTGCGCGAATTGATCCTCAGTCGGGGAAGGTCAATGGGTATATAAACCTGGCTGGAATTATTAACGATTCTGATCTTAACAGGGACCAGGGTGAAGTGCTGAACGGGATAGCCTTCGATAAAGAGGGGAACAGGATATTTGTGACAGGAAAAAGATGGCCCAGGCTCTTTGAGATCAGGGTCACAGAATAAACTTCGAGGCGTAAACTATATTCAATCCTGAAGGTATTATACTGAATTCCAGAGGAGTATGTCCCAGCGACTCTCCGTCAGCTTCTGCAAATAATATACATTCCGAGGAAACCTTGAGGTTGTTGCTCCGATAACCGTCTACTTTAGGATGACTGAGTATCGTTCCGTCATATAGCAACTTGAGACTTTTAATTATTTCAATCCTTCCCATCTCCTTGATCACTGTGATGTCAAAAAGACCGTCATCAGGTAATGCTTCAGGAGTCTGCCTCATACCACCTCCGCAGTAGCGGCCATTACCGACATTGATAGAAAATATTGTTGCAGAGTTCTTTTTGCCATCAATTTCAAACTCAACAGGTGTATTACGATAAGCAATAAGGCTGGAAAGCAGGTTATAGAAATATATTGCATTATTGCTTCTTCCCTTATCTTTCTGCTTATTCGTTTTCTTAACTACCAGCGCTTCAAAACCAAGTCCTGCAATATTTATAAAATACCTCTTATGCTGTTCTTCTCCGGTGAAATAGGTTATCAGACCTATGTCGTGCGGCATTGTTTTGTATTCTTTAATCACTCTTACAGCAGTATCATAAACAAGAGGTATCCCGAACATCCTTCCCCAGTCGTTTCCTGTTCCTACCGGGAGCATGCCAACGGTAATCTCTTTTGTCGGGCAGGAATTCTGAGTAAAGATGCCATTTACCACTTCGTTGAGTGTTCCATCGCCTCCAAGGGATATTATTTTCCGGTAACCATTCTCAATGGCACTCCTGGTATATTCAATTGCATGTCCTTTTCTTTCAGTGAATTTAGAGACAATGGGAATTTCATGTGCTGCAAAATGCCCGGCAATCCTGTCCCAGTCCTTTTTGCCCTTTCCGTTACCTGCATTCGGATTTACAATGACGAACCATTCCTTCTGAATCAGCGTTGTTGGCATCTTGATAGGGTTTTGGTGTTCCGTAAAGATGTAAATAAAACTGTAAAGTGGTACTTATCTGGTGAAGAAATTATTTTTAAACAATAATATTATACGTACATAATAGTCAGTTTATCAATATTATACGGTTTAATTACTAATTGACAGTTGTTAATAAAGTGTTGAAAACCACAAACAAAATGTTTACAATTACACTAATGACTTCCTGATCCGGTGGTGCTATTAGTAGTAAATTTGAAGCTCAAAACTTAAAAATAAAAACAGAAGTAATCATATGGGAAGAATTATAGCAATTGCGAATCAGAAAGGTGGCGTTGGAAAAACTACGACAGCAATAAATCTTGCAGCAAGTCTTGCAGCGCTTGAAAGGAAAGTTTTGATAGTAGATGCAGATCCGCAGGCAAATTCAACATCAGGAATTGGGGTTGATACCCGCCAGATAAGAAGTACATTATATGATTGTCTGATTGATGGTAAAGACCCGGTGGAAACACTTATGGCTTGTAATGTAGAGAACCTGTCTCTGATGCCTTCGAACATCGATCTTGTTGGTGCTGAAATTGAAATGCTCGACAGGCCAGGAAGAGAGAAGATAATGAAAGAGGTTATCAGCAAAGTTGAAAAGAATTACGATTATATTCTTATTGATTGTTCACCATCGCTTGGACTTCTAACAGTAAACGCTCTTTCAGCAGCGCATTCGGTGATTATACCTGTACAATGTGAATATTTTGCACTCGAAGGCCTCGGCAAGCTTCTCAATACCATTAAGATAATACAGGGCAACCTGAATCCTGACCTGGAAATAGAGGGATTTCTGCTGACAATGTTTGATTCCCGCTTAAGGCTTTCAAACCAGGTTGCGGATGAGGTGAATAAACACTTTCAGCAGATGGTATTTAAAACGATTATNCAGCGTAATGTGAAANTATCGGAGGCTCCAAGTTTCGGCCAGCCGGCAATTCTTTATGATGCAGATTCCAGAGGAACAGTTAATTATCTTAACCTCGCTAAAGAGCTTATAGAGAAGGTGGAATCAAAGGCTGAAAAAGCCTGATAAGCAATCAGCTAAATTGAAATAGCAATGGACATGACAAAGAAAAATGCATTGGGAAGAGGCCTTGGGGCACTGATTGATGGTGTGGAAAAGGAAGTTCTTGAAAAAAAAGTTGAGGCGAACCAGGATATTCCTGTAAACGCAATTGATGCCAACCCATTTCAGCCGAGAACCCGTTTTGATGACCAGGCGCTGGAGGAACTGGCATCTTCAATAAAGAAACTGGGTATCGTTCAGCCGTTAACAGTAAGAGAAATTCCTGGTGGAAGATACCAGCTTATTGCAGGAGAAAGACGCCTCAGAGCAGCTAAAATTGCCGGACTAACCCACGTCCCTGCGTATATCCGTACAGCTGACGACCAGGCGATGCTTGAATTGGCCCTTGTTGAGAATATTCAACGCGAAGACCTCGATGCGGTTGAGATAGCAATAAGCTTCCAGCGGCTTATCGAGGAGTGCAGGCTAACACAGGAACAGCTTAGCGACAGAGTGGGGAAACAGAGGTCTACAATCTCAAATTACCTGAGGCTCCTTAAGCTTCCGGCAGAAATCCAGCTGGGCATAAAGAATAAACAGGTTATGATGGGGCACGCACGGACTCTCATAAATATCGAAGATCCTAAGAAACAGATTAATGTATATTACAAGATAGTTGACGGAGACCTATCCGTAAGACAAGCTGAAGAACTTGTAAGGCAGCTTCAGTCAGGCACAAAGGATCCTTCTAAAACAGACAGGAAGAAAAAGCTGAATGAGGATTTTAAACAACTCTCAGGACATCTTGACAGGATTTTTTCTGCAAAGGTAAACTTCAGAATAAACGAACAGGGGAAAGGTAAAATAGTGATACCGTTCGAAAACCCCGAAGAGATGGAACGCATTTTAGGAATCTTTGATCGTCTTAACTCCTGAAAATATATATCTTTATCGCGCGTTTTTAAGTTTCCGGAACCCGGTGCTGGTGTATTTTTATTTTGAAGGCATTTCAAATAATATTAGTTATTCTTCTACTGGTGCTGTGTAGTTCTTTTCAGAACACATTTGCACAGGATACCCTTTATGTAAATAAAAATGTAAAACATCCTTTCAAAGCTGAACCTATGAAAGCCACAATGCTGGCAGTGGCATTGCCCGGATTGGGACAGATCTATAACAGAAAATATGTGAAAGTACCGATAGTTTATGCCGGATTCGGAGCTATCCTTTATGCAATAAATTTTACTTCAACAAGCTATAACAGGTGGATGAAGGGGTATCAGGATCTGACAGATGCTATTCCTGAAACTGCAAGTTACCTCAATCTCCCTGTACTTAAAAACGTGGATCCAAAAATATATGATCCGGTTTTATTTCCTGATGATTACGACATTTCAACTTATACGCGGTGCAAGGACCTTATGCTCCGTCAAGTAGATTATTATAAGAAATACCGCGATCTTTCGTATATTGGCATCGCAGCCTGGTATCTGATTACGATCCTTGATGCAAATGTGGATGCCAGTCTTTTTAATTATGATGTAAGTAAAAACCTTGAACTGGATGTGGAACCTGTACAAATACCTGTTCCCGGACAGTCAGGTCCCGGAGCCAGTCTCAGCCTTAAAGTGAATTTTTAACGGATAGAATTAATGAAGAGATTTAAGACAATAATAGCAATACTTATTTTGATTGTGATAAATGCGGGCGCCGCTGAAGTTACTGATACTATCATCATTAAAAACGATATAAACAGTGAAAAGATAACCGAAGATCTCGATAGCCTTGTTAACAGCTGGTATGTTAAGCTTGCCCTTGAAAGCGATCCTGATATGTTCTCCAATGATACAGCAGGTATTCAATATCCTGACTCAGTTTATATAAGCAGACTCAGCAAGATCAATAGTGTTATCCAGCTTCCTTTTAACAGTATAATCCGCAATCATATTCATGTATATACAATAAGGCAGAGGGATAAGTTCGCCGCAGTGTTAGGCCTTATGGATTATTATTTTCCGATGATAGAGAACGTATTTGATTCATACGGACTACCTGCTGAATTAAAATATATGGCGGTTATTGAATCTGCCCTCAACCCGAATGCTGTCAACAGGTATTCAGGAGCTACTGGTTTATGGCAGTTCATGTACAGCACAGGAAGAATGTACGGACTAACTATCAACTCAGTGGTTGATGAAAGAAGAAGTCCCCTCAAATCAACCCATGCTGCTGCAAAATATTTAAAGGATCTTTATAAAATTTATAATGACTGGATCCTCGTAATTGCAGCCTATAACTGCGGACCGGGGAACGTGAATAAGGCTATCAGAAGGTCGGGGAACAAAAAAGATTACTGGGAAATATTTTACAGACTCCCCAGGGAAACAAGAGGTTACATTCCTCAATATATTGCTGCAGCCTATGGTATAAACTATTATCCTGAACATAATATTAAACCTCTGCCATTAAATATTCCGGTTTCAACGGATACAATTATGGTATCCAATGATATACATCTGGCACAGATATCGGAGGTTATGAAAATTCCCTATGGTGAATTGAGGGCCCTTAATCCACAATACCGCACCGGGCTGATCCCCGGCTCATCAAAACCCCAGTCTCTGACCCTGCCTTTGACTCACCTTGGCGATTTTATCGACCTTGACGATACCATCAGAAGCTATAAGCCGGATTTGTACCTTAATAAAGCAACACAGATCGCTGATCCTGCAAGGTATACTAATGTTCCCGGTGATGTAAAGGGAAAAACAAAACTAATCTACAATGTTAAAGAAGGAGATAACCTTGGTTTTATTTCAGAATGGTACAGGGTAGCCCTGTCTGACCTGAGGTACTGGAATAATATTTACCGGAATACTATCCAGATTGGACAGAAACTTGCAGTTTATATAGACCCCTCAAAAACAGAATATTACTCGAAAGTCAATATGATGTCATTTGCTGAAAAACAGGAAATGATCGGAAAAACAGTTCCAGTAAATACACAGACTTCAATAACAAAGCCTGCAGAACAGACTGATGGTGAATATATTACGCATATAGTGCGTTACGGTGATACAATATGGGATATTGTTAAGATGTACGACAATGCAACTACAACAGAAGTTTTGTCGCTGAACAATATTTCAGATCCTCAGAAGATACAGGTGGGGCAGAAACTTAAGATCAAGAAGAAGAGCTGATTCCTGATTTTTATATGCGTCCTTTCAGGTCGTTTTTATTACTGTTAATTCTTCTGGCCTGCCTTGCAGCCCTTCCTCTTTTATTCCCCAGCTCCGGCTTATTCCCTTCTCCTGCTAACCTGTTCTCGTTCCCTGTAATTGAATTACCTGAAAAAAATCCTTCTGAATCAGTCACTGATATTCAGATTATTACAGATTCTTTATATAAAAGTGAACAATATTCTCTGATTGTCAATGATACATCATCATTTAATTCTGAAGCAGCAGTAAATCCGCTTGGGAGATTCCTTGATTCGCTTGAAAATTCAGACGGGCAAACCAGGATAATCTATTATGGCGATTCACAGGTAGAAGGAGACAGGATTACATCCAATCTGAGAAGACTGTTAAGAGAGGGTAGGGAAGGTACCGGTCCAGGATTATTCCTGCCGGTAATGCCGGTGATGTACACTAAATCGCTTGAGATCAGGTCATCTTCAAACTGGAAAAGGTATAATTATCTGTCGTATAAGGAAGGCGAAATTAGCCATAAAAGACTCGGCCCCTTCATGTCATTTTGCAGGTATATGCCGGAAAGGACAGAAAAAGCAATTCCGGAGAAAGCTTCACTAAGGGTGCGTCCATCAGCACTTGCCGACAGTTCTGTGGCTCAATTTGATAACCTGAGGATTTTCTATAGCAAAACAGTAGGACAGGTTGATCTTTTAGTAAGAGCTGATGACAGGCTTGTACTTAAAGATTCTCTGAGAAGCGGAAAGGTAATAAAGGAAATCAGCTGCAGCCTGGATGGCGCAAAAAAGGTCCTAATTGAATTCGAAGGAAAGACAAGTCCTGATATTTACGGTATCAGCATTGAAAGCAAAACGGGAGTTATTGTGGATAACATTCCCCAGAGAGGTAGTGCCGGACTCGAATTCACCATGATTGACAGGNAAAACCTCCTTGAATCATATGACCTCCTTGATCCGGATCTTATAATACTTCATTATGGGTTGAATATTGTTAAGAATGTAAGGAATGATTATTCGTACTATAAAAAGGGACTGAAGAGGCAACTGGAGGTATTGAGGGAAACAGCTCCTTCGACACCTGTTATGGTTATCGGTGTTACCGACATGGCTGAAAGTAACGGAGACAGCATAGTTACTTTTGCAAATATTCCGGCAATTATTAAAGCTCAGCGCGAGGCTGCACAGGAAGAAAATGCAATATTCTGGGACTCATTCGAAGCTATGGGAGGCGAATCTTCCATAATTGACTGGGCAGAAAAGAAACCTGCACTTGTTCAGAACGATTTTATCCATTTTACGTATCCGGGGGCAGATACACTTTCGCGAATGCTTGTCAGCTCCATGTTTACAGTCCATGTGAAGGACACTTCTATGGTAATTATACCTGACACCATTCCTGTTTTATGGACTGAAAGTGTAGAGACTCCGGCAATAACCGATACAATTCCAGGTGTTGCAGCTTCAATAATCAGAAATGTTTTTTCGTATAATCAGGATAACCCTTTCGTATTTTCGGCACCTGCTTTCTGGATATTCTTTTTATTTGTTATGGCCGGGTATGGCTTGATATACAAGAAGATACCAGTAAGAAATTTTTACCTGCTGCTTGTCAGCCTCTTTTTCTATTATAAATCAGGAGGTTTATTCCTGTTCCTGTTGGTGCTTGTTACAGTTATTGACTTCTCATGCGGACTCCTGATCTTCAGATCGCAGAAAAAGTTCTTCAGGAGACTATTTATACTGGTAAGCATTTTTTCAAATCTCGGAATCCTGGCCTGGTTCAAGTATGCAGGATTCATAATAACATCCATAAATGAACTTTTTGGCACCTGCTTCAGTGTTATTGATTTTATAGGTTCCTTTTCCAACCTTCACTTTGGTACTTCATTTGATATAAATCAGATAATCCTTCCGGTCGGCATCTCGTTTTTTACATTCCAGTCGCTGAGCTACACAATTGATGTTTACAGGAGGAAGTTGGAACCGGTCAGAAGCATTACCGACTTTGGTTTTTATGTGTCCTTCTTTCCTCAGCTTGTTGCGGGGCCCATTGTCAGGGCTTCAGAGTTCATCCCGCAGATGTACGCAAAGTTCAGCCTGAATAAAAGGGAATTCAGTCATGCAATGTTCCTAATAGCCAAGGGGCTGATCAAGAAGATTATAATTTCCAATTTCATTGCTATAAACTTTGTCGACCGGGTTTTTGATGCGCCTTCAATTTATTCCGGTTTTGAGAACCTTTTAGCGGTTTACGGGTACGGGCTCCAGATATATTGTGATTTTTCAGGCTATACCGATATTGCAATAGGGGTTGCTCTGGTTATGGGATTCAGGCTTCCGGTGAACTTCAATTCTCCTTACAAAGCAGCCGGTATAGCAGATTTCTGGAAACGCTGGCATATCTCACTATCAAGATGGCTGAAAGATTATTTATATATTCCTCTTGGTGGAAATCGTAAAGGTTATTTCAGGACAGGCATGAATCTTTTTATCACAATGCTGCTTGGAGGTTTATGGCATGGAGCCTCGCTGAGGTTTGTGATTTGGGGTGGATTACATGGTATAGGGCTGGTAATAAATAAGATATGGAATTCAATCTTTGGCAGCCGGTTGAAATCCAGATGGTTTGGACGGACATTAGCTGTGTTTATCACTTTTAATTTTGTGAGCTTCTGCTGGATATTTTTCCGTGCTCCTGATATGGATAGTGTTCTGGTGATGTTGAGGCAAATATGGGAGAATTTTCCGCCAGGTTCATATTTGACGGTAATACCTTCTTACGGTACAGTCTTTATCCTGATGGCAGTAGGATATATTATTCATTTCCTTCCTGAAAAGATAAAGGAGTCGTATAGGGGACTCTTCATCAGAATTCCACTTGCTGCCCAGCTTGCTGTGATAATGGTAGTTGCAATATTATTGCTGCAGATAAGATCAACAGGTGTGATACCGTTTATATATTTCAGATTTTGAAATACATGTACTCACCCCCTAGATCCCCCTCTCTACTTCGTAAAGAGGGGGAATTAATTATATTACAGTTATATACACCCCCCTTCTTTGCGACAGCAGAGAGGGGGAAGGAGGGATGAGTACGTGTGATTACAGATAGGTATTGCAGGAATTTGCGTCCTTTAAAAAAGGTGTAATAGCTCTTTTGTAAATGCCCTGTACATAGGCTATTGCCATACCATAATTAGTAACAGGAATGCCGGCTTTAATTGCAGGTTTAAGCCTGTTATGGAGTTGTCTGCTTGTGATCATACACCCTCCGCATTGAATAAGAAGCGAATAGTCTGTGATAGGTCTGGGCAGGGTATCGAGACCTGCAACTACAT
>JGI20214J51088_10002265_pt1 | contig 12866 bp, 9 predicted proteins | sample WetSurMetagenome_FD_51088 | JGI IMG/M metagenome (IMG submission 51088)
CAGGATAACGAGGAAATGGAGAAATATATCGTTATATCGTCAAACATTTGAATTTTCAAAATTTTTGATATTATTTTTATCTCGTCAGAACTTTTGAGAATTATTAAAATGTTTACTTCGGTAATTAATATCATTCAAATTTTTAAATTGCGTATTACCGAAGTGAAAACCCTGCTTTGATTTGCCGATCCCGATTAGCTTTAAGATAGTCTTAAGGACACAATAATCAAATTTGAAGAGTTTACCGTCACTTGGTATAACGATAAAATGGAAAATGAAAAGTTCGGATTCAAAAAATTTATGGCCGTAAAAATTTACTAAAAATGATCGGTAAACACAAAAGATACCGATGGAGAGTAACTTGTAGACGATCCCTGTAGAGATTATTATTTACGGAGGCGATCAGCACAACAATAAAAAACCCCAATCGTATGCACGGTAGTCAATAATTTCCTGAAACGGAGAAAACCATACGGCACGACGAAAAACAATCCCCTGCGATCCCCGTGGATCAGGTACTCATGAAGATATTCCGGTGAAAAGGTGCCAGGGAGATTCACTCCCGCAGAATAACCTCACCGTTACTCACACGAATAAGATATAACGAGACGTTCCCTGTTCCGCCGTATCTTGTGTAGTTAAATCACTGAAACACGCTTTTTTACACACCGACTGTTCAATGCTGAGGATCTCAGATCTTAGAAATTGCACGTTCCGGCCATTTTTCAGCAGAATGCCGGGTAATTCATTCCCGAAGTGTAAAAACTCCAGATTATGGTTATTTTTGAAATTGCACGGTAAATTTTTTATATAAATTTAAAAAAATTGAAAATGAAAATCTTNATATAAACCTCATGATGCTATACGTAAGAGTCCCGTTTTTCTTCTTCTTGATNACNTTTCCGATAGAATCCGGCAATAACGAACATACGCATCGTATTGGGAACACAAACCAGATTCCTTCACNGGTACAACAACCGGGATTCACCTTTCTGCTCACACTGTTTTTCTTGCACACCGGCAAGAGCCCACGGCAGAAGATGAGATCGCTGATAATGCAATAACCCTGAAGGTCCGGCCCGGTTGACGTACTCCCGGTCATTAAGTATTAAAAAGAATAATGAACAACTAAAGGTAATCATAGGTAATGATAGGATGACTGAAACACTCCAGATGCTGACACCCAAGACAGTTGCCGGGATTCTTGGCGTGCACCAGAAGACCGTCCACCTCTGGCTGCGGAACGGGAAACTGAAAGGGGTCAAAATATCTTACCGGGCCTGGCGGATACCACAATCAGCTCTTGACCAGTTCATTGAACAGAATAGTAACGCAATGCCGCAAAGAGGAACGGATAACAGGCTGGCAGCNGGGAACCATGAGGAGCTGCCAGCAAGTGCCTCTCCCGAATCGCTATCAGACGACCAGGAGACTGCCCAGGCAAAAATGAAACATTATATCAGGGATATCATGGGAGAACAGTTCCCGGAAAAAAACCAGCGTGAATAACAAGGTATTTCCCGGTTTTAGCCCACAACGGTCACCCGGGTATCTTTTTCTATTCTGTAAGAGGAATTAAACAAATCCGATAACGCTTCCGGGGCCCCCGAATCTCACAGAATAGGGGGTAATGCCAGTGAAACGATTCGAAAGAATCGATTCGAAACCAACGCCCGGTCGAAGAATCCGGTAAGTCCGGTCAAAGACATCAGGTCGGCCAAATATCTCCCGGGAAGTCCTTCTCTTATTTCGGGCCGGAGGGGCTCGTCACCATCCTGCCTTAAATCCGGTGACTTTTGACATGTCGAAAGCCAATGATACTTCGACTGCCGCATGTCCGATAAGATACGGCATTCTCCCATTAATCCCCGCTGGGGGACAAAGGAACACAAGACAACAACCATCAGTCTATCTTCGCCGGTGTAACGATTGACTACCGGTTTGCTGTGGCCCGACGAAAAAACCTCGCGGACTCATTCTGATGCCCTTATCACTTCCTGCTGATGAGAATATTCCCCACGATGCGGTTCGTTCTTATACAGAAATACCAACCAATAGCCCGGTGTAAGCAGATTTCGAGGATTAGACACTACCCCTTTGTAAACGCGGGAATACCATTATGGAAAAGAAGGGTTTCTCCTTTGTCTTTTTTGTTCTGGAGAAAACCTGTTTTTATTCGATCTGATTACCCCCCCTTGCGAATGATACCGCCGCCCCCGACGGGGTGCCCCTGCGGCGGATCAGTGACGGGAAGCATAGTTGGAAATGCCTGACTGTCCCGCTGTGTTCCGAAGGGACCCTGATGCAGGGCTCCCTTGCACATGTGCGATTTTCATGGTTCGGCTGCGAACTCCCGTTCATGTCCGTTTCTACAGAGCATCTTTTTAGAGATATCCCTTGGCCAGAGGCCCGGTTTTCCGACGGAGATCAACAGGATTACCTTCTGATCATAAACCAAATACTGCTATATGTAATGGCACCTAATCTGAAACAGAAGAAAAAAACAGGTCCTGAAAATCAATAAATCAGGACTGGTCAAGGTGTACTGGAATGGATGATCTGAATTCCCGGCAGGAGATCAACAAGTACAGGAAATTCAAGAAAGTTGACGGTGCAGCGTACCGCAAGGTCAATGAGTTCCTGCGCAAGCGGACGTATATTACTGCACGGGAATGGGCCCTGGCCCGGCTCTGCACTGATTTCCGTACATCCGGAGGGGCAGAGATGACATTTATCGGCCAGCACCTCCCGGAGCTCGTCCCGTTTATGGAGGACACCTATTCCCCCCAGGCAGTGAACCAGGCCCGCAATGCATTCAAGAAAAAAGTACGGAAGTCGAGCGCCACCTTTTTCTACGGGGCCATGTGCGGTTTTTTCACTACCGACGAACTGGATGACCTGTTGTTCGAGGCGAGCGAGGTTGCACGGTTCCTGCTCGAAGTGGAAGGAACCACGCTGGATATCGATGAAGAGATCGATATTGAAGACCGTATCACCAAGGTGATGCGGGGGGTCGGGGAGGCCGCCAAGACCCTCTTAAAAAACCGTAGCGAGGATGGATCGATAATAGCTCAGGCAGAGAATACGGATCAACCGGTCATCACTTCCGGAATTGAAGTCCCGCCACAGGTATCCGGAGATTCTCCCGGCAATGCCATTGCACCAGACATCGCTATCACACCATCCGTATCTCACCCGGCACAACCGGAACCTGTTTCCACAACAACAGCCGGACCCCTTGCGGAAACAAAAATACCTGACGAACCACACCCGGCCGGTAAAGACCCCGGGTCCCCCGGTACACCTGAACTGCAGGTAACGGATGAACCATCGAACACCAGGGAAGATAAAACCATGGAGAACGAGGGCCACATATCCACCCACCCGGAAACGGAGGATCCATGAAGATCATCCAGGTCACCGGACGAGCCAATACCGGGAAGACCACGTTCATCAAAAGTCTTATCCCCGTGCTGAAACCAAAAGGGAACGTCGCCGTGATAAAGCACCTCGCGGACCACGACTTTCTTCTCGAAGAAGGAAAAGACACGACCGGCTTTTTTGATGCAGGTGCGGAGATCTCCGCAGGGATCGACTCCCATAAATCCGTAGTTGCTCTCAAGCACAACTCACTGGACGCGATGCTCACTCTCCTGAAAAGCCAGGGAATGGACTTTGTCATTATTGAGGGATTCAAACAACGGGCATTTAAAAAGATCGTGATCGGCGATCTGCAGGTCGAAGGATGTATTTTACGCAATCCCGCCGTAGATGATGTAGTTGCATCAATCGGCAGTTTCGACACGTACTGATGAACAGAGAGAGCGATATGACAGCACAAAAAAAACAGAAACGGTTGTTCGGTACCAACGGGGTCAGGGGAATAGCAGGAAAAGACATGACACCGGAACTCGTCTTCTCCATCGGCAGGGCACTGGGACATATGAGAAAGGGATGCATCGCCGTTGGCCGCGATACCCGGACATCCGGTGAAACGCTGAGTAAAGCGCTCAAGGCCGGACTCCTTGCCACCGGCTGTGATGTCGATGACTGCGGTATCCTGCCCACACCCGCACTCCAGTACCAGGTCAGGGACAGGTATGCCGGAGGGGCGATGATCACTGCATCGCATAACCCCCCGGAATACAATGGCGTGAAAATAATCGAGCCGGACGGGACGGAGATGGGAGATGAAGAAACGATCCGGCTCGAAGAGCTGATAGTTGGTCCCGCCCCACCGGTTACGACCTGGGACCAGGCCGGCAGGGAGATCCGGGTCCCCGACAGTACAGAACGATATATCAAAGGAATCCTCAGCCATTTCCCCGGCTCACCGGGCAAAGGTATGACCGTGGTTGCAGATCCGGGTTCCGGCCCGGCCTGCATCACCACCCCGAAGATCCTGGAAGGCCTCGGCTGCCGGGTCCTCACGGTCAATGGTGTCATGGACGGCACATTTCCCGGCAGGCTGCCCGAACCATCAGCAGAAGGACTCAAAAACCTCGCGGACCTGGTCCTCAGCAGCGGCGCATCCTTTGGCGTTGCGCATGACGGGGATGCTGACCGGGCTGTCTTCGTCGATGAAAAAGGCCAGTTCGTTGAGGAGAATGCAGAATTTGCAATTGTCGTTCAAACCATCTGCCGTCAGAAAAAAGGAATTATCGTTACCCCGGTGAGTTCCGGGCAGGTTGTCGAGGAAACAGCCCGACGCGAAGGCAGTACTGTCCGGTATACCCCGGTCGGGAGCATCTATGTTGCCCGCACGATGCGGACACTCCTGGATGACGGGGAGCCGGTGATCTTCGGCGGGGAAGGAAACGGCGGCCTCATCTTCCCGGACCACCAGTTCTGCCGGGACGGGGGCATGACTGCAGCCATGATGGTATCCCTCCTTTCCAGTTCAGGGAAAAAATTATCGGAACTTGTCCGCGAGCTGCCCAAACGCCATATCATCAAGGACAAGATTGCATCAAAAAAAGGTGCGGAGATCCTCGCCGCCCTCCCGGCATTTTATCCTGATGCCAGGATCGACATGACCGATGGCGTGAAGATTTATACAAGCGATGCATGGGCGCTTGTACGGGCATCGGGAACGGAACCGATCATCCGTATTATCATTGATGCCAGGAGCCCGTCGGCCGGTACGGCACTCTTCCAGGACGTAAAGACCCGGCTGAAATCGGTTACAGGATAGTGAGGCGGCAATTCCTCCGGACGGGGAAAAACCGGCTATCCTTTTTCCGTCACTTCACAGGGTACCGGTAACCGGATACGGCCTGTGTTCTCCTGTGTTTCGCCATGAACTATTATTTAAAAGGGTATTGTAAGGATATTTTCAAATATTGTTCTGTCTAGGAAAAGTAGATAGAATTGAGCCCGAAATAGATAGAAAAACTTATTAATAAATTACGTCAAATTGTGATTATTCATCGCTCATAGATCTCCTGTGATTCAATAATGGTCCGATCGGCAGAAATTATCGAAAAAATACAGCACGCGCTTTCAAAAGAGGAATGGCTCGTTATAGAAGCCCCCATTCTCGAGCTCAAAGCCCAGCAGGTTCGGAAAGCCCGCAAGACCCTCATCGGCCAGGTCAACCATATCATCATCGAAACCGCATTAAAAAACGACCGGCCGTCTCTCCTCATGGCCCTGCCGGATATCCACGGTAATGAGATCGATGACTTGTTCTCGCGGATTGTCCGGCAGTATATTGCAACCAAGCGGGATGACTGGCTTACCATCATCTATTCCATTTCCGAAAAACTCGGGAAGAAAAGCAACCAGTCACGGGTCTTTGCAATGGTTGCCCGGGACCTGATCGATGCCGGGGTAACCGAGAAGAATCCGGCGCTCATCGAGAACGGGATGGTGATCCTGGGCCGCATCAGTTTCAGGAAATACCGCTCCGATATCATGATCGATATCATTCCCCTCCTTATCGTCTGGGCAATTACGATCCATGACAAAAAACTCCTGTGCACATCCCTCCGCCTGATCGGTGAGATCGGGGATATCTCAAAGCGGTCTATACTCCATGCCGAACTCTCCAAGGCGCTGGCAACCATCGCCATCCAGAAAAAAGACCGGACAGCCTTTTTTTACAGTATCCAGAGTGCAGCCGAAATTCACCAGAAGATCCGGAGGCAGACCTGCATTGCATCCATTGTCGAACGGGGGGCAAAATCCGTCTTTGGCAGGGAGATGGCAGATATCCCCTCGTTCATAGACAATTTCGGGGCAATTTCACCGGAAGCCAGGCTTGAGATCATCAGTGCACTTACTGCACAGCTGCTGGAACGGACTAAGGACAAGGAGCAGGTCGTGTCGATCCTCCAGATTATCTGTACGACCATCCCCTCCGCTACCGGCACGATCATCATCGATCTCTTAAGAAAAGCCGAGCGGTCGGGTGAACTCTGGTACCTCTCATCCGCACTGGAATTGCAGCAGCCGGTCAGCGATACGGGCAGTTTCCCGCTGCGGGAGATGATCCATGCCGCGATAGCTGTTGCAACAGCAACAGGCAATATGCAGGTCTTAAACGACCTCATCCCGGTTATCGAAAAGAACAGCACCTCCCCCGGAATCTCGCGGACCTATCTCCAGTTTTCCCAGATCATGCTCTCCAGCGGGGATTTTACATCGGCCCTTGGGCTGGTCGGTAAGATCAGCCACGAGACTGAAATCCTTCCCCAGTACTCCGACATTCTTGTCCAGCTGCTGAAAGCAGGGTTCCAGAATGACTGTATTCCTGTCGTGAAAGAGACCCTCCTAAAAGATCTCAATGAGACTATTGCTGCGAGTGCAGTGTACCGTGCGGCCATTGAAATCGCCAGGGATGCCCCATTTGAAAATATTGTCGCTCATATCCGTTCGTTAAACGATCTCGTAATTCTCCACCCGCGGCACGACCACCTGTTTTTTGAATGTATCACCATCCTGGGCGACCGGGGTTTTCTTAATATCCATGACCCCGGCATTCTCATCCATCTTGCCGAGTCCATCCGGGAGCAGGGAATAAAAGAACGATCGATCTCTTCAATCGTCATCAAGATAGCAAAAATAGGAGTCGTGTTAAAGAATCGCGACTACCTCCAGCGGGCCGTCGGCCTTACCTGCGAAATAGACGGGCAGGAGACCCGTTCTGCGACCCTGAGCAGTATTATCGACGAAGCATCGCTGCTCGCGGCACAGCAGGGGGACCTCGACCTCCTCCTGCGCATGCGGGCCTGGAGCAGCTCGCTTCTCGAACAGGATCTCGCGGTGTACGCGATGGCAAACATCATCGAAGGCGTGATAAAATACGCCATTGACCGGAAGTCATCCGAAGCCCTTGAAGAAGCCTACCTTATCGCAAAAGAGATAAACGACCCGTCCCTCAGGGCGCAGCTCTTCGAACGGATCGCAGAATGTTTTGTCCGGATCGGGTGTATCATCCTTAAGGAACCCTATTCCATGTCGGCCCGGGATGATTTTGTTGCCGCCAAGAGATCCTTTACCCGCGGCCTTGAGATCATCAACAACGATATCAAATCTCCCCAGGTATCCCTGAAAATTGCCGGGATCATCGATATCATCATCGCCAACTCCAAAGCCAGCAGCAACCAGGACTTCATCATCCCGCTCGCGATGTATGCAGCTGAGATCAAAAATACCTTTGAACGGGACGCAATGATGTCCCGGATTATATCCAGCCTGCAGACGGATGCAATCCACCCGGGTTCCACGGACCCCTATGAGATCCTGGCGTACCTGCTCCAGAGAAGCGACATGGCAAAAGAGGATCCCGATGTCATCGACCTGATATCCCGTATCCTCCAGATGATTGGTGACCCGTTCATCCGGCTGTCGGGCCTGGCCGGCCTTGCGGAATCCCTGATACGACTGCAGGACATTCCCCGGGCGAAAAAGGTGCTGGACGAGATTGCAGCCGGCTTAAAAGATCTCCCGGCCGAGTACCAGAAAATTCTCCTGCTTTCCGATCTTGCAATCCTCTATTGCCGGATCGATACCGGTATCGCATCGGAATGTCTCCTTGAAGGGATACAGCTGCTTGAGAAGGTGGAATTTGACCGGGATGCTGTAGCCCGCCGGCAGATTGTGTTTGCCATTGTCCGGCTCAATGCCATTATGCCGGAGAGCCGGTGGGTGGACAGTGCCCTGCAGGTTGTCCGGAACATTGCCGATCCGATCGAATATATCAACTCGCTTATCGCCGTATACAGCATGATCCGCGGCGATCAGACGCGGGGTGCCGAGCTTCTCCGCTACATGACAGAGGCGGCTGAAAAGATTGCCTCGCCTTATGAGAAAGTCTCCACGCTTCTCGACATCATCCCCCTCGCCATACAAAGTTCCGATGGCGATATTCCGGTAAACCTGCTCAGGAAGGCCGAGATCCTCACAAAAAAGATCAACATCCAGTACATTGCCGACCGGATGCGGGACAATATTGCCCAGATCTACCTCATGCTCGCACAAAAAACGTCGGACCAGAAGTATATGGACCTGGCAACCGCCGTTATCAGGACCATCGATGCTGACGAAATCCGGCAGAACCACCTCATGAAGGCCGGATACCCGGAAACCTACGAAGTACCGCCCCAGTATGTAAAGATCAGGGCTCTCTCCGAGAAGATGATTGCCGAAGGATTTCACCAGAACCAGATCACCGTTCTGGAGCGGCTTGTCCTGACCGTTGCCGACCGCGGGAAAGAGGCATTATTCTTCTCCGACCTTGCAGTCTTTTTCCGGAAAGCAAAGGAGGAGAAGGTGGCTCACCGGATGCTCCAGAACGCGATCAAGGAGGCAAAAATCATCCGCCCGCTTTCGAGGAGGTCTTTTATTATGTGCGATATCGCCCTCAAGCTGCATGCCGCCGGCTGCGAGCGGACTGCCCAGGATATTCTCGATAATGCCATCGATGCCGCCACCAACATCCGGCAATCATCGCTGCGGGACGAAGTCTTTGACGAGCTCGGCCTTGCAATCCGGATTATGCAGGAGATGGAACGGTGAAGACCGTTGAGTTTTTTATCACCGGCCGGGTCCAGAAAGTCGGGTTCAGGGCGTGTGTCAGGAAGATCGCAACCGATCTTTCTGTTACCGGCGCGGTCTTCAACCTCCCGGATGGCCGCGTCCAGGTGTATGCCACCGCAGAACCCATGATCCTTGAAAAGTTCATCTCATCGGTGTATGGCTGCCCGCGGGCAGTTATCCGCGACGTGAAAGTATCCGAAATCCCCCCCCGGGCGTTCGAGGGTTTTTCTATCATCAAGAACGACGGCAGGTTTAGTACAGGACCCTGAACTCGCTGCCGGTCCGGATCGCATCTGCCAGGCCCGCCACCTGCCGGTTTATGATACCCGTGTTGATCGATGCATGCAGCTGCCCGGTTATCACTTGGATCAGGTCATCGGAGAGCATGCACCGGCCCGGTGCCAGTTCATAATCTTCCCCGCACAGGGATTCACGGGCAATCTGAAATACGACAGCATCGACCATCCCGGGTTTTAAGGGATCGATGAGGTCATGGATCAGGCTGTTTTTGCCATCATGGAGGAAACCGCCATCCGGATTGAGCCGGGCACCGGCAGATGCCACGGTACAGTTCCCGAAGAGCATGGCGTACCCGAACGAGAGCATGGCATTGACCGGGTCGGTATGGGGCCGCATGCTCCGCCGCCGGAACCCTAGTTCCGGAGGAACGCTGCGGGACATGATCTCGTAATACATATCCGATACCAGCCGGTGCAGCCGGCGGATCTCGTCAATCTTGATTAAGAATGCAAGTTCTTTATGGGAATTTTTGAGGAGTTCAAGTTCTCCCTCGTAGAAGAGACGAACATTCCTGAGCTCCTCCTCCTGCTCCATAAAAACGAGCCGGGCCTGGACCGAGGTCTGGGCAAGGGCTGTTGCGAAGCGCTGACGGGGGACCGTCTTCTGGAGATCGTACAGTTCCCGTAAGGTCTGGTCACCCGGGGGGAGGATCGTGCCGGCAGGAGTGCCGTCGGCTTCGAAAAAGGATATGACTGCCCCGTGCCGGATCAGGTTCAGGACAGCGGAGGAATGCAGGGTATGGCCCCCGATGACCAGCAGGTTTTTTACTTCGGTTATCGGGTATTCCTCGATGGTATTTTTTTTCTGGATGATCAGGGTTCGCGGGGTCGATTTTATATGGGCGCCAAAGCCGCTGACCGATATCCACGGGTACTCTGTCACCATCAACACCAAAAAATTCCTTCTGATCTAATTACTACCACACAGCGCCTGATTAAGTCATCGTTTTTTTTACCCGGCCTGCCGGTGCACGCCGTAATTCCGGTGAATATAAACCGAATCACACGCCATATATACAGTTGTCATGCAATAGCATAACAGGGGTAACAGATGTACTGGGACAAGAAGACAGAGACCCTGAAACCGGCTGACCTTGCAGCACTCCAGTTGAAGCGCCTGAAAAAAACCATCAGACAGGTCCAGAACGTCGGGTTTTACCAGAAAACGTTTGCCGAAGCCGGGATCCGGGCATCTTCGATAAAAACGCTTGACGATATTGTGAAAATCCCGTTCACGAAAAAGCAGGACCTCCGGGACGGGTATCCCTTCGGGTTCTTTGCCGTACCATTAAAAAAAGTGGTCCGTATCCACACCACGTCCGGGACGACCGGCAAGCCCACGGTCGTGGGATACACCCGCAATGATCTCGATGCCTGGTCGGAGCTGATTGCCCGGAACATGACGATGGTCGGGATCACCGAGGATGACGTGTTCCAGAACATGGTCAATTACGGCATGTTCACCGGCGGCCTCGGGTTCCATTACGGGGCGGAAAAGATCGGTATGACCGTCATTCCCAGTGCCACCGGCAACACGAAACGCCAGATCGAGATGATCGATGATTTTGGTGTCACCACCATCCACTGCACACCCAGTTATGCCATGCACCTCTCGGAAGTGGCAGAAGAGCTCGGCACATCCCTCGACAGCCTGAAGACCGGCCTGTTCGGAGCGGAATCCTGGTCGGAAAGCACCCGGAAGACCCTTGAAAAACGTCTCGGCGTCACCGCATACGACTCGTACGGCCTCTCCGAGCTCTTCGGGCCGGGCGTTGCCTTCGAATGCCCCGAGCGGGACGGGCTGCATATCTGGCACGACAGTTACCTCGTGGAGATCATCGACCCGAAGACCGGTGAGCGGCTTTCTGATGGCGAACGCGGCGAGCTCGTGGTCACCCCGCTCGTGAAGGAGGCCATGCCCCTGCTGCGGTACCGGACCGGCGACGTGACCATGCTGATGGAAGACGGTTGCCTCTGCCGGCGCGGAAAAAAGATCGCGCGGATCACCGGGAGGAGCGACGACATGCTGGTCATCCGCGGGATCAATGTCTTCCCCTCGCAGATCGAGCATGTGCTCATGAAAATTGCGCAAGTGGGCAACCAGTTCATGGTCTATATCGATAAAATTAATCATCTGGACGAGATGACTGTTGAAGTGGAGATAAACCGGGAATATTTCTCCGGGGAACTGGCCGATCTTGCGAACCTCCAGAAAAAGGTGGTCAAGGAGCTTAAGGATGCCCTGGAACTCAGGACAACCGTCAGGCTTGTCGAGCCGGGATCGCTCCCGCGATTTGAAGGAAAATCAAAACGCATCATTGACCGGAGGGAGAAGGAATAATGGTATGCTGGGATCCGCGCATCGAGGAGATGCCGAAAGCTGATTTGGAGAGGATGCAGTACAAGCTCCTCAAGAGCCTCGTGTACAGGTTGTACAGTTTTTCGCCGTTCTACCACGACCGGATGAAGGAACAGAAGGTCCACCCGGACGATATTAAGGAACTGTCCGACGTAAAGAAACTCCCGTTCATGTTCAAGCGGGACCTGCGGGACGGGTACCCGGACAAAATCTTTACTGCGTCGCAGGAAGATCTGGTCCGGTACCACGTCTCGTCCGGAACGACCGGGAAACCGACCGTTGTCGGGTACACCCAGAACGATATCGACCTCTGGACCACGTCGCTTGCCCGGGCCCTGACATCCGCCGGCCTCGGGCGCGGTGACGTGATCCAGGTGAGCTACGGGTACGGCCTGTTCACCGGCGGCCTCGGCCTGCACTACGGTGCCGAGCGCATCGGGGCAACCGTGCTTCCCACGAGCGTGGGCAACACGGAGCGCCAGATCGAACTGATGCAGGACCTCGGGTCGACTGCGATCGCCTGCACCCCCTCCTACCTCCTTCACATGGGCGAGGTTGCCGAGAAGATGGGGATCAGCATCAAAAATGATACGAAGCTCCGTACCGGGATCCTCGGCGCCGAGCCGTGGACGGAAGGGATGCGCAACCGGATGCAGGACTGGCTCGGGATCAAGGCATACGATATTTACGGGACTAGCGAACTGTCCGGCCCGATGTTCACGGATTGCGCCGAGCAGAAAGGGATCCATATCTGGTCAGACATTGCCCTCACGGAGATCATCGACCCAAAGACCGAGGAACCGGTCGGGCCCGGCGAGAAGGGCGAGCTGACCATTACCATCCTCAAAAAGGAAGCCCTCCCCATGATCCGGTACCGGATCGGCGATATCACGTCCATTGATGACAGCGTCTGCCCCTGCGGGAGGACACACCCCCGTATCCAGCGTATCACGGGCAGGGTGGACGATATGCTGATCATCCGGGGCATCAACGTCTTCCCCTCGCAGGTTGAGTACGCCCTTATGGGGATCCAGGAGGTAGGCCAGCACTTCCAGATCGTGGTCGAGCGCAAGGGGGCTCTCGATGATATGCTTGTCCGCGTTGAGCTGAACATGGAGGCCTTCTCTGACAAGATCACGGACATCATGCATATACGGCAGAAAGTA
>JGI20214J51088_10002266_pt1 | contig 12864 bp, 10 predicted proteins | sample WetSurMetagenome_FD_51088 | JGI IMG/M metagenome (IMG submission 51088)
ATTTCATTGTTGAAGCAATCGATTTATGGGTTAAAGAAGCAAAACAAATTTGTACGGATGCAAACATCAATATTCTTGATTTGTTTGTGTGGGAACATCGAATTGGGAACTGGCAGGCAAATTGTCAGTTAGAATGGGATATTGTGCAAGAAGTATATTCTCCCTTTAATACAAGGCCTATTTTGGAACTAATGCTTAGTATTGATACAAAATATAGACAGAATGAAAAACCGATATTTCTTGAAAAAATAATTGATTACTCCTGGAAAGAATTGAATCAGTTCCCTGCAAATCCAAGAAAATTTTCAACTATTATAAAAAATAAAACCAAGTTATTTCTAACGAAAAGAAATCTGTACTTGCGGTAATTGAATATTCAAAAAAACGTGAATTCTCTTTGATAGAATTTGACTTACTACTTTATACAAAATTTATACTGCTAAACTAAAAATTGACAAGTGTAATTAAATATTTTGTAATGTTTTTTATTAGGCTTTATAGATTCATCTATAAAAATATTACAGAAATTTTTGGTAAGATTTATTTATTTGCGAATAATGTTGAATATCATCGTCCAATTTTTATATTCGGCATTCCAATAATCTCAATCAGTAAGGGCGGAATGCTAAGCATAGGTAAAAATTTTGTAATGGTAAATTCTGCTATTTCCAATTTGATTGGCCGCTCCCAAAAATGCTCATTTTATGTTGGCGAAAATGCAATGTTAAAAATTGGAGATAATGTCGGTATGAGTGCAACAAGCATAGTTTGTACGAAAAAAGTTAGTATTGGAAATAATGTACGCTTAGGAGGTAATACCGTAATTTATGACACTGATTTCCATTCCCTTGTTAGAGAAGAAAGAGTAAACGAGAAGCTCGATAAAGCAAATGTCAAAAATGCTCCTGTGATTATCGAAGATGGGGTTTTCGTTGGAGCTCATACAACTATTCTTAAAGGTGTTACAATTGGTGAAGATTCAATTGTTGGAGCTTGTTCTGTTGTAACAAAGAATATTCCTAAAAATGAAATATGGGGCGGAAATCCTGCAAAATTCATTCGAAAAATAAATTAATACGAAATGTTTTCTGATAGCAATATAGTTAAGAGGTTAACATATGTCGTCATCCCAACGCATAATAGATGGGAAAGATTAAATTCTGTATTACAACAACTGGGAGAACATTCAACAAGGTTTAGTGATATTCAAATAGTTGTTGTAGCTGATGGATGTACAGATGAGACAATGAAAATGCTACCGAAAAATTTTACGAATGTTAGTATTGTAGAGGGAGACGGTTCTTGGTGGTTCACAAAATCAATTAATGAAGGAATAAAATATGCGATGAATTATTCACCGGATTTTATTCTTACATTGAATGATGATGTTGAGTTAAAAGAAGATTATCTTGATCAACTTTTTAAGGCTGAAGAGCTAAAAAAGGAAAAGTGTTTAATTGGATCCATTTCATTCAGTGTTGAACAACCTCACCTGCTGACATTTTCAGGTGTAAAAAAGTTAAAAAAGTGGAGACTAAAACAACAATTGTATCATGAATTTTATTCGCCCAATCTATTTGGAAGGTTAACAGGGATTTATGAATCAGTTTTGCTACCAACAAGAGGATTACTAATACCTGCCCAAATCTTTAAAGATGATCTTTATTTTGATGAATCGTTACCACAATATGGTTCTGATTATGATTTTGTATTGAAATCCAGAAAAATAGGATACAAAACTTTCATTTCCTGGGATGCTGTTATTTTCGAATACACAAAGCTGACAGGCCAGGGCAGCCCTTTGTTAAAAGAATCATTTTATAAATTCCATAAAAATTTATTTAATAAGTATGCCAAAAATTATTTCATCAATGATATTAAAATGATTTTCAGACATTACCGAACTTTCCTGTTGCCAATAACATTAATGATATATGTTTTAGGATTGTATTGGACTTATTTCAAATATTTTTTTCAAAAGAGCACTAATTCTTAATGCAAATTATAAAAAAAATTCAGAAGAACTTTTTTCAACCCTATAAAATGATCCGGGATCACAAAATAGGAATCATTCCACTCTTGAACATCCACCTTGGTAATTCAAAATCTAAAAGGATTAAAGAGTGGTATAAGATGTTAAATGAAAAGCATCCGATATTTGGCAGATATGCTTCGGGAACAATGGGCCTTGCAATAATCGATTTAAATAAATTTAATTCTTTTACAGACTACGAAAATTCAGTGAGAGGAAAGGATTACGTAACTGTTAAATGTACAAGATGTCTTAACCGAGGGTATACTTTTAATGTTCTTGATCGCAATAAATACAGCGAGGAAATATTTTCAATAAATACCTCTGCGGATACGAGACAGGGAAAAAAAATGAAGAAGCAGTATCTCACAGCTGTTAAAGACTACGAGCAAGAAGAACTAACTGAATATTACGGTGTTTTCAACAAAGAAGGTAAGTTGGTTTCTTACATTCATTTACTTTTTACTAATGAGGCTGTCTTTATTTTCAAATTATTAGGCCATGATGACTATCTTAAAGATAACATTATGTACTTGATGATATTCAAGGCAATTGAACAGATTTTTAAAAGAAGAGAAGAAGAGAATTATCAAAATTTAAAGTACATAGTCTACGATTCGTTCTTTACAAATTCGGAAGGATTGACTTTTTTTAAAAAAAGGTTTGGCTTTTCACCTAACGCTGTAAAATGGTCGATCGATTAAAATGTCTGAGGAAATTTACTTATCCTACAAAATTAAAATCCTTTTTATTCTTCATATTTAATTATGAAATGTTGAGACACAATGTCATTTATTGTAATTACTCCAGTAAAAAATGAGGAAAAATATTTTCATTTTATTGCGGATTCAATGCTCTCGCAAAGCTTGCTTCCAAGTGAATGGATTGTGGTAGATGACGGATCTGATGACAATACTGCTGCTTTAATTTTAAAATATACAAATCAGTACAATTGGATTAGATATGTTAAGTTTGATGATCAAGGAGCGAAACGAAGTTATGGTGCTAAAGTGATTAAAGCTTTTAATTTCGGCTTGAGAAATATTTCATTCAATGATTATGATTTCATTACTAAATTGGATGCGGATCTTACTCTACCTAAGCAATATTTTAATGAAATTAATCTTGCGTTCGAAGAAAATACCCGGTTAGGAGTTGTTGGGGGTGTGATTGTTGAAAAAAAATCCGATCTCATTGAGAAAATGAAAAGAGACGAATTTGTTGAAGGAGCAGTAAAATCGATTAGAAAAAAGTGTTTTGAAGATATTGGTGGCTTGTGGGAAGTTAATGGATGGGATGGAATTGACCAACACTTGGCCAGGTATCGAGGCTGGGAAGTAAAGAATCTACCTATTGCAGTAAAACATCATCGAACGGAGGCTCAAGAGTATTTATCTTTAAATTTTTATTTCCAGAACGGCATATCGTCTTACGTTTTAGGTAATAACCTTTTTTTAACCCTTATAAGATTTATTGTAAGGATAAAAGAGAAACCATATTTACTTGGTTCATTTGCTTTCCTTTACGGATTTTTTTTTGCAACATTTACAAAAAAAAGATTGGTTGATAAGAATTTTGCCAAATTTATTCGGAAGTATCATTACTCCCGCATCAAACACAGAAAATAGGTTATGTTAAAAGTGGCACTAACACATGATGTGGATAGGACAAAGAAAACTTATCAATACTTAACTCATTTTCTATCTGCTATATCAAAAGGAAAATGGAACGATGCTTTCTATCATTTGATTTCCATATTCGAAAAGGATACTTATTTTAATTTTGAAAAAATTATTGAAGATGAAAATAAATTAGGAGTAAAATCAACTTTCTTTTTTTTGCATGAAACATTAAAATTTAACCTTTTCAAGATCGATAATTGGTTCCTTTCATTGGGAAGATATAGCCTTGAAGATAAAAAGGTAAAGGAAATAATTTTATGGTTGGATAAAAATGGTTGGGAAATTGGACTACATGGCTCATACCTGTCTTATAATAATTATGAATTAATGAAATCAGAGAAACAACTTCTTGAAAATATTTTGAATCATAGTATCAAGGGTATCAGACAGCATCATCTTCAGATAAGTGAAGAAACCTGGTCGATACAAAAGAAATGTGGTTTTTATTATGACAGCTCTTTTGGTTTCAATTTTGAAATTGGATTTAAGGATAAACGATATAAAGCTTTCTCACCATTTAATGATAATTTTATTGTAATTCCTATGATCATAATGGATAATCCTTTTCATACACTATCAAATAAGTGGTCAGAGTTACAAAAGCTTATAGAAATTTGTATTAAAGAAGATGCATTGTTAGTAATTAATTGGCATACTGATCATTATCATCCCAAAGAATTTCCTGGATTTAGAGATGACTATGTACGAATAATAGAAGAATGTCAAAAAGATTCGAACAAATTTTATACTCTTAAAGAATACTATTATGAAATTAAAAAAGAAGGTAGTAGGTAATTAAAATGTGTGGAATTTGCGGAATAATAAAATTTAATAACTTAGCTCCTCAAGCAGAAAAGCTTCAAAAAATGATGGAGGTTATGAAACATCGCGGGCCAGATGATGAAGGGAAATATTTTAATACCAATGTTGGATTAGGTTTTGTAAGACTTAGTATAATAGATCTATCGCCTCTTGGACATCAGCCAATGTTTTCACATGAAATCACGAAAAATGGAAAAGCATCCGATAGCGGTAGATATGTTATTATTTATAATGGAGAAGTTTATAATTATATAGAACTTCGAGAGGAACTGAGATCAATCGGTTATGAATTCAAATCTAATACTGATACTGAAGTTGTTCTAAATTCATATATTGAATGGGGTGAAAAATGTTTAGATAAGTTTAATGGAATGTGGGCATTTGCAATTTATGATAAAGAATTAAGAGAATTATTCTGTGCTCGTGACAGATTTGGGATAAAACCATTTTACTATTACAAAGATAATGAACAATTTATTTTTGCATCTGAGATACCTCCTATTCTGTCCGTACTTGAGAAACAACCTACAGCAAACAATCACGCTATATTTGATTTTTTAGTTTTTAACAGAACCGATCAGACAGAGCAGACATTTTTCAATGAAGTAAAAAAATTGCAACACGGACATACCCTCAGAATTCAAAAATCACAAATTAAAATTCAAAAATGGTATAACCTCAGAAAACGAGTTAGCAAAGCTACCGGATTTAAAAGTAGCAAAGAATATAGAGAATTATTGAGTGATGCCATCAAGTTGAGATTGAGAAGTGATGTGCCGGTCGGAGTCTGTTTGAGTGGAGGTTTAGATTCATCAAGTATAGTATCCGTTTTACTTAAAGATTGCAATAAAAAGGATTTAAATACTTTTTCTGCAGTTTATGAAAAAGGTCAAATTGGTGATGAATCTGACTTTATAAATACATATAGTTCTCAACTTTCTAATATGTTTTACACAACTCCCAGTGCTGAATCATTATACAACGATTTAATGATGTTTGTAAAAGCACAAGGTGAACCAATTCCATCTACTTCCCCTTACGCGCAATTTAAAGTAATGAAATTAGCGAAAGATAATGTAGTCGTCACTCTCGATGGTCAAGGAGCTGATGAAGCATTAGCCGGTTATGACTATTTCTTTGGCTTTTATTTTAAAGATCTGCTAAAAAAGTTAAGATGGATTAAGCTTTTTTCCGAGATGTTATACTATTTTAAAATACAAAAATCGGTATTCGGTATTAAAACATTTATCTATTTCCTTCTACCAAAAAATATTCGTACGAAACTAAGGCAAAGCGAAAAAGGATATCTAACATCTTATATGAAAAAATATAATTCGCATTCTGTTATTGCAGATGAACTTTATGGATCTTTCAGTTTACAAGACTCTCGATTAAATCATTTTGAATACAAGCTCGAGCACTTACTTAAGTGGGAAGATAGAAATTCAATGCATTTTTCACTTGAGGCAAGAGTACCATTTTTAGATTATCGCCTTGTCGAAGAAACACTTGCAACAACCGGCGATAATTTTATTTACCAAGGTATGACTAAAAATATTTTACGTTCGGCAATGGTAAACACCTTGCCCGAAAAGATAAGGACAAGAATAGATAAAATTGGTTTTCAAACTCCCCAAGACGAATGGTTTCGAACAGAGAAATTTAAGAAGTTCATTTTTGATTTATTGAATTCCGATTCCTTTAAAGAAAGAAATCTTATAGATGTTAAAAAGGCCAAATTACTTTATAATAAACATTTAAATAAAAAGATCAATATTTCCAATGAAATCTGGAAGTGGGTCCACCTAGAACTATGGTTCAGAAATTTTATTGATGAAGTTAAGGTTGAATTATCATGATTTCTAGTCCAATTATTTTGATGAAACACTCATTATATAGAAGATAGTATGCGTATATTGTTCTACATTGTTCACCCTGCAAAATACCATTTATTTAGAGTAACGATAAACGAGTTAATGAAAAATTCTTGTGTTGATATCGTGATCAATTCAAAAGATGTGCTCGAAGATTTGATTAAAAATGAAAGGTGGAAATACACAAATATTTTTCCGCAAGGAAGGAATATCTCCGTAAAACCTTCGATTGTTAAATCAGGATTTAAATTTTTATTAACAGTTCTTAAGCTTGAAAAATACTTGTTCCTTCATAAAAGTTTCGATGTGTTTGTAACTGATGACGCTTTAGTCGTAAATGGATGGTTGCGCAGAATTCCCACATATATATTTAATGATAATGATATTGAAACAATAAGAATTAACAAAATATTATTTTATTTTGCGCATAGAATTATTAGCCCCCGTGTTACCGATTTGGGTTCGTTTGAACCAAAAAAAATAAGTTTTAGTGGAAACAAGGCTCTTGCTCATCTTCATCCTGCTTACTTTGATCCAAGATTTGATATTCTGAACAAGTATGGACTTCAGGTTAATAATTTTTGTGTAATAAGAGTTTCTAAAATTAATGCAACACACGACATTGGTAACAAAGGTATAAGCGATGATGATCTGGATGATCTAATAGGCAACTGCAATAAATTTTGCAGAGTAATTATTTCATCCGAAAGAAAGATAAATGAAAAGTATAAGGAATTTGTATTTAAAGGAAATCCCAACGATTTAACTCATTTAATTTATTATGCTGTGATTTTTGTTACAGATAGTGCTACAATGGCTTCTGAAGCTGCTCTTATGGGAACTCCAAATGTTTTAATTAATAAAGTAGGCAAGAAATGCAGCGTAAATAAAGATTTAGTTGATAATGGATTGCAATACAATTTCGATAGCTACAAAGAAAGTAGTGATACAATTCAAAAAATCCTTGAAGATTCCAACCTGAGAATTAGTTTAAAGGAAAAAGCAAAATTATATTTGGATAAATGTGATGACTTAAATCAATTTTTACTAAAAACAATATCAAATCATAAATAATAAGAATAATATGTGCGGTATATTTGGTGTAATAGCAAAAGAAGAGAACTTTAGCAGAAATGAACTTGTTGGTTTACTTGAAGAAGTCGCTACTCTTTCCCAAGTAAGGGGAAAGGATTCTTCCGGTTTGGCATTTAGATTTGAATCTACAAAACGTATTGGTGTACTTAAAGGACCCGTTTCAATTGATGAATTACTAAAAACAAAAGATTACCGTAATTTTAAAACATCAATATTAAGTGAAATTAAAGACGTAAATAAAAATAAAATATTTGCAGCACTTGGTCATGCACGTCTTGTTACGAACGGTTCGCAGCTTGAAGATGTAAACAATCAACCTGTAGTTAAAGATGGCATTGTTGGTATTCACAATGGTATTGTTGTTAATGAAAATGAATTATGGGAAAATCATACAAAATCAAAAAGAGAGTACGAAATTGACACGGAAGTTATTTACTCAGTGTTACGCAATTATTTAAATGAATTTGGAAATACTATTGATGCAGTGAAGAAGACTAACAAGGAGTTATTCGGCACGGTTTCGACCGGTTTCTTTATAAATGATCGGGAAGAATTTGTAGTTTATACAAATAATGGTTCGCTCTATGTTTTAACAAATAATAAAGACATTTTTATTTATGGTTCTGAAAACGATATTCTCCAAAGGCTAATAAAAAATAGAAGTAAATTTTTTGATCAATCCTTTACTCTCCACCAAGTTCCTGCAAATTCTGGATACTTAATTCAATATAAGGATTTTATTGTGAGGGAGTTTGATTTATCGAACGAAGTGGACTATAGATTATCACAAACAACTGCAGAGGCTTATCAGATAGAAATCGCTAATTATCACCCAAAGGAAAGACAACTGCAAGTTGTTCTTGATCCAGGTAAATTTTCAACTGGAATCAATGCCGAGTATGAAAGAAATCTGCTTGAAAATAATGTAGATAGAATTTCAACTTTAAAGCGATGTACTCAATGTCTCCTCCCATCTACCTTCCCTTTCATACAATTTGATGAAAAGGGAGTCTGTAATATTTGCCGCAATTATGTTCGAAAAAATCAGCCTAAATCTATTGAAGAATTAAAAGATTTAGTTGATAAATACCGAAGCAAAGATGGCCGGCCAGACTGTCTCGTCCCATTCAGTGGAGGACGTGATAGTACTTATACATTACACATTGTAAAGAACATATTAAAAATGAATCCTATTGCATTTACTTACGATTGGGGAATGGTAACCGACTTAGGGAGACGAAATATTGCTCGTGTATGTGGTAAAATGGGCGTCGAAAATATTATTGTTTCGGCTGACATTCACTGGAAGCGCAAAAACATTAATAAGAACATAATGGCCTGGTTAAAAAATCCAGAATTGGGAATGATTCCTCTTTTTATGGCCGGTGACAAATACTTCTTTTATTACACGGACAAAGTAAAGAAACAAAACAATATAAAGCTTAATATATGGGGTATTAACCCTTTAGAAAACACTGACTTTAAGGTTGGTTTTTGTGGATTACCATTACGATTCAATAAGAAAAGAATATATTCAATTTCTATTGCAGATCAGTTGAAGTTATTCGGATACGTTGGTAAGAACTTAATTAAAAGTCCTTCTTATATTAACCAATCAGTATTTGATACCTTAGGTTCTTTTGCTTCACGATATTTGGTTAAAAAAGAAGACTACTATCATATGTTCGATTATTACCGATGGGATGAAGCTGAGATAGAAGACTTGATTATAAACGAGTATAAATGGGAAACTGCAATCGATACTAAGACTACCTGGAGAATCGGAGATGGTACAGCTGGTTTTTATAATTATATATACTATACTGTGGCTGGTTTTAGTGAGTACGATACATTTAGAAGTAATCAAATACGAGAAGGTATGCTAGATAGGGAAACTGCGTTGCAACTAGTTAAAGCTGAAAACAATCCTAGATATGAATCAATTAAATGGTACTTGGAAATAGTCGGTTTAAATTTTTCGGCTGTTATTAAAAAAATAAACGACATTCCTAAATTATATTAACAGCATTATCCCGGACTAAATCTTTCCGTCTCTATTCTGAAATTGTATGAAATTAAAGTTGCGTCATCGTATAAGAATCATCTTCTTTGTATCAACAAACGAATCTGCAATTATCCTGTATATATAGGTTCCGCTTGCTAAACCTTGAGCATTAAATTCTACTTCATACATTCCTGATTCCTTATTTTCATCAACTAATGTTTCTACTTCATTACCTAGAATATCATAGACTTTCACTGTTACTTTTAACATTTGACCACTAACATTTGATGGAATAGAATATCGTATTCTCGTTGATGGATTAAAAGGATTAGGATAATTTTGTGATAGATCATAGTTGACAGGTTCAGTGCTGATTTCAATTATTTTAGAATACTCATACGAGCCATCATAATCAATTGATTTCAGTCTATATCTTATAGTTGGAGATCTATGATTTAAATAGTCAGTAAAACTATATTCGATTAAACTACTCGGATCTCCATAGTTTTCGACAAATCCAATAACTTCCCAGTCATCTGATTCAGTGTAAGACTTTTGAATCTCAAAACCAGAATTGTTAAGTGAGGATGCTGTCGTCCATTCCAACAGTACTTTATCATTTGGAAGAAGAGTTCCGGAGAATGAAATCAGCTCAACAGGTAGCGGGCCAAAAAGATTTTCAAACTGTCCGGATTGCCAAAGAGTTAAGTTATCAGCGTCATAAATCCCCCAGAAAGCACTGGTAGTTAACCATGTAAGACTTGCCATACCGTTCGGGTCAAGGACATCGAATTTTATTGTAACAACATCTGTCCAGGAAGGGCTAACCGCTACAAGAGTTCCGTTGTTATTGTTTAGGTAAGGTAGATCAATATTCACCCAAATTTTGTTTGCCATCGGTCTAGTTACTGTTGCTGGTGAATATGAACCATTGTTAAAGTTATGGAAAATATAATCATCACCATTAGTAGGATATTGAGGGAATGAAAGAGTAGTTGAATCAAATTCAAAAACTATTGTTGCTCCACCTAAGTCATCGGTTCCTGTGTTAGTATTTATTTGTCCTAGAACAATAAATTCGTTATTACTATTTTGAACAATACTAAATCTGCCATTTATTGTTGCAGGAATGATGAATGATGAGGTTAAAATTAAAACTATTACTAAAAACACCTTAAACTGCATCATATTTCTCTCCATTATTTTTAAAGAGACATTAAAAAGTTTACATTTTTTAATCGAGCTGATAGAAAACTCTTTTAGAGAAATTATTTTGTGGCAGATTTGATCGATTCAAAATTTTTAGTGAGCTACAGATTATGCATAGATTATTTTAGCATTTTCACTCATTAAATCTTAGGCGACAATAATTTTTAATCAGTATTAACTGCCAATTGAGTTAACCACTATCAACTCGAATATTATTGTCAATTCGAATACCAATAGTTTTTTCATTAAAATTGGATCATAAACTCATTTTGGTTAAGTCATTTATTGACGCAACGACTAAATCGTCCGACAAAAAAATTATAATAGCGATAGTAAACTTTGAGGGAAATTATGTTTATGAAAAGTCATCTTAGTTGTTTGGAGGAGGATCGATTTGTTGATTTAGGTGGATAGTCAAAACAAAAGACCGCAGAATTTTATAGATTACAAAATTGAATTTGAACAGAACTTATATGGTGATCTTTTTAAGTCTGTTTAATTTTTAATCTATTTCAATAGAACCATTTTTTTGGAATCTACAAAATCACCACTATGGATTGTGTAAATATAAATTCCGGAGGCAATCGAAGATGTCGCATTTATATTAGAAAATTCGACTTCGTAGATACCAGGTTCTTTTTCCTCGTTAACCAAAGTTGCAACCTCGTTACCGAGAATATCATAAACTTTCAGTTGTACTAAAGTTCCTCCTTTATAGATATTTGGGGAGCCTGTTTGTCCGGTATGTAGGGCCGGGATTGTATATCTGATCTTTGTGGATGGATTAAATGGATTAGGATAATTTTGTAATAGTTCGAAATTTGTTGGGAATTCAGAAACTTGTTCAACACCCGTTATAAAATCCTCAAAATCACCATCCTGCCATAAAGTTGAATTGTCTGCATCGTATACTCCCCAGAAGGGACTTGTAGTCAGCCAGGTTAAGTTAGCAGAACTACTCGGGTCTACAATACTAAAATTAATTGTAACTACATCTGTCCAATTTGGACTTGCAGCTACAATGGTTCCATTATTATTATTTGTATAAGGTAAATCAATATTTACCCAAATCTGATTTTTTAATGGTCTTGTTACGGTTGCAGATGAATAGTTACCACCGTTAAAATTATGGAAGATATAGTCGATTTCGTTGACAGGATTGTTCGGAAAACTAATGGAAGTTGTATCAAAGTTGAATACAATGGTTGTCCCACCGAGTTCATTCATGGCGGTATTAGAATTAATTTGAAGTATCACGGATTTAATTCCATTTACTTCATTAACATTAAACCTACCGTTAATGGTTGCTGGTGATACGGAACAAGCAAAGATTAACAGTACTAATCCTATTAGCGATTTAGACTGCTTCATATTTCTCTCCATAGAATTCCAGAGTTTGCATCATACGCTGGAAATTAATCGAAGTCTCCATAGGAGTGCTTCAACATTATTATTTATATCCCCATAAATAAACCATTGCTTTTACCCAAAATAAATTCACATACCAATAATAATTTTTACAATAAAATAGAAACCTCTATGTTCATAATTTTCAGTTTCGCTATTGTGGTAACTGCGACATTTTCCCATTATTCACATTCCAAAATTGATTTACATCGTGCACAGTAACTCCACTGTTCATATTAAAATCACCTTCTAAATAACCCATACTGCCATTTTCAATTAACCAGATACTATCCCTATCAGTTAAATCTATTACCCCATCACCATTACCATCGGATGCATACATGCCGAATACTCCGGAAGCCAATTGAACCATAGGGTTTTGGCCGTATGCTTTGTTCATTGCTGTTGTGAAATCATATAGTGTTGAGTTAGATGAAAGTGAAACTGAGCCAGCTGACATAATTGCTAAATGATTCCTGTGATAAATTGCTATATAATATGAACCTGGAGCAGTGTTATTAAATACAACACCCTCACTACCATCCGTTTCAAGAAGAAGTCCATTATTCTTTAGTACTGCTGCACGACGTGCAACAACTTGACTCGGATTAGCTGCATTTCTTAATTCAACCAATACCCAGTCAACCATCGTCGTGTTCGGACCTGAACCTAAGTTTTCGGTTCCACTGTAATTCCATGGTGGTGCATTGTATGGCTGGGAAATAGGCAGATAAGAAC
>JGI20214J51088_10002267_pt1 | contig 12863 bp, 17 predicted proteins | sample WetSurMetagenome_FD_51088 | JGI IMG/M metagenome (IMG submission 51088)
CACGAGTGAGTAGCGAATAACGTCAGCGAATTTCAGGTCGATTAACCTGTTCAGCCACCAATGCTCTGAGAGGTTGCCAAGGATTTCGCAGTGCTTTTTAAATCGTTGATTGCGGGTGCGATACTCCCAAAATGGTTTGACGTCAGTACACATTGCTGTGAGGTCGGTTGCTACTTTGGCGATGTGGTTTACTGAGGTCTGTGAGAGGACTGAGGATTGGAGGGTTTTGACATCTCCGAAGATGGCTTTGATGGAGTCGGAGGCGAGGGTGTAACCTTTCTGCGCTCTGAGGAACCCTTCACCTTCTTCCAACGCTTCCTTTGCCCAGCCTAATATAGAGGACTCATACTCTGCTTCCGGTGCGTTTGATTCTGCCATTAGGGTACCTCGTTGGGGGTGGGTTTATCCAGGATGGAAGGATGCTGCATTGTGTTGGTGAAGTTGTATAGGTTCTGTTCAGGGTCGTTGGACACGTCAGAGAATCTGCGGTCGAACTTGAACATGGACCTGACTGCACTGTAGGCAGCATCAGGGGTAGGGATGTCATCGTGGTGGAGTTCACCTGAGATTAGAGATTTCACTTGTGCTCTTCCCTTGTTGTAGTCACCTGTTTGGTTCCATTCCTTAAGGATGGGTACCAGTAAAGCATGGAACTTGGTGGCGTAAGGATGACGCCAGTCTACCCCATGGGTGTCCATGAAGGAGTCTGCACGGCGTTCTGCCAAGTCATCTTCACGATCTTCTGGGTCATCCTGGTTGAGGCCAGGTGGAGGTTCAACTGGTGGTGGAGGTGTAGATGCCAATACATTTCTGGCCATGTTGTTTCCTCATGTTAAGAAGGTGCTTCGTTACCAGAGTTGTACCAGAGTTTTTCATTGATGACACCCTGGGACTTTTCAAATTTCTCCAGGTCGCGGGCATGCTCAAATTCGACACGTTCAAAGCCAAGTTTTGTGTAACGGTCTGGCATTGCCTCGTCGTTGCGACCTGGGTAGGAGATTTGACCGGTGGCTGGGTTGCGCCACACGACGGTGCGGTCAAGGGGGTGGGCTGAGGCGTCCCTGAAGGTGGTGGCACGCCATAGTATATCAAGCTCACCCCCGTCGTCGTGGAGGAGGGGCGAGGGCCACGGCGATTTAAAGTAGTTTTCGATGATGGTTCCACATTTTGAGCACTGGACGTCATGAATGGGCATTCGACACCTCCTTCATATAGGGGAGATCGGCTGGGTCAATAGGAGGCTGTTTTGCTTTGAGTGTAATCCTCTGTTCAAGCCTACTCTGTTGGTCAGCACGTTTGAGGTGGGCTCGGAGGATTCTACGACGCTCTGCTCTAGGTAACTTGCTGAGGTATTCACGATAAGCTGCTGTTTCTACTGTTTCCATATTTCTACCTCATCCCTGCTTGTGGGGACCAATTTTTATTTGTTCGTACTGCCCAAATTCTGAAGTTTTCATCGTAATCCGCAATACTCCTCTAAGCCAATGGTAGCACGTTCGGCAAGGAATTGCTCGAAGGGTTTGCCGAAACAACGAGTTTTGAGGCGTGTCAGGAGGGCTGGTGATAATTGGATGTCTACATCACCAATCCTTGCCGTGACGTACCTTTCCATCATGTGGACAAGTTCTTCTGGGTCTTTTAAATTCTTACCAAACAGTCTGTCAAGTCTGCGTCTTTGGATGTCTGTGAGGTAAAGGGGTTTGGTGGAGGTGTAGTTGACGCACTTTGTGAGTTGATCGGAGAGGACTTTTTCAAGAGATCCCCTTAACTCGTATTGTTTGACGACCTCATCTGGGAGATCGAGTTTGATTGAGAGTATAGCCATTCATCCTCCTATGGTGGAGTACGTTAAATTGTTGGAATTGTCAAGAGATTTCAATTTGTTGGAGGGCATGTTTATTGACCCTCCTGGATGACGTCAGAAAACCAGTCAGCCCATTCGTCGTACATTTTGGCAAGGGAAATATCTGAAGATTGCCAATTGGGTTTCTTGACGGTGGTTACTTCTGTGGTGATGGGCTCAACCTGGTAGGACCAGTCGTGGGCTGCCCAGATTGCCATTAGAAATGCTCTCACCCTGTCGTCGTGTTTCCCTGATGACGCCTTGGCTGTCATTTTCAGTTCGTCTGCTTCACAGTGGGCTAGTTCCTCAGCAAGATAAGGTGATAGTACTTTAACTTTGTCGAGTGTTATGTGTCTGGTTCCACGAATCCACAGGTCTCTGACGCTTTTGGGTGAGGACTGCCAACCTAGTGAAGTGGACATCTTTACTGACATGGAATCCAGGTACTTCCAAACAAACATGTTGGTGTAACCCAGGTGGGCGATCATTTTGCGTTGGGTGAGTAAGCCAGGCCCAGGGTACACCTCTATGACACATAAACACTGCCCCATGTCGTCGGAACCTGCGTATAACCTCCCCAACATGTTGGCTACGTCAGCAAGGTCTTCAGGGTCAATGGGTGCTGCGTATTCACACACCTGGACGTCTGGTTTACCATCCCTACCCAGACGTATAATCTCAATAGCCCCATTGTCAGTACGAAGGTCGTCGCGGGTTTTGAAGTGGCGATCCCAGGTGACTATGCCTACTGTGGGGTCAATCCCCATGACGTAGGTTTCCCTGCTTGAAGGAGGCTCTAACATTAGCACCAACCCCCGTGGGTCAATATCCTCAGGCGAGGTGGTGGCTGTGATGCTGTCCCTGTTGCCGACGTTATAGAGTTTTGAGAATTCAGGGGTGATCATGATTGTGGTATGTTCACCTCATAGTAATGTGGATTAATAGTCCCAAGTCTGATTCTTTCAAGTACTTCCACGGAGAATTGTGCTTGCCCCGTGAACTGAAAGGACTCCTCTGGAGTTGCGCAATAGTTGGTGAGAAACAAGTTCAGTTTACCCCGTCTGAGGGCTGCTGCTCTCTCGGTTTCATACCAATAAAGTTGCTCCCTATCAAGCAGTACATCTTTTCCTGCATACTGGTTGGAGGTTTCATAGACTTTTTTGGCATGCCTCATGGTCATCTCAGAAGGGTTCCAGGTTTCTGGAGGATGGGCTCTGTTCTTACGCGGTTCAATGTACCATGGTGCAAATATATACCTCCACCTTCTCTGCAGTCCCCTTCTGACGTCTTCGGTGAAGTCATACCACCATCCACCCATGCCGTTTGCTGTTGACTCAAGTATGCACATGGTGTTGATACCTAATGGTAGTGTAGGGAAGAAGTCCAACTCAATCATCTTGTCCGGGTAAGGCCAGAAGGCGCATTCTGTGAGATGGGCAAGGTCGAACTGTCTGCCTTGACCAAGCCCTGATTGTTGGTTTGATTGTTGGTAGAGTACCCTTGAGTCAAGTTTGTCGAAGTAAAGATGTGAGGCTTTTACGTCGTAACCGATGGAGGGAGCAAGGTAGAAGGGTAAATTGTCTATGCAAAGCTTATCTCTATCGTAGAGTTCCTGGATTTTATCATCGTCAATTGAAGCCGCCATACCACGGATGTGCCGATAGTTGGTCATCCTATGGACACCTAGTGTACGTGAAAGAGCAGTGTTATGAGAAACAAAACCTTCTGCAGTGTAGGTAGATGCAGTGGTTTCTATATCATATACCATGTTAACTATGGAAGCACCAGACTCTAAAACTGTTCCCCAGACTTCTCCTAAGTTGTTGGGTAACTCTTTTCCTTCATAAAAGGTATGATGAATAAACCTTGAAGGTCTGCACAATGAGAGCAGCCTAAGTATGTCTCCCATGTTATTTACCGTCAATTTATAAACTATCTGAGTGCCCAGTTTGCTGCTTTCACCAGCTTTTCTGCTGTCTGCTTCTACACGAAACTTAATATTGTTTGCAGTCAAGTAGGCTTTGGCTCTCTCAAGGGCATCACCAGCAACCTGACTTACACATAACTCAGCTCCTCCACAATCTCTTGCCCTTAAAGAACCCTCACCATCCATAAATCCAGAGAACCAACCATCCTCATATGATGAAGCATGGTCAGGAAGTCTGGTTACTCTTCTTATCTTATCCCCTGGACGTATATTCTGAGCCTCAATCCACACACAGCTGTGAGTGCCAGGCTTTTTGCACAAAAATTTATGGTGGAACGTAGTCCTAAATACTGTTCCATCATCTATTAATATCCTGTGTGTAGGGGCTGGCATTGAGCAGGTGTTAATAACCATTGCCTTACGCATCTTTCTTGCAATACCTTTTCCCCCACTAGGATATTCATCCACAGCAATTACTTCATCGCCAATCTTAATTGTTTCTATGGGTTTCCATTCAAACAATGCTGTAAGTACTTTAGTTCCAGCTACTTGACATGCTCCAAGTTGGCGAGCCTTGTGCATAACCACACATATTCCATCAACCGCCTCACCACGTTGTTTGGCTTCCCAGTTTTCAAGTTCTATTTTGGCTATGATTTTGAGGGCAGCTTCCTGAGAAGCCCAGAACTTCACCCTTCCAACTCCACCCCCTTCAGATCCATCCTTCTGAAAGGTTGCGTATCTGTCTGTCCAATACCTGAAATCACACTTAACCAGCAACCTTTCGTTGCGTATGAAGTCTGCTTCCTCTTGCATCAGATCCCTGGATAATGAACCCTCTGAGGTAAGCAACCCTTCTAACCTCAAACGCATCTCATCTACCTTGGCGACATCGGTCAGTTTGATTTTGACTTTTAACGCCTTCTCAATTGCTTCGATGCGCCACTGAATTACTTTGGGGTTGTACACTCTTACCTTCTCCCTAGTTTACCTGAACCTACCAGTACACCACCGAGGAAGCAGAAGATGACGATTGTGAGTATGCTCATGGTTTTAGTCATTGTTCCTGTTGATAAACCAGCCAATTAACATTACAAGTGTCAGGATGCAGACCAGGTATAACATATCTACTCCCTTGACAACTCCTCATCCTTTACCAACCCCAACTTCTCCCGCATCTCTTTGATGAAATCGTCTTTAGGGTCGGTGTAACTTATTTCGACCTTTTCATCAGCAGGTTCAGGCTGAGTAGTCGGTTGGGTCTGGTTTGGTGGGTAAGGGGTCGAAGAAGCCACTCCCATCCTGTCTATTGTTCGTAACGGATGTGTCACGTACAAGCGCAACTGATTCTCCACTACCTCCAGCCTCTCCTCCAGACCCTCTATCCTCTTGTCTAACTTGGTCAGCACCATTTCCAGAAGTCCCATGTTCAGTCTCCTTTTCTGTTACATCTGTGAAGTCAGCATCGAACACTTTGTCAACACTGGCTATTTGCTCCTCCATGGTGGGCATGCTTGAGTGCTGAGGATTGTTGACATTCATAATATTAACCCCCATGCCTGTTCGCTTCAGCCCAACAGTTTCAAACGCCAACGTCCTTGCATCCTTGTCACCGTTAATTCTAACTGTTCCATCCCCATGACACTCTGGACAAATCGGGTCAACCACCTTGTTGACTGTTTTGCCACTTATTTTACCCACCCCTTGACATAAATCACAGGTTACTACCCTTGACTGAGAATCAATAACTACATCCTCCATCACGTCAGGCATACGCATCATCATCCTCACCAGGCCCTTTGTCTTTAGATGATTCCTCCATATTTCTACAACATCCTGCATCGACAACCTGCATTTGCGACAAAGTGTTGAGAACGAACAGGTCATGAAGTGTGGAGAGTTGATTGCCGCCAGCAACATGGCATACCTTGGATCGTTACTCAACTCCAACGCCTGTTTGAGTTCAGGGATTTCTATTTCCTTGTAGAAGTTAGTCAGCGCCTCCGTAACCCTGGGCAGGGATGAAGTCGCATTGTGTGCCTTCTGAATAAACTTGCTCCTGGACCTGCCATCATACTTCTTGGCAGTGGAGTTGGGCTTCCTTCTGCGCCTGGCTCGTTCCTCTGCTGCAGTCAGGATGTTTACATCAGTATGTGATGGGTGCCCATGACGCTGGTGTTGGGGTCCAGAGAGTTCCTTTTCCAGGGGGTTGTCAGGTGAGGTGGGTTTGGTGATTCTGCGGGACCTGGTGGCTGGTTTCGTCATTCAGTGTACCTTTGCGTGAAAGTTTGGTGAAGCTTCATCATCCAAGGGGATATGTACAATGTTGTCAAGTGAAATGTCAACATTAAACTTAACTATTTACAACATAACCACAGCAGATGACGTTTACACCTTTTCTTCACCTTCACCTTTCTTTCACCTCCTATCATCAGCCATGCAATTTTTTTTTATATTTTTTTTATGGATGCGTGAAGTCAGGGCGCTCAGCGCAGGGGGGCCCCATCAACCCGCAGGAAAATCGAACTGAATTTCAACTTCAGAATGGCTGTAAATGTTGATAGCAAAGTAGTTAGAGTTATCAGGTAAAGTTTGCCGGAAAAGGGAAGCTTTCCCCGGAAAGGCGTTTGAAAGCAATAAGATAGCCAACCCGGAAGTCCTTTAGACTCAATGATTTACAGAAAATGGAAAATCTGGCGAGCCGATTGCATTGTAAAAAGTATCAAGTGACAGTTGTGTCTCTAATTTAACCTAGACATAGAGCTAGGAGTGAATTTCACTTGACAACAACTATAACATAACGTAAACAGGAGATGATATGAGTAAGACAGAACAGAAACCTGACCTTGGAGTACGATTGATTAACGCAATAGCATACCTCGTCAAAGAGCTTCCCAGAGGGAAGAACAAGGAAACCGGAGCAGAATACAAGGGTCTCCGGCAAGATCGGTGTGATCTGGTGCCTGCTTTCATGGCACTGATGGCTCGCTGGGAGCATCCATTGGCAGGGGTACAGAATAAGAATTGCAGTTGGGAGAAACCCTGTAATTCTTGCCAACGGTGTGTCTACAATGACGCCGTAAATGGTGCCGTTGAGAAGGGATTGGTTGTTAGGGTTCCTGTCAAGGGAAAAACCTTCAGAGATGATAGGACACGGAAATTGGTTCAGGGGAAGGGTTTTGTTCTGTTCTATCGGCCTGACGAGTATGTTGGGCGGAGTGGCGTTTCGGAGAGTTTCATTGACGATATGGCCAAAAATCTATAGGCCATAAGTCCTTATCTATCAATGGTTTAGGGTCACGTTCAGGAGCCATCCTGGATGTGGCCCTTTTTTTGTGTATGTAAGTTATTGAGGTGGTAGGGGTTGTGGTGGCGGTTAACAAGTGTGTGAAGGGAGTGAACCGTCACCGTCAGATGAACCAACAGCGGCAATCAAGCCGCAAAGAAGGAGAAGGGAGTGAATCGTATGATAATAGCTAGACACCATTACATAACAGTTTATCACTCAATTGGTGGGTGGAAAGCTGTTATGAGAGCTGAATTGAGTGATAAACCTGGACAGTGGTTTGAAGACAATGTAGCCACTGGATTAGGTGGGTACAGGACACGCGAGGAGGCCGGAAGAGAGGCAAAGGCGTGGGCTATGGCAGAAGGTATACTGTATAGGTAAAGTGGAGACTCTAATGCCAAGACATGAACTAGTTAAGGGTTTTATGTCCTTTCAGTATAGGCAGGTGTATAAGATCCTACAATGGAAAGATGGATGTATATACAAGACTAAAAGCATTGGGTATATCAAGGCTGAAGATGAGGATAAGCTTGATGCTGAGAAGTATGTATGTGGCTCTCTAAGTACTACACAGACTAAGCTGCCTGTGTTTGATATACCAGTGTTTGATGCAGATGAATTGGAATAGACATCGGTGGACATGAAGTGGACAACTGTGGACATGAACCATACCCTAATTATGGTTAAGGGTGAAAGGAAGGTGAAACAGCATGAAAAAGGCTGAGTTCTGGAGGGTTATAAGAGAAACGCCTATATGTGTTCCAGTGTTTGTATTGGTGGAAGTGCCAAGGTGGGGACTACAATATGGACTAGCTGTAGGTGAGAAGTTCTTTTATGAGGTTGACAACCTCAGACGAAACAAGAATGGTTTGGCATATGACATTAAACCTTCGTACCTGAAGTTTGTTGGGTATGAACCAACAGTTAGGAGGTGAAACAATGAACCACTCAGAGATAGATGATGTGGTGTGTAGTAGATGTTGGTGAAAGGGAGGTGAGGCGGATGGGAGAAGGAACAATTTATCCGGTAAGCCCCAAAGATGCAGTTACTGAAGGGGACTGTTATGTTTGTGGGTTGGGGAAGGCTAGACATTACTGTGAGACGCTTAAGAGTTTCATACATGCCAATTGCGCTTTGGAACTGTTGCTAGAGTTGCCAGAGGGCAGGGATATAGTGGAGAAGGTGAAACCTACTGTGATATTGGACTTTGACATTGGGGAGCCTTCAACAATAGAAACGGAGTTGGTGTTTTATGGGGAAGGGGTTATTGGGGAGGAGGAATGAAGAAACCAAGATGCCCTAAGTGTAATAAACCTACTACTTATGACATAGTATTTAGGTTGCTGAATGATAGAGTGCAGGCAGTTCATGTATGTGAGGATTGTGGTACTCTATATGTTGTAGAAGAGAAGGTGCCAAAATGAACCTCAAGAAGATCTGGATAGTAATTGTGTTCAGTTGGCCCTATGTAGATAGAATATGCGGGGCCTTTCTTACCTATGAGGCTGCTGAACAGTGGACTAAAGATAATCCCTTGGTGGATGAGAACGGCAGTAGGTATCAAATAGAAACTATTAACTTCTGGGAGGAGTAAGCAATGAACCAGAAACTATATAACAGGTTGATGGAAGTGATTCTGGGGAGTGGGTGTTCAACGGATGAAGTAATGGAAACTGTATTTCAACTGGCAAACGATCTGGAAGATGATCTGTTTGCCAGTGAAGTGGAGGTGTTGAATGTGGTTTAAGAGATTTGTTGGGAAGAGAGTTGATAAGGAATGGATCACAACCAAGGAGGAGTTTACTAAGTTGCTGATTGAGGAAGGAATTACACCAGAGGTTGCTGAAGAGTGGTGGGACTGCCCAGAGAGAGCGCTGTGCATGGAAATTGATGGGGGAAGATTGAATGCATTGTCGCTGAGGAAAGCAGTTAGGAAGCAGCAGTCATTGGATAAGGAAGAAGATCAGTTAAATGCTAGGGTGTTGGGAGCGTTGGCAGGGAAGTATGCTGTTGATAAGGTGAAGATGTTGATGTGGATGAATCAGCATAACAACGATGAAGTAATGAAAACTGAAGAAGAGTTGGTGGAGTTGCTTGAAGTGTTTGGGTTAAGCAGGGAATGTGTTGTGGATTTCCCTGAGAAGCATCCTACTTACTTGAATGCTGTGGCACAGGTGTTGGCACAGTTGGAGTTTGGGTCGTGTAAACATTGTAAGTACTACAAAGGGGTACATAAACATGAAGGGAGTTTGATGGTTGATGTGACACTGTTAAGTGGTAGGGTTAATTAACTATCATATAGTTAGTAAGTAGTAAACAGAGTGGTAACTTAACTATTCATACAACATGACATTGATAGCTAGGATGTTGTGAAGGTGAATAGTTATGCTACCTCTGTGTTGGAGGTAGGTTTAACCTAGTAACTTAGTGTAGTGATATATCAATGCAAGGAGGCTTATTACCTGTAAGGGTAATGAGCCTTTTTGCTTTAAGTTGCTGTGGTGTAAAGGGTTGGAGGTGTGGAATTATGCCTGATGTTGAAGGTACTGGATATAATATAAATGATGAAATCTGTGCGAATTGCAGACTGAGAAGAGGGCATCATTATGGTAGTAGATGTCCTACTGCGGTGTGGAGTGGACAGTTCAGTTTGCTGGGGACAGACTTTGAAGGAACTAGAATGTTTAGGAGTGGTAGTGAATTTCATGCAGGTGATCCTGCAATCCCAATGCTAAGGTTTAATGGGTTTGTAGTGGAGAGGCCAGCTGAAGCAGAAAGGAATGAAGTGGATATGGATAGATATGATGAAGTTTGTGCAGAGTGTGGCCTGAGGTTTGGTCATCACTCTGGGGGAATGCAGTTATGCCCTCCTAGTAATACAAGCTATGACTATGACCATGGACCTGGGACAGTATTTAGGGGCACAGGGGTGTATGAGCGTGATATTGATAGACCTCCAGGAACACCAGCGATAAACTGTGCTGTGACTGCAAATACCACTTCTGACACAATTTGTGCTGAGTGTGGTAACCGTAGGGGGAGCCATTTGGCGGCAAGGAGTGAACTTGGTCCCCTTCTGGCGTGTCCTGCATTACCTGGTGAACCTGAATGGAGCAGACGACCAGTGACAGTGTTTAGACCAGTTGGGTCGTTGCCTCCACCATCACCTTGGGGTTGGAGTAGGGCTACTACTATACGGTCACCAAGGAGTGCTCCATACAATAGGTATAGAATGCATGAAGTTTGTGCTTTGTGTGGGCATACGTTTGGAGAGCATCAGATGGGTACGACTAGGTGTCCTAGCCTTAATGGCATATTCCCTGGAGATCCTGAAGCTCCAGTGTTTGAAACAGTATTGCCTCAAACTGTAACTCCAGTGGTAACGGTATCTCCCAGTGATCAGTGGATAATGGTCATTGGACAGGATGGAAGGTTTAATGACTTATGCGCTGCTGGAGTGGCTGTTACGCTGGCAAATATTATCAGTCCAAGAGCACTAAGAGGTTTGGCATTTCCTGCCAGTGACCTTGAGAGGGCAGCAAGGGTGATTCCTGTGCCAACTGAGAGGATGGATACGGAGTTAGAGACGTTGAAGTTGGCTGTTTCTGTGGCTGATGCTGCTTATTTGAGGAATAGGCAGAGAGCAGAAACGGCTACTGCACAACCAGTTCCAACAGTTACTTCAACAGCACCTCCTGAAGGTGAGAGGGTGTATGAGGTAAGGTTGGAGAGCAGTAATGGTATGGACTGTTGGCATGAAATGGAGCCTGTGTTACGAGAGTATACTCTAAAGCTGAAGAAGGATATTTCAGCCATATGCTTCCATGGATCTATGCCTTGGGATGGAAGTCAGCCTGATGAAGGTGTGTTGAGGTTAATATTCTGGGGTAATGCTGCTGTAGGTAGAACTCCAGAAGGAGTAATTCATATGAACTATTCCATAGGTGGGGTAAATTTAAGTAGGTCACAAAGGGATGGATGTAGGCCGTCAGAAGTGGCAGATAAGGTGCTGATAAATGAAGGTGGTGAATCCATTGCAGAAGTGGTTGGCAACACGTTATTTGTGTTATTTGATCTTCCACATGAACCCAATGCAGGAAAGGTATTGACAGCAGTATTGGAGAAATATATGGCAAGTGGTGAGGCAGAAAAGGTGGACTCAGCAACTGAGCTTCAGCGTAAGATTGATACGTTGCACCAACTGTTGCAAGGGGCCATCAAGGGTAAGATTGTGCAGTTGAATGATCAGAGTAGTCTGCAAAAGAAGCATATTACTGATTATACAACTGCTGTACAGAACGCAGTTGCAGCATTGATAACCATTAATCTTCAGGTGGAAGCACTGGAGAAGAACACAACTCTTGGCAGAGAAAAGGTTGCCAATGAGTTGGAGAGTTTGTTGAGGTTAGAGAATGTTAGTACTGTAAGAGTGTTTGATAATAGTATTAACATTACTACTAAGTATATGTCATTTATGTACTTAGGGAAGGAGTATCAGGGACATAGTTACCTGATAAGACTGGAGCCTCTGGCAGGGAAGATTACCATCAAGAGGGCAGATGGAAGGCCTTTGATAAGGGATACTTATTGTCATCCTCATGTCAATAGTGATGGAGTTCCTTGTTGGGGGAATGTGGGTAAAGGAGTGCATTTACTGATGGGAAGTATGGAGTTTGCTGCACTTACACAGATGTTAATTGAGTATCTGAGTGTGGCTAATGAAGGTGATTGGTTTGTCAGACCAGAACATTGGAAGAGGGTTGAGGCTCCTGTGGAGGGGGCTACTGTCACAACAGTTGTTGCTAATGATCCTCCTGGTGCTCCTACGCCTGAGATGATGAGGGCAATGGAGAGTGTTGGGGATGGTACCATACCTACTCAGTCTTTTACTTATGCTATGGGGGGTAGTTTTTCAAGTCCACAACCCACCAGATATGAAACCTGTAGAACCTGTGGGAGAAGGTATAATGGTAATGACATAAACTGGACAATGGGAGAAAATGGGATGTGTCGGCGGTGTACGAATAATCCAGCTAATAGGGTTTGTTATGTTTGTGGGTTGGGTGAGGATGATTGTACTTGTTGGGTTTGTGAGCATTGTGGCAGGAGAAAGGCAAGTGGTGATACGCCTTGCCCAACTTGTCATGGGTGTGATGACTGTTGTGGGTGCTGGACTTGTGAGGGGTGTGGCAGGACTTACAGGGCAGCAGACCATGTGAGTCGGTGTGAATACTGTGACAGGTGTGAGAACTGTTGTGATGGAAGTTGTAGTGACTCAGATGAAGAGGAGGATGAAGTAAGATGAAAGTATACATAACACCAGAAGCAAAACAAAGGTTGGATTTGTATGTGGATGCTGTGACAGGGGAGATTTCAGGGTTGGGTAGAGCCACTTGTTACAAGGGGGTGATATTCATCTCTGAGATTTACCTGTTACACCAGGAAAGTAGTGCAGGCGAGACTGAGCTTGTACCAAGTGCGGTGGCTGACTTCATAAATGAGTTAATAGCCACGCAGAGAGATCCTGGAGAAGTAAAGGTATGGTGGCATAGCCATGCCAACATGGGTGCGTTCTGGAGCACTACAGACGACAAGACAGCCGAAAATTTCAGCAATGGGTGGATGTTGAGCTTGGTTGTCAACAAAAAGGGCGAATATAAGTGCAGGTTGGATGTTTATGAGCCTGTTCATCTGACTGCTGACAATTTGGATTTGGTGGTCTGTTATCCACCCGCTGCCGAGGCAATGAAGAAGGAGATTGAACTGGAGGTCAAGGAGAAGGTTAAGAGTAAAACGTATGTGG
>JGI20214J51088_10002269_pt1 | contig 12853 bp, 11 predicted proteins | sample WetSurMetagenome_FD_51088 | JGI IMG/M metagenome (IMG submission 51088)
TTTTCATTTGATCACGGTGTTCATCGCACTGTGCCGCTGCGCAGGCATCAAGGCACGCTATAAGATGTTTGCCATGAACATGATCAAAGCATGGTATGATGTCCTTGTTGAGGCAGACCCGCTCGTAAAAAAATGGTACGACTCCATGGGATACTTCATGATCGAAGGAGAAGGAGAGGCGTTCATCGATGGAAAATGGGTGGTCGCCCATGTTGGTCCTACCGCGGAGCGACAAGCAGCAGGCGGAATCCCCATTACGAAGTTTGGGGAGGATTCTCTGGGCATCTGGTTCTTTGCTATCCCTGGGACGACCATGTATATGGAGTCAATACCGTACGGTCTGGGCGGCTCGACCAATCTTTTAAAGAGGATCGCGCCAGGCTCCATGGAGCGGGTGAACATCAGTATTCAGCTTCAGAATAAAATGGGAAAAAAAATAATTGACGATGCTGGTGGCAGGGCAACCTACGATGCATCGGCGCGGAAAAAACTCGGACCAAAAGCACCAACCGTTGATCTATCCAAGAAAAAAGAGATCATTTTCAAGGAGTGACCAGAAAATGGAGCCGACAGAGAAGAAAAAAACTAGTAGTTTTATGAACGAACGAACCCGCCGCTATATCATTTATCTTGTTATTTTCATGGGAATGATCGCTATCATGGATCAGTATCTGTCGTTTATTGAGACAACCGCGATTCCCAACATATTACGGGAGTATTCTGTTACCGATGCGCAGTATTCCTGGTGGAAGGTCCTGTATTTTATTCCCACGTTCTTGATTTTTCTACTGAACGGACTCACTGATATCATCGGAAGAAAGAACTCCTTGCTCATCCTTATCGTATTGTTCGGATGCGCGTCGCTTGGAATCGTCTATGCGACACCTTCATTCCATCTCTACATGGTGTTCTTTGCAATCATTACTTTTGCTACGGTTTCGAACATGTGGGCAATCCCGATTAGCGAAGAAGCACCAGCGGAAAAACGCGCGAAATATGTCTCGATTGTGTATTTCATAAGCCTGATTCCTCTTCAGGCGATCATCCCGCCGATCCTTGTTCGTCTCGGACTGAGCTGGAAGTGGATGTATGGCGTCATGTTCCTGTTCATGATACCGGTCCTTCTCATGTGGCTGTTCATGAAGGAGACCAAACGATACGAGATGATCAAAGAAGAACGACGACTCGGCATCCGAAAGAAACATTTCTACGGCCTTGGTGTCATCAACCGCAGCGACATGAAGTATATTCTTTTCTCAGCTGTCATCTGGATGTGCTGGCTCATTGTTTCGATGCTCGTGGTCTGGGCAGGGCATTTCTTCATGGACATCCATGGCTATACACTGGATCAGTGGTCGCTTACCTTACTGGGTAGCCTTCTGTTGATGATGGCTGGAGCGATTCTTGGCGGCTGGACCATGGATAAAATGGGGAGAAAAACCGGTCTGCTCATCGGATGTGCTGGGCTTGGGTTATTTGTCGGACTCATTGGACTTACCCCGGCCTCTGTTGCGCGATTCATAACGATGATCGCTGGGTTTTTCCTCGGGTTTTCCTATACCTGGATCATTGTGTACATCCCTGAGATTTTTCCAACAGATCGGCGCGGGTCCGCCATGGGATGGACAACGACGCTCGCACGGGTCTCCTATGTCGTCGGACCTGCGTTTGCTGCAATCATGCTTACNGCATCACCTACCATGGAATGGTTCTGGGTAGTCGGAGGACTTCTCATGATCGTTCCGATCATCCTGGTCTTCCTCTTCCACCCTTATGAAACAAAAATAAAAGAACTGGAAGAAATTGAGGAACAACGATAAAAGATTTTGCAGAACAAAGCAGTATCGTTAATACCTCNAGAAGTTTTTTGAGTTTTATTTAAGACTGNAAGAAGTCGAGAAGCGAAAAATCGGTATGGGTTGTACAACAAGTCCTTTATAACTCAACAACAACAGTATTTGTTGAGGCAATCCTATGAAAACGATCCTGCGAAGAAAGGATAAAACCAGTATTTTTTGTCCATCCAGACCCCAACGTCATGCCACCTTTACCGTAAAGACCAAAGTCATTGAATTGGTCATTGCGTGTACCCTGCTTGTCGCTGGACTTTCCGTATTGATCATCGCGCAATAAGCAGATCCTGAATTTTGTTTAGATATACACCTTTTTTCTCCTTTTTTTCGAAATTTATATAAAACAGAAGTTCCTAATAGAAACATAACGACAGTGGACAAAGGAATGGATAAGCATGATCAGCGTCAAAGTCTACCAGCAAGGCGACGACCTTATCATCGGTGCCTGCGATGAGCACCTCCTCGGCAAGAAATTTCGCAAAGGAAAATTACAGATCGATGTTGCAAAACACTTCTACGACGGGGAACGAATCGATAAGAAAACGCTTGAAAAATTCCTCCGTGATGCGACGATAGCTAATCTGGTGGGACAAGAAACAGTGAAATGTGCAATAGAACTTGGTCTGGTTGATCCCAGATTTATCCTCAAGATCAAAGGAGTTCCACACGCACAGATAATCCACATGGTCTGATATCTACGATTGCTCCTTTGGTAAAAGTTCGTGTATTTTTTTCATCATGTCCTCATAGTGCGTCCCCATCCAATAATATTTGTGACACACAGGGCAGAGCCAGAAATCATCTCTGGTTTCAAACACCTTTTCGGGGATAAAACCCTTGATTGCTTTTTTTTCAACAGAGACAAGAGGCGTATTGCAGAGCGTACAGCGGGTCAAGACCTGTTCCGTATCAATCTTTATCTTGAGAAGAACCTGTCTTAGCTGTTCGGTCAGGTCTGTGGTTTGTATCTCCAGAACGTTTACGAGCGCTTTTTTCCCACGGCATATTAGTTCTTTATCACGGGAGATGAGCAGGCGATCGTCATGTTTTGCGATCTTTAGCACGTCATCGTCATTGGTGGTTGCATCTGGATAGACCGTGTCCAGTCCAAAAATCCGTAGCCATTTCGCAAGCGAGCCAAGCATGTGATCGCATAGCAGCTTCATACTTCACGATAACAAGCAAAAGGATTTGTCTTTTATGCTGAGGAACGGTGTTGCCTTGTTTTAGAGGTATCTTGTCACATCAATCAGGTCGTAATTCGGGTTCCCTGCGTTATCATACGCAATGACAATAATCGTATGTTTATGTTGGAAGAACGACCCGTCTGTCCATGTCCAACTGTAGGGTTCTTGGTAAGCGGTGTATTGTGGCTCATCGTCGTCATCGATGCAAAACTCGACTTTTTCAATGCCGGATCGCACATCTGATGCGTCCACTGTAATAGTAACAGGACCGATGACGAGTGTGCGCTGCCGGAACAGCCAGGAGAACAAACGAAGACCGTGGAAATACAAACCGTTCTGCGGTGATGTGATCTTGACATAAGGAGGAATGGAATCTTCTTCGGCGTAAGGCTCCATCAGAGGATAGCGGTCCGTGTTGATTCCATCAGGGATCGCATAGGGTGTATCGCCGATACCGTCGCCATTCGCATCAACACCAGCATAATCGCTCCAGCAGTTCCCGCCTGAGGGATACCCATCATCCCACACATTGGTTGCATCATCGTACGCCTGATAGCGGTTTGATTGGAAGGTGTTATGGTAGATGTAATTATTTGATGATTCGGAAATCCCAATGCCGGCGTAGACGCTATCAGAGATGGTGTTTTCAAAGATGCGCGTGCCTTTACAGCCGGACTTCAGGGTAATCCCGTTCCATCCATTGCTCATAATGTCATTGAAGGCAATCGTCGTATCCTGAGCAGAGTGTTTTAGTACAATACCCTGAAAGTTATAATAGATGATATTCTTCAGAATAAAACAATTCTCCCCGGTGACTATAATACCAGCGTTTTGTTCCTCAAGCCCGCTGTGCTGGATGAGAAATCCTTGAATGATGGCACTATTGGCGCAGAGGGTCACCACATCACCGGTGTCTCTCCCGTCGATAATCGTCTCATGGGTGTCTTCTCCTTGCAGGAGCAGTGATTTGTAAATCGATATGTGTTCCCAATATACACCGTTTTTCACCATAATCGCATGGCCATCCAGGGTATCAGGATCATCGATTGCTCCTTGAATCGTCAGGAAAACTTCTTGTGTATTTTCATTGCTCACCGAGCCATAAGGATGAATGAGCGGATAATTATCAGCGGAGCTGTTCCCGGTTGAATATGGTATTTCCCCGACCCCGTCCTCGTTTTCATCGGTTCCTGAATAATCGGCCCAGTAGTTCCCACCTGTTGGATATCCTCCATCCCAGATACTGCCCGCAATAACGTCAAAAGCCTGGTAGGTATTTTCGATAATATTGTTGTGATAAATGGTGTTGTTTCCCTCCAGCACATAGAGTCCATAGTAGCCATTTTCTTTTATGTTGTTGTCTGTAATAATGTTATTTGAGGTGTGAATCATAATGCCTGCGTTGTTCGAATTATCTCCACTGTTGGCGATAGTAAATCCAGTGACAGTGACATTCTCTGCGATGATTTTAACGACAGTTCCAAACCATATACCAGTAATCACCGTGTTCTCCTTATCTTCACCAATGAGTTTGAGTGATTTGCTAACCACAACATTCTCCCTGTATGTGCCGTTGAAAACATAGATGATATCATTATCTGTCGCATGGTCAATGCCATCCTGGATGAATCGGTAGGGATAATCCAGGGTTCCTTCCCAGGGTCCTGCGGTGTTATCGTCATCAACATAGATGGTCGATCCACCGCTGTTCATAACCTGTCTTGCGTCTCTCTGGATTTCATTGATCAGTCCTGCAGAGGCAGGGACGATAAAGAGACCTGTGATAATTATAGCAAATATCGTTTGATACGCATGATTTATTCGACGGTCCTTGTTCATACTATTCCTCCTTTCTCCAAATAATATAAATCTTATTTTTTATATCTTAGAATGTTATATTAATACAATATTTAAATATTTGCCGATATCCCAGGTGAATTACACCGTCAAATGTTCAAAAATCGTCCATTCTTGTAAATCAGTTCGNCATCGGCATAGACTTCCCCGTTTTTCCGCAGGTCGCACATCATATCCCAATGCAGGCTTGATTTGTTTTTACTGCCGGTCTCCGGATACCCACCCCCGACCGCAAGATGGATCGTTCCACCGATCTTTTCGTCAAACAAGGTGTTCTTCGTATAGTTCTTCACCCCATAGTTCGTCCCAAACGCAAACTCACCGAGTTTTTTTGCTCCTGGGTCCATGGCAAGCATGGAGAGGAGGAACTTTTCTCCTTTCGACGCGGTTGCTTTCACAACGACTCCTTTCTTGAACCACAGCTGAATGTCGTTGACCTCGCGGCCGCCGTAGGAGCCTGGGAACGAGTAACTGATGTGCCCCTCCGCTGAGCTTTCAACTGGTCCCGTGAACACCTCACCATCTGGGAAATTTTCCTTCCCCGCGCAGTTGATCCATTTCCTACCCGCGACAGAGACACGAAGATCAGTATCTTTAGCAAACACATGGATGTTCTTTTTTGTATTAAGGAGTACCCGTATCTTCTCTTGGCCTTTGTGGACATCTCTCCAATACTTGATCGGATCCTTTGCATCGACATGGGCAGCATCAAAAATAAAGTTCTCGTAATCCCCCAGCGACATCTCAGCATCCTGTGCTGATGACTGCGTCGGATACTGGGTTATACACCAGCGGAGCTCTTTTTTGGCAGCCCGCTCAAGAAAGGTCTTATGGATCCCCTGATGCGCAACGCTGCTGATCACCTGTTTTTTCGGGTCAATGCCGGTCATGTTTCGCGTATTCTCAGGACTGATGATGGAAAGGCTGGCGTCGATACGCTCGACTTCGAATTTACTAAGAGGAGAGACGAATTTCAGTTGCTGCTCTGAGGAGTGCTTATAATAAATCTCAGCAAGACCATCGATACCGATATGGGTGAACGGATGCGCACCGACCTTCACGGCTTGGAGGTATACTTCTTTAATTAGCGGTGCAGCAAGAAAGCTGCCCGATATCACAAACAAATCATTTTTCTTTAAACCCAGCGAATGACGCACCAAGATATCAGCATATTTTTCTAATCGTTTGTCGATCATTTCTTATTCCCCGCCTGAGAACAAGTGAAATGATAAAAGAGTTTCTGGTCGATTGTGTTCTGCACTGGCATTCATTAATTAAATAATTTTTTCCATTAGATTTAAATATTACAGGAACCATTGTTTTTCTCATGAAGAGGAAAGGTATCGCCTTGTTGTTTGTTTTTTGTTTTTTACTTCTCAATGTTTTGCAGGTTCACTCCTAAGTTGTTAAGGCAGAGGAAAACAATCCTAAGGATATGTATATTTTTCGTAAAGCCTTTGTCTGGGGGACATATGAAATATTGGATAAAGGGAATGGTTATTTTCATGTTCTTAATTCAAATATCACTAATTATACCATCAATGTGCTGGGGTATCGGAAAAGTGATAATCAGGAGCATCGAGTGATGGCAGATGATGTTGCAGGTTTGTTACATATTGGGTTTATCGGCAGGCATCAATGCTGTGTTTTCGCCTTCGGCTTCTTACCCCTTCATGTGTATGGTGTCAATGCGTCTTCATCAGGGTGAATGGGAAAGAAAGTTGAGCCCCCTGTCACTCCGAACAAGATCATGATTTCATCCAGCATACGTAGTTGCTGTACGGTGCCAAGACTCACACGACCTTTTTATGACCTNCATCTCGACTGTTTTAGATCTTCTCCCAATCCTTTAACACAGACGCCCACCGATATTTCTTGATCTCATCGATCTCATCGAGTTTCTTGATGATGCGCTCGTAGCCTTTCATGAGCGTACGGGTCGACACCTTCACCACGAAATCATTTTTACCAGTGGTGATCGTCACATGGGTAACCCCGCGGATGTTCCAGAGCTTCTGCATCGTCTCCCGAAGAGGACGACCGGGTTTGACGGTCACAAAGATATAGGCTTTGACAACGGTGAGTGCAAACGATATGATTCCCATCAAAATCAATATTATTCCTATGACTTTGATAATGAGCATCACCGGATCAGTGGAAAACTCAGTAATAATACCCAGCTTTAGAAGAAGGATTGAGAAGGGGATAGCAAAGATAATGGTCGAGGCACGAATCGCATTGTTCACACTTGCCTTTCCCATACCAAGAGAACGAATATACAAGACATAGGCAAAGAAGGTTATACCCATGGTGAGTGCAAGCAAGGAGAAATAATAGGGGTCAATCGATGTCGTAAAGCCAGCGATGAGATGACTGCCGTTGGTGAACACATCAAAGACAAACAAGAGAACAGCGGTAAAGGCACAGGAAAATACGACGTTCCAGAATCGAATATTGATCGCGTCATTTGGTTTATTGTTGATCCGCATGATCTTTAATTTTCTCTGATAGATCGAGAAGACCGCCCAGGTGGGGCTGACCACAAGGAACACGATAAGTATCGGAAGCAACTGAAATTCCCCGGTTAAACTAATAGATGCCAGAATCGCTCCAAACGTGACAATGACGGAGGATTGTACTTCCACAAGTGTTGGGACGTCTTTCTCCGTTATGGATTCCATCAGTAAGAGATATAAAATAACGATCTGAGAAAACGATAGGATCACGGATGGGTCCTTAACCATTGAAACAATCGCGCAATAGCCCACGGTATTAATCGCGTTCATAAGGCCGGCACCAAGATGATATTTCATCTCGCTTTTTTGTACCATGCGGAGTTGTTTGAAGGACGGATCAAGTATTTTTGCCCCAAGGCTTTTCCCTTTGATTTTTATGGTCAGGACCAGCGAAATAAGAAGGGTGATAATGGCTCCGACGAAAAAAAGTGAAAAAGCAAACGCCCATGGATCATATTTGAACGCGGACTGCCCGCCGACGAAACTGTCGACGCCTGTTACGGCGGCAGCAATAAAAGAAGATGTGATCGCCAGGACATAAAACAGGTATTTTTTCCTAATGATCATGCTTTCGTCTCATTACTGAAGGCTGATTTCTTTTTCGATGATTTGGGTGGTGGTCTTGGTGACTCCTTCGATCATTTGAATCTTATCAGTGACATCTAAAAGCTCTTCGAGGTTTTTGACCTGAGCTCTGACAACGATGTCGTATTCACCAGCAATAATCGAGATTTTTGCGACATTATCAAGCTGTCTCATCTCTTTGATTGCTTTGTCGCTTTTCCCGGGTAGCATTGTTATCAGGATGTATGCACTTATCATTGTTTTTCACCCATCTTTCACGCGGAATATTGACTCTTGGTATAAAGTTATCTGTTTAAATACCGTGCGTCAAATAAATGAAGGGAGAAATAAAATTTTAGGGGGACAAAGTAAATTTTTTTCAAACGAAGTTTTTTAAAGACAGGAGCGGTTGCAATAAAAATATGTTACGAGTCTCGATACTCGACGGGTACGTCGATGAACCAACCTGCCTTGGTGTCCCACCCTATATCAGTCCGTACCCTCGCTATATCGCTGGCGCAGTCTGGGATTTCGATGCACACGCCACGGTTTCGTATGTCACCATTGATCAGATCCGAAGCAACAGAGCGTTGCTTGACGATCTTTCCAAATCTGATCTGCTCGTCGTGATTGCGGGCATGTCGGTGCCCGGACGGTATCTCTCTGGGTTTCCGGTCAGTCCGCAGGAGCTGGTCTTCTTTCTGGCGGGTCTAACAAAGCCTTTAAAACTTCTCTGTGGGCCTGCCGCACGATATGGGTTTGGGATGTCAGGGGGAAAGCCAGTACAGGAAATCAGCGTCGTCGAAGACGTTTTCGACCTCATCGCGCCTGGTGACGGTGAGATCGTCGTGCAGGAGTTATTAAAAAACAATCTGAAAAAGGGAACCATCGACCCTTCTTGTTGCAGATCAAGTCCGCATGCGATAGCGGATTTTGCGATAAAAGGCTCAAAGGTCATTTCACAGCATCCCTTTTTTCCTCATTACCTAATAACAGAGATTGAGACGTACCGCGGATGCCCCCGCAGTATCGTCGGCGGATGTTCTTTCTGCAGTGAACCCCGTAAGGGTCTTCCAAGTTTTCGTACTATAAAAGACATCTGTGCGGAGGTCGGCGCTTTATACCGAGCTGGTGTCCGTCATATGAGGATCGGAAATCAACCCTGTATCTTTTCATACCTGGCAAAGGGTGCCGGAGAACTTGAGTTCCCTGTGCCGAACCCTGAGGCTCTTGAATCCCTATTTCATGGAATTCGGTCGGCAGCACCGGATCTGAAGACCCTGCACATCGACAACGCAAACCCTGGGATCATCGCACGCTATCCTGATGAATGTCGACAAATAGCTAAAAGCATCATACAGTATCACACCGCAGGCGATGTCGCAGCATTTGGCGTGGAAAGCGTCGACCCTGCAGTCATTAAGAAAAATAATCTCAAGGCATCAGCCGAGGAGGTCTTAGCTGCCGTGAGGCTGTTAAACGAAGTCGGTTCGCAGAGAGGGACTAACGGTCTGCCTGAGCTGCTCCCTGGCCTGAATTTTGTCTTCGGTCTTGACGGAGAAACAAAAAAGACTTTTGCACTTGATTACGAATTTCTGAAAAAAATATTTGATAGTGACCTCCTGGTGAGGCGTATCAATCTGCGGCAGGTCATCCCGATCCCAGAAACCAAGATGTATGAGATTGGGGAAAAGAATGTCAGAAAACATAAATCAGAGTTTCATCATTTCAAACGAAAGGTCCGTGAGACCATAGAGCGACCGATGCTTCAGCGTCTGGTGCCACAAGGGACACTCCTTGCTCAGGTGTTTACGGAAATCTATGAAGGAAAGCTGACCTTTGCTCGACAGATGGGAAGCTACCCGCTCCTCGTCGGCATCCCGGGTGTCTATCCGCTGCATCGGTTTTATAATGTGAAGATCGTAGATTATGGATACCGGTCGCTCACTGCGGTACCGTTCCCCCTTGATGTCAATGAAGCACCTCGGGAGACGCTGGAAGCAATCCCTGGCGTGGGGAAGAAAAGAGCAGTGAGGATCTTGGCGGGTCGACCGTTCCACACCAAAGAAGAGTTAATGAAAGCTTTGGATGATCCGCAGATTGCTCAGACCTTAGGAGAGTATGTTCAGTTGGACTGAAATAGTACTAGAGATTTACCCTGATCAGAGAGGATGATTATGAAAAAAAGTAACCATGAACCATTGGAAGAGCGCCTTGGGTATACATTTAAGGACAAAAAGCTCTTGACCACAGCACTGACGCATAAGACGTTCGCGTTTGAGGCTCAGACACCTCTGGAATATAACGAACGGTTAGAGTTTCTTGGCGACAGCATCCTGAGCTTTATCGTTGCTGAGCAGCTTTATCAGAGCAACCGATATTTTTCTGAAGGTGAGTTGACCCGCAGGCGAGCTATTGGTGTCAACAACAACGTCCTTGCTGATGTCGCTGGAAGACTTAATATCGGAGAGTTTCTGCTGCTGGGAAAAGGTGAGCTGAAGCAGGAAGGATCCAAGAACCGAACGAACATTGCCAACGGCTTAGAAGCATTGATTGGTGCGATCTACTTGGATTCGGATCTGGAGACGGTGCGGAGCTTCATTTTTAAGAAAATCTATGCCAAAGAGTTTCAATTTTGACTGTTTTTTCTCCCGTTAACATTAATTATTTTTATTGTATAATAAAATTTATATATTAGATTTCGTTCCCTGTTTGAATTTAGAGTAGTGATATGGGGAAGAAAAACACTTTTTTTCCTTAATAACCTTATTCATCACCTCCCCTTTCTCCCCATTTCACCTACACTACTTCTGAATACGATCATGATAAGTTTCGGTCTGCAAAAAAGTCATGGTCGTAACTAAAAATATAAATAATGCTAAAACGTTACAAATTACAAATGTAGTGTTTATACATTACATTAGTAATTGGGATGATGGATGCAAAAAATAAAAAAAATAGATACTGCTGTATCTGAAGTACTTGGAACAATCCTCCTCTTATCAATTGTGAGTGGATTATTTTCCGTTGTAGCAATCTCGGCAATGAATCTCATACCAAATAACTCATCTCCCTCAACGATCATTGTTTGTCAGGTTAATGATTATAATATCTCACTTATTCATATGGGCGGAGACTCATTGAATGTCGATACAATGATTACTTTTTTAGATGATGTCGGAACATCAAAATCAATAGTCGTAAAAGATTATTTAGACACAAAATCCAAGAGTGACAACTTATGGGGAGTCGGAGAAAAGGTAGTCTACTCATACCGTGATTTCATCGGAAAAAACATACGCGTTATAATCAATGATATCCCAACTCATTCAAATATACTATTAACCTCAATTACAGTGGCAACCCCCTATATCTCTGTCACCACCTTAGATGCTACAGCAATAGCACAGAATTCAGTGAAATTGATGATGACTTACAATCTTAGGAATATCTCCGGAATGGTACGATTCAGCTATCGACCAACAGAGGGAGGTTGGACAAATACATCATGGATATCCAAGACTGGTTCAGGGTCGTATAATGCCATCATTACTGGTCTTTCCTCATTCACCCTCTATGACGTTAAAGCCCAATTATTGTATAATTCCAAAATAATTGATGGAGACCAGAAATCATTTACTACTCTATCTAAAATATACAATCCACCGTTATTTTCAAACCCCACTCCAACAAACGGGTCGACGGGATTACCAATCACGACTGCTTCGCTCAGCATCGCCATCCAAGATCCTCAGGGATACAATTTTAACTGGACGATCACGACATCACCAAATGTTGGTAGCAGCTCCGGAGTCGGGGCAAGCAATGGAACAAAAANCTGTAATGTTGCCGGCCTTACATATACCACCATCTACACCTGGACGGTCAAGGCCAACGACGGTCATAAATGGACCAANAGGTCATACGTGTTCACCACCGGCATTGGTAAGGTGATCAATACATCGGTAAGTAGAATCAGTCCGTATACGATATCCACTAATCCCCTTACGATTACTGCAACGAGTGATTCTTCTTTAAATAACGTCACCCTGCATTACCGCTGGAGTGACGATAATAGCAGTTGGAATGGTGGTTTGAACGAAAAATATGTGAGCGTCAGCAGTAACACCAGTAATGTAGATGGTATCACGGAAAAAGGAACAGAAACCAATTTTCCAAATGCAAAAGGTACCGCTCGAAATGGTACATTGATGACACTCCAGGAAATCAATACTGGAACCGTGGGAGCAAGCGAGTGGTTGAACGGTTATTCTCTAGGAGCGACATATGCAGGGTGGACACGGGTTGGTACGACACCCTATGTAAGCGCAAAAGACTATCCAACCAATTATATCTCTACTGCATCAAATGGTGCACAAATAGGTTGGTTTAAATTTCCAAGCACAACCCTAACCGGGACCCTTACCGTGAACATTTCAGTGTATTGTAGCGATGCAGATGGTTCCGATGGAGCCGATGTGTATGTGGATTATTCTGGAACCGGACCCGGAACTAAGGCCGGAACCGTTGGTTTGCATACCGGATGGCAATATGATACGATTGATCTTGGGACGCACACGGTAACAGAAGTCAATAATCTCCAGGTATATCTCCGTTATTTCAAATCTGGAACGGCTAGTAACGTATATGTTGATCATCTACGAATAGGCGTAAGTATACCATCGAACCCAAACTATGAACTCGATTTCGAGTATCAATGGACAGCAGCTGTTTATAGCCAAGTGAACAAACAACTCTGCCTCTATTTAACATCGCATACCGGAACTGAGAACCTGCTGGTAAATTATTGGACTGGATCTGCATGGTCATTACTGGGAACAATAACCAGTACAGGTTGGTCGAATTTTACTGCGAC
>JGI20214J51088_10002270_pt1 | contig 12852 bp, 11 predicted proteins | sample WetSurMetagenome_FD_51088 | JGI IMG/M metagenome (IMG submission 51088)
ATAATTAGGTTCTTTTTCAATAAGCATTCGAGCGGTCATTAATAGCACGCGATTGATTTCTAATTCAGCGATGCCGTCAAATAAGTTTTTTAAACTTTCAGAAACCACGAGTTCTGGATTTACGTCATTTAAACCGACGCAAGCTTCCTCGACTAAATTGTGCAGACGTTGTTCGTTTAAAGGTTGTAAAACGCCATTGTCATCAATGATTTGCAAAGGCGGGGCAGGAGGTTGAGCAGCACGTTGTTGGGCATGTTTTTCACGGTATAAAACATAATCGCGAGCGATTTTGTGTTCGCCCGCTCGCATGAGTTCTAATTCCACTTGGTCTTGAATGTCCTCAATATGAACAGTGTTATTAAACTCTAAACGGCGCTTTAAGCCATTGATAATTTTGTCGGTCAAATCTGCGACGGTGTTTTCGATGCGCGATGGGATTTTGCTTAAGTGATCGGAAGTGTTATGCTCGGCGGCTAAAAAGGCTTTGGTCAGCGCGGTAACGATGCGCTGAGGCTCAAAATCAACGACTTTCCCGTTGCGTTTAACCACGCGATAGTCCTTAAAGGGGCGAGCAAGGGGAGTTGCAATAGTTTCAGGTTTCATCAATAAATTCTCCAACAATCAAAATTGGTCGTTATAATAACATAACTCTTAAATTTACTTTTTTGTAATAAAATCAAATAGTTATATTTATTTTTTAACCAAATCAGAGGCTTAGAAAACCATGCAAAATAGAATAAAATCATGGGGATTGGTGGGATTGCAGTTTGGATTGTTGGGATTGTTAATTGCGCAAAGTCACGTTCAATTAAACGCTTGGGCAATGTTATATGTGTTGAGCGGGGCAATTGGACTGTGGGCGGTGGGGACAATGGGGATGGGAAATTTTAACGTTGTGCCAGACGTAAAACCGAACGCAATCTTTATTTTTGAAAAACCACCCTACAAATGGATTCGTCATCCAATGTACACGTCGTTTTTATTGTTTTGTTTGGGATTGGTTTTACAACCATTTGAATTGATTAAATTTTTTGAATGGCTCCTTTTAGCATTCATTTTAAATTATAAGGCAACTTACGAAGAATCTCTTTTGAATCAAGTCTTTGAAAATTACCAAGATTATTCTAAACACACAAAACGTTTCATTCCTTTTTTGCATTAAAATCAATGAGATATTATGATAAAATTATCCGATATAGCAATATTACATCATATATAGATTATTCAAAGATAAGATTAAGCCAAGTTTTTTTGGTAGTGATCAAAAACAAGAGATGATTTTATAAATTTTATATTTATTTTCATGTAGTTATAAATTTTACTTTCATCTCAATTTGATCACTACCGACATTTCTTCTTTCCTCTTCATTTATGACACTAGGTAATTTAATATTAGCGTTATTACCGCAATACTTGTTTGAAAATAAGCGATTTCTTCATTTTATTTGATAACTAAGCGGGCAGTTTCTTGGGCAATTCTAATGGTTGCAATCGATCCTGCATTAAACTTTAAGAAATCACTTTCAATGCCATCAGAAAAAATTACCCCATTGGTTGGCATAAATGATTCAATAACTAATTGGTTTGAATGTTCTAAAATCCCAGCAGTTAAGTTCGCTTGGGATGTTTTGCTTTGAAAGGGTTCACGAACAACAAACATGAGTTGGTCGGATTGCAATCGAATGGATTTCTTAGTTTTTTTGGCTTTTGAAGGAGCGTCCATGAAATCACATAATTGTTCAGCCATCTTAAAAACTGAACTCAGCCAACCGGTCGAACCCGCCTTTGTAGAAACAATAATGCCTGAAGAAGATTGGATTTCACTTTGATTTGAAAAAGTGATTTTATAGCGCGCAGAAGTATGCGAAGCAACGCCAATAAACAAATCATTAAATGCTAACAAACGTTGGCTATCATTTAATTTGGCTTCTATTAAACTCTCAATTGTTGCTTGATAATTATTATTTAAAACTTTTTCAACAGCGCTAAGAAAATTGTGTGCATGAAAAGGTAGCAATACGCCATCATAACGTTGAGGATCGGGGTTAATTGCAATGATAGGAAGTTGATTTACATACTTCGCTGTATTGGCAACTAAACCATCTTGTCCAATAACGATAACTAATTGATTTTTATTAAATAAAAATGACGGTAAAAAAGAACGATCGATTAATTTATTTTTAATGACAGTCGATAATTGGCTCTGAATTAAAGATAACACTTGATGAAACTGTTCATGCTCTGCTTCATAATCCTCAAATTCCCCACCCAAATGTTCAATATAAAACTTTGCTTGTGCTTTGGTATTAAAACGCTCAATAAGGGTTTCTAAGCGGGTTTTATTCTTAACGAGAATTGCGTATTCAATCTTCATATTGTATTCATTTGTGGAAAATCAACAATAAAAATAACTCCCTGGTTTTTTTTGCTTTCGCATTTTATATTAGCATGGATAGAATCTGCTAATTTTTTAACAATAAATAAGCCCAATCCTGTCGAATGTTCTCCATTAGTAGGTTTAGTGCTTAATTTACTAAATTTATTAAACAATTTTTGCAAATCGGTTTCTGTTAATTCTTCGCTTTCGTTTTTAATTTTAAGAGTTACCATACCTTGTTTTACATCTATATCAATTAAAATAACTTTCTTCCAAAGAGAATATTTTACTGCGTTAGAAATTAAGTTATCTATAATTTGAACCACAGCGTTTTTATCAGCGTAAATTACTGGATTTGGATTTGAATTTACATTTAACTGAAAAGCTAAACGTTTTGTTTGTGCAGGTGTTTGATAAACCTGAATAATATTTTTAACAATTGGCAATAAGTTAACTTGTTGAAAATCCAAGTGAAATTTTCCTGATTCAATGGCGCTAATATCCAATAAATTAGAAACCAAGGCGAACATTCTATTAGAGCTATCATTAATCAATTCAGAAAACTCTACGATTTCTTCTTTTGAAAGTTGCTCAAAATTACTTTTAATTTCTTCTGAAAAAGTTTGGATTCCTGATAATGGGTTTTTTAAGTCGTGAACAACTATGCTTAAAAACTCATTTTTTTCTTGATCTGCTTTAATTAAAGTTTGATTTTTTTGCTGAATAACTCGTTGATTATATTGAATATTATGAACAAATAAAAAAGTTAATATATTTAACAGAGAAAATACCAATAGTTTAAGAAATAAGTCATTTTCTAGTTCAACAAAATGATTATTTTCATGATACCCAATTGTATAAGAAACTACTTGCTCATGTAAATTTTTAATGGGATAAAAAATTAATATATAATTAATGCCTTGCAATTTAATATTTGAAACAAAAGAATGATCTTGATCGAGTTCTTTATTTAATTGATTTTTTAAAGCATTATCAATATCTTTCATTGTTGTTCTACTAAATGGATATTTATTTAGTTTCCGAATCTTATCATTCTCGCACATATATTCATCGCTAATTAAACAGGAAACATAATTATTTTGCTCAGAGGAAAAGACGGTTCCAAATACAATGTTTTTCTTTAAAATCATTTGGTAATGTAGCGGATATAACTTCGTAATTTCTTGATGAATACCATCAAACGACATACTTACTTCTACACTGCCAATATGAGTGGTTTCATCGAAGAGAGGAAAAACATAACGAAAACCATTAAAAGTTCTTCCCTCTTCAAATCCTTGAACTGGTTTTTTTAACTCATTGGCTAATTTTATGGAGTAACGAACACTAGAAAGATCATCACCAAAATGTTCAGGTTTGTGCATTCGTAGAAAACTAATATTATTTGGAAAATGGAAGTGCAATTGACGCAAATTTTTTCGTTGTAAATTTTCATAAGTTGATTGCAACTTCTCGTACATTTTTTGACGAATAACGGCTTGCTCTTCAATATTTGCCGTGTGTGCGTGTTTAAATAAATTAATAATTTCTGGTTTGTTAATTACTTCCTCAAGAATAGTTTGAGAAACTAACCCATACATATTAACCACTGCATTAACCACTGTTTTTAGCCTTCCGATTAATTCATTAGTGTAACTTTGTTTTTCTTGAGAATAATTGGAAAGAAGCGCCGTTAAAATTATAATTTCCACGATTAAAAATATAAAAAAAGAAACGGTTGGTTTAATAAATTTTGAAAATATAAGAAACACGGCTATTTACCTCACATATTTGCCATGTGATTGAGATTGTAATAAAGAATCTAATAAGTCTGGACTAATATTTAAGCTTCCGATTTTGTCAGCATTTTCAGCAAGTTGTCTAAAAGCTAAAGCAATATTAAACTTAGGATCGGGATTATTATTTAATGCAACTAAAATTCTCCAATCTATTTCTTTATAGGGTTTTAAAGTGGTTTCAATCACATAACCTTGGGTTTCTGCATCTTTACGTTGGTTGGCGGTTTTTTGTTCAAGTAACTGTGCTCGTTGAGTTTCAATTGAGATTTCAGTTTGTACTTCCATTTCGCGTAATTTACGATCATTTTCAGCCTGTTGAACTTCGGCTTCCATTTTCTTTTCTGCGATTTGTTTCTTTTTTTCTTCAACGGCGATTTCAGTGTTTAATTCACTTTCTTTAATTCGCCGCTCTTGTTCAACTGCAAAATTACGTCGTTCATAAATCGCTTGATCGGCTTCTTGTTGAAGTTTTTCACGGGTTTTAGTTTCTAATGCTCGTGCCATTTCTGGGGTTGCTTGAACCGCTAAAATATTCACACTTAAAATCTCAATACCTAACATTGCAATGGCTTGAGAATTTTGTAATCCTTCGAGGATTTTATCTTGAATGGGTTTTGCCGCCCGAATCGCTGCTTTTAAACTTAATTCATGAATGAATGATGACGTTGCAGTTTGCGCTTCATTTATAATACGTTGATTGAGCTTTTCAATGTCATTTTTCTTATAAATACCTCGATGATCAATCGTAAAATCGAGGATTTCTGCCAATTGAGTTGGGCTTTTAATTTTATAGGTAATTTGTCCTTGAATAGAGATTTCTTGGTAATCATTGGTAGTTTCATTAAAAATAAAGGGCAAATCATTACTTCCCATTGGAATTGCCGCAATCGAACTATTAAATGAAAAATAAAAAAAGGCTAATCCACGTCCTTGTTTTGTAAGTTTTCCATTCGTATAACGAATAACGTAAGTCATTGAATCAAATTTAATATAACGAATCCCAAACATAGTTTTATCCTCTTATTAAAGTTTAGAAACTTCCTCAACACTTAATCCAGTAATTTCTGTAATTGTTGAAATGTCGATGCCTTTTTGTAACATTGCTTTTGCTGTTTCTAATTTTCCTTGTTTAACACCTTCTTGATGTGCTTCAAATTTGAGAAGTTGGAAATTATATTCGTCGAACATTTTTGCGCGTTCTTCGGGAGAAATGTCATCGCGTTGAATTAAATCAAATAGTTTTTGCATGATTGGATTCGGATATAAGGTTTCATCGACTTCCTCATTTAAACTATCCGCAATAACACTTAACCATTGACGATAAGGGTCGGGAGTTTTTTCAGAAACGTTTTTTGGGTTGAGATAAACGATGCGATGTTCGATTTCTGGAAGGCATTTTCCATCTAAAGTTTTTGGAGCAAAATCGGTAATAGCAATGTCTGCACTGTGTTTGTCTTTGGAAGTTAAAACAACAATGGTAAACACGCGCATTTTTGGTTTGTAATAATGAGAACTGACGGCTTGTTCTAAGAGAGCAACGCAATGATAATGCAGAAAACGATCATAATGATCTTCGTTTTTAATTTGTTGAATATTAACAATAATTTTATTTTTAATATCTTCTGCAAATAAATCAAACTTTGTTGCAACTCGACTAATGGGGGGTTGAAAGGATTTTTCGGTTTCTACTTTGGTGATTTCTAAGTCGATGTCGAGAATGTCTTTGACGAAGGCTTTAAATATGTCAACGTTGCAGAAGGCTTTCTTAAAAAAAACTTCGTAGCCTAATGAGGCGACTTGTTTCATTGAAAAACTCCTTTGTTCTTAAGTAGTGGTATGAGATTGAGTAAGATTTGCAAAAAAGATAAAGCGTGTCACTCAGTAATTATACTACTACCCTTTTCTTATATTAATTATCAGGGAAATAACACTATAGCATAAAAAAACCGCCGATAGAAAGAGTCTATCGACGATTTTTTAAGGAATTTTAGCTAGTTAATAAACAACAACTTATGCTAATTTGAATTTTTCTAATTTGTCGCCTGCTTGTAATTTATCTCTCAACCAGCGAGGGTGTTTGCCTAAACCCGTCCAAGTTTCGTTAGGATTTTCTGGGTTTTGGTATTTAGCTTTGTATTGTTTTTTAGGACGACCTAAAACGGAATCTTTCTTAGCGGGACCGCGACCACGACTTGCAGCAATCACTTCATCTAAAGAAAGACCAGATTCTTTCGCTTTTGCACGGAATTCATCTAATAACAATTTACGTTTTTCGGATTGTTTACCGCGTAATAAGCTATCGACTTGGTTTTTAACAGCGATTAATTCATCGAAAGACATTTTTTCGATTAATTTAGCGACTTCTTTTGTCATGGTGAGGTTTCCTCTATAAAGTTTATACAAATAAAAAGATGTTATCACAAAAAAGTTAAGCGACTATCGCTTACCATTAAGACGAAGTTTAACAGAAAAAGAGAAGTAATGGAAATGTTTTTCTGTGAACTTCATTTGCGCTAATTAATACTACAAATGATTTTAGTTTGCAAGTCTTTTTATAAACTTTTTTGGGTCAGGTGTCGAGGAAGGCTTTGTGGTATGATTTAGCCACTTGATTCACTTCTTTTTTACGCTATTTATTGGTCTAGTTATGCAGATACCCTATCATCCTGAAAGCCTCGAAACTGAGGTACAAAACCAGTGGGAAACCCGCCGCGCGTTTGAAGTTACCGAAGCCCCCACCAAAGAAAAATTTTACTGCCTTTCTATGTTTCCTTACCCCAGCGGACGTTTGCATATGGGGCACGTTCGTAATTATACGATTGGGGATGTGATTAGCCGTTATCAAAGGATGTTGGGGAAGAATGTTCTTCAGCCGATGGGCTGGGACGCATTCGGGCTACCCGCTGAAAATGCGGCGTTGCAAAACAAAACTGCCCCCGCTAAATGGACATATCAGAACATCGATTATATGCGTAACCAATTAAAGCGTTTGGGATTTGGTTATGATTGGTCGCGTGAAATCGCTACTTGTAAGCCAGAATATTATAAATGGGAACAGTGGTTTTTCACCCGTCTTTATGAAAAAGGATTGGTCTATAAAAAGACGGCGGTGGTTAATTATGATCCCGTCGATCAAACCGTCTTAGCAAATGAGCAAGTTATTGATGGTCGAGGATGGCGGTCGGGGGCATTAGTTGAACGCCGTGAAATCCCTCAATGGTTTGTCAAAATTACCGCTTACGCCGACGAATTACTTAAAGGTTTAGATACCCTCGACGGATGGCCCGAAGCGGTTAAAACCATGCAACGGAATTGGATTGGACGTTCAGAAGGCGTTGAAATCCACTTCAAAGTGAATGGTGAAACCCTTCCCGTTTATACGACCCGACCTGATACATTAATGGGCGTAACTTATTTAGCGATTGCTGCTGAACATCCGCTTGCTCACTTTGCTGCACAAAACAATTCTGAGTTAGCTTCTTTTATTAAAGAATGCGCACAAACCAGCGTTGCCGAAGCCACCCTTGAAACGATGGAAAAACGCGGTGTTAATACGGGTTTATTAGCCGTGCACCCGATTTCTGGAGAAACCGTTCCAGTGTGGGTTGCTAATTTTGTTCTTATGGGATACGGATCGGGTGCAGTAATGTCTGTTCCCGCGCACGATCAACGCGATTTTGAATTTGCCCAAAAGTATCATTTACCGATTAAGCAAGTCATTGTTAAAAAAGAAGAATCTGTTTCTGAACATTTAACCGCTGCAATGGTTGAAAAAGGGATTTTGATTAATTCAGGCGATTTTACGGGATTAACGTCACAACAAGCCTTTGATTCTATTGCATCTTTTTTAACTGAACGCAATTTAGGATCGAAAAAAGTTAATTTTAGACTTAGAGATTGGGGGGTTTCGCGCCAAAGATATTGGGGTTGCCCGATTCCAATGATTGAAACGGCAAACGGCGACACGATTCCAGCGAGTGAATTTCCCGTTAAATTACCCGAAGATGTCATTATGGACGGACCTCAATCACCGATCAAACAAAATCCTCAATTTTATCAATTAGATAACGGGAACAAACGCGAAACCGATACGTTTGATACTTTTATGGAATCTTCTTGGTATTACGCTCGATTTTCCTGTCCCAACGCAGAGAAAATGCTCGATGAAAAAGCCGATTATTGGCTTCCCGTCGATCAATATATTGGCGGCATTGAACACGCAATTCTTCATTTATTGTATGCACGGTTTTTCCATCGTTTATTAAGAGATGAGGGTTTGGTCAAAACTGATGAGCCTTTCAAACGCTTATTAACGCAAGGGATGGTGATTGCCGAAACGTTTTATCGTGAAGAAAACGGTAAAAAAACTTATTTCAATCTCACTGAAGTTAATGTTCAACTCGATGAGAAAGGCAAAATTGTTGGCGCGGTTTTAATTAAAGATAATCAACCGGTTCAGATTGGCAATATCGAAAAGATGTCGAAATCGAAAAATAACGGGGTTGATCCGCAAGTGATGATCGAAAAATACGGTGCGGATACCGTAAGGTTATTTATGATGTTTGCGTCGCCGCCGGAGCAATCGTTGGAATGGTCGGACAGCGGCGTAGAAGGCAGTTTTCGCTTCTTAAAACGCTTGTGGCGGCAAGTGACCACGCATCTCGAACAACCCGTTTCTGAGGGCATTCCGTTAAGCGATGCGGACAAAAACGCTCGTCGTCACATTCACGAAACCATCGCCAAAGTCAGCGACGATTTTTCGCGTCGTTACACTTTTAATACAGCGATTGCGGCGTGCATGGAATTATTGAACAATCTAAATCGCATTGAAAATCAATCGGTTATTAGAGAAGGTTTAGAAGCGGTGATTTTAATGCTTTCTCCGATTGTGCCGCACGTTTGTCAAAAATTATGGGAAATGTTGGGACACGACGGATTAATTATCGACGCGGCATTTCCAAAAGTCGATGAAAGTGCATTGATCAAATCAACTTTACAAATCACCATTCAAGTGAGTGGAAAAGTCCGCGCGCAATTAGAAATTCCCGCCAACGCCGATCAAAAAACCGTTGAAGAACTTGCTTTAAATAACCCTAATGTCCAACGTTTCACCGCCGATAAACAAATCGTTAAAATTATTTATGTTACTGGCAAATTGTTGAATATTGTTGTGAAATAGTTTTTTCTTTTAACTTTCGTTCTTACGCACAAATGTAGGAACGAGATTATTATTCCTCTTTTTACTCGCTACCAATGACTTTGATGGAAATGATTAATATGGGAAATGAATCAAGTGCTCGAATTAAAATAAATAAATTACTTGAACAAGCGGGTTGGCAATTTGAAGATCAGGCACATTTTAAAAGTAATATTGTTTTAGAGCCTCATCTTTATTTTGATAAAAACAAACAACGAGGATTTGCAGATTATGTATTGCTTGATAATCAAAATCAACCACTGGTCGTAATTGAAGCTAAACGTCCTCAAAAAAATCCATTAGATGGAAAAGAACAAGCGCGTTTTTATGCTCAAAAACTAAATGCGCGATTTGTGATTCTTTCAAATGGAGAATTGCACTATTTATGGGATATTAAATTTGGCAATCCATTGATGATTAAAGAATTTCCCACGTTAATGTATCTCACTTATCAAACTGAATTTAATCCTTATTATAAACAATTAGTTGCTGAAAAAGTAACGGAAAATTATGTTGCATTTTCTCAGCTGCCTAATTTTGAAAATGATCCCAGTTATCAAAATGTAAATACTCGTCAAACTTTTATCTCAGAAAATAAATTAAAAATCCTTCGTTCTTATCAAGTCCAAGCCATTCAAGCCTTACAATTCCATGCGAAAGAGAAGAAAAATCGGTTTCTATTTGAAATGGCAACGGGCACAGGAAAAACCTTAACAACGGCAGCCGTGATTAAGTTGTTTTTGAAAACCCAAAATGTGAAACGAGTGTTATTTTTAGTTGATAGAATTGAATTAGAAAATCAAGCATCAAAAAGTTTTAATGAGCAATTAAAAAATGATTATAAAACAATTATTTATAAAGAAAATAAGCGGGACTGGGAAAAAGCAGAAATCGTGATTACAACTGTGCAAAGTTTGATTAAAAATAATCGTTATGAAACGGATTTCAAACCAACGGATTTTGATTTAATTATTTCAGATGAAGCGCATCGAAGCATTAATGGGATTGCGAGAAATGTATTTGAGTATTTTATAGGTTTTAAATTAGGTTTAACTGCCACGCCTAAAGATTATTTGAAAAATTTTTCTGCTGATCCTAATAATCCATTAGAAATAGAAAGACGTTCTTTATTGGATACTTATCAAATTTTTGGTTGCGAACAAGGTGATCCTACCTTTCGTTACGCGCTATTAGATGGGGTAAGAGATGGATATTTAATAAATCCTAAAGTAGTCGATGCACGAACAGAGATTACAACACGTTTATTAAGTGAGAAAGGATATGCTTTTCAACAAACAACCGATACAGAAGATATCGACGAGGTTTTTAGTGGAAAAGATTTTGAGAAAACTTTTTTTAGTGATATGACAAATCGGCTTTTTTGCGAAGCCTTTTTAATGCACGCTTTAAAAGACCCTATTAATGGAGAAATTGGCAAAACAATTGTTTTTTGTGTGAGCCAAAACCATGCGAGCAAAATTACTCAAATTTTAAATGAATTAGCATTTGAATTGTATCCAGATAAATATCACTCAGATTTTGCAATGCAAGTGACTTCACGTATCCCAAATGCTCAAAAAATGGCAAGCGAATTTGCTTACAATAGTTTGGGGGGAAATTCTCAATTTTTAGAAGGCTATAAGACTTCAAAAACAAGGGTTTGCGTTACAGTAGGCATGATGACAACGGGTTATGATTGTGAGGATATTTTAAATATTTGTTTTATGCGCCCGATATTTAGCCCGACGGATTTTATTCAAATGAAAGGACGTGGCACTCGCCCTTATCTTTTTAAATCGCTTGATGAAAAAACTCAAATAAAGAAAGAAAACTTCAAATTATTTGATTTCTTTGCAAATTATGAATATTTTGAAGACAAATTTAATTATGATCAAATTCTAAAATTACCATCAATTCGTAACAATTCTTTAAGCTCCAATCAAGCACCCCAAAATGCGGATAAAATCATAATAAAATCAGATGATTATTTAACCCATTTTAAAGAAACACCAATTGGTTTAGAAGGTATGAAAATAGATCGGCAATTATTTCAAAAAGCTAAACAAATCATTGGCAACGATTTAGACATAAAAAACTTTGTAGAACAACAACAATGGGATAATGCACTTCAAACACTTCAAGATAAATATGAAAATAAGCCAGATTTATATTTGACGTTAGAAAAACTTAAACGAAGTGAAAATGTCAATCGGCGTATTACATGGCGAGAAGTTTTAGAACGTATTTTTGGTTTGATTGATCATTTTATGAACAAAGAAGAGATTTTTGATTTAGATATGGAAAAATTATCTCAACACTATCAACCAACACCAGAGCAAATGCGGTTAATTCGTCATTATGTTTGGGCATATTTAAATGATGGATATTTTAAAGAAATTATTAAAAAAGGGACGATTGGAGAGCTCAACACTTATTCGGGTTTTACAGTGAATGAATTTAGAAAATTGGGAGAATATACGACAATTTTACCTACTTATATTGCAGAGAAAATTGATCTTAATAATTATTTGGAGTAACTATGATGGATTTTGAATGGAATCCACACAAAGCAGAAATAAATTATAAGAAACATGGTGTTTCTTTTGAAGAAGCATCGACTGTTTTTGGAGATATTTTATCAATGATTTATCCAGACCCAGATCATTCCAATCAAGAAGAACGCTACCTTATGATTGGTCTTTCAAATAAAAGGAGAGTTTTAGTTATTTCACACGTCGAGCGTGATGAAGTGATTCGGATCATTAGTGCAAGACAAGCAACTAAACGGGAGCAACTTTTTTATGAACAAAGAAAATTTAGATGAATTAAGTGATGAATTACGAGAAGAATATGATTTTTCTCAAATGGTTGGAGGCGTGCAAGGAAAATATGCAAAGCAATATCATGAAGATATAAACTTAATTAGGCTTGAACCTGATGTTGCAAAAATATTTCCTAATGCAAAAGCAGTTAATGACGCACTTCGTGCATTAGCACAAATTATTCAACAATATCAAAAAATTATTTAATCATTACTTATAGTAAGTTATTATGATAACATTAGAAACGGTACTTGATGAGGCAATGCAACTTCCTTTAGAGCAACAAAGAACTTTAATTGATATTCTTTGGCATCGCTATATTGATATGGAGCGTGAAAAAATTGCTCTTGAAGCGAAGCAAAACTTACTCTCGTTTCATCAAGGTCATTACATTGCACAAACCGCAGAGGAAGTGATTCGTGAGTTAAACACATTGGTTGATTAAATAATGATAAGGAAACTTATTTTAACGCCTACTTTTAAGAAAGCATTTTTAGGCACTCACGATATAGTTTATTAATGATAATTTAGAAAAAGGGAGAACACGGATGTTAGATTCAGAAACGAAAAGACGGATTGATTCGGCGCGAGATATTTTGGTAGGAAAAGTGCCTGATCCGAAAGCGCAAGTTGAGCAAATTACGACGGCGTTGATTT
>JGI20214J51088_10002271_pt1 | contig 12850 bp, 6 predicted proteins | sample WetSurMetagenome_FD_51088 | JGI IMG/M metagenome (IMG submission 51088)
GAAGACAAAGTCTCCGAAAAAAGACTACAACGATTTTTCACTCCTGAAAACGGACACTACCGGATAGCAAAACCCATACGCAACATGTGCATATTTGCAAAACAGGACATAACAACTGATCCGCCTTTCTCCAACATAGACCTCATTATGTGCAGAAACGTGCTCATCTATTTTGATGAGCACCTTCACGAGAGAGTAATACCCATTTTCCATTACGGGTTAAAACCCAAAGGTTTTCTGGTTATTGGTGAATCCGAAAGCGTCGGCAAGTTCCAATACCTGTTTGAACCAACTACCCCAAAAGGTCTAATTTATCGAAAGAAGCAAGCTCAGCCGCATACGATGCTCTATGAAGAAGCGTTTATGTCTCATGTTGCCAAGAATCCTGCTAAACCGTCTGAAAAAGCAGGTCTATTGACTGTTTTGGGCCAAAAAGTCGACCACCTGATAACAACAGAGTACGGTCCAGCAACTTTGTTGGTGAATAATAACTTGGACATACTTGTTTTTCGCGGGGACGTTGCTCCTTATCTTTCACCTGAATCAGGAGCGGCGAGCCTGAACGTAACTAAGATTATCCGAAAAGAATTGAGGTCACAGGTCCAGACAGCTGTGTACAGAGCAAAGACAGAAAAGAAAGTCTTCAAAGACACCGTTCGTTTCAAACAAAAAGGGCAACCAAAAACAGTTAACATCGAGATAAGACCGTTAGAAACTGCGCAGTACGATGAACCGTTTTATCTTGTGTTATTTACTGAAGCAATTTCACACGATGTGAATTCAATTAAAGAAATTGAATCTGCAGTTTCGCCTGTCGAGATGGAAAATTTTAAGGACCGCCAAATTCGCGAGCTTAAGGAGGATTTGGAGGCAACCAAGCAGTCTTTGCAAACGCTTGTCGAGGGACAAGAAGCAACTAATGAGGAGTTGCGATCAACTATGGAAGAGGTGCAATCAAGCAACGAAGAGTTGCAGAGCACGAACGAGGAGTTGGAAACGGCAAAGGAGGAGTTGCAGTCAGGTAACGAGGAACTGCAGACTCTAAATGAGGAGCTTAAGAATCGCAATCAAGCTCTTGGACGCTTAAATGATGACTTAGCCAATCTGCAAACGAACATTGACCTCCCAGTGATAATTGTCGATAACGACCTAAAGATTAGGCGTTTCACTTCTTCAGCTCAAGAACTTTTGAAAATTTCTCCATCCGATGTAGGGCAGTCAATCACCAACATTAACCTAAGGGGGCATTTTGCAGATTTACAAAAGACAATCACAGATGTTATCACCAAACTAAGTGCTGTCAACCGAGAAGTTGCTTTTGGCGAGGACCGTTCTTGTGAAATGCGGGTTCGACCGTACTTAACTGAGGAGAAAAAGATTGACGGCGCCGTCTTATCATTCGTAGATATAACTGATCGCAAGAAAGCCGAAGAGGAAATGCGGAAGAGCGAGTTGATTTTGGAGAATAGCTCCGATTCAATTATCGTAACTGACCTTCAGGGAAAAATAACTTCTTGGAACAAAGGCGCCGCTGAGATTTTCGGGTACAATGCCCAAGATATGCTTGGAGAAAGCATTACAAAACTATCAAAGCCTGAAGAGAAAGATCAGGTTGCTCCCGCCCAGCTTGAAACGATACGAAAAGGACAGGTTTTCAGCGGTGAGTGGGAAGGCATAAAGAAAGATGGATCTCCTGTTTGGCTAATCTTAACAACTATGCTCCTGAAGAACAGTGATAATGAACCCACTGGAATGGTAGGGTTTGGCAAAGACGTGACTTTGCGCAAAAAAGCGGAAAAGAAGCTTGAAGAATACAAAAAGAACTTGGAGACGCTTGTTGAAGAACGAACCCAGCAGTTGAAGGATTCCGAAAGGCTAGCTACTATAGGCGCTACTGCAGGTATGGTGGGTCATGACATTCGTAATCCACTCCAAGCGATTACTAGCGATGTTTTCTTGGCAAAGGCAGATTTAGCTTCGATGCCACAGAGCGAACAGAAAAATAACCTGCAAGAAAGCTTGGAAGAAATTGAACAGAACGTTTCTTACATTAACAAGATTGTCGTTGACCTTCAAGACTTTGCCAGACCTCTAACACCAAAACTCGAAGAAATCGACATTGAAAAAACAGTTCACCTCGCCTTAGCCAACCTGAATATACCAGAAAACGTAACCGTAAAGCATTTCATCGGAAGAGACTTCCCCAAACTCAAAACCGACCAATCGTACCTGCAAAGGATTCTGACTAATTTAGCAAACAACGCCATCCAAGCCATGCCNAACGGAGGAAAACTAACAATAGCAGTAACCGCCAAAAATGGCAAAGCAATTATCACNATCGAGGATAACGGCGAAGGCATACCCGAAAACGTCAAAAGCAAATTGTTCACACCCCTAATAACCACCAAGGCAAAGGGCCAAGGATTTGGGCTGTCAGTGGTTAAAAAGTTCACAGAAGCTCTGGGCGGAACAGTCAAATTTGAAAGTGAGGTCGGGAAAGGAAGCAAATTCATAATTGAACTGCCCGCCTAAAATTGGCAATTCTATAATCAGGCGTCGTATCTTCCAGTTTTAAACGGACAACGAGTTCCAGCTTGGATGCTCGGCTTAGCGTTTTGAGTCCCCAAATCTAAACCTGTAAAAGAGGAAGAAGAATAGAACTTCTTGCGTAATGTTCTATCGTCTTCTTGTGCTATAGCTATTGTTTGGGATAAATCCAGTTTTGATTACGTTAGCCCAAGTTGCTTCATCAGCCCAACAACATCATAAAAGAGGCGTTCCTCCTGAATTTCCTTGTCCTTCCAAGTGGCAACGGTGCAGAACTCAAGCTTAGCCGTTTTGTGGGTAGGCTGAATAACTTTGCCATCGGGCATTTTCATGGGTCCTATCATTGTTGCCGTCCAGTCCGCAACGGAGCATGTGTAATTGCCCTCACCGAAAAGAATCTTATACGGATTATTAACAAGCTTGTTATCGAACATCTTGAAGAACTCAACCGACTCCTTAAAATGTGCCTCTCGACCTCTCGTTGGCTCAGGCTGACCTGGCCAGTAAACCGCTACGTTTTCTGCGTGGCGCTTCTTGAAGGTCGCCCAATCCTGATTGTTCCACGCGTCATCCAAAGTCATCATCAGCTTCATGTTTTCTTTAACACGCATCAAAATCACCTCCAACCTTAACTAGGGTATAGGCAACTCACCCTGTTAAGACTTCCGCCAATCTACAAACGCCCGTTTTACGCAGGTTTAAAATCTATCTCACAGTTGATTTAGCGATACCTTTCTACGTTTACTCTTCAAAAATTCATCCATCCAGTTTATAAGTGCCAACCCTCTGTTATGTGAACGTGCAAAAGTTCGTTTTGCACAGCCAAGACAACAGGAGTTGAAATAGCATAATGTCATATCCAAGAGAGTCACACAAGGCAACTTGCGCGGACTGCGGAAAGGAATGTGAAGTTCCCTTCAAGCCAGACGGCAGCAGGCCAGTATATTGCCGAGAGTGTTACGCTAAACGTAGACCTCCACGAAGATTCTAAGCATCCGAACTAATATTTTGTATTAGTTCAACACCTTTTTTATTTATCCATTACCTGCAAAGCAATACACGTTCTCTGCCTTATGAAAACGTCAAAAACATGACTTNACAGGGCATGAAAGTTTTGCTCCACTTTTGGAATCCTGAAGCTGATGGATAAATCTGGAACCTGTTCACAGTCCCCAGCTTTGCAAAGCAGTCTGATGCGGGGGCTCTTTTTTGTTTTTATCCGTTTTTTTATGCGCTTCCTTGAACCTGTTAATTTTTACAGTCGCCCCTTCAATCGAGACCCAGTGGGTGCTGTTAAGGTTTCGGTGGTAAACAAACTTGGTCACGGCATGCTGCAAATCCTGCAGAGAAACATTCTCTGAATCCACGACCACCGTATTCTGACCTTGAGCGGTTGCTATTTTGTGGGTTTGCTGCAGGAAGCGGATTAAGTCTTCTTTTTCGTTCTGCAAATCGCCAAGGTCGATATGGAGTTCTTTTTGATGCGTGTCTTTATGTCCAAACNGCAAAGTGCTCATCCCTTAACGCTGGGCACATTTATGTGGGGAGTGCCAATTCTTAAGATTTTTCCCAATTTGCCCGATGGAATAGACAAAATAGAGAAATGCGTTGTGAGCTCTGAGGGAAACATTCCGAGAATTAGCTACAACATCATCGTTTGGGCGAAAGGTTTTATGTCTAATCACACTAATCGTCAGTGAGGATGGTTTAGGTGGATAAGAAGTGTCCTGTTTGCGGAAAAGTTTACATGACGTTTGACAAAAAGAAGAAGTACTGCAGTGACGCCTGCGCAAAAAGAGCCAACAAAGCAAAATAGAACCGCGGATTTTCAAACTCAGAGATCGTAACGTTTAACGTCGAGCTGAGTTCCGCATTTAGGCGTTACAAAATAAAAGACTTCTCCACACTGGCAGCAGCGTTGCTCCTGATTCTTACCCTTCTCTACCGCTTCAGAACCGCATTTTGGGCAACGCTTCTTAACATTCGACGTTTTTCTTCCCTACGCCTTAGCATAGGCGGGTTAAATCTTAAAGATTTCTCCCTGTTGGCGAAAACTTGATGGTAAGGTTTTTGAGGAACTCCGTTTTCTATTTCATGCAAGGTTGAAGAATTTTGTCCAAAAAAGCAAAAAAAGCTGAAGGTCTAGAAAAGCACAAACAGCTCATGCGCGAGAAGGACCAGAAACGCAAAGAGAAAAAACAGGTCACTCTCCCCTCAAAACACATTGGCAAAGGCAAAAAATAGCGCCTCTGTTCAGAAACAATGTAATCCCACCGAATGAATTTTTCCTTTTATCGCAGAATTTCCATTTCTGAATTTTAATAAGCAATCGTGCGCATCCCTTGTTTCTGGAAGCCTCTTGAAAGTCCCGTTGACACCCCTGTGGTGGCAACTGTTATTAGTTAACATAGACAAATAGCCGCATCGTCAGGCGATAGATATGCCGAAAACGAAAAGCTCAAGCCAAAGAAAGCAAATCCCCTGCTCAAAAGCCAAACAATCACTGAAGGGAACGGAACGAGAAACGCGAATCCTGAACTCCATAATAAACACAACCGTAATCCTGACCAGTCTGCTTATGAGTTCCTTTGCAAGTGCAATGACAGATGCTGCGGGCGCTATGGCTGCCGGAATGGCAGGAGCGTTGGGCGGAGAAAAGGCTGAAGCTGAAGTCAACGCGGAACTGAAGCAAAAGCAGCCTGAAGTTGACGACAAAATGAAGGATATGGTTGCCGAGATACGCAGGGACCTTTATGCCCAGCGCGAACAGAAACAGAAGGAAATAAGACCCATAATTTCTGACTCGAAGTTTGAGCTTGGACCTACGATTATTGAAAAGTACGATTTCAAGTTACCAAAACTGACTCAGGAACTGGACGATCAAGCCCTTGCGCAGTACATAAAATTGCTTGTCACTGGCGACCCAACCTTCGCAGAGATGTTCAAGGAGCTTGGCGACTGGATGGTTTCACTGCAAAAGCTATCCGAGAAAAAAACCTNAACAACGGTAATACCAGTTCTGTTTGCCTTTACTCTCTTTTCCAACTGCCAATGTCCATAAGATTTNACGACCACACGCGGCNCCTTCTNTTTACTTGCTCTCAATTCGCGGTAAACATTTTAAGACAGCATGGATTAACACAGGTGANTTAACGCTGCGCCGAGGTGGCAGAGTGGTTAACGCGCGGGCCTTGAGAGCCCGTGGACGCAAGTCCGCAGGGGTTCGAATCCCTTCCTCGGCGCCACCATCCACTTACAGACTGCAATTAATTCTTGGCCGCTCTTGCACTTTTCCTGTTGCTGCAGCACAAGCATCGACCTTCTAAAATCAAGTCTACCCTACCAAGATTTCGGGCGGCTTTATCATTAACTAATATCTTTACAAAACGGAAGTGGAAGAAATCCCCGAAAATGGGGTTACGGTTGTTGCGCTGAGCGTTTAGTTTAGAGGATAACGGCTTGGATTATGTGCGGCAGTTGCTTGACAGCTGGATCGATCAGGTTTAGCACTACTTGCGGGAACAACCCCAATGCGATGATGGCGGCGCCGAAGATGAACACTGGGATGAGCAGGCGCTTGGGTTCTTTGATGCGTTTGTTGTCTATGCTTGGTTTGCCGTACATGTTGTTTACTAGCCTGAATATGTACGCGGTTTGAAGGACGCTCATGATCACACCGATTACGGCGAGCCAAGCGTAGCCTCCTTCGATTGCAGCGGTGAAGACGAAGTATTTAGCCCAGAAGCCTCCGAAGGGGGGCACTCCTGCGAATGACAAACCTGCGAGGAGCAGGGCGAAGCTGGCGTAGGGCAGTTTCTTGCCGATGCCCGAGAAGTCTTTGAGGGTTCTGAAACCGTAGTGGTTAATGATGCCTACGGACATGAAGGCTAATGCGGTTGTTATGCCGCCGATGAGGAAGAAGTACAAGTTGCCTTGCAGCCCTAGAGGCGTCAAGCTGGTGAGGGCGACGAGGTTGTAGCCGACGTCTGCGACGCAGATGTACCCGATGAGGAGCTTCACGTTGGTCTGTATGAGAGCGAAAGAGTTGCCCACAACCATCGTTAACGCAGCCATTACTGCAAGCATCAATGTCCAGTCTAATGCTGCAGTGGGCGTTATGATGAATATGAGGACTCGGATGAGGACGTAGTAGCTGCCCTGGTCAATGACCGCGGAGAGGAACGCGGCGGAAGAGGATGGCGCTGCATTGTAGGCGTCTGGGAGCCAGAAATGGAACGGAACAACTGCCGCTTCAATGGCATAGCCAGCAGCTATGAATATGAAAGCCAAAATCAATATTGTACTTTCCGATGTCGTTGTAAGGTTTGCTAGGGCTTCCTTTACGCCCCAGAAATTCAAAGTTCCAGTGAGACCATAAACGAGGGACAAGCCAAAGACGATGAATGCCGACGCGATAACGATCATTATGATGTACTTGAGGGTAGCATTCAGGGAGGTGCGATTCTTACGGTATAACATAAGGAAGCTTGAACCCGCAGCCGCTGCTTCCCAGAAAATGAACAATGTGAGAAGGTCGCCCGCGAACACAGCGCCCACGAGTGCGCCGGTGAGCATAATCATGATGGCGTAGTAGCGCTCAGAGGGGCGCTCGTCAGGTTTGATGTAGAAGACGCTGTAGAGCACGACGACAGCGCTCATCACGACGAAGATGATAGCCATGTAGATGGAGATGCCGTCAATCATAAACATGCTAGAAACTTCGTTGGTTGCTGGAGTTTGTTGGTCTGGGTTGGTTAGGGTTATGTTGTAGAAGGGTAATGTACCGTTCTGGTCGGGCTCTAAGGCGTAGTATTGGACAGCCACATTTGCCACTGCCACAAACGCTATGGCGAAAACGATGCCCAGCCAGATGAGAGTGAGGGCGGTTTTGTGGTTGGTCCTTCGAATAAGTTTAAGAGCCAAGACGGTTAAGAATGCAAAAGCGATTAAGCTAATTATTGGAAAGGCAACGTCGTAGACGCCGACCATGCATGTCACATCTTGATTAACCCTACCGTGCGTTTCAGGTTTATAAAGAATGCGATAAAATTTTTAAACAGATATCGATGACTGCCGCAGAAAACTGAAACCGGAATTTAGATATGTTTTCTATTCTTGGATAGGCGAAAACTGGTTTTCCGAGCTTGATGGTTTGGAGCTACCAAAAGTCTTATGAGTACTTCGTAGAAATAGGTGATTAGGGAAGGAACTGCATGGTTTACTGCACTAAATGCGGCACTCAAAATGTTGATGATGCTCGCGTCTGCGTCAAATGCGGCGCTGCTCTTGTTTCTGGTCAAGAGGAGCAGCCTTACTGGGGGCATCGGCACTACTACCGTGAACACCAGCACTACCATCAACATCATGGAAGTGGATTCGGTGCGTTGCTTGGCGGCGTTATCATAACCGTTGTGGGCTTGCTGTTCATGGTGTCTGAAGTCTACGGGATACAGTTGACTTGGACGTATTTCTGGGCTGCCATCCTCGTCATCGTCGGAATCTGGCTGGTTTCCCGCGCCGTTTGGTGGCGACGCAGACAATAGAAAACGTTCCTCTCTGCGTCTCTTTTGTCACTTTTTCGCCTGCTGATTGAACGGGTTTCCTACGTTTGTCCAGTTTGCCGCACAAAACAGTTATATTAAGACACAGCAGACTTGTAGCTATTATGAGGGTGCGGGCATGGTAAAGTACATTTTCGTTACGGGTGGCGTGTTGAGTTCGGTGGGCAAGGGCATCTTGACCTCATCTATTGGGAAGATGCTGCAGTCTCGTGGACTCAAAGTTACAGTCATAAAAATCGATCCCTACGTTAACGTGGATGCGGGAACCATGAACCCGTACATGCATGGCGAAGTCTTCGTCACCGACGACGGCGGCGAAACTGACTTAGACTTGGGTTGGTACGAGCGGTTCCTAGATTTAAGTTTGAAGCAGGAGAACAACGTCACCACAGGGCTAATTTACAAATCCGTCATAGAAAAAGAACGCCGCGGAGACTTCCTGGGCAGATGCGTCCAAATCATCCCACACGTGACTAACGAGATTAAGCACCGCATCAAATCCATCGCGAAAGCCTCCAACGTGGACGTGATTTTGACGGAGGTTGGCGGCACCGTGGGTGACATCGAAGGGTTGCCGTTTCTGGAGGCAATTCGGCAGATGCGCTTGGAAGAAGGTTACGAGAACACCCTCTTCGTGCATGTTGCGCTCGTGCCAATTCTTGATGTGACTGTGGAGTTTAAGACGAAGCCGTTGCAGCACAGCGTCAACGAACTCCGTCGCATAGGCATTCAACCCGACACAATCGTTGCCCGCAGCCCCAAAATGATAGACGCTGAAGCCCTACGCAAAATTGCCCTGTTCGGCACAATACCTGAAACCGCAGTTTTCTGTAGCTACAACGCCGAATCCGTCTACCAAGTCCCGCTCATCCTGGACAAGCAGGGTATGGGTGAGTTCATCTGTCAAAGGCTCAACTACAAATGCGCGCGAGTTGACTTTGAAGACTGGAGCAAAGTCGTGGATGCCATAGTCAAGCCCGAGCACGAAGTTAAAATCGCCCTCGTCGGCAAATATGCAGGCTTAACGGACAGTTACGTTAGCATGAGCGAGGCGCTTCGGCACGGCGGCGCCGCTAACAAAACCCGTGTCTGCATTAGCTACTTGGAGGCGGAGAAGTTTGAGCAAAACCCGGAGTGTCTCGAGGAGTTGCGGGGTTATGATGGCATCTTTGTTCCCTATGGTTTTGGTCCTAGGGGCACGGAAGGCAAGATGGCTGCGGCAGGGTTTGCGCGGGAAAACGACATTCCCTTCTTGGGCATCTGTTACGGTTTCCAAATTGCCACCATCGAGTTCGCGCGCAACGTCTGCGGGCTAAAAGACGCCAACAGTACCGAAATTAATCCCAACACGCCACATCCAGTCATCGCCCTCATGCCCGAGCAGCGCGGAGTCGAAATTAAGGGTGCCACAATGCGGTTGGGCTCCCACAAAATCCTCCTAGAGAAGAACACGCTGGCAAGCAGGCTGTACAAGGCAGAGGAAATACACGAACGCCACCGCCACCGATTTGAAGTAAACTTGGATTATATGGATATTCTCTGCAAGAACGGGTTGTTCTATTCGGGTAAGAGTACTGATGGGCGTCGGATGGAGACGTTGGAGTTGCCTGATAAGTACTTCTACTTTGCTTCGCAGTTTCATGGCGAATTTAAAAGCCGACCTGGCCGACCTTCACCTGAGTACTTTGGCTTCATCAATGCTTGTTTGAACAAGAAACTGGGGAAGCCAAAACCTACTTTTTCCTAATTTAGTTTGTTTTCAGAAAGAGGGTTTCTGTTAAAATAGAAGAAAGAGGGTTTATCTGACGCGCTTGTAGCCTGGGCGGCAGACTTCTTCGAGGGCTGAAATCATTGAGGGCACGGCGAACATGACGTTTTCTGCGGTGAGGACGCCGACGAGTTCCTCTTTGGCTCCTGTTACGGGTAGGTGTTTGACTCCCCAGTGTTTCATCATGTTGACGGCTTCTTCGACTGTGGCGTTTTCGTCTATGGTGAATATGGGGTTGGTGTAGACCATCCGTGCGATGACGGCGCTTGGTGCTAAGCCTTGGGTTACGAGGCGGACGATGATGTCGTGTTCGGTCATGATGCCTGTGGGTTTGCCGCTTTGTTCGACCATCATGTAGCTTAGGTCGTATTTTGCCATGGTGGCGACGACTTCTGCCATGGTGGTGTTGTTGTTTACGACGTGGACTTCTTTGGTCATGATGTCTCTTACTACGACGTTGCTTGCCATTTTGAGTGTTCTCCTGATGTGAGTAGAAGGAAGGGGGAGTGGTTTATGTATTTTACGTTAGGTTGTGTTTTGGGGTTTGTGTTCTTCTGTGAGAACCATGGGTTGTGGGGTTTTGTTTTTTGCTGTTAAGTAGAAGTGGAAAGCTGCTATACACTACATCTTCTCTGGGGCTGAGTGGATTGCTGTTTTTTGGGTTCGGGGTTGGTTTTGGTTTGCTTGTTGGTTGTGCAGTTTGTTACAACTGTCCTATTCTGGGTGGCTGAGGGGTTGGCGACTAGTTGCACTTTCCGCCACACTTCCTCTATAAAATGAAAAGCAGTTCTGAACGTCTTGTTATGAGCGGACATGGATACGAACCTTCTAAACGCGGTTGTATAAGGTGTCTCTTGAATAACCCATGAGGTCTACAAGAGTCTAACCTTCGCTTGCAGAACCACCAAACAGACATGAATATCATATCGACTTGATAACGGAATTGCATAATTCAAACAAGAAATTGGCACAGGTCGCGTTTTCGGGGGAGATCTTAATGGAGGAGAGGTTCTATTTGCTGGGCTTCGTTAGTGCAGAGTTGATATGATTGGAAAAAAACTGTTGTTTTGCACTGTTGACTCTAAAACAAATCGATTCTGGGAATATGAGCCTATCTGAATTCAAACGGTTTTTAGACATAGAAATTAATTGTTGAGTACAACCAGAATTTTGTATACCCCAACATAAGTCAATTATATTGGTGCTTTCTGCATTAGTTCTACTTCAACCAAATCGATGAGATATCTGCGAGATGCCTGCTTCAGTCAGTACTTTTCCATTATCCAAATCCATTAAGCGTAAAGCTTTTCCGCGGAACCCATAATAAAGGATGGACGCTCCTGCTGGTGTAAAATTGCCCGCCTCTTTAACCTTAGCTGAACCTGCTCTATTTGGTAGAGACATTGAGCTTGCAGAGCTAGAGCGCTGTCTTGATCTTGCGATTAAGGGGGAAGGGTCTACAATTTTTATTTCTGGAGAAGCTGGAAGCGGAAAAACCAAACTATCAAAAGAATTCTTAGATTCAGCGAGAAACAAAGGTATAAAAGTACTAGCTGGATGGTGCCTCAGCAACGCTGCCGACCCCTATTTTCCCTTCGTTGAAGCCTTCAACTCATTAGAGCTAGCGGACGACGCAGGCAATATTCTTGACACTCAACAGATAAGCATCAAGACGAAATTAACCAGACCTATCTCTATCGGAACTTCTTATGAGAATGAAGTTTCTAATACTCAAATTTGGAAGGACCAAACCTTTGCTGCTATAACTAAAGAACTCCTACTCCTGTCTACAATTAATCCAACTATTCTATTCATTGATGACATTCATTGGGCTGATTCCGCCTCAATCGCACTACTCCACTACATCTCTCGAGCAATAAGCTCAGAAAGAATTCTNATTCTAGCAACCTTTCGAAGCGAAGAAACAAAAATTAATCGTGGAGGACAACCACATCCGCTTGCCGATGTTTTACGACTCATGGGTCGCGAGGGGCTCATTAGAGAGATCAAACTATCAGGTCTTAGCCAAAGCGCTATCGCCAAAGTTGCCGAAAGCATGCTTGGTGGGAGTCTAAACAAAGCATTTGCAGAGAAGTTATCGAAGGAAAGCCAAGGCAATCCTCTATTTGTGGTTGAATCGCTGCGAATGATGTATGGGCAGGGGAGTCTTTTACAAGAAAATGGTCAATGGCGCCTTATAGAAGGTAGCATGGGTGTCCCGGACAAAGTCAGGGATGTAATAATGCGAAGACTTAGTGCACTAGTGCCCAATCAAAGGAGAATTCTTGACGTCGCGTCTATAATAGGAGAGAAATTTGATCCTAAGTTGTTGGCTTCTGCACTATCCGAGAAAACCATGAATCTCCTTGAAGAACTAAACAAAGTAGCGGAGTCGACACTTCTAGTCTTCGATGAAGACAATTATTATAGGTTCAAGCATGCAAAAGTCCAAGAATTGCTGTGCAGCGAAATTCCGCCACTCCTCAAAAAAGAATATCACTCGGTAATCGCAGAAAGTCTCGAAGCCCGCAACCCTGATTCTAACTCGTCATCCTTTAGCGATATCGCTTATCACTATGCGCAAGCCGGAAATGAGAAAAAAGCTGTAAAATACTCTTTAGCAGCAGGGCAGGATGCCCTAAAAAGATGGAGTAATGTTGAGGCTATAAAACACTTTAGGTATGTCCTTCAAATAGTTGGAGCCACCTCTGAAACAATTGACAAAAAAATAGTTGCGGTTGAGGGATTGGGCGATGCATATTACGCTAATAATAATTTTAAAGAAGCAACAGACACATTTGGGTATCTAGCTGAGATAGAAAACGGCGCAGCGAAGCTACGAGCACTTAGGAAAGCAATGTTTGCTTCTTGGTTTAAGGGAGATCTTCCATTGCTAGAGAAGTTCACGAAGCTGGCTGAAGAAAACGCCACCGCTGACCGTCTGGAATCTGCAAGAGTTCTTCACCAAAAAGCC
>JGI20214J51088_10002272_pt1 | contig 12845 bp, 9 predicted proteins | sample WetSurMetagenome_FD_51088 | JGI IMG/M metagenome (IMG submission 51088)
AGACGATTCTTATTCTGTCTGAGCTGTGTACGCCTAGTTGGCTGGCAGTTTGTTCGCTTAAAAGTGCAATTCTGCTGCCTCCAGTCGTAATCATTAGGGTTTCAACGATAAGTTCCATCGGTGCCAAACCACTATTGAGTAGGTTTGGAAATAGTTAAAGATTTTAAGGGAAACCCTGACAGTTATGGCAGAGAGGCACCGTTTTGAAATATCTGGACTTTATTGACCTGAACTACAAACCCAAAGAAACCGATTTACTATGCACTTTTCTTGTTGAACCTGAAAGCATCAGCTTAGAAGAAGCCGCCGGCGGAGTAGCCGCAGAAAGCTCAGTGGGCACATGGACAGAACTCACCACCGAAAAGCCTTACGTGAAAAAACTCGCCGCCCACGTCTACTGCATNCAGGGCAANACCGTCAAAATAGCTTATNCAATCGAGCTCTTCGAAGGCGGTAACATGCCCAACATTCTCAGNAGCGTCGCAGGCAACGTATTTGGCCTNAAATCGCTCCGAAACNTGCGACTCCTCGACCTCGAAATGCCAAAAGTGCTNCTTTCCAGCTTTAAAGGACCAGCTTTTGGAATAGCNGGCATCCGAAAACTCCTAAAAGTCCCCAAACGCCCGTTAGTGGGCACAATTATCAAGCCTAAACTCGGATTAAACACCAAAGACCACGCCAAAGTTGCCTACGACGCTTGGCTTGGCGGCTGCGACGTAGTTAAAGACGACGAGAACCTAAGCAGCCAAAAATTCAACCCCATCGAAAAACGTCTCGAGCAGACGTTGGAAGCCCGNGACAAAGCCCAAAGTGAGACTGGCGAACGCAAAGTCTACATGATAAACATCACNGCTGAAACCGACAAGATAGAGCAACGCGCTCAAGCAGTCGTTGACCAAGGCGGCGAATACGTAATGATTGACATCTTAACCTGNGGGTGGGCAGCCCTCCAGACGCTNCGCGACCAAAACTTCCCACTCGTAATCCACGCTCACCGTGCTGGACATGCCGCTTTCACCAAGAGTCAAGCGCACGGCATAGCCATGAAACCAATAGCGTCAGTAGCACGCATAATCGGCGTTGACCAACTTCACGTTGGAACCGTCGTCGGCAAAATGTCTGAGACCAAAGCTGAAGTCATCGAAAACATTTCAGCTTGCAAAACCGAAATGGGCAGCTTGAAACCTGTGTTGCCNGTCGCATCGGGCGGCTTGTACCCACGTTTGGTCCCTGCGTTGCTGGAAATATTTGGCAACGACGTCGTTTTGCAAGCGGGAGGAGGAATCCACGGTCACCCCGANGGTACAGTNTGCGGAGCCAAAGCCATGCGCCAAGCAGTAAACGCTACACTNGAAGGCAAATCCCTTGATGACTACGCCAAAACCCACAAAGAACTGGCTTTAGCGCAGAAACACTGGCGAACCTAATCGCAGTTTCCTTTTTATTGCCTCCTTTTTTTGTTGCTACCCCTTTTCAACCACTCACCAGGGATAGTCATTAACTGACATTATTTTTTAGAAATTTTTTCGGCATCCAAGAAGTGCAGTTTTGAATTAAGAAGAAGCGGATCAAAAGCAAGTGTGAAAAATAATTGAAAAAGAAATAAAATGAGGTTTATTGGACGAGTTCGACGCGACGTTTGCCACGTGCCATGCTGCTGGTGCGGATTTTTCCGCTGACTTCCAGTTTAAGTAGCAAGTCGTTGAAGTCTTTGAAGCCTAAGTCTTCATATTCGTCTTTAAGCTGGCCAAAAAGATCGTCGTCTGTCATGTCGCCTTTCTTTTGTAGCACTTCAAGCATCATGGAGTATGCGGGTTTTGTTTTCCAGGTTTTTATTTGCGGCATCAAAACTTCCTCTTTAAGTTACAGGGGTCGCTGGTTTTTGTACTTGTCGGATTTGTTGCATGAAGCTCTTGTACCATTTCTCCATGTCTGGCGTAATAGATGGNCCCATCTCTTTCTGGGCGTCTTGGAAGTCCCTCATAGTGACTTCACGGCTGTTAACGTCTCGACGTAATGCATGCATGGCAGCTTCTCGGCACAGTGATTCGATGTCTGCACCGCTGTAGTATTTAGTCATTATTGAGAGCTGATTTAAATCAACGTCGCTTGTGATAGGTATTCCTTTGGTATAGATTTTAAAGACCTGCAATCTGCTTTGTTCGTCAGGCTCGGGTACGTAGATTAAGCGGTCGAAGCGTCCTGGGCGCATCACCGCGGAGTCAACCATGTCGGGGCGGTTGGTGGCTGCCACAACGACAATATCTTGGAGACTGGTAATGCCGTCCATTTCTGTAAGTAATTGGCTGATAACACGTTCGGAGACACCGCTATCACTCATACCCATGCCTCTGCGTGGGGTAAGTGAGTCGATTTCGTCAAGAAATATGACTGCGGGCGCTGCCATGCGTGCTTTGCGGAAGACTTCGCGGATGGCTTTCTCGGATTCACCGACCCATTTACTGAACACTTCAGGGCCTTTAATGGAGATGAAGTTTGCTTCGGATTCTGTGGCGACTGCGCGTGCGAGCAACGTTTTGCCGCAGCCAGGTGGACCGTAAAGTAGGATGCCTTTCGGTGGACGTATGCCGAGTCGGGTAAAGATTTCCGGTTGTTTGATTGGCCATTCGACGGCTTCTTTGAGATGCTGTTTAACGTTTTCTAAGCCGCCTGCGTCTTCCCAATGTACAGTGGGAATTTCTATGTAGACTTCACGCATCGCTGTTGGTGTGACTTCTTTGTAGGCGCCGTTAAAGTCATCCATGGTGACTTCCATCTTCTCTAGTACTGCCGGTGGGATGCGCTCTTCTTCTAAGTTGATTTGTGGCAAGTAGCGGCGAAGTGCTTTCATAGCGGTTTCTCTGCCAAGTGCTGAAAGGTCCGCGCCTGTGTAACCGTGTGTCATACTCGAGAGTTTGTTGAGGTCAACATCTGGAGCCAGTGGCATGCCTCGGGTGTGAATTTGAAGGCACTCATGGCGACCATGTTTGTCGGGGACGCTGATTTCGATTTCTCGGTCGAATCGTCCGGGTCTACGAAGGGCTGGGTCAAGTGCGCCTGGTCGGTTGGTTGCACCTATGACGATGACGTTGCCTCTGCCCGATAAACCATCCATTAGTGCGAGTAGTTGGGCGACGACGCGTCTTTCAACTTCACCTGTGACTTCTTCACGTTTCGGCGCGATGGCGTCGAGTTCGTCTACGAAGATAATGCTTGGAGCGTTTTGTTGCGCTTGCTGGAAAATTTCTCGGAGACGTGCTTCTGATTCGCCGTAGAATTTGCTCATGATTTCGGGACCGTTAATACTATAGAAGTTGGCTTCGGATTCGTTAGCGACTGCTCTTGCTAGTAGAGTTTTGCCGCAGCCTGGTGGTCCATGTAACAATACGCCTTTTGGAGGTTCAATTCCTAAGCGCTGGAACAATTCGGGGTGGCGAAGAGGCAACTCAACCATTTCTCGGACGCGTTGAATTTCTTCGCGGAGTCCGCCAATGTCTTCGTATGTTGTGCGTGGCAGTCCTTTGCCTTCAGGCGCGGGTTCATTGAGAATTGTTAGGCGTGTTTCAGTTGTGACTTTGATTATTCCGTGAGGACGGGTTTTGGAAACGGTGAATGGTATGGCATGGCCCAGCATCATGACTAGTGTGGTGTCACCCTCAACGAGCGTGCGTTCCATGAGGCGGTTTCTAACAAAATTTGTGAAGTCCTCGTCAACATTGAGTCTCATGTCGACTGGTGCAAGGGTTAAGGCCAAGGCTGTTTTGACTTTGGCGGGTCGAACCACGACGTATTCGTTGATGGCTACTCCGCTGTTTTTGCGAGTGAAACCGTCGATGCGGATGATGTCGCGGTTTTGGTCTTCGCTGTATGCCGGCCAAGCAATAGCGGATGTCGTGCGTTTGTTAACGATTTCTATGACGTCGCCGGCGCTGATGCCCAACTTCTGCATGGTTCGCTGGTCAATGCGGGCAATGCCTCGACCCACGTCTCTTTGGCGTGCGTCTCCAACACGTAGTTGTATTTCGCTCATCAGAATCTACTCCAAATATGTTCCTGAATAATGACTTTGAAGGTTAAGGATTTATGTGTTTGAAAGAAACGTCAAAGATATATAAACTTTAAAGCGTAACATCTGAGACTCTCATTTTTTTGCAGTATGAAAAATTGAGGTTTATGTTTAATCGCGGCTTGTTCGGCGAATGTTGAAGGCTTCGGCTTGGCTTACACCTGGGATTTTTGCAAGAGCTACTTCGAATTCTTCAACGAGACCGGATTTATCTTCTGGAAAACGGACTTGTACCAGTAGCGCTTTTAATCCGAAGGCAACTTCTTCTTCGCCCCACCCCTCGATTGAACTGCCTTCGGGGAGTATGCCTTTGATTTTTTCTTTCATGGGGTCAAAATTTTCAACGATGTCTTCTGGGAAAACCTTGTAAACAACAAGTATTGCGCCCATGTGCTTCGCCCACTATGGTCCTTGGAATCCGCATTTGGGGCATTTGTAGAGGCGGCCGAATTTGCGGCATTTTCCGTCGCGTTTCATTTGGATTTCGCCACAGCTGGGGCATAGAAACTTTGTGGATTCGCTGCCCGGGGGAATTGGTTTACCGCAGCTAGTGCATGTAACCATAGAAATTGCTGATCTTTCTGTCATAAACTTGACCTTCTGCTCCGTCAATATTGTTAGGCTCCCTTATATCTGCTGTGCTCAAGAATTAGGTTAAATTGGTCAAAGTGAGCTTTTTTTGGTAATTATGAAAAATTGGTGTATCCTGTACAGTAACAAACTGATGGTGTGATGCTGGAAGTTTTTAGTGTCAGGTTAAACCTTGCGACTCTTAACGCAGAAGCTTCTTTCAAATAGGGCAGAAAAATACCTCAAACCTCATTTGTCGCCGTTACGGTTTTATATGCTGACGCAGGCATAGAAGTGCAAGAAGAGAGTTTCCATGTCTGATATCGGTATAACAGTGAAGAAATGCGAAGATTTCAGTGAATGGTATGTCCAAGTTGTTTTGAAAGCTGAACTCGCAGATTACGCCCCTGTGAAGGGTTGCATGATTATTCGCCCAGACGCATACGCGGTTTGGGAAAAAATCCAAGAAATCGTTAACCAAAAAATCAAAGCTACAGGCCACAAGAACGCCTACTTCCCAATGTTCATACCTGAAAGTTTCCTCAAAAGAGAAGCCGAGCACTTTGAAGGATTCACCCCTGAAGTCGCCTGGATCACACAAGGCGGCAACACCCCACTAGAAGAGAAGCTGGCGGTAAGACCAACCAGCGAAACTATCATGTACGAAATGTATAGCAAATGGATACGCAGTTGGCGCGACTTGCCCCTAAAAATCAACCAGTGGTGCAACATCGTAAGATGGGAAACCAAAGCAACCAAACTGTTCCTACGTACCCGAGAGTTTCTCTGGCAGGAAGGACACACAGCCCACGCCACCCCAGAAGACGCCGAAGCAGAAGTCATGTGGGCTCTAAACATGTACAAAGAAGTCGTCGAGAGTTACCTAGCAATCCCAGTTATCATTGGCGTCAAAAGTGACAGCGAAAAATTCGCAGGCGCCAACTACACAACCGCATTGGAATCCATTATGCCCGACGGCAAAGCCCTGCAGATGGGTACCAGCCACAATTTGGGGCANCACTTCGCCAAAGTCTTCAACGTCAAATACATCGGTGAAGACAAGGTTGACCACTTNGTTTGGCAAACCAGTTGGGGCATCACAACGCGGCTCATTGGAGCAATGATTATGGTGCATGGCGACGACAAAGGTTTGGTTATGCCTCCCAAAGTCGCACCAGTCCAGGTTGTAATCGTTCCAATTCCATTCAAAGGATTAGAGGCAGAGGCAATCGCTGCTAAAACTAAAGAAATCGCCGAGGGGNTGCGCGCCAAAGGCATCNGCGTAATTCTTGACGACCGCCAAGAATACACTCCNGGCTGGAAGTTTAACCAGTGGGAAATGAAAGGTTTGCCAATCCGCATAGAGGTNGGTCCTCGAGACATCAAAAACGCGCAAGTGGTTATGGTGCGACGGGACACTGGTCAGAAAGCGTTCGTTAAAGATGCAGACATTCTTGTCACCGCCGAGAAACTGTTGCAGGAAATCCAGGACAACATGCTTGCAAAAGCCAGAGCTATCCTAGCTGATAAAACCACAACGGTACAAAGCTACGACGAACTCAAGTTAGTGCTCGACGGCAAAGGCGGCTTTGTCAAGGCAGCATGGTGCGGCAGTCCTGAATGCGAAGCTAAAGTCAAAAATGAAACAAGCGCAACAGTGCGCGTCCGACCCTTCCAAACAGAAGAGCCAACCACAGGTTGCATTGTCTGCGGACAGAAAGGTAAAGAAATGGTTTACTTCGCAAGGTCATATTAGACCAAGCGGACCCTTCCTTCCTATTTTTATACATTAAGCGCCTTTTACTCCATATAGCCGTTGCAGGCGCCTTTTTTTGCGATGATGAGGATGGGGAATGTTTATTTTTTGGGTTTGCAAGAATGTTTGGGTACAGGTAATAGCAATTGCCAAATGTTAAAGTTACAAAGCGTGCAAGCAGCATCGAGTATGCCATACGCGATGTTATAGTTCATACGAAAGACCTTATCAAGAATGGCAAAAAAATCTACTACCTGAACATCGGTGACCCAGCTGCTTTCGACTTTAAAACTCCGCCCAGCCTCAAAGACGCATTATGCAACGCGATTGCTAAAGAAGACAATTATTATTCGCCCTCAGAAGGCCTCCTTGAACTGCGCCAGGCTGTCGCTAACAAGGAGAAGAAAGTTAANAATGTCGACATAACCGCGGATGATGTTCTTGTCACTGAAGGCATCTCCGAGGGTATCCAGATGCTTCTGGGCGCCATAGTGGAGAAAGGCGACGAAATCCTCTTCCCGGGTCCAACTTACCCGCCCTACATTTCTTATACTAACTTCTTTGACGGCAAAGCTGTCGCCTATGAAACCATCGAAAAAGAAGGCTGGCAACCCAACATCGACGACTTNCGCAGCAAAGTAACCGANAAAACACGCGCCATCGTCATAATCAACCCCAACAACCCAACCGGCGCAGTTTATGACCGAAAAACCATAAAAGCAATTCTTGACATCGCAGGCGAACACAACCTCCCCGTTATAAGCGACGAAATCTATGACCAACTCACCTACGAAAAACCGTTTGTAAGCGCCGCCAACGTAACNAAAGACGTCCCCGTCATAGGCTTAAACGGTTTCTCCAAAGTNTACCAGATGACTGGCTGGCGGCTTGGNTACATGTACTTCAAAGGTGAAGGNGAAACGCTAAAAGCGCTTAAAGACGGCGTTGAAAANGAATGCAGAATCCGCATATGCGCCAACACNCCCGTGCAGATAGCGGCAACAGCGGCGCTTAATGGTCCACAGGACTTCGTTAAGGACATCGTCGAGCGCCTCAAGCAACGCCGTGACTTCAGCTATAAACGCCTAAACGAAATAGAAGGCATCTCCACCACCAAGCCAGAGGGCGCATTTTATATCTTCCCCAAAATCGAAGGCATAGGCAAGCGCTGGAAAAACGACATGGACTTCGTGGTTTCGCTGCTTAAAGAAAGTGGAGTCTTAATCGTCAACGGCTCAGGATTTGACCCCGTCTACGGCAAAGACCACGCNCGCATAGTGTTCCTGCCGCCAATTAGCGAACTCGAAAAAGCCTACCACGCTTTGGAAGACTTTATGAAAAATGGGCCTAAAGGACGCGGCCACGTCGGCAAAGGCTAAAATCNTTTTCACTTTATGNGATTGGCTTAAAACACNTTNAGATCTTCCAGAAAAGAATCGCATCGTTGCTGGGTATTCCATAATAACTAAAATAAAAAGGAAAAGATTTAGATTTTTACGCCGTTTGCTGGGTCCTCAATAACTTTCTGGAACTCAGCCATCAGCTTCTTTGTAACCGGGCCAGGTTTGCCTGTTCCGATAACGCGTTTGTTGACTTCCCGTATTGGGACCATTTCCATGGCGGTGCCTGTGAAGAACGCTTCATCCGCGGTGAACATCATGAACGGTGTCAGATTGGTAACGGTTAGTTTGAGTTTGAGTTTTGCGCATAGTTGGGTAACGACTTCTGCGGTNATGCCTGCGAGTGCGCCTGTGCTGGTTGGTGGGGTGAAGAGTTCGTCTNNTTTGACTATGAATATGTTTTCGCCGACTCCTTCTGCTATGACGCCATTGGCTTCGAGGCAGATGGCTTCGTCGACGCCGTTTGCGTTGGCTTCAATTTTTGCGAGGATGCTGTTGAGGTANTTGAGCGATTTTATTTCGTGTGTGGTTGCGTCAACGGGGTTTCTGCGGACCCAGCTGAACATGGTTGTGATGCCTGTTTCTTTGGCGTTGCCTGCTTTGATGTTGATTGTGTCGGTGATTATTATGACGCTAGCTTTGGGGCATTTGCGCGGGTCTAATCCGAGGTCGCCGACGCCGCGGCTAACAATGAGGCGGATATAGCTGTCTTTCATCTTGTTTTTGCGCAATGTGTCAACTACGACTGTTACCATTTCTTCTTTGGTTAATGGTATGTTTAGCATGATAGCGTGTGCACTGCGGTAGAGACGGTTAATGTGTTCTTTGAGTTTGAACACGGTGCCGTTGTACGCGCGGATCCCTTCGAACACGCCGTCGCCGTAGAGGAAGCCGTGGTCATAGACGGAGACTTTCGCCTGTGATTTCGGGTAGTATTCGCCGTCTATGTAGATTTGTAGTTCATTGGTCATTTGTTTTCCACTTCTTGGATAGCTGTTTTCTATTGTTCGTTTGTCTGATATATTTTGCGTCAATGAAGCATATGTTTCGTTTATCAACCGTGGAATTGTGGACGTTTGGACAGATACATCGGCAATGGCAGCGGCTTGTAGGGTTTGCCAGCGATTTTCTCGGAAACTTTGGATATGAGTTGTTCGGCAGTCATGTTTTCCTGTTTTCCTTTCTCTTCACGGATGCGAACGGAGAGTGTGCCTGATTCGATTTCTTTCTCGCCTACCACGATGATGTAGGGAACCCACTCTTGTTCTGCTTCACGGATTTTCTTCTGTAATGTTGATGAGGAATCGTCGATGTCTACACGGATGTTATGTGAAGCGATTTGTGTGGCGAGTTGCTCCATTTTGTCAAGGAACTTGTCTGAGATTGGGATTAGCCTAACCTGCGTTGGTGAAAGCCACAGGGGCAGCATAGGGGCTTTGCCCGTCATCTGTTCACGGTAAGCCTTCTCTAGCAGCGCGTAGATGTCTCGTTCGAGGGCGCCGCTTGGGCTGCAGTGCAGAATCAGCGGATACTGTTTTTCGCCTTTTTCGTCCACATAGGTGATTTCGTAGCGTTTAGCGTTTTCAACGTCGATTTGGTCGGTGCTCAGAGCCGCGGCTTTGTCTTGGTTGTCCACGAAGTTAAGGTCCCATTTTAGGGCAAAGTAGAAGAAACGTTCGTTCCATACTTCGGCTAAGAAGGGTTTGCCGAATTTGGCGACCAGTGATGTGATAAAGTCTTTGTGTTCTGAATAGAAGTCTTTAGTGAAGCGCATGGCTATTTCATAGTCGTCTTTGACTAAGCCGATGTCGGCAAGGACGCTGATGCATAGGTCGAAGCGTATCATGAATTCTTTTTTGGCTTGGTCGAGGTCTGTGCAGAAAGCGTGGCAGTCGGGCATGGTGAANGCTCGGAGGCGTTTGAGTCCGACAACTTCGCCGCTTTTCTCGCGTCTGAAACTGTAACGAGTAAGTTCGTAAAGTTTGATAGGCATTTGTTTGTAGCTGAACTGGGCGTCATGTGCCATCAGGAATTGNCCGAAGCACGCGGCAAATCGGAGGAAGAGTTCTTTATCNTCGGATTTTAAGACGTATTGGCGAGCTGGGAAACGGTTAAGGTAGCTTTTGAGGCTGGGGTGGTTGAAGTCGTACATTATTGGGGTTTCGACTTCCATGCCGCCGTAAGCTGCTACACGTGCACTGACGTATCCTTCTAAGAGTGATTTTATCATGCGGCCTTTAGGATACCAGCGGATGTTGCCGGGGTCGCTGCCGGGTTCGTAATCGGCAATTTCAAGGCGCTTCATGAGTGGCACGTGGGGTGGCATTTGNGTGACTGCGCGGGTTTTTTTGATTTCGTAATTAGCGAATTTCTGGAGGTTTGTATGTCCTTTGAATTTGTATTCTTCAATTGGGACCAGTGAACCATCTGTTTGCAAAATATGCCAGTAAGACTTCATGGTGTCTTCGGCTTTCAGGGCGGCGGAGACGGGTTCTTCTTCTTTTTTTGCTTCACATGGAACTGAAATGGACGCTTCTACGGTGGCGGTTGCCGGTGCTGGAGCGTAGCTGCGTGCTTGCTCAGCCAGCGGGTGACCTTTGATGGATATTGTGAATTGCTTGTTCCAACCGAATGGTGCGCGGAAGGTTTCTATGCCTTTGGTTTTAGCGTAGGCTTCCATGTCTTTGATTATTGCCAGGGCTTGACTGGGTTGACTGAGGTTGCTGCTGAGGTGCGCAAATGGGTAAATTAGTATGCGATTAACTTTGACTTTGCCCAAGAACGCTCGGACGTCGTTGATGGCTTTCTGTGCCATGGCTGAGTTGTCGCCTTCCTCAATCGCGGTAAAGAGAACAACGACTTCTTCAACTCGGTTTTCAGCTTTTTCTGCCTCTTCAGCTATGTTGATTTCTTTCTCCACTGGTTTGAAAACGATGTAGTTAGAGTGTAACTGTAAAATACGCATAAGCGTCGCCTCTTAACCGAATCGCCACTTGTCTAGGTCTTTTCTTTTTTTGTTTTCTTCTTGAATTCTTTATAGTGTTCTTTGCAGAGGAAAGCCCTATTGTCTTTGCCGGTTTTTAATCCGGCGGCTTTGACTTTATCAGCGGATATGCTGCGGATTGCTTCTGCACCGCAGACGCTGCATTTTTCGCCTTTATCAATGCGACCCAAACGATTCACGCTCAAATGTCTAATTTACTTTCTACATATACGCAATTGCTTAAGTTTCTTTTCATTGAAACGCTAGCTTTTCGGACTGATTTTGAGTCTTATTTGCGCCTAATTTGCAGTTTGGGTACGCAAAAAGCTTAAAGCCCGTTTTGATTGATAATTGGTTTAAACTCCATGGAAAGCTTTCAAGGGGAAAAATGTCTTGGATGACACGCTGACCACTCGGGACAGAGCAGTTCTAACCGTTAAAGGCGTAGTTTCAGCTCTCCCCAAATTAGGATTAATAAAAAAGCCAAGGTTTCACCGTGACGGCGTTAGTTTCATAGTTGCGGTAAAAGACGAGGAACGCTGGATAAAACCCTGTATACAATCGATACAGCCCGTCGCCGACGAAATAATTGTGGTTGACAGTTCGGTGCTGGATAACACTACACAAATTGTCCAAGAACTAAAGTCAAGCAACCCCAAGATTAAACATATCCGTTTCTACTGTGACAGTCCAAGCGCCTTCGCCCTTTCTTTGCACATTGGGTTGTCTAATGTTAATTACAAATGGGTCTTCAAATGGGACAGCGACCTAGTTGCCAAAAGCCCCCAAGCCATCAAAGAATGGATTGATCGGTTAAAGCGGCTTGACAAAAACCGATACTACGTTATCGATGTGCCCCGAATTAACTTGGAAGTCGACTTAAGGCATCAACCGAAAGCGGAGCCGTTTAGCGCCTATGAAGGCAGACTGTTCACTTGGAGCCCCGAACTCAAATATGCATTAAAAGAAAACCACTATGAGCAGTTGATGGGCGACAGCGTCTGGGGACAACGCCTTCCAGCATGGTTTAACAACCTCCGATGGCATGAACCCTATATTTTTCATTGTAACATAAAAAGCCCCAAACGCATGCTTCTGCGTCACTACTGGGGGGACTACATGATCCGCAAGGAAACCGTCTACCAAAGTCTTGAAGAATACACAATTTATCGTGTCAAAAAAGATCTGAACCTGACTTTGGATCAAGCTATAGAGCAGAAAATGGCGGAAACAAAGAAGAACCTTATCGCATACGACAAAGCCCGCTTCGGCGAATTACCCGAAGTCCTAAGGGGCTTAGAGTAAGTTACTGTTTGGTTTCTCGGTTGAAGCTCTCTTGGGCACGCTGGTAAATTTGTTCTTTTTTTCCGAAGAAAGTGGGGCCAATGCCTTCCACCACAAAAGAGGCTGCAGCAGCGCCGACGTAGGCGCACCACAGGGATTCTTTTTGATTTATGTACTCGGTTAGGAAACCACCGATGAAAACGTCGCCTGCGCCTGTGGGGTCAACTACCACCTGTGATGGGCAAGCGCCAATGTGGTACTGAGCGCCTTCCACTGAGAGTATGCTGCCTTTGGCACCCATGGTTACGATGACTGTTTCTACGCCGATATCGTGTATTGCCTTAATTGCCGGTTTGAGTTCCGATTCGCCTGTTAACGAGAAGATTTCGCTTTGGGAAGATTTGTAAATGTTGATTAAACTAAAAATTTGGTGGTCAACCATTTGGTTGTCAAAAACATTGCCTTCAGAGTCGAAGCTGCGAAGTAATCCCTGAGGATCAAGCGAGATAATGTCGCAGCACTTCTTTAGATGTTTAACAACTTCGTAGTTTAATTCGTTGGCTATCGGCGCAATATGTATGGCTTTGGCGTGGAAGTCCGATGGAACATCAGACAACAAAATTTGTGGCCCTTTGCTTTTCAGTTTGAGTGTGCGATCGGCAAGGTCTTTGCCGTAGGTTAACTCAAAGCATGTTGTGGGTTCGTTTGCTACTTTTGTAACGCAAGCGGTATTGATGTTTTCTTCGTTGAGCCACCAAAAGTAGGCTTCTGGGAAGTGTTCGCCCA
>JGI20214J51088_10002274_pt1 | contig 12845 bp, 10 predicted proteins | sample WetSurMetagenome_FD_51088 | JGI IMG/M metagenome (IMG submission 51088)
TTGTAAAGTTTATAAGGTTTATGAAGTTAGTGATATTATAAAATACCGGTTTTTTCTCTATCCCAAATCTACTACGGTAGATTTGGGAGGAGATATATTGAACAAAACATCCTATTTCTTCTTGCCTAAGAAGACATTTGCTTCGTCTATTTTATTTTGCATAGCCTTTTTATGGGGCGGGTCGTATTCTATTACTTTTTCCCAGTCTTTTATTGCTTCATTAAACATACTCATATCAAAATATTTATTTCCCCTGTTATAATAGGCGTCTGCAAAATCAGGTTTTAGCTCTATAGCTTTTGTATAATCGGCAATAGCACTATCATAATCATAAAGTTTGGAATGAACATTCGCCCTGTTAAAATAATAATACGGTATATCGGATTTCAGATTTATCGCGGTTGAGAAATCAGATTTTGCTTCGTTGTACTTTTCTAAGTCAAAATAACATAATCCCCTGCTATTTAATGCGGCTTCGAAATTTGGTTTTATTTCCAGCACTTTAGTATAATCCAGTATTGCGTTACTCATTTTTTTAATTTGCCTGTTCATATTACCGCGATTGTAGTACGTAATATCAGGTTCTTTATCCGGAAATTTCTTTAACATCATATCGAGTATCTCAATTGTTTCTTCGTAATTCCTGTCTTTTTTCGCTTCCTTATATTTTTTTTCAAGCTCATCAAATGTTTGTGAAAAAACCTGCGACAGGAAAAATGGGGAAAGTAGTACTAATAAAACAAATATATTATATTTTTTCATATTAGTAAAATAATTATGTTAATATATAAATTTTATTTTCAGTTTTATAGTTATAAAGAAAAGGAGCTTTTTTCTCAAAAAAAAGAATTCTTTACAATATTAACACGGAAACTTAATAATAAAAGTTGTACCCACTCCATATTCGCTTTCGACTTCGATTTTACCGGAATATGATTCGACTATTCTTTTAACAATGGATAAACCAAGACCCGTACCGGGAATGTTTCTTGTCTGGTCATTTTTCACTCTAAAAAATTCCTGGAAAAGTTTTGCTTTTTCTTCCGGTCTCATTCCGATTCCTGTATCCGCAATTTTTGAAATTACATAATTACCTGATTTATAAACGGAAATATCTATTTTCCCGTTATCTTTATTATACTTTAGTGCGTTACTAAGTATATTGGTATAAAGCCTGTTGATTTCGTTATTATCGGCTTTTACCGGTGGTAAATCTTGTTCGAAATTAGTCGTTACTGTAACTCCTTTTTTCTTAAGTTCAAGCTCAAGAAATTCTACATTGGATTTAAGAATTTCAGGAATATTAAGTTCTTTAATTTCTCTTTCTTTCGTCTTGATTTCCATTCGCGATATATCGAGCAAGTCATTTACCATTTCAATCAAACCCTGTAAACGCTTAGTCGAGCGTGAAATATAATCTTTTTGTTGTTCGGGTTTAATCCCGATATTTTCATCGAGAATTAAATTCATAAATCCCATAACCGCCGCCATAGGAGCTTTTAGCTCGTGTGCAACCATAGAGACGAATTGTGATTTCACATATTCAAGTTTTTTCATCTCCGTAATATTATTTATTACGGTTACTACCCCTGCAAGCGAACCATCCGGATGGGGTACGGGGGAGCAGTTCACCTCCACGCATAACTCCCTGTTTGGTTTTAATTCAAGCTGGGTTAAATATGATTTATTCTCGTATTTTTCCGATGTTAAAATCTTATTTATTAAATCCGAAATTTCTTTTGGAAGAATGCCAAGAATATTTTCTCCGATTATGATTTCATTTAAATCGAAATATTTCAAAGAGGCTGGATTAAATAAAACAAGCTCGCCGGTTTTATTCACCACCATAACACCATCAGCAATCGAGCTTACAATAGTATTTAATCTTGATTTTTCGTATGCTATTTCAAGTAGCCGTTCTTCCCTTTCCTTTTTTAATCTTTCCGATTCAAGAATAAGTAAACGCTTTTCATATCCGGTTTCAAGGTGTTTCGTTAGTTCTTCTATGGTAAAAGGTTTTGGAATGTAGCTCTGCGCACCAAGTTTTGTTGCTTCTATAGCCGTATCAAAACTTGCAAATGCAGTAGCAATATAACATATAGTATTAGGTCTTGCTTTCTTTATTGTCTTTAATACTTCAATGCCATCAATATCGGGCATTTTTAAATCAATTATTATCAGGTCGTAATCGTTTTTAGTTCCAAGTTCGATTCCTTCGGTTCCGTTTTCTGCCGTATCGACTTCATAGCCTTCGCTTTGCAAAATTCGTTTAGTACCTGTTCTAAGTCCTCGTTCATCATCGACTATCAAAACCTTTGGTTTTCTTTCTATGTTTGTATTTTCTTCCAATTCTTTTTCTGCCTGTTTATTTAATTCGAAATATTCGTAAAATTTATAAGATTCGTAAGATATAAATATTTTTAATTTTATTCTTTATAACCTTATGTGTTCTTTGAATCCGCCTTGGCGGATAAATTTACTGTTTCTTGTATTTTATAAATGCATCTTCGAGTTTTGAGGTCAGCTGTTCGATATTGATTGGCTTATCGAACCAGCCGTCTGCGTGAATCCATTCTTGCTCTTCGTTTGTCGATGCTCCGAATTTCATACCTGTTACATATGTTGCAGATGTAAGAAGAAATACGGGAATCGTTTTTCCGTATTCGTCTCTTTTAATTTTGTGCGAAAGCACAAAGCCGGCATCATGCTCTTCCATAATTAAATCGAGAACACATGCGTCTGGTTTTTCTTTTTTGAAAGTATCCATTGCATCTTTCATATTGCTTGCTGTAACTACACTATAGCCCTTGGATTCGAGCAAAACTTTATTTTGCTCCAGCAAGTCAAGGTCATCATCTACTAATAATATTTTCTTATTTAAGTTTTCCATTTTATTATGATTTTATTTTTTTATNTTTTATTAATTATTACTTAAAGGTAACCTTATTATTATAGTTGTTCCTTCATTTACAATACTCTTCACTCTTACATCTCCTTTATGCATTTTTATAATCCCGTACGAAATTGCAAGTCCAAGCCCCGTACCTTTTCCGATTTTTTTTGTAGTAAAAAAAGGAGTAAATAATTTATTCAAATTCTCTTTGGATATACCATTACCGGTATCCGTAATTTCAGTTATGAAATACTTATCATCTTTTAATAACCGGATAGAAACTTTTTTTACTGTTTTTTCTTCCATAGCTTCGCAAGCATTATTGATTACATTTAAAAAGACTTGCTTTAACTGGTCTGTATCTCCCGGTATCACGGTTTCGTCAGCTTCGCTTTCGACATTGAAAGAAACACCTTTAAATTCGGGTTTAATTCTTATGGATTTCAGTATACCGTTAATTACATCGAATATATCCACATCGGAAATTTTNANTTGTCCNTGCCTTGCAAAGTTTANAAGATTAGAAACGATATTTTTACACCTGTTTGTTTCTTCTGCTATTAAGTCCAAATCCTCGATTGTCTGAGGATTTTCAATTCTTTTATTAATTTCTTTTTTTATTAAAGAAGTATATAATAAAATAGTTCCCAGCGGATTATTAATTTCGTGTGCTACCCCGGCGGCAAGCTGTCCAATTGAGGCAAGTTTTTCAGCAGACTGCAATTGCTCCTGTGTTTCTTTTAAATCGACGTAAGCCTTTTCAAGTTTATCGATTAAATACGGCAGACACATATCATTCTCTGCAAGATCTTTCGCAATTGCAATAGCATATTCACGGCATGTCTTATANCCGCAAGAACCGCAATTCAATTCNTCCTGCTTTGTAAATTTATTAGTCTGAGCTAAAATCTCTTTGATTTTTTCTTCGTCCGGTGTTTGAATTCTCTTATCCTTATATTCAAATTCTCTCGATAAATCAAGATTCCGATTATTATAAATATTACTTTTCCATACCTGTTTATCGACTAACCTGTTTTTCCATTCAATATAATCGATAACTTTTGCCCTTCTTGAATAATAATTCAAATCGCTGTCGATAGCAGGACCTGAGATACACCCTTCACAAAATAATATATCTATAAATTTTGCATTTATTTTATTGTGAAGAAGTTCGTTCAATATTTCTTCGACTTTATTTTTACCTTCTACAACGATAATTTCTTTTTCAAGAATATCACCCGATATCTCCGCAGATTTCAATAAACCTCCTGCAAGAGGATAAGATTTCCCCATATAAGAATGAGGCGGGTCGAAATCGGATTCCGATAAATCATTAATTTTAATTTCATTTTCGAATAGCAATTGTTTTAACTCTTCGAATGTAATAACAGCATCAATAATTCCTTTTACATCAGGATTGAGAATCTCACTCTTTTTAGCAATGCATGGACCTATAAAAACAACTTTAATATCTTTCCCGTAATTCTCCTTTAAATACCTTCCCATTGCAATCATAGGAGAAACTATTTTAGCAAGTTTAGGAACAAGTTCGCAATAATAATTTTCGATATAATTATATACAGCAGGACAAGCGGAACTAATTATGGTTACGTTTGCATTTTTTCTTAGTTCTTCTGCGTATATGTTGCTAACCAAATCCGCTCCAAACGCAGTTTCCATTACATTTGTAAATCCAATTTTTTTTAATGCTGAAGGCAACTTTTTATATTCTTCAGGAAAGGATGCCGGAAACGACGGAGCTACAATCGCATATACTTTTTCTCCACTTAAAATATCGTTCTTAACCAATTCAATATCACTCTTAATGCTTTTTGCATTTTGCGAACATACTGTTACGCAATGTCCGCAGCTGATACATCTATCGGATATTACAACAGCCTGCCCACCCTCTACACGAATAGCAATAGCGGGACATTCCCTTACACAGGAATAACATCTTTTACAAAGATATGGTATTGTATTTACTATACCGTCAATCATATACATTTAAAGTGTTTTTCAATCAATCTAAAATACTTTGAGCAAAAACCCAAATTATTATACAGAGTTTTCTACAAACTAATAAAAATCGTAGAAATTAAAATTTATAAATCTTCAATAATCTTACAAATCTTCAGTATTACGAATCTATTTCTTTCTCGGCATATATGATGTATGCAGAATTTCGTGAGCTTTATGACTATTTGGCTCGATGAAAAATTCTTTATACAATGTTTTCACAGCTTCGTTTTCGTGTGATTTTCTGTGAAACATTTTGCTATCTATACTGTATAATGCTTTTATACGCTTAATAAGTTTCTCAGGTTTACTATGAATCGGCTGTCCACCACCATTTATACATCCTCCCGGACATGCCATCACTTCGATGAAATGATATTTGCAAATTCCCTGTTCCACCTCATCGAGTATTTTAGCGACGTTTCCAACACCATTAACCACAGCAACATTTAAATCCAAACCATCAATTTTTACTGTCAGTTCTTTAATTCCTTCAAATCCTCTTATATCATCGAATTCAAGTTTTTCGAGTTCTTTACCGGTTAACATATAATATGCGGTTCTTAATGCGGCTTCCATTACTCCACCGCTTGTTCCGAATATCACTGCGGCACCTGTTGACTCTCCGAGCGGATTATCAAATTCATCTTGCGGTAAATCCGCAAAATCGATTCCTGCCATATTAAAGAATCTTACCAATTCTCTTGTTGTTAAAACTGCATCAACATCAGCAAGATGTTCTTCACTCAGTTCAGGTCTGTTCGATTCGAATTTTTTCACGGTACAGGGCATAATCGAAACGACATAAATATCTTTCGGGTCAATTCCCATTTTCTTAGCGTAGTATGTTTTCAATACTGCACCTTCCATTTCGTGCGGGGATTTACATGAGGAGACGTGTTTTAATAAATTAGGTTTATTATGCTCGATATATTTTACCCATCCCGGACAGCAACTTGTAAACATCGGCAGAGGTTTATTGCTTTTTATCCTGTTAATTAATTCCGATGCTTCTTCCATAATAGTTAAATCTGCCGCAAAGTTTGTATCGAACACTTTTTTAAATCCAATACGCCTTAGTCCTGTAACTATTTGACCTGTAACATCAGTACCGAGAGGCATATTATATTCTTCGCCAAGCGATGCTCTTACTGCAGGAGCAATCTGAACAACACAATATTTATTTTTACTATTTAATGCATTTATAACTTCCTTCGAAGCACTTTTTTCCCTTAATGCCGCAGTCGGGCAAACAAGAATACATTGCCCGCAAAGAATACAATCACTTATATTTATACCTTTATTATAAGGAGTAGTAACAATACTCTGGAAACCTCTATTGGTAAAATCAATTGCTCCTACATTTTGAATTTCATTGCAAACTCTTACACACCTACCGCATAAAATACATTTTGCCGGGTCTCTTTCGAGTGAAGGACTTGACATATCAATTGCATGCTCTTTTGATTCACCGGTAAACCTGTGTTCTCTCAAACCATATTGAGCTGATAAATCCTGTAACTCGCAGTTTTTATTTCTCACACAAATCAAACAATCCTGCGGATGATTTTCTACTAAAAGCTCAACAATTGTTTTTCTCGCTCTTCTTACCCTCGAGGAGTTTGTATTTACAACCATTCCTTCCATAACAGGATATGCACAACTCGGAATTAATCCTCTTTGTCCTTCTACTTCAACGGAACAGATTCTGCATGCTCCTGTCGGAAACAAATCTTTCAAATGGCATAAAGTAGGAATTGCTATCCCTGCTGATTTCGCCGCATCGAGAATGGTCATTCCATCTTCTGCGTTTACCTTTATTTTGTTAATTATTAATTCTACCATAACTAAACTTTTCTATTTTTGATATTTTGTTTTTTATATTTTAATTTTTATTCTACGTCTATTGCTTCAAATTTACATGAATCTACACACATTCCGCATCTTATACATCTATCCTGAATAATATAATGAGCTTGTTTTTTCTCACCCATTATTGCTTCGACCGGGCATTTCCTTGCACAAAGCCCGCATCCTTCGCATAAATCATTATTAATTGTAAAGGTAAGTAGTTCTTTACATACCCCGGCTTTACATTTTCTGTCATATAAATGTTCTTCGTATTCATCTTTAAAATACTTCAGTCCGGATAAAATAGGATTTGGTGCTGATTGTCCAAGTCCGCAAAGCGAAGTATCTTTAATAACATCAGCTAATCTTTGCAAATGAATGATACCTTTGAATCTTTGCAATTGGTCGACTTTATTTTTTGTGTTTTTATAACTCATCGGTATCTTTTCAATAATTTCCAGCATACGTTTGGTACCTTCACGGCACGGTACACATTTACCGCAAGATTCATTTTGTATGAATGTCAGGAAGAATTTTGCTACATCTACCATACAGGTATCTTCATCCATCACAACCAATCCACCCGAACCCATCATTGCACCAACTGTTTTCAATGATTCGTAATCCACGATTGTATCCATTACATTATCCGGTAAACATCCGCCGGATGGTCCGCCAATTTGTACAGCTTTGAATTTTTTGTTATTTGGTATTCCCCCACCAATTTCGAATACAACTTCTCTTAAAGTTGTACCCATCGGGACTTCAACCAATCCTGTATTCTTGATTTTACCACTAAGTGCAAATACTTTTGTTCCTTTACTTGTTTTTGTACCAATCGATGCATACCACTCAACACCTTTAATAAAGATTTGAGCAACATTCGCAAATGTTTCTACATTATTAATAACCGTAGGCTTACCCCACAAACCCGAAACCGCAGGATAAGGTGGTCTGGGTTTGGGCATTCCTCGTTTACCTTCGATAGATGCTATTAAGGCGGTTTCTTCTCCGCAAACAAATGCTCCCGCACCTTTTTTAATCTTTAATTCGAAATTGAATCCACTTCCCAATATATTTTTTCCGAGCAATCCGTATTTTTTGCAATCTTTAATCGTGTTTTCCAATCTCACTATCGCCAACGGGTATTCCGCTCTACAATATATATAACCAACCGAAGCACCTATTGCGTAACCACCGATTAACATTCCTTCAACAACCTTGTAAGGGTCACTTTCCAATACTGAGCGGTCCATAAACGCACCCGGGTCGCCTTCATCAGCATTACATATAATATATTTCTGTTCCGATTTTTGTTTTAAAGCAAACTCCCATTTTTTTCCTGTCGGGAATCCTCCGCCACCTCTGCCTCTCAAACCACTTGCAAGAATATCTTTTACTACTTCTTCAGGTTTGCGGTGAGTTAATACCTTATCGAGAGCTTTGAATCCTCCGTGTGCAATATATGCATCTATAGAAGAAGGGTCAATTACACCGCAATTTTCAAGGACAATTTTCATTTGCCTCTTGAAAAAATCCGTATCGTTTATATTAACATAACCGTTTTCAGCGGGTCCGTACTTTCCGAGAAAGTTTTCTTTATAAATACCTTTTTCTACAATTGTTTTTTGTATCAACTTCGATACTATTTTCGGAGTAACTTCACAATAAGACACTCTGTCTTTCCCGGGGAGCTTAATATCGACTATCGGTTCTTTTGCACAATAGCCTACGCAACCGGTTGTTTCGATGACAGCTTTTATTTTTAATTTATCCAGTTCTGCTCTGATTGCGTCTTCTGTCTTTTGTGCACCAGATGCAAGACCGCAAGTACCCTTTCCAATAAATATAATGGGTAGGTCATGCTCTTTATAAGTCAGCTCCTGATTTAGTTTTTTAAACTCTTTTTCGCAATCGGGATTATGATGGCATAATGGACCTTCCGTACAGCATCTTATAAACTGGTCACATGGCTTTTCAGTACTATGCCAGCATTCTTTACAACATACATCAATAAATGATTTCATTTAAAACCTCTTTAACTATAAAATTTATTTTTTTTGAGTTGAATATTTTTTTAATATATTCGGAATTTCTTTTACGGCTACTTTTCCGAAATAATCTTCATTAACCGTGATTACAGGTGCAATACTACAGGCACCTATACAGGCTACGGTTTCAAGTGTAAATTTTTTATCTCGTGTTGTCTGCCCTGCTTTTATATTCAAAGCAGTTTCGAGATTAAACAATATATTTGCGGAATTACTAACGTGGCAGGCTGTTCCGCGACAAACCCTGATAACATTTTCACCAAGAGGAGTCAGTCGAAATTGATTGTAAAATGTTGCAACTCCGTAGACCCTGCTTAATGGTAAACCCACAAAATCCGCTACTTCCTGCAGTGCAGTTTCCGGCAAATATCCGTAAATATTTTGAACATCCTGCAATACTGCAATTAAAACGCTTTTATCTTTAGGCGGATATGCTTCAAATACTTTTTTATGCATCTTAACTTTAATTTTTATTTATTTATAACAAATTACTTAAAATCTTGTTTTTTCAATCTTATAAATCTATTCAGGAATCGCTAAATCCACTACTTTTGACGAAACACCTTCAATTAAGCTGATTTTTCGCGCTAATTCATCTTTTTGCTCTTTTGAACCGTAAAGTTCAAGAATAATTAATCCGTGGTCAGAGCAATTGTCGAGTACACCGTCGTGGATTCCAAGCCTTGTCTTAATAAGGCATCCCCATGCAGTAAGCACTTGTTGTACTTTCACTGCTGAGTCTTTCCTGTTTCCAATTAATATTATTAATACTGTTTTATTCATTTCAAAATCCTTATTATGTTTATATTATTTTCAAAATTTCTTTAACTCTAAAGGTCAGTAAATTTCAGAAAATTTCAATCAGGTCATAGCATTGATTTGTTATACAAAATTACTCTTTATTACACTCTCTTTCAATGTAAAAAGAAAGCCATTTCAAGGGGATTAATTTTTGAATAGAATAAAAATTGATTTTTTATTAAATTTCTCATTATTCAACTCAAAATATAAACATATCGCCGGAGGAATTTTATGGCTTTAATAGCAGTAATTGATGATGATCCTGATATCCGAGAAGCTAGTACGTTAGTATTAAAAGCAAATGGGTACGAGGTTATCGTAGCAAGTAATCCGAAAGACGGATACGAAATTGTTAAATCAAATAATCCTGATTTAATTATTCTCGATGTAATGATGGATGAACCGGATGACGGTTTTTTCCTGGCTCAAAAATTCAGAAGAGAAAACATAAAAACACCTATTTTGATGTACACATCGGTTTCAAAAACAATCGGAATGGATTTTGGTAAAAGCGACATGGTACCGGTAGATGACTTTGTCGAAAAACCCATTACGCCGGACCTTTTAATTCAAAAAGTTGAAACTCTTTTAAAAAAATAATTTAAGGACTTATGTTGGTATTAGAAAAAAATTCATTAACAGAAGAAATCGAAGCATTGGTTGAACAATACGGAAAAGACCGTTCGGCACTAATGCCTATTCTTCAGGCAATTCAAAAAAATCATAAATACATATCGGATTTTGCTCAGCAGGAAATTGCACGCTTGCTGGATATACATCCTGTCGAAGTATTTAGTGTAATCTCTTTCTACTCTTTTCTTCATTGCGTACCGCAGGGGAAAAATATAGTCCGTTTATGCAAAACAATCGTTTGCGATATTTCGGGAAAAGATGAAGTCGAAAAAGCAATTAAAAGAGAACTTAAAATAAACATCGGGGAAACAACAAAAGATAAAAAAATAACTTTGGAATACACTAACTGTCTCGGTATGTGCGACCAGGGTCCGGCTATGATGGTTAATGATAAAATATATACAAAATTGACACCGGAAAAAGCGGTTAAAATACTGAAAGACATTTAATTTATTTGTACTTTTATTTATATTTAATCTATAAATTGGGGAAGTTATAGTTTTTTCCGGTTTATAGATTTTTTTTTGAAAAATTTAATTAATTCAAAATGAAAAACTCTCTTACTAAATTCTTTCTCTCCTTTTTATTGTTATTATGCTTTTCTTCTTTTAGCTACTCAAAAGAACAACCGAAAGGAATAACACTAATTAAAGAAAGCGATGGTTATAAAGTTGAATTTACTTTACAGGATTATAATTTGAATAATGTTTTGGCTTCGGGTAGTAACTATATTAATCTTGAAATGCCGGAATATGGCGTATCAACAGATGTTGGTCGTCCGAATCTTCCGCAAATTTCATTCAGTATTATAATAGCTTACGATGAAATAAATCCTACAATTAAAGTATTAAATCAGGTTCAGGATTTAAAAATACTGAGCAATAAAATTTATCCTGTTCAACAGCCTTGGTCAAAAAACCAGAGACTCGAAGACAGACCTTTTACTATTGATAGTAAATATTACCAAACTGATGGAAATATAAAAGGACCATTTATAAAAATTTCCGAACCGTTTATAATTGCAGGAGTAAAAGGGGTTACAGTTACGGTTTGTCCGTTTGCTTATAATCCTTCTACGAATCAGTTAATGGTTACGAAAACGGGAAGCTTCAAAATTCAGTTAAATAATGAACCGACTGTAAAGAATACTCCAACTGAAAACTTCAACCTGATGTATGATGCAATGTTTCTAAACTATACATCGATGAAAGCAACTGGAACCGGTAGATATTTAATTATTACCGCTCCTGAATTTGAATCCGGGCTTACACCACTTGTAAACGAAAAAACAGGATTGGGATATACGGTAACAGTGGTAAACACAACTGTAACCGGAACTACAAACACGGCAATAAAAGCTTATTTACAAAACCAGTATAATAATACTTCTACAAGACCTGAATTCGTTTTACTTGTAGGTGATGTCGATAAAATCCCCGAATGGATAGGAACAGGCGAAGGAACTCCGCATACAGATTTAAATTACTCCTGCCTTGAAGGAAATGATTCGTATGCAGATTTGTTTCTCGGAAGATTCCCTATTCAGAATACAACACAGCTTTCCAATATGATTACAAAAACATTATATATGGAAAATGCTATTAACGGTCTTCCAAAGAAAAATGTGTTTTGTTCATCGAGTGATAACTGGGCAATTACTGAAGCGACTCACAATTTTTGTATAGATAGTTTTTTTGTTCCATCAGTGTACACAAATACAAAATTATATTGCCATACTTATTCGGCTACAACGCAGCAATTAACAAACGCTTTGAATGATAACCAAACTTTTGCGATTCATTCGGGACACGGTTCGGAAACTTCCTGGGCTGATGGTCCTCAATTTACACAAGCAAATGTTAATGCGTTAACGAACACCGTATTTCCATATACTTATTCGTTTGCCTGCGTAACCGGTAGTTATCATTTAAGTACCGAATGTTGCTCTGAAACATGGGTAAGAGGAGCTAAAGGAGGAGTAATTTATTGGGGTTCATCCGTAAACTCATATTGGGACGAAGATGATATACTGCAAAAAAGAATGTTCAGAGCAATGTTTATTGAACACCTGACAAAAACAACACCGGCTTTTGTATTAGGAAAGTATTTATTAGTCCAATATTTCGGAAGTGTTACTTCAACAATGCAAAGATACCTTGAAATGTATAATTGTATGGGAGACCCGTCAATTTATATGGCAACCTACGGACCTGCAATCGCACACACTCCATTACAAAATACGGAAAATCTTTCCGGTCCATATGTAGTTAATTGCGTTGTTACACCGGCTGGACAGCCAATTATTCCTGCTCAAACAAAACTATTCTGGACAAGAGGAACGACTTTTACGGATAGCGTTGTTATGACAAATACTTCAGGAAATAATTTCTCAGCAAATATTCCGGGAAACGGTTCATCTGCAACATATAAATATTATCTTAAGACAGTAGATAATGCCGGACTTGTTGGGACCTCACCCGGAGGAGCTCCTGTAAATTATTATTCGTTCACAGCAAGAACAGATACAACCAAACCGGTTATAACTCATACAGCACTTCCAAATCAACCAAGGGCATCATGGCCTGCATCTTTATCAG
>JGI20214J51088_10002275_pt1 | contig 12842 bp, 8 predicted proteins | sample WetSurMetagenome_FD_51088 | JGI IMG/M metagenome (IMG submission 51088)
GATCTNCTCTAGGGGCACCCACGCGGAGTTTCCTGCGCTTCGAACGAGCATCGCACTGGCCGTTGGGATGCTCCCTTCGCCGAGGCGTGTCTGGAGCACCGAGCCGTGCAACCCAGTGCCGTTTGGAGTCCAGAGGGAGTCGATCTCTTCCACTGGAAGAGAGAGTACCTGTGATGGCCGTGGGAACGGCGCTGTTGACGTCGGGAGTGGAAGGACGACGATCGAGGCTCGTGTGAACCCTGCCAGTGTACCCACGCTGATCCGGCCGTGCCCCCATAGAATATGAAGCGTGTCGCCAAGCGAAACCGGAAGGACCGTTTTTCCTGAGGTCTCTCGCCATTGCGCAAATCTTGAGCGATACAACTGCTGGGGGAGGTCTCCCAGCCTTCTGCATTCGCCGGCAAAGCTGTAGCCCTCCCGCAGCGTAACGAGGACAATCTTGCCTTCCAGTGTCTTTTCTTCGGGACCGACCGCGAGTGTGTCTGGTTGTCCGGACGAATCCACGGCCAGGCCGAGGAGGCTGCAGCCAGTACACAGAGCTCCCAGTGCCATCAGGCCGATCAGCGCGACAAACAATGATGCCGGCGTTTTCATGGCAGCACCCCGTCTGACGTGGCAGACTAGATAGCGTATCCAACGATGAACGCAATCCGGGAGCCAGTGGGGCTGGTGGCATACGCCAGATTCAGGGGGATGCTGACGCCCTGAACGTCGAATGTCTTTCCCGCAGCGATGATAAGTCCGGATTTGGCGTTCGTAGCCACAATAATATTCGGTCCGACGCCGAACTCGTAGCCACTCGGCATCCGTATGCCAAACATCAGTGAGAGGCTTCCGATCGGTTTACCGTATTCCACGCCACCGAGGAGAGGAATAAACTCGATAACGAAGGCCGGGCCGTTCCCGCTGGCAATCACACTATGCTCAAAATGCCAACCGAACTGGCTGATGATCGGGCCCAAGCCCTCCTTCTCCATGCGTTGTGCCAGTTCCGAGTTGCCGGGAACGACCGTAAAACCGAGTCGTGGCCCCGCAAGGCTCTTTTTCGAGAACACTATCTCGTCCGGATCTGTGGTTGTCTGTACCACTCTTCCCGGCTGCGATGACACCAGTTGCGGGAGCAGAAAACTCAGGAGTCCCGCGATCGCGACGACTACACGCGTCTTCATGGTAGATCCTCCTTGTAATGGGTATAGGTTGAACCGATGCACGCCACATGATACTGACACGGCGGGTGAGAACGGTCACGGTGTTGTCAGGAGATTGTCAAAGAAGTTGACGGAATGCAGTAATTTCCGCTTGACATTTTGACAATACTGGCGCATCTTCAACAGTTCGATGCCGCAAAACCGGCTACCACCACACACAGGTCACTGATGCGCAGCGAGATTCGTTGGGGCATTCTCGGCGCCGGAAGTATCGCCGAGAAGTTCGCAATAGGCTTACGGAGCGTGCCCGGCGCGAAAATCCAAGCTGTGGCGTCCCGGACACGCGAGAGGGCAGAGGAGTTCTCCCGCCGCTTTGAGAATGCGCGGGTGTATGCTAGCTACGAGGCCCTCGTCGGTGATGAGGATATCGATGTTGTCTACGTTGCGACGATCAACAACCTGCACAGGGATCACAGCATACTCTGCCTTGAAGCCGGCAAGCCGGTGCTCTGCGAGAAACCGTTCACGACTTCTGCCTCAGAGGCGCGGGAAGTGATTGATGTGGCCCGGCGGAAGCGCCTGTTTTGTATGGAAGCTATGTGGATGAGATTCGTCCCCCTCATGGCGAAGCTGCGTGAGCTCATAGCGTCAGGGACGATCGGCGAGGTCCGCATGGCGGTGGCTGACCTCGGATTTGCCGCCCACTTTGACAAGAACAACCGCTTCTTCAGCCGGGAGCTCGGAGGCGGGGCCATGTTGGACCTTGGAATCTACCCCCTCTCATTCATCTATTATCTTCTCGGGAGGCCTGATGCTGTGTGCACGCAGGCATCGATCGGTGACACCGGAGTAGATGAACAAGCCGCGGCAATTCTCTCCTACAATTCCGGAAGGCTGGGTATTCTCTCGACAAGCCTGGTGAGCTTTCTGCCGGGCGAGGCACTGATCGCAGGCACAAAGGGCCGGATACGAGTCCATTCCCCCATGCACCGCCCATCGGCGCTTTCACTGAGTGTTTTTCCGGGTCGCGAACAGGACGGCGCACGCGAAACCGGACTGCGTGCACGTGCCAGGAGCATTCCCGTGCTGTACAGCGCCTATGCTCGCGCCAAAGGTTTTTGGGAGAAGCTCACACAACAACCCCGGGGTACCATGCTGTTCCCGCTTGAGGGCAACGGATACAACTACGAAGCAGCGGAGACTATGCGGTGCCTTCGGGCCGGAGAGTTGGAAAGCGCAACTATGCCGCTCGATGAGACCCTGAGCATTATGGAGACAATGGATGAAATACGGCGGCAGTGGGAATCTCACCGGCTCCAACAGTGAAAGGGTACTAGAATGAGAATCGCCATCGTGGGATGTGGTTTCGTCGCAGACTACTACATGAAAACCCTGTCAAACTACCCGGAACTTGAGGTGGCGGGGATCATGGACCGCAACCGCGACCAGGCAAACCGCTTCGCGGAATACTACCGGGTCCCCGTGTACAACAGCCTTGAAGAGTTGCTCGGTGACCGCAGCGTGACGATCGTGCTCAATCTCACAAACCCGGGGAGCCACTTCGAGGTCAGTAAGGCAATTCTTGAAGCGGGCAAGCACGTCTACACCGAGAAACCGGTGGCAATGGTGTTCGAGGAGGCGGAGGCGCTCGTCCGGCTTGCAGAAAGCCGTGGCCTCCATCTCAGCTCGGCTCCGTGCAGCCTCCTGGGAGAGACCGCGCAGACGATGTGGAAGGCCCTGCGTAACGATGTCATCGGTAAGGTCAGGCTGGTGTATGCGGAACTGGACGGCGGACTTCTCCACCGCAAGAATTTCAAGGAGTGGAGGAGCGACTCGGGTGCACCATGGCCATACAAGGATGAGTTCGAGGTAGGCTGCACGATGGAACATGCCGGCTACTTTGCCACGTGGCTGATGGCGTTTTTTGGTCCGGCAACGGCTGTCACTTCCTTCGCGTCCATACGTGTTCCCGACAAGCTACCGGATGAACCCCTGGATGTCATGACCCCCGATTTCTCGGTTGCCTGCATCGAGTTTACCTCTGGCGTTGTAGCGCGGCTGACGTGTGGCATTGTGGCGCCGCGCGACCATTCGCTTCAGATCATCGGTGATGACGGCGTTCTTGCCACGGACGAGGGCTGGGACTACGGTTCCCCGGTGTACCTCAAGCTTCACACGAAGCCGATCCACCGTGGGTTGCGTCAAAAGGTTATGCGCAGACTACTGGGTAGCACTCAGGAGGAATATCCCGCCGTACGCAAGACCAATCTCCATCATCGCTATGTGAACTCTTCTCACCAGATGGACCAGGCGCGGGGGGTTGCGGAACTCGCAGGGGCAATTTCGGAGAATCGGCCTTGCCGTCTCTCCACACGTTTTTCTTTGCACTGCACCGAAATTGCCCTGGCCATACAATACCCTCAGCTCATGGGCTGCCCGCGCCGGCTGAAGTCTTCATTCGAGCCGGTGGATCCGATGCCGTGGGCAAAACCTTGAGTTTCTCCCTGCGCCTGCAAGAAGGGGCACATCCCAATTGGGCCAATATCGCGCCTCTTGCCGTCTAGCCCCCGGCGGCCATCTGGTCACTCAAGAAACAGTGATGGTGCATGTCGAGTCCAATCCCATCAGTTAGGTAGTCTGAACCCATCGGCTGGAACGAAAACCCTCGGAATTCTCCGTACTCTATCCTCAAAAAGAGCACCAACTTGCATGAGGATACCGGTGAAAACGACAATTCTTCTCTTCCTTGCAGCCCTTCTCCTTTCGGCATTACCTGTACACTCCCAACCATTCATCCCTAGAGGGACTATCAAGGGAAGGGTGGTAGACGGCGAATCAAAGCTTGAGTTGATTGGCGCACACATATTCATCAGGGAAAACAAGGCCGGAACAGCTACCGACAGCACAGGGAACTTTGAGATCAGAGATCTCGCTGTCGGGAGTTACTCGATTTCGTGCAGTTACATCGGGTACGAAAGGATTCTCAAGACCGATCTCATCGTCCGGACAGAACGAATTACCTTTGTGAATATTGAAATGCAGCCCTCTTTGGTTGAAGTGACCGGAGCGACGGCCACCACCGGCTACTTTGCCGAAATCCAAACACAGCCGGTGAGCGCCATCACTTTTTCCTCTGAAGAAATACGGCGTGCACCAGGTGCGGCCGGTGATGTCAGCAGGATCATCTTCGGACTCCCCTCCCTCGCGAAGGTGAACGACACGAAGAACTCCCTGATCGTGCGGGGAGGAAGTCCGGTGGAGAACGGATTCTATGTCGACAACATCGAGATTCCCAACATCAACCATTTCCCCACGCAGGGATCAACGGAAGGACCGATAGGGATTCTCAACGTAGATTTCATTGAAGATGTGAACTTCAGCAGCGGCGGCTTCACGGCCGATTATGGCAGCAAACTCTCGTCGATCATGAACGTCAAATTCCGTGAAGGGAATCGCAGCACAACTGACGTCCAGCTCGACATGAGCCTGCAGGGATTCGGCGGGATGGTGGAAGGACCCCTCAATGACGGGCGAGGTTCGTATGTGATTTCGGCCCGGAGGAGCTACCTGGACCTACTCCTCGATCTGATGAATGAGACAGTCGGTATGCCCACCTACAGCGATGTGCAGGGAAAGATCACTTGTGACCTTTCGGACCGGCACAAGCTGTCGTTCGTTGATGTGTTTTCCGACGATAGACAGGTGATGAGCCAGCAAAACGCTCTGGACAGCAAAACGATCAATATCTATCCGGCATATGGTTCTTTTTCCAATACCGGCGGAGTGAACTGGCAATGGATCTGGGGATCGAGCGGTTTTTCCCAGACATCTCTCGCACACACCTATTCGAAGACCGATGTCGATTTTTACCAGGCGCGGGATGCAAAAGTTCTGCTGAAGAATGCGTCGACCGAGCAGGAGGTGAAGCTGCGGAACTCGAACCATTGGATTGTCGACACGAAGAACAAATTTAATTTCGGCTTCGACATGAAATACTCATTGATCGACTATGCCCACTCCTATAGTGACTATCAGGATATACTGGGACACAGCACGCCGGCATTTGCGTTGGATCGGTCAATGACTGCCTGGCAGGGAGGAGTGTATGTTGACTATTCCTGCCGCGTATTCGAGTGGTTGACGGTTTCGCCCGGAGTTCGGGTTGACCACTATCAGTATACCAATGAGACGAAGATCTCGCCCCGTTTCTCATTGACGTATCATTTCAGCGATATCACTACTCTCACGGGATCCTACGGGATCTACTTTCAGAATATCCCCTGGGTGCTTGCAGCACAGCAAGTCAGTTTTCGAAACCTGAAATCGCCCCGTGCCGATCACTACGTTCTTTCACTCAATCATATGCTCACCGAAAGTACCAGACTGACAGTGGAAGCGTATGACAAAGAATACATGAATTTTCCCATGGATCCAGTGCAGCCCAATCTCTTCCTGTTTGATCAGGCCGTTGTGGAACAGGTCTTCCTCAACCATGCCAGTCTCGTGAGTACAGGCAAAGCGCGAAGCTATGGAGTCGAAGTGACTGTTCAGAAGAAGATGGCTGACAATATCTACGGGCTCATCGCCGGCGCATACTACCGGTCGAAGTACACCGGGTTGGATGGTGCACAGTACGACCGGGTGTATGATAACAGGTTCAATATTGCAGTGGAAGGCGGATACAAGTTCGATGACAAATGGGAGTTCAGCCTCCGGTGGCTGTATGCGGGCGGGGCGCCCTACACACCATTCGATGAACAATCGTCGCTGGCTACGCACAAAGGGGTCTTTGATGCGGCAAGAGTCAATGCCGCGCGTCTTCCCGATTTCCATTCCTTGAATGTTCGTGTTGACAAGAGATACTACTTCCAGTCGACAACGCTCACGGTGTACCTCAGCGTATGGAATGCGTACGGCCGAAGGAACATCTCTTCGTATGTGTGGAATGAAGTGAAAGACAAGATCATGGAGGAAGAAATGTGGGGAACGCTCCCGGTATTTGGCATTAAATACGAATTCTAGAGTAGTCCACAAGTCTCGACAAGAGGAAGGCAATGCACAGAAGAATTCTCTCTGTCTCGATTGTCATCTTCACCTTGATGATTGCGGCGGGATGTGGTGGTGGCAAGAGCCACTTCCCCGAGCCCTCAACCAAGCAGACCGATGGGGCATATGTATCCAACATGGACTCGGTCAGGATTGGCTCTATCGGCTATGCCGCGGAGTATGGCACCATTACGGTCTTAGAAAACAGAAACAGAACAACTTCACAACGTATTCATCTTCCATTCATCCGGGTCCATTCTGCATCACAACGCCGGCGGGAACCGATCTTTGTCCTGAACGGCGGACCTGGAGGAAGCAATATGCGTTGGGATTGGGGAATCATGTGGTACCTACTGCCTGAGCACGACATCGTCGCAGTCGGGTACAGAGGTGTGGATGGCTCGACGGTACTTGACTGTCCGGAAGTAGAGCAGGCCTTGACGGGCGCCGGTGATCCGTTGTGTGAAGAATCCATGAAGACAATCGGCCGGGCCTGGAGTGCAAGTGCAAAGCGACTCACTACACAGGGGATTGATCTCGACGGATACACGATTCTCGAAGTTATCGAGGATAACGAATCGGTTCGCAAAGCACTGGGATACGGGCGTATCAGCCTACTCAGCGGGAGTTATGGTACCCGTGTTGCCTACCTCTATGGTCTCAAGCATCCGGAACGCATTCACCGCTCCGCGATGATTGCCGTCAATCCGCCCGGACGCTGCGTGTGGGATCCACGGACAATCGATACACAATTGAGGCACTACTCAGCCCTCTGGTCCAGAGACTCTGTCATGTCGTTGAAGAGTCCGGATCTGTATGCGGGCATGAAGGCAGTCGTGACCCACATGCCGCGCACATGGCTCATGGTGCCGATCCATCCCGGCAAGGTGAAAACGGTAACGTTTGCCCTCCTGTTTCACCGCGCCACAGCGGCGATGGCCTTCGATGCCTACGTTGCTGCGGAACATGGAGATCCCAGCGGACTCGCGCTGATGTCGCTGGCATACGATTATGTTATACCTTCCATGTCCACATGGGGAGAAATGGCCTCGAAAGCCGTTAGTGCGGACTTTGATTCAACACGCAACTATTGTCTCGATATGGAGCCGCCGGACATGCCTTTGGGATCGCCTGTGAGCAAGCTGCTTTGGGGTCCATTGAGCTATGGCCGCTGGCCGACGCAGCAACTGCCTGAAGAATTTCGAAAGGCACGTCAATCGGAGGTACACACGCTGCTCGTCAGCGGGAGTATTGATTTTGCCAACCCGGCTGAGTTTGCGACAAACGAGTTACTGCCGTACCTGACAAATGGAAAACAGGTTATTCTCTCTGAGTGCGGCCATGTGGACGATCTGTTGAATGTTANGCCGGAAAACACCAGGCGCATACTGACTGGTTTCTATGACNCCGGAGCGCCTGATACGTCGATGAACACCTATGTCCCAATGGATTTCACTGTGCGCTGGGGGTTTCCTCTCCTGGCGAAGATTGCAGTCGGCGTTTTACTTTTCGTAGGAGTCGCCATAGTATTGCTCATCGTATGGCTGGTACGTAGGGTGTGGTAGGTTGGAGACCCTGGCGATATCCAGCTCTATCGTGGAACGCAACGTGAAATGGGCTGCTAGATGGGGGGTGCTCTGTGCGCGGTGCCGGTTAGCCTCGACTTGTATTCGGAAGGGGTCATGCCTGTGGATTTCTTGAAGATGGAGTTGAATGTCCCCTTTGATTTGAACCCTGAATCGAAGGCGATGCTGAGTAGGTTGTAGCGTTCGTTGGCAGGGTCTCCGATGCGGCTCTTGAACTCCTCTACGCGATAACTATTGATGAAATCGAAGTACGAGAGGTTCAATTTGGAATTGATGACTTCGGAGAGGTTGTGGCTGGAAACGTTCAATCGATCGGCAAGCTTTGGCAGCGTCAACTCGGTGTCAAGATACAGCTTCTCAGAGGCCATGACCGCGGTCAATTTCTGTTTGACGCTCTCGGCGATATCGTCGCTGAGCCCGCTTCGCCTGTATTTTTCGGGCTGCGGCGTTCCAGGCGTACCGACAGAAGGATTCAGGAATATCTCAGGCTGCTTCAATCCCATGTAGCCGATCGAATAGACGAGTACGGCAAGGGCAACGTTGACCAGTGCGTCTATTCGGGAAACAGACGGCATGGCCAATCTTACGATTGTGACGAGGGCGACAATTGACCAGATGACAATCATACCAAGCGTAAGGTACTTCAACCAGCTGAGATTGATCAGGTCAATGTTGGAATAGGTGTCTTTGATGCTCCGGTTGTATTCGGCTACAATCTTGATTGTCAGAATCGTGTAGGCGATCCCCTGCACCGGAATGATGCCTTCGGCGATTGAGTAGAAGGGGGGGTGGATATTGTGAATCATGTTATTGAGAAATGCAATCTTCTCGTCCCCGCTTGAAAAGAAGACGGGAGCAGTGATGCAATAGACGGCCAAAACCGGTGTGAAGTGCAAGAGATCGATTGCACGAAGACGCCCCTCCTTCTTGGAGACGAGCTTCGCGTAGAGAAAGAAGAGCGGGCCATAAAGAAGCGGGAAGGGGTACGAAAACCCCATCGCATGAGGATACTGTTTATACCATCCATTGGCGTAGTAGACCACGGTGGCAAGCTCGATTGAGAGAGCAAGCGTCGCCATAGCGAGCACCAGGTTTGCGGCGTGGTTTTGCTTCTTCGTAAACAGAAACGCGGAGAGCAGCACGCCCTGCAACGCAGCCAGAAGGTAGATGGTCTGAAAAACGTCGTTCATGGTGTCACACAATGGAATGTGCGGAATCGCCGCAGGAACTCTCCTGAATATAGGAAAAACCCCGATGTGGTGAAATGCACACGCCTGCTGGATTTTCTTTGTCATTTTCGTAGCTTTCACCAGTCGCGTCTGTCACCCCTCACACTCTCCGAGGAATTCATGTTCCTGGCCAGCCGGACAAGATGGTGCATCAGTCGGGGTTTCGTACTGCCCGGCATTCTTGCCGCTCTGTCAATCGTTGCTTCAGCACACTCGATCGCTGAGGAATCCGGCGCGGGCATTCTGACGCGAACACTCACGGTGAGCCAGGTTCGCGATCACCTTCTGCCAGCTCTTCAATGGCAACCGTTCCCGCGCGCCGCGGAACGTGCCCTTTGGCGCTCCTTGCCGTCTGCGGTCCGCAGCGCTTACGTAAGGGAAGCGGAAGGCTTTCTGCATGGCGCCTGGCCCACACCGAAGGCCACCGACTTCCTGGAGTTTGCCCGGAGCGGTGACAGAAGCGGCTATCAGGCGCTTTCGTTCGGGCGGAGACGACAACTCGCGATGCTCGTGCTTGCGGAGTGCATTGAGGGGAGGGGGCGGTTCCGGGATGACATTATCAATGGCATCTGGACACTATGTGAAGAGACCTACTGGGGTGTGCCGGCGCACGTAGCAGTGCAACGCAAGGGCCAGGGTCTTCCGGATGTAACGGAACCGACGGTTGATCTCTTTGCAGCCGAGACCGGATCCTTGCTCGCCTGGACCTACTACCTTCTGAAGGATTCTCTGGACGTTGTCTCCCCGCTGGTTTCCGAGAGGATCAGGTATGAAGTTGACCGGAGGATCAATGCAGTCAACCTCGCAAGGGACGACTTCTGGTGGATGGGTCACTCACGCAGGCTGAACAACTGGACGCCCTGGATCTGCTCGAATTGGCTNACAACAGTNCTGATCCTTGAACAGGACCCGGAGTTGCGTGCGCGCTCAGTCTACAAGATTCTGGAGTGCCTCGATCGATTCCTCGCAGAGTATGCCGATGATGGAGGATGTGATGAGGGCCCCGGCTATTGGAGCCGTGCCGGGGGTTCGCTCTTCGATTGCCTCGAACTCCTTCAGTCCTCCACAAACGGTTACATTGACGGTTTTCCTCATCGCCGCATCAAGGAAATCGGCAGGTTCATCATGCGGGCGCGCATCCACGGCCCATGGTATGTGAACTTCGCTGACGCAGCCGCCAAACTCCAACCGGATGCACCAACCATCTATCGGTATGGAAAGGCGATCGGTGACACCGCAATGATGGCGTTCGGGGCAAGTCTCGCGAAGGATCAACACCTGGGCGAAGGCATCGTGCCCGGACAGTTCGGTGTTCTGGGACGGGTCCTGCCCGCACTCTTCGGGCTGGACGAGCTGGTGAAGGCCACGCCGGCAGAACCCTACATCAGGGACTCCTGGTTCCCCGGAATTCAAGTAATGACCGGCCGCTCAACCGCAGGCTCTGCGAAGGGTCTTTTCCTTGCAGCCCAAGGAGGGCACAATGGAGAGAGCCACAATCACAATGACGTCGGCAATTTTGTGGTCTACCTCGATGGCGAGCCGGCCATCATCGATGTCGGCGTGGAAACCTATACGGCGAAGACATTCGGCGGGGATCGCTATTCCATATGGACGATGCAATCGTCGTTTCACAATCTTCCCACCGTCAATGGTGTGTCGCAGAAGGAGGGGAAAGAATTTGCGGCGAAGGATGTGCGGTATGAGGCCGACGACACGAGAGCTACGCTCTCTATGGATATTTCGGGAGCGTACCCACATGAAGCCGACGTGACATCGTGGCAAAGGAAANTGTCACTCCACCGTGGGAGGGAGGTGGAGGTTCGCGATGTGTATGAGCTTCGGTCGGTCCGTGACGATACACGTCTCACGCTTATGACGTGCCGGGAACCGAACACGGAGACCCCGGGGAGGATAGTCCTCGACCGCCTGCAAGGTGGCCAAACCGGCACACGCGCCGAGATTGTCTATAGTTCGGAACTGTTCTCCGCTCACGCGGAGCCGATTGATGTCAAAGACCTCCAGCTCCAATCGTCATGGGGAAAAAGGATCTGGCGGATTCTCTTGACCATGAAACACCCTGCGCTAAAGAATGAGTTCGTTGTCCGTATCAGGGCGCTGCAGTGATCTTCCCGCAAGAGCACAGAGTGGATTCGTGATGACAGGCACGAATGCGAACGTGGCCCATTGCAGAAAAGGAATACATTATGATCGTGAAGCTGGGCATGACACTGCTGCTCCTGGTCGGCAGCACGTCAGCGAAGGCCGGTGACACTCCGCGACTGGAGACGCTGGTCAACAATGCCCTTGATGTAGCGCGTGTGCAGAGCACCAACATGGCGTTGTCCTTGAAGGACCAGCCGGGACTGCTGCCAAAGACCCTCGCGCCAGACGGCAGGCTCGAGACCTGCGGGCCCGATTGGTGGACCAGCGGGTTCTTTCCCGGGGTCTTGTGGTATGTATACGAAAACACGGGAGACCAGGGGGTGAAATCGTGGGCGCAGGAGTACACGCAAAGGGTTGAATCCCAAAAGAATGTGACCAGTCACCATGATGTGGGCTTCATGATCTTCTGCAGCTTTGGAAACGGCTACCGGCTCACAAAGGATGCGAAGTACAGGGAGGTAGTGCGGACAGCCGCACATTCACTCAGCACAAGGTTCAATCCGGCGATCGGCGCTCTCCGTTCCTGGGATTACGCCCCCTGGACCAGCCAATGGCAGTATCCGGTTATCATCGACAATATGATGAATCTTGAGATCCTGATGTGGTCTGCCAGGGAGTTTGGAATCAGGGAGTATTCGCGGATCGCGACGACCCACGCCAACACCACCATGCGGGACCATTTCAGGAAGGACTATAGCTCTTACCACGTTGTATCGTACGACACGGCAACCGGCACACCGGAGTTGAAACACACGGCACAGGGATACAGTCATGAGTCGGCATGGGCTCGTGGACAGGGCTGGGGTCTCTACGGGTTCACAATGATGTACCGCGAAACAGGGGACTCGGCCTATCTTCGTCAGGCGCGAGGCATTGCGGATTTCATCGTTCATCATCCCAATCTTCCCGCGGACAAGATCCCGTACTGGGATTTCAATGCACCCGGCATACCCGATGAGGTACGGGATGCCTCAGCCGCTGCCATCATCTGCTCGGCGCTCCTCGAGCTGAGCCGGTACGTCGACGGAGACCGTTCAGGTGTCTATCGGGTTGTTGCAGAAACCCAGCTCCGCCACCTAAGTTCGCCTCCATACCTGGCAGAGAAGTGTACGAACGGCAATTTCATTCTCAAACACGGCGTAGGGCACAAACCCAAGGGAACGGAAGTAGATGTGCCCCTTGCCTATGCCGACTACTATTTTGTCGAAGCATTGATGCGGTACAAGAAGTGGTATATGCACGAGTGAGGAGGACGCTGCATCCGTTGTGATGCTGCCGATGCATGTTCGCCTCTGCCGCTTTCCTGCCATCTGCACAGACCCGCCCTCCCTGTTGACACGGAACTATTGGTCAACAAGGTGCGTTGACGCCTATGTGCAATTCACTTCCAAGCCTGTCCCGGTGTCATGGAGATGACGGTCCTCTACGACGTCATCGGATTCCGTTGCGCCAGGGACGTGTAACAATGCCTTGCATCAGGGAGAGAGGAAAGCAATGAATGGAGAAGAGCTTCGTTCGGTACAGAGGCCGCTAAAGGACCGGTATCGCAGCGACCCCGGTTCTGCGTTCATCACCCTCAAGGCGGAAGGTCGGATGGGTGAAGGAATCACCTGCAATGTTCAGACCGGGAAAGCCCTTGCTGAGGCGGGCCTTCACCCGGCCACAGGGGG
>JGI20214J51088_10002277_pt1 | contig 12831 bp, 13 predicted proteins | sample WetSurMetagenome_FD_51088 | JGI IMG/M metagenome (IMG submission 51088)
AGCTGGTGGATGTCGTCGCGGTCGATGGGGGTGACGAAGGACCGGTTGAGGGCCTCGACGATGCGGTGGGTGTTCTGGTCACCCTCCAGCTCGACCTCCTTGAGCTTCTTGGCCTTCTCCTCGATGTCGGTATAGTCGTGCAGGAGTTCGTTGTAGAGGACCACCCCTTTGAGGACCGTCTCCACGGACTGCTCGAACATGTCGAAGAACCGTTCTTCGCGGGGAGCGAGGGAAAAGCGCATGGGCTCCTACCTTTCTGAGACGAGGAGTTTTGGGCGGGAATCTTGAACGGACCCCCCCGCAACAAGATTACATTTTAGCAATATTTGGGGGGTCTCGGCAACCTCGCTAGGGCTTCTCCAGGCCCAGCGCGGACCGGACCTCCTCCACGTCCGATTCCCGCCCGCGCAGGGTTACACGCACCGACTCGTCGCCGTAGACCTCGCGCAGTATGGTGAACCGGTTACGGTAGGGCAGGAAGTCGGGCCAGCGGTCGTAGGGGACCTCCAGCACCTCGCCCTTGGCGTGCAGCTTGGCCGCGGAGGCGATGGCCGACTTGAGCCCCTCGAGCCCCTCGCCGGACAGGGCGGAGACGGCCACGTGGTCCGGGTAGAGCCCCTTGGCCCGGGCCAGGACCCCTTCGGGCGCCCGGTCGATCTTGTTCAGCACGGTGAGGGTGGGAAGCTCCCCCATGGCCAGCTCGTCCAGGAGCTTGAGGGTGGTGCCCGCCTGCTCCTCGAAGGTGGGATGGCTCGCGTCCACCACGTGGAGGAGGAGGTCCGCCTCCCTAACCTGCTCGAGGGTGGAGCGGAAGGAGGCCACGAGGTTGTGCGGGAGCTTGCGGACGAAGCCCACCGTGTCGATGAGGAGGACCTCCTGCTGGACGCCCTGCAGGGGCATCCTCCGGAAGGTCGTGTCCAGGGTCGCGAAGAGGCGGTCTTCGACCTTCACCCGAGCCGAGGTGAGGCGGTTCATGAGGGAGGACTTGCCCGCGTTGGTGTAGCCCACGAGCGCCACCTCGAAGGTGTCCCGCCGCCGGCGGGCCTGCACCTCGCGGGACACGGCGATCTCGCGGAGGTGCTCCGTGAGGAGGGCGATGCGCTTGCGGATGACGCGCCGGTCGGTCTCGAGCTGGGTCTCGCCCACGCCGCGGGTGCCGATGCCCCCGGCCTGGCGCGAGAGGTGACCCCACGCCCGGGTCAGCCGGGGCAGGAGGTAGGTGTACTGGGCCAACTCCACCTGGGTGCGGGACTCCCGCGTCCTGGCACGCCGGGCGAAGATGTCGAGGATCACCGCCGTGCGGTCGCAGACGCGGACGCCGAGGATCTTCTCGAGGTTTCTGACCTGGGCGGGGGAGAGCTCGTCGTCAAAGACCGCGAGGCGGAGGCCCTCGGCCTTGCACAGCGCGGCAACCTCCTCGGCCTTGCCCTTGCCGATGTAGGTGGCCGCGTCGAGGCGGTCGCGCACCTGGATCACCCGGTGGCGGGGCCTCCCGCCGGCCGTCTCGACGAGCGCGGCGAGCTCGTCGAGGTACTCTTCGACGACGTGCTGGGGAAGGTGGGGGAGGCTCACCCCGACGAGGACGGCGGGCTCTGCGGGCATTCGGGCTCCGGACAGGACTCCACCTTAGCACAGCGCTGGAAGCATCTGCCGGCCGGGGTTCCCTTGCCTTGCCCCGGCGGAGGGTGCGTGGTATCCTTCGGCCATGGGGACGCTGCTTAGAAGGGCCCTCGCGCTGGGTTTCATCCTCGCGATGAGCGGCAGCTCTGCGCTCGTGGCGGAGGGTGGCGGTATCGAATCGGCCAGGGTCCGTCAGACCACGCTCGAGACGCTGCTCGCGTCCCGCCGCGCCCTCTACAAGGCGAGGGTCGCGTACCTCGCCCAGCTCGACGCGCAGGCCCACGAGCTGTCCGGGCCCGACCAGGTCTCCTCCCCCGACGCGGACCCTCCTCCCCCCGAGAAGGTGGCGGAGTTGATCAAGCGGGCTTCGCGGCGCCAGTTCGTCGAGGACGAGCGCATGCGCACGCTGCAGGGCATGCTCGAGCTCGCCACGGAGATCTCCAGCCTGCAGGGCGAGCTGAAGAAGGTGAAGTCGGGCCTCGAGTCCGCCCAGCAGGTCATGGACGGGCACTGGGTCATCACCTTCATGCCCTCGGGTACCCGGGGGGACTTCTTCCTCAGCCAGAGCGGGACGCTCCTCAGCGGCGACTACGTCCTGGAGAACGGCCAGAGCGGCAGCCTCGTGGGCACCTTCGTGAACAACGCGTTCTTCGTCGAGCGCATCGACGCCAAGTACGGAAAGATGGGGAGGATCGAAGGGCCCCTGTCCAAGGACCGCCAGAGCGTCAAGGGGACCTGGTTGAACTACGATCCGACCTCCGGGCAGCAGATCACGGGATCCTTCACTCTCGATCGAGTCCAGGAGGATCGTGAGCCATGAAGATCGTCAAGAAGGTCATCGACAACACGATCATCGTGCTGGACATCACGGGCGAGGTGAAGCTCGGCGAATCGGCCGAGCGCCTGAGCGAGGAGCTCTCGAAACTGCTGACCGACCAGGCCGTGGAAGGCGTCATCCTCGATCTGGAGAACATCAACTACATGGACTCCACGGGCCTCGGCGAGCTCGTGGGCTACCTCAGCCGCTTCCAGGACAGCGGCAAGCGCCTCAAGCTCGTGAACCCCAACCAGACCGTGATCAAACTCCTCCAGCTCACCCGGCTCGACCTCGTCTTCAAGGTCTACTCCTCGGAAGAGAAAGCCCTCGAGGACATGCTCGGCTGATGCCGACCGCCGAGGGCTCGGACGATGGCGCTCCTTAACCACGTCACCCGGGAGATCACGGCCAAGATCGTCTACTACGGCCCAGGGCTCTGCGGCAAGACGAGCAACCTCACCTACATCTACGAGAACCTGGACGACGACGGCAGGGGGAACATGCTCTCCCTGGCCACCCAGGCCGACCGGACCCTGTTCTTCGACTTCCTGCCTATGGAGATCGGCTCCATCCGTGGGTTCAAGGCGCGGGTGCAGCTCTACACCGTGCCCGGGCAGGTCTACTACGAGGAGACCCGGAAGCGCGTCCTCAAGGGCTCCGACGGCGTGGTCTTCGTCGCCGACAGCCAGCGACAGATGAGGGACGCGAACAGGGAGTCCTTCGCCCAGCTCCGGCAACACCTCTCGGAGAACGGGCTCGACCTGGCCGCGATCCCCCTCGTCCTCCAGTACAACAAGCGCGACCTGACGGACCTGCTCTCGGTGGAGGAGCTCGACGCGGATCTCAACCCGGGCAATTCCCCCTTCTTCGAAGCGGTGGCCAACGAAGGCATCGGCGTCGAAGATACGCTGAAGGCGATCATCCGGATCGTGCTGAAGAACCTCATGAACCGGGGCGTGATCCGCACCGAGGACGAAGCGCCCCAAGAGGAGGCCGCCCCGCCCACTCCCGCCGCCGCTCCCAGTCTCCCGGCGGAGGCGCCCCTGCCCTTCCTCGCCGAAGAGGTGGACCAGGAGTTGGTGTCCGCCTCGGCTCCGGACCCCTTCGCAGAGGGGGATCTCTTCGGCGCTGCCGCCGAGAGCGCCCCAGAGGTTCCCGCTGCACCGGGCACCGGCAGAGCGGACCCCGAATGGCTCTTCGCAGAAGCGGGGGAAGAGACCTCCAGCCTGCTCAAGCAGGAGGCGGTGTTTGACGCGGTCGTCGACCCTGTGGCCCTTCCGGCAGCCGAGGCGGAAGCCTCCGATCCACCAGAGGATCACCCTGCCCTCGAGCTGGAGGAAGTGCCCCTGTCCCAAGGGCTCACCCTGTCGCCGGAGGCCGTCCCGGCCATCCACCTGACGCCGGGGCAACCCTACGAGGCAGACCTCGTCGTGGGCGGCAAGAAATTCCGTTTGAAGATTCAGTTAGAACCCGTGAACTGAGCGCGGGCCCGGATCAGACGTCCCTGCTCTCTTTGTCCTCGGGTTGGCCCGCCTCGTTCTGGGGCAGGCCGTTCAGGGGCGCCGAGGGCGACACGGGACCGCCTTCGAGGGGGATGGACTTGCCGTTCACGGTGAGGGTGCCCCCGAGAACCTTCCACTCTTTGCCGGGGTCTTTGGCTAGGTCGACCTCGGCGGTGCCCTCGGCGCGCTCGCCCTTGATGGTGATGCTGAGGTGGGCCGTGCCCTTCCCGTTCACGGTGCTCTCCGACCCCATGGGAAAACGGCCGAACTCGCGGATGGGGCCCAGCTCGGAGGCCACCACGGCGCTCTTCCCGAGGTAGTCCTTCGCGGCGCCGGCGGCGCCGCCCTGAGACCACCACCTCATGGGGACCAGCACGGCACCCACGATGCACACTAGGCAGAGGCCGACGATGACGACGGCTCCCAGAACGGCGAAAAGCATCCACTTTTCCGATTGCTTCAAGGGCGCGCACCTCTCGAGACCATGTAAACAGAGCCGGAACCACCGGTCAAGCGCTCAGCGGCCGGGGGCTTCCCAATCGGGGGCTGCCTCCGCGGCGCGCAGCGCGGGCGGCCAGACCGCGGAGAACACCTTGAGGGTTCCCGTGGGGAAGGCCAGCGCACCGATCTCGCGGCGCTCGATCCACCGAGAGGGCAGGTCGGAGACGGGGTTCTTCCTGCCGACGATCCTGCAGAGATAAGGGTGCAAGCGGACCGAAAAGTGCGTGTAGGCGTGCCTCACGACGGGGTATTCGGCCTCGACGCGGACGCGGATTCCGAGCTCCTCGTGGAGCTCGCGGTGGAGGGCCGCTTCGCCGTCCTCGTCCGCCTCCCACTTCCCCCCGGGAAGCTCCCAGAGCCCGCCCAGGAGGGCGTCGTCGGGGCGCCTGGTCACGAAGAACCGTCCCTCTCGCATGACGATGGCCACGGAGACGTCCACGATGCGGCGGGGCGCTCTGGCCTTGGGCGATTGTGGATAGAGCTCCGTCTGGCCCCGCTCCAGGGCCAGGCATCGGCGGGCCAGGGGGCAAGCCGGGCAGGAGGGCGTACGGGGCGTACACACGGTGGCGCCGAGCTCCATCAGGGCCTGGTTCACCTGCGCCGGGTCCGACCGCCTCACGGCCTCGGCTGAGAGTTGCCACAGAAGCCTTTCGCCCGGGGCGCCCTCCGGGGGCACGAACGCTCCGAGGCGGCACCAGACCCGCTTCACGTTCCCGTCCAGGATCGGTTCCCTCGCGCCGAAGGCGAAGGAGGCGATGGCTCCCGCGGTGCTCCTGCCGATTCCTGGAAACTGGGAGAGCTCCCTGGCGGTCCGAGGCCATCCACCACGCCGCACCACCTCCTGGGCCACGGGGACGAGCTGCCGGGCGCGCTTGTAATAGCCCAGACCTTCCCAGAGCTTCAGGACCTCCTCCTGACGTGCCGTCGCAAGGGCACCCACCGTGGGGAACCGGAGGAGGAAGCGTTCGTAGTAGGGGATGACCGTGTTCACCTGGGTCTGCTGAAGCATGATCTCGCTGATCCAGAGGGCATAAGGGTCGGCGGTCTCGCGCCAGGGCAGGGGCCGGTGCCCCTTGCGGTACCAGGCCAAGAGGAGCCTGACGATGGCGGGGAGCCCCCTTCTCAGCTCTTCGAAAGCCGGCTCCGGGCGGGCGGTGTCGAGGCTCAAGCGGACTCCGAGAGGTGTCCGTTGCGCCCGTAGAGAAGGGGATTGTTCTGGCTGAAGCAGTAGGCTTTCAACTCGACGGCCGAGAGACGCCCCGCGTCGTGCAGCGCGTAGAGCTCGTCCCCCAAGGTGCGCCCGATCTGTTCGGAGAGCGCGAAAGAGGTCCTGTGGTCCAGCTCGAGGAGGGGGGCCATCTCCACCTGCAGCTTGGAGGAGCGCGAACGGACCTGCCGGAAGAACTCCAATACGCCGTGGTAGACGAGGAGCTGGCGCCCCAGCTTGAGGCGCTCCTTGTGCTTGCTGAGGCTCGGATAGGTTCGGACGGCCTGTTCCATCTCTTTGAGGCTCGGCGAGTGCCGCATGGGGTTGATGAGCTTGGAGGCGAGGTAGCCGCTGGTGAAGTAGTGGATGCGGCCCATGAAGGCCTTCACCGATCGTCCGGTGGGGAGCTCGGCCCTCATCAGGTAGTGCATGGCCTCCTGGACGGTCCGGTTCACGTCCAGCATGGGAAGGTAGATGGTGCGGTTGTGGTCGATGTAGAGGGCGCGGCCATCGGTGATGACCGCCTTGTAGGACCGCCCTGGGCCAGTTTGAAAGAATGAATCACGAAGGAAAGACAGGTCCTTGTACATGAATACTTGAAAATCATCATCAGGCTTGTAGCGCAGGTCGAAAAGGGCTTTCAACGCCCTGATGTAACCTCGCACCGTCTCCGCCAGATCCGCCTCCGCGTCCTGCGAGCTGCCCCCGCGGTATCCGTAGAGCATCTGGAGCGCCTCCCCCCCGTGTTCCAGCCAGACGAAGTTGGTCATGAGCTTCACCGCGGGGGGGGTGTTGTTGTTGAGGTAACGGTTCCTGCCGATGGACCACCAGCCGAAGGGCTCGTGCCCGGCGCTCAGCTTGCGCATCCAGACGGTCTCGCTGTTCTGAAAGAGGACGAGGGGCGAGCAGTGCAGCGCTTTCAAGGCGGCGGGGAGGTGCGGCATGGCGAGGTGGAGGTCGCCTACGAGGGCAATCACCGGGTGAGAGGAAGGCTCCTCCGAGGCGAGCTCCAAGAGGCGCTTGGCCATGAACCGATCGCGGTCTTCGAGGGTCCCCTCGCGGTTGAGGCCGTAGACGGCCAGACGGTGTTCCCTGGCGATATCGAAGATGGGTTTGTAGTGGGAGAAATCGAACCCCCAGTGGCGGAAGTAGTCGATCTCCTCCAGGAATTCGCGGTCTTCAAGCTTCCCGGCGAGGTACCGGTCGAGCGTGGGCTGGTGGTGCGCGTTGACCATCTCGAGCGCCACGGTCGGCTTCTGGCCCGCTTCCGTCAGGTCCCGGAGCAGCCTGACCAGGGTCAACTGGGCTTGGTCGAGGGTGTGGTAGTCGCCCACGAGGACCAGTTGGGCTTTCCCGGCTTGGGACAGGAAGTCCTTTTTTTCTATTGGCTTAGTGACGGCGTGCTCGAGCTCCGCGGCGTACGGGCGGTAGTAATCGACGACCTCCTCGTCCTCGGGCCCCTCGACCTCACGGATCCGGCGTTTGATGGCCGCGATAATCCGGCGCGTGAGGCGGATTTCTGATGTGGGACTCGCCATGCTGAAGCTCCACGCTCAGCCTAGCATAGCCTCACGAGTACCTGCCATGGACCCTTGACACCCCCACATGGGGATGCTACATTAAGACCTCAATCGTGGAGTTTATATATCCATGATTGTCAGCGGCGTCATGAGGAGCCCCAAATGCAGCTGAGCAAAACGTTTGATTACTCCGTGAGAAGCCTCGTCCATCTTGCCCTCATGCCCGAGGGGCAGACCGCCGACCTGCGCGCGATCTCCCTATCGCAGAACATCCCCGTGTCCTACCTGGCCAAAGTCATGAGGCACCTCGTGCGCGGGGGACTCGTCTCTTCCATGCTCGGCCGGGACGGGGGGTATTCTCTGCGCCGACCGGCGGACCAGATTACCCTCCTCCAGGTCTATTTCGTGATGGAAGGGGAGCTGAGGCTCGTGGAGTGCATGGACAATGGCCGGAGCTGCGTCATGTCCACGGACTGCGCCCAGGCCGGCGTGTGGAAACGCCTCAAGCAGGCGGTGGAGGGCATCTTCCAGGAAACGACCCTGGCCGATCTCCTCCCGAAGACACCCGTGACCGGGGGGGCCCCCGTCACTATCAACAAGGAGAAGGGGTATGCGCGAGCTGGCGCTTGATATCCGCGATCTGCGGGTGTGCATCACCAATGGCGAAGAGACCAAGGAGATCCTGAAGGGGATCGACCTGCAGGTCCCGAAAGGCGAGATCCACGTCATCATGGGACCCAACGGCAGCGGCAAGAGCACGCTGGCGAACTCGCTCATGGGGCACCCGAAGTACACGGTGACCGACGGTCAGGCCAGCTTCTTCGGAGAGGACCTGCTCGCGATGAAGGTCTACGAGCGGGCCCGGAAGGGGCTATTCCTCGCCTACCAGTACCCCGTCGAGGTACCCGGCGTGACCCTGGCGCACTTCCTGTGGAACGCGCACCAGGCCAAGAAGCAGGCCGAGGAACCCACGGCGAAGAAGGACCCGAAGGCCGTGCTGGCCTTCCGCAAGCGGCTCAACGCATCGCTGGAGAGCCTCCACATGGCCACCGACTTCTCGACCCGCCACCTCAACGTGGGCGCCTCGGGCGGCGAAAAGAAGCGCATAGAGATCGCTCAGATGGAGGTGCTCGGACCCAAGTTCGTCCTCATGGACGAGATCGATTCGGGTCTGGACATCGACTCCACCCGCGTCGTGGCCCACGCCATCAACGCCATGAAGGGCCCAGAGTTCACTGCTCTCATCATCACGCACTACCCCCGCATCCTCGAATACCTCCAGCCCGATCGCGTCCACGTGATGGCCGCCGGGAAGGTGCTCTGCTCGAGGGGGATGGAGCTGGCCCGGGAGCTCGAGCAGAAGGGCTACGACTGGATCCTGAAGGAGTACAACGCGAGCTGACCGCTCGCTGGAGACCATCATGAACGAAGAAGCGCGCAGCGCGCTCGACCTGGACCAGACCAAGTACGACTTCAAGACCGCCGACACCTCGGTGTACAGGTCGGCCAAAGGGCTGACCCGGGAGACCATCCTGGACATCTCGGCTCACAAGAAGGAACCGGAATGGATGCGGGACGCCCGCCTCCACGCCTACGACGTGTTCCTCCAGAAGCCCATGCCCGCATGGGGCGGCGACCTGTCCGAGATGGATTTCGAAGCCTACACCTACTACATCAAGCCCACCGACAAGCGGGAAGACGCGTGGGCGGACGTGCCCGACGATATCCGCAAGACCTTCGACCGGCTCGGCGTGCCCGAGGCCGAGCGCAAGTTCCTCGCCGGCGTGGGCGCCCAGTTCGAGTCCGAGATGGTGTACCACTCGATCCAGGAGGACCTCGCCAAGAAGGGCGTGATCTTCCTGGACACGGAGTCGGGCCTGCGGGAGCACCCCGAGCTCTTCCGCAAGTACTTCGCCTCGCTCGTGCCGCCGGAGGACAACAAGTTCGCGGCCCTCAACACCGCGTGCTGGTCCGGCGGCAGCTTCATCTACGTGCCCAAGGGCGTGAAGCTGGACATCCCGCTCCAGGCCTACTTCCGGATCAACTCGGAGAACATGGGCCAGTTCGAGCGGACCATCATCATCGCCGACGAGGGCGCCGACCTCCATTACATCGAGGGTTGCACGGCCCCGCAGTACTCCACGCGCTCCCTCCACACGGGGGTCATCGAGATCTTCGTGCACAAGGGTGCGAAGGTGCGCTACACCACCATCCAGAACTGGGCGCACAACATCTACAACCTCGTCACGCAGCGCGCCATCGCCTACGAGAACGCCACCATGGAGTGGGTGGACGGCAACATGGGCTCGCGACTCACCATGAAGTACCCCTCCATCTATCTCGCGGGCGAGGGGGCGAAGGGCAACGTGCTCTCCATCGCCTTCGCCACGACGGGCCAGCACCAGGACGCGGGGACCAAGATCATCCACAAGGCCCCGAACACGAGCTCGACGATCCTGAGCAAGTCCATCAGCCGCGGCACGGGCAGGACCTCCTACCGAGGGCTCCTCAAGGTCGCCAAGGGCGCCACGGGCGTGAAGGCGAGCGTGAAGTGCGACGCCCTCATGCTCAGCGACACGAGCCGCTCGGATACCTATCCCACCATGGAGATCGACGAGGACCAGGTGGCCATCGCCCACGAAGCCACGGTGGGCAAGATCAGCGACGATCAGATCTTCTACCTCATGTCCCGCGGCCTCTCCGAGCAGGACGCCACGGCCATGATCGTACAAGGGTTCATCGAGCCCTTCGCCAAGCAGATGCCCATGGAGTACGCCATCGAACTCAACCGGCTGATCCAGCTCGAGATGGAGGGCTCCGTCGGATGATCCAAGCCATCAACGCCGCCGCCCCCAAGCGGACCGGCGAAAATCTCACCCTGGACCACCTCCTCGGTGCCTGGCCTCGCCCCGCGGACGCGCCCTGGTACGCGGAGCTCCGCGAGCGCTACCTGTCCTCCTTCCGAGAGGCGGACAAGAGCTTCGGGAGGTACTCGCGCCTGCGCCTGGACTGGTCCGCCCTTCAGCCCGTGACCCCGCGCTTCAAGACGGTGGACGTGCAGGGCGTGTTGCGGGGGGACATCCAGCCCCTCTCCACGGCTCTCGGCACGGTGGGCGAAGCGGCCCTCGCGCCGCTCCTCAGACCCCAGAACCTCTGGGACCGCCTCCTCCTCGCCGGCTGGCGCGAGGGGGCGTACCTCCAGTGGGGCTCCGACGACACGGACGGGAAGGCCCGCGGGCTCTGCATCGAGTGCGATTCGGGGCTCTCCCTCGAGCCCGTGGTCCTCGACGTGGCCGCCCGCGCCGAAGCCCTTCTCTTCATCCGCTGGAGCGGCTCGCCCGACCCCGCCTTCAGGCTCACGTCGCTGCTCGGGCGCGTGGGCGACGGCGCCACGCTGAAGGTGGTCCTCCTCCACGACGCCGAAGCGGAGCACCACCTTATCCAGGGCTCTCTGGAGCTCGGGCGCGACGCCTCCGTAGAGGTGTTCGGTGCCTGGGTCGGGGGCAAATGGACCGTGGCCCGCTTCGGAGCCGAGCTCGCCCAGCCCGGCTCGAACTGGCGCGAGACCCACGTGATCCTCACCGACGGCAAGGAGCACCTCGACCTGGACAGCCAGGTCCTGCAGGCCGCGCGCCACACCTCGTGTGACGTCCAGGTGAAGACCGTGGCGGCGGGGGAATCGCGAGCCATCTTCACGGGCAACATCCTCATGGAGACGGGCGCCGTGCAGAGCGCGGCCCACCTGTCGGACCACGTCCTCCTGCTCTCGAGAGGTGCGCGCGCCGATTCGATCCCGGGCCTGGAGATCAAGGCCGCCGACGTGACCGCGGCTCACGCCGCGAGCGTGGGCCAGGTGGACGAGGAGCAGATCTTCTACCTGGAGAGCCGGGGCCTCTCCCGCGAGGAGGCCACGCACCTCATCGTGGTGGGCTTCCTCCGGAGCGTGCTCGACCGCTCACCCATGGAGTCCCTGCCCGACCTCCTGGACCCCATCCTCGAGAGCAAGGTGGCCTCATGAGCGCCGCAGCGAACCCGAACGAGATTCTCGACGTCGATCCGCTGATGATGGACGTCCTGCTCGACCACTACAAACACCCGCACAACTTCGGGCCCCTCGAGGGCGCCAACATCGTGCACGCCGAGGGCAACCCCTCGTGCGGCGACCACCTGGAGATCGCCGTCAAGACCGCGGACGGCAGGATCGAGGACATCAAGTTCAAGGGCAAGGGGTGCATCATCAGCCAGGCCTCCGCCTCCATCCTCACGGACCTCATGAAGGGCGAGCCCCTGGAGGCCGTGAGGACCTTCAGCAAGGAGGACATGCTCGAGAACATCGGCATCCCCATCGGGCCCATGCGCCTCAAGTGCGCCCTCCTGGCGCTCAAGGTGCTCAAGGCCGGGGTGTACGGCCAGGCGACCTGGCCCGGTGAAGAAGAAGACTGAGTCCGAGAGCCGGAGAGTCAGCGAGGCTGCGAGAGAATTCGGTGGGGGAGTGACGGTATGAGCGATTGGGTGAAAGTGGCTAAGGCAGGAGACATCGGCCCCGCGGGTCTCTACGCCCTTTTGGGTGACGAGGAGATCCTCCTCGTCCGCAAAGGGGAAAGCGTCTACGCGCTGGCCTATCTCTGCAGCCACCAGGACATGGAGATGGAGGGCGGCCACTGCGAGGACGACGGATGGGTTTGCCCCCACCACGGTGCAAGGTTCTCGCTGGAGACGGGCGAAGCCCTCTCGATGCCGGCCATCGAGCCGGTCAAGCGGTTCGACGTGAAGGTCGAGGAGGGCGAGGTCTACCTGAAGGAGCCCGGCGCATGAGCGAGAAGGCTCTCAAGGTCGCTGCCCAGCTCGACGTGGACGCCATCCGGGCCGATTTCCCGATCCTTCAGAGGAAGATCCACGGCCACCCTCTGGCGTACCTAGACAACGCCGCCTCGACCCAGCGCCCGCGACAGGTGGTAGAGGCCATGGACCGCTACTACCTGCAGTACAACGCCAACATCCACCGCGCCATCCACACGCTCGGCTACGAGTCCACGGTGGCCTACGAGGACGCGCACAAGAAGGTGGCGCGGTTCATCAACGCCCACAGCTGGCGGGAGATCGTCTTCGTGCGCAACGCCACCGAGGCCATCAACCTGGTAGCCATAGCCTGGGGGCAGGCCAACCTGCGCGCGGGCGACGAGGTCGTGGTGAGCCTCATGGAGCACCACAGCAACATCGTGCCCTGGCAGATGTTGAGGGACCGCCTGGGCGTGGTCCTCAAGTTCATCCCCGTCACGCCGGAAGGCGTCCTCGACCTCGAGGCCGCCGAGAGGATGATCACCTCCAGGACGAAGCTCGTGGGCCTGGTTCAAGCGAGCAACGTGCTGGGTGCCGTGAACCCGGTCCGACAGGTCCACGACATGGCCCGCCGCGCGGGTGCCCTCTTCCTGCTCGACGGGGCGCAGTCCGTGCCCCACATGCCCATCGATGTCCGGGAGCTGGACTGCGACTTCTTCGCCGCCTCGGGGCACAAGATGCTCGGGCCCACCGGCATCGGCTTCCTCTACGGCAAGAGGGGCCTGCTCCAGGCCATGCCGCCATTCATGACCGGAGGCGACATGATCGCGACGGTCACCTGCGAGGCATCCACCTGGAACGAGCTCCCCTGGAAGTTCGAGGCGG
>JGI20214J51088_10002278_pt1 | contig 12830 bp, 8 predicted proteins | sample WetSurMetagenome_FD_51088 | JGI IMG/M metagenome (IMG submission 51088)
AATTCGTGAACACCCTGCTGGCGCAGGCGCCGCGCGGCGTGCGGCCGATGCTCGACAAGCTGGAAGTGCTGTTCCAGCACCTCACANTNGGTGGNNTNCGGCGCTGGGCGCTGTGGGGCGCGCACGCGCACCGCACCAACTACGAGGAGCAGATCAAGTACTTCGGCCTCGAATCGAAAGAATCGCTGGCGATGCTGCAGAAGGAGCGCAAGGGCACGCTGCTGGTCGACGTGCAGCGCCGCATCAACATGTATCTGCGGGCGCTGTGGGCGCGCGACTTTTTCATGCGCCCAACCTCGGGCGACTTCGAATCGCGCGAGGGCTATCGGCCCTATATCGAGGATTACCTGCTGCATGTGCCGGATGCGTTCGACGACTTCGCACCCGACGGCCGCGAGCCGGTTTCCGGCCTCGAGCTCTATCGCGCCACCGCCGCGCACTGCGCCGCGCACGTGGTCGAAACCAAACAGCCGATTTCCGCCGAGGCGCTGAATCCGCTGCAGATGGCGGTGATCTCGGTGATCGAGGATGCACGCGTCGAAGCGCTGGCGATCCGCCGCTTCCCCGGCCTCAAGCAACTGTGGAGCAAGCTCCACATCGCGACGCCTGAAGTGAATGCCAGCGTCGGCGATTACCTCAACCGTCTCGCCCGCGCCCTGCTCGACGACAGCTACGCTGACAGCGATCCGTGGATTGCCGAGGGTCGTGCGTTGTTCGCGCAAGCTCAGGACACGCTCGACAACAACCACACCGCGTGGGAAATCGGCGTCCAGCTCGCTCACAGCATCGCGGCGAAAAAGATCGCCTTCAACCCGCGCACCGACATCCTGCGCGCGCCGTATCGCGACGACAACCGCTACTTCTGGGAGTTCGAGGAGTTCGATTTCAACAAGGCCGCCAGCGCCGGCTACGAATCCGTCAAGCAGGTGCGCAAGTACGTCAGCGTGATGGAAATGGCCAACGAGATCGACGTCGAGACCGCCGGCGACGACGCGGAGGAAATCTGGGTGCTGGGCACCGAGCTCTATCCCTACGAGAATATCGGCGACGAGAGCGGCGGCAAGAGCTTCAACGAGATGGAAGGCAAGGAACCGGTGTCGGATCCCTTCCATTACTCGGAGTGGGATTACCAGATCCAGCTGGAGCGTCCGGCCTGGGCGACGGTGCTGGAAAAACGCGCCAAGTCGGGCGACCTTGCGGTCATCGACGCCATCACCGCGCAGTACAAGCGCGAGATCCACCGCATGAAATTCCTGCTCGACGCCATGCAGCCGCAGGGCGTGCAGCGCATCCGCAAGCTGGAGGACGGCGACGAGATCGACATCAACGCGGCGATCGCCAGCTTCATCGACATCCGTCTCGGCAACCAGCCCGACCCACGCATCATGATGCGTTCGGTGAGGACGCGCGACTTCTCCATCCTGGTGCTGCTCGACCTATCCGAATCGACCAACGAGAAGTGCAGGACCAGGAATACTCGGTGCGCGAACTGACCCAGCAGGCCTGCGTGCTGCTGGCCGACGCGATCAACAAGGTGGGCGACCCCTTCGCCATCCACGGCTTCTGCTCGGACGGCCGCCACGACGTCGAGTACACCCGCTTCAAGGATTTCGACCAGCACTGGGACGACGAGCCGAAAGCCAGACTCGCCGGCATGACCGGGCAATTGTCGACCCGGATGGGCGCCGCGATCCGCCACGCCGGCCACCATTTGAAATTGCAGCGCTCGGCGAAGAAGCTGCTGATCGTCATCACCGACGGCGAACCCGCCGACATCGACGTGCGCGATCCGCAGTACCTGCGCTACGACACCAAGAAGGCGGTGGAGGAAGTCGCCAGGCATGGCGTGACGACCTACTGCATGAGCCTCGATCCGCGCGCCGACAACTACGTCAGCCGCATCTTCGGGCAGAACAACTTCATGGTGGTCGATCACGTGCAGCGGCTGCCGGAGAAGCTGCCGCTGCTGTACGCGGGCCTCACCCGCTAGATCCGCGCGGTCCGGGGTGATGCGCTCCAGCCGCTCTAGGGCGCCGTGTTTGTCCTGCCCTGACTGACCGCCGCAAGTATGCCCTGCAGCAAGACGATGGGCGTGGGCGGGCAACCCGGCACTGCGACATCGACCGGAATGACGTTGGAAACCTTGCCGCAGGACGCGTAGCTCTCGCCGAACATGCCGCCGCTGCAGGCGCACTCGCCCATGGCCACCACCCACTTGGGTTCCGGGGTGGCGTCGTAGGCGCGCTTCAGCGCGACTTCCATGTTGCGCGAGACCGGACCAGTGACCAGCAGCACATCGGCATGGCGCGGGCTGGCGGCAAATTTCACGCCCATGCCATCGATGTTGTAGTGCGGACCGTTGATGGCGTGGATTTCCAGCTCGCAGCCGTTGCAGGAGCCGGCGTCTATGTGGCGGATCGTCACCGCCTGGCCGAACACCCTGAGGATTTCCGCGTGCAGCTCCTGCTCACGGGTGCGCAGCGCGGGGTCGGCCTGCGGCGGCGGCTCGGAGACGATGCCGGTTTTGAAAATCTTCTGCAGGATCAGGTGCGTCGCCATCTTATAAGTCCGGTCCGCTGTAGGAGAGGTTGAACGATTTGTTGATGAGCGGGAAGTCGGGAACGATATTGCCGAGCACGCCCACCTCCACCAGCGGCCAGTTCTGCCACGACGGATCGTGCGGATGCACCCGCTCGAGCATGCCGTCGGCGCCGATGCGCACCGCCACCACCACTTCGCCGCGCCAGCCTTCCACCCAGCCGAGGCCTTCGCACACTGCAGAAACCGGGGCGAGCGGCGCGTGCAGGGCACCCGCCGGCAGGCGCTCGATGAGGCCGTGGATCAGGCGCAGCGATTCGACCACTTCGGCGAAGCGCACTTCGGCGCGCGCCAGCACGTCGCCGCGGCGCTGCGTCGCCATGCCGACGTCGAGCTGATCGTAGGGCGCCTGCGGGAACTGGGCACGCGCATCCCAAGCCTGCGCGCTGGCGCGTCCGGCGAGACCGGTCAGGCCCAGCCGCGCGGCCAGGTCGGGCTTGCAGACGCCGGTGTTGGCAAAACGGTCCTGCAGGGTGGCGTGTTCATCGTAGATGGCCTTGAGCGAGTGCACTTCCGCCTCGATGCGGTCGGCTTCGGCAGCGAGTTCCGCCTTGCCGCTGTCGTGGATGTCAACTGCCACGCCGCCCGGCACGATACAGTCGAACAGATAGCGGTGGCCGAACAGTCTGGCGGTGAGCCGCAGCCAGTCTTCCTTCAGTCGCCAGAACTGCATGAAGCCGAAGCTCAGGGCGACGTCGTTGCCGAGGTAGCCAAGGTCGCCCAGGTGGTTGGCGATGCGCTCGATCTCCAGGAACAGCGCGCGTAGCCACACGGCGCGCCCGGGCACCTGGCTCGCGGTGGCGGTTTCCACCGCCATGCAGTAGGCCCAGGCGTAGGCACTGTGCGAATCTCCGGAGACGCGTCCGGCCAGTTTGGCCCCGGTCGCGAGGTCCAAGCCCTCGAAGCGTTTTTCCGTGCCCTTGTGGGTATAGCCCATCCGTTCTTCCATCTTGAGGATGCGCTCGCCGATGATGGAAAAGCGGAAATGCCCGGGCTCGATGGTGCCGGCGTGGATCGGGCCGACCGGGATTTCGTGCACACCTTCGCCCTCGACGCGGATGAAGGGATAGGCGTCGGTGTCGAGGGTGGCAGGCAGGGTGGCATCGAAGTCCTTGCGCAGCGGAAAGACGTTTGCCGGCCAGGCGCCGTGGCGCAGCCACTTGCGGTCGTCCACCGCATCGGTGGCACGGATCCCCAGCAGATCGAAGGTCGCGCGCTGCATGCGATCGGCCTGCGGAAAGATATGGGCAAGATCGGGGTAGGCCGGCGCGTTCGTCGGCAATGCGCAACTCACCCAAGCCAGCCCAGAACTGGTGAGCAGGGCCACATGAATGCCGAAGCTGCTGGCCAGATGGCGGTCGTCCGACCCCCACAAGGCGACGAGTTGCCCGCCTTCCTCCTTGACCGCGCGTGCCAGCGCGAGCAGCTGGCCCGTCTCCATCCGGCCGCGCCAGATGTGCTTGCCGAGCGGGTCGAGATTCCAGTCGTGTTCGCCGATCTTCATTCAACGCCTTCCGTAGGGTACGCCGCGCGCACCGTTAAGTCATGGTGCGCATGGCGCACCCTACCCGCTCATCCGCCTAGAAGCTGCGCTGCCTGCTTGTACCAGGCTGCGAGATATGGCGGGATGAACAGGCCCAGCATCAGCACCAGGCCCAGGTGCATGAACACCGGCGCCAGCGCAGGCTGGTGGGGCAGCTTCGGCAGTTCGGTCTCGCCGAACACCATCGGCTGCACCTTGCCGAAAATGGAGGCGAAGGCCACGCCCAGCGCCAGCAGCAGGAAGGGCGTGGCCCAGGGGTGCTCGTGCATGGCGGTGGTGATGATGAGGAATTCGCTGGCGAACACGCCGAACGGCGGCAATCCAAGGATGGCGACAGTGCCCAGCATCAGCCCCCAGCCGATGGTGGGGTTGGTCCTGATCAGCCCGCGGATGCCGTCCATCAGCTGGGTGCCGGCCTTCTGCGTGGCGTGGCCGACGGCGAAGAAGATGGCGGACTTGGTGAGCGAGTGCATGGTCATGTGCAGCAGCGCCGCGAAGTTCGCCACCGCGCCGCCCATGCCGAAGGCGAAAGTGATGAGGCCCATGTGCTCGATCGAGGAATAGGCGAACATGCGCTTGACGTCGGTCTGGCGCCTGATCAGGAAGGCGGCCAGCAGCACCGAGAACAGGCCGAAGCCCATCATCAGGTTGCCCGCCATGTCGTTGCCGAGCGCGCCGTCGACCAGCACCTTGGAACGCATCACCGCATACAGCGCGACGTTGAGCAGCAGGCCGGACAGCACCGCGGACACCGGCGTCGGGCCTTCGGCGTGGGCGTCCGGCAGCCAGCTGTGCAGGGGGGCGAGGCCGACCTTGGTGCCGTAACCGACCAGCAGGAAGACGAAGGCCAACTGCAGCACCGTCGGCTCAAGTTGCGCCTTGACGCCGTTGAGGTGCGTCCACAGCAGCGCTGAGCCGCCCGAGCCCAGTACCTTCTCCGCTGCGAAGTAGAGCAGGATGGTGCCAAACAAAGCCAGCGCGATGCCGACGCCGCACAGGATGAAATACTTCCACGCCGCTTCCAGCGAAGCCGGGGTGCGGTACAGGGAGACCAGCAGCACGGTGGCGAGCGTCGCCGCTTCCATCGCCACCCACAAGATGCCCATGTTGTTGGTGGTCAGCGCCAGCAGCATGGCGCCGATGAAAATCTGGTAGCTCGCGTGATAGAGGCGCAGCCGCTGGTCGTTGAGCCGGCCGTGTTCCGCCTCGATGCGCATGTAGGGGCGCGAGAACAGCGCCGTGGTGAAGGCGACGAAGGCGGTCAGCGCGACCAGGAAGACGTTGAACGAGTCGATGAAAAACCAGCCGGCGCCGACCATCATCGGCCCATCCTCGATGATCCGGTGCGTCAGGACGGCGGCCGCCAGCAGCGTCAGGAAACTGAACAGCGCATTGATCTCTGGCGCATGCGTGCGGCTTCCCCACAGCGCCAGGAAAATGCCGCCTGCCAGGGGAATGCCGAGTAGCCAGAATATTTCCACGACTTATTTTTCCTTGAGCTTTTCCATGTGCTTCAGATCCAGCGAATCGAAGGTCTCGCGGATCTGGAAGATGAAGATGCCGAGCACGAACACGCCGACCAGCACGTCGAGCGCCACGCCCAGCTCCACCACCAGCGGCATGCCGTAGGTGGCGCTGGTGGCGGCGAAGAACAGGCCGTTCTCCATCGCCAGGAAGCCGATCACCTGCGGAATGGCCTTGGTGCGGGTAATCATCATGAGGAAAGCCAGCAGCACGATGGCCATGGCGATGCCCAGGGTCGAGCGCGTCACCGTGCCGGACATCTCCGAGATGGGGAGCGCCAGATTGAACGCAAAGATCACCAGCACGATGCCGATCAGCATGGTGGTGGGGATGTTGATCATCGGCTCCACCACCCGGTTCACGTCCAGCTTTTTCACCAGGCGGTAGAAATACCAGGGCATGGCAATCACCTTGAGGCCGAGGGTCATGGCCGCCGAGTAATACAGGTGATGCTGGCCGGTGGACCAGGCGACAATGGCCGTGGACAAAGCGAGGGCCGCACCCTGCCAGGCGAACAGCGTCACCAGGCCGACGACACGACGCTGCGACAGCATGGCGAAGGAGATCAGCAGCAGCAGGGCGGCCAGCAGGTTGACGATTTGCAGATGGTAGGGCAGCGTCATGCTCACACCTCCAGCAGGAAATGGATCAGCATGCCCAGCACCGCNAGCATGAAGGCGGTGCCCAGNAACTCGGGCGCGCGGAACAGCCGCACCTTGGCCGAAATCGTCTCGATGAAAGACAGCACGGCTCCGCCGAGCAGCAGTTTCGCAACCATCGCCAGCAGTGCCAGCGGTAGCGCCGCGACATCGCCCTGCGCCGCGATCCCCCAAGGCAGGAACAGCGCGATGCCGAGGGCCGAATAGGTGAACAGCTTCAACGCCACCGCCCACTCGATCAGCGCCAGATGGCGCGCCGAATACTCGAGGATCATCGCCTCGTGGATCATCGTCAGCTCGAGGTGGGTGGTNGGGTTGTCCACCGGGATGCGCGCGTTCTCNGCCACCGAAATCATCCAGAATGCCACNGCCGCGAAGGCCAGGCTGGGGTAGATGGCGAATTCGCGGTGCGCCAGGGTCTGCACGATGATGGGCAGTTCGGTGGACTGCGAGATCAGGCTGGCGGTGAAGAACACCATCAACAGCGCCGGCTCGGCGAGGAAGGACACCAGCATCTCGCGGCGTGCGCCCAAGGTGCCGAAGGAGGAACCGATGTCCATCGCTGCCAGCGCCAGGAACACCCGTGCCAGCGCGAAGATGCCGACCAGGGCGATGACGTCGGCGGCCGGCGAAAACGGCAGGTCGTTGGCGATGGTCGGCACGATGCCGGCCGCCAGCGCCATGCAGGCGAAGATCATGTAGGGCGCGAAGCGGAACAGCGGAGAGGCGTTGTGCGCGATCACCGCGTCCTTGTGGAACAGCTTGCGCAGCGTGCGATAAGGCTGGGTGATGGGCGGTGCGCTGCGGCCCTGCAGCCAGGCACGGCACTGGTTGACCCAGCCCATCAGCAGGGGGGCCAGCAGAATGGCCAGCAGGCTCTGGGCAAGTTGCAGCAGGATGCCGGCGCTCATCGTGTAGTGAAGACCAGAAGGAAGATCAGGGTGGCGAAGCTGTAGATCAGATACCACTGGATGCGGCCGTGCTGCAGCCGCCCGGCCTGCTGCGACAGCCAGCCTGTCACGCGCGCGATGGGTACATAGAGTATGAACCAGAGCTTGTCCAGCGACGCGCCGTGATAGCGCGGCTTGCGGTCGAAGGGATCNGGCGTTTCCCGCTCCACTCGCATGAACACTTCGAAAATCTGCCGGATCGGCTGGCCGAAACCTTCGGCGCTGTCCTGCATGCGTGCATCCTGTTCCGGGTAGCCGCAATCCCAAGGGTCGCTGCGGCGCACCCGGCCATGATAAACGCGGCGCACCCACAGGACGGTCAGCAGCAGCACCGCCACCACGACCGCGAAGAAGATCAGCGGCGCGTAGCTCGCGCGTTTCGCCGAAACGGGCGCCAGCATCAGCCAGTTGCCGTCATTCACCAGGGTCTGGCCGACCAGCAGGCGCACCACCGGGGACAGCCAGTCGATGACCTGGGCGGGAAACAGACCCAGCAGCACGCATCCCACGGCCAGCCACAGCATGCCGAGGCGTTCCGGCCAGCCAGCCTCGTGCGCCTCACGCAGCGCCGGGTCGCGTGGCTGGCCGAGGAAGATGACGCCGAAGAACTTCACCATCACATAAGCCGCCAGTGCCGCGGCCAGCGCCACCGTGGCNGCGGCCACCGGGATCACCATATTGAGGTAGGGGTGGGTCAGGCCGGGGGTGAGGAGGAAGGCCTGCAACAGCAGCCATTCCGAAACGAAGCCGTTCAACGGCGGCAGCCCGGCGATGGCCAGCGCGCCGACCAGGGTCAGCCAGGCGGTCCACGGCATGAAGCGCATCAGCCCGCCCAGATGTCCCATGTGNCGCACNCCGGTGGCGTGCAGCACCGAGCCGGTGCCGACGAACAAGAGGCCCTTGAAGAAGGCGTGGTTGAGCGCGTGATAGAGCAGGGCGGTGAGCGTCAGCGCGGCCAGCGCGCCCTTGCCGTCGGTGTAGAAAATCAGCGTGAGGCCGAAGGCGGCGATGATCACGCCGATATTTTCGATCGACGACCAGGCCAGCAACCGCTTCATGTCCGACTGCACGGCAGCGAAGATCACGCCGTAGAGCGCGGTCATCAGGCCCAGCGCCAGCGTCAGCGTGCCCCACCAGCCGATCTGGATATTGAGCAGGTCGAAGGTCACCCGCAGCAGGCCGTAAACGGCGGTCTTCAGCATCACCCCCGACATCAGCGCCGACACCGGCGAGGGGGCGGCCGGGTGTGCCTCCGGCAGCCACACATGCAGGGGCACCAGGCCCGCCTTGGCGCCGAAGCCGAACAGCGCCAGCAGGAACGCGACCGAAGCCCAGAATGGCGTCATCTCGGCCAGGCGCATGGTGTCGAAGGTGTAGTCGCCGTGTCCACCCTGCAGCACGCCGAAGGCGAGCAGCAGCGAAACCGCGCCGACGTGCGCGATCAGCAGATAGAGAAAACCGGCGCGGCGGATTTCCGGAATCTTGTGGTCGGTGGTGACGAGGAAGTAGGACGACAGCGCCATCACTTCCCAGGACACCATGAAGGCGTAGGCATCGTCGGCCAGCAGCACCGTCACCATGCCCGCCAGGAACAGGTGGTACCACAGCGCCAGCAGGGCGAGCGGGCCTGCGGCCATGCTGCGGAAATAGCCGGAGGCATAGACGGTGATGCCGAACGCGGCGCCGCCCAGAAGCAGCATGAAGAAGGCGGACAGGGCGTCCAGCCGCAGGTGGAAAGGCAGGTCGGGCAGGCCGATGGGCAGGACCATGGTTGAAGCGGGCAGGATCATCCCGGCCACGCCCACCGCAGCGATGCCGAGCGCGCCCAGCGCACCCAGCGGAAACACCAGCCGGCTCAGCAGGTGCTGCGAACCTTGCAGCAGCAGGGCCGCAAAGCCCAGTGCCAGCCAGAAAAGCACCACACCCCAGGCGATATCGAGGGGGGCGTCGGCAATGAGTGTGAGGGGCGTGGTCACTGGGCGTCCTGGGAGTCGAATCCGATTCTAGTGATCATTAAAAACGACCTCAATGCCCATATGACCAGCATATCGCCCTGCGCACAAGCGCTATGGACCCGCGCAGCGTNNNNCCCGGTTTCATCAACCCGGGAAAAACGCAGCGTGCGGGACCGCATGAGCGGCCATNGGCGAAATAAAGGCCGGGTAAGCCCCGGCCCTGAAATGNCGGTATTTGCACCCGCCTCCCGTGTCAGGCGGCTTGCCCAACCGCAAGCTCGGGAGTGGATGCCTCGGCGGCGCCGGGCAGTCGTGCACATTCCTTGAAGATGCGGCTGTTGCACGTGCGGCAGATTTCCGGGTCCATGTAGCGCATTGCAGTCTTGATCGCATGATCGGTGTTGGCTACCAGCGCATCGCCGGCGAGCAGCCCGTCTTCCTGCAGATCGCTCAGCATGCCGTGCACCTGTTCGTTGGCACGGGTGAAGATCACATGCCGGTCTTCGCGCTTGGCCTGGTACAGCACGCCTTCGAGCGCGCGCTGACCGGTGGTGTCCATCATCGACACCTTGATCATCCGCAAAATGACCACAGAAGGTTTGCAGCACACCATGTCGCCGCAGACCTTGCGCTCGAAGGCCTTGGCGACGCCGAAGAACAGCGGGCCGTGGGCCTCGTGGAACATGATCTGCGGGCAGGTGCCCTGCTGGTTGACCAGGCCGGCGTACTGGCTGTTGCCGGCCAGGTCGACTTCCTCCGGGAGGTTCTCGCTCATGTGCTTGATGAACAGGAAGGATGCCAGCACCATGCCGATCTCGATCGCCACGGTCAGGTCGATGAATATCGTCAGCGACACGGTCGCCAGATATACCGCCCGGTCGGAATGCGGCGCATGCTGCAGCAGATGCCTGGCGTGGTGGAATTCGCCCAGCCTGCTGGCGACCACGATCAGAATCGCGGCCAGCACCGCCATCGGCACCTGGCTGGCCAGCGGCGCCGCCATCAGGATGATCAGCAGCACGAACACCGCATGGGAGAAGCCGGCCATCCGGCTTTTTGCGCCGGAGAGCACGTTGGTGCCAGTGCGCGCGATCACGCCGGTGGCCGGCATGCCACCGAACAGCGGCGAGAGGATGTTGGCCGCGCCCTGGGCGAGCAGTTCGCGGTTGGACTGGTGGCGGTCGCCGGTCATGTTGTCGGCCACCACGGCGGACAGCAGGGCTTCCACGCCGACCAGAATGGCGATGGTGAATGCCGGGCGCACCAGTTCCAGCAGATGCGACAGGCTGACCTGCGGCAGGCTCGGCGCCGGCAGCGACGAGGGCACCTGCCCGAACAGGGTGGCGATGGTTTCGACCGGAAAACCCAGCGAAACCGCGACCAGCGTGCCCACCACCAGGCCGATCAAGGCGCCCGGCACGCGTTTGAGATAGGGCAGCTTCGGTCCGTACAGAATGGCCGCGATGGTGATCAGCGTCAGCAGCACCGCCCAGCCGTTAAGCGCGGTGACATGGCGCAAGGTTTCCAGCATGTTCTCGTGAAAGAACTCGTGCTTGGGCAGGCGCTCCACCAGCCCTGCCGCGTTGAGAATTTTCTCGCCGTCCGCCGTGCGCGCGACCAGACCGATCACGTTGTTGATCTGGGTGGCGATGATGCTGATGGCGATACCCGAGGTAAAGCCCAGCACCACCGGATAGGGGATGTATTCGATCAGCTTGCCGAAGCGCAGCCAGCCCATCGCGATCAGCAGCACGCCGGCCATCATGCCGGCGATCATCACGTCCTGGAAACCGTTGACGGCAGTCAGCGAGATGGCCGCCAGCACCGGGATCAGCGCCGCCGCCGCACCGGCGATCTGGAAGCGCGAGCCGCCGAACGCCGCAACCAGCGATCCCGCCACCACCGAGGTCAACAGCCCCTGGATGGGGGTTGCGCCCGAGGCGATGGCAAAGGCCAGACCGAGCGGAATCGACACCACCGCCACGATCAGGCCGGCCGTCAGATCGGCTTTCAAAAGATTGCCTGTGTAGTGCTTCCAGCTTGCCGGGAAAAAATTCATCGCTGCGATACCTGAGCCTGTATGGAGTGGGGGCCGGTCCGAATCGGTCGGGTTTTATTTTGCCGGGGCGACCGCGCAGAACATGTCGTCTGCCGCCGCCGCTTCGCCCAGCCGCTCGTAAATCGCGGCAATTGCCAGATCTTCCGTGGCAAACAACTTGTCCTGGCCGATGGCGTCGAACAACCCGGTGGCGCGCATCACATCCAGAACCTGTTTTTTCAGGCCGCTGAAGACCAGGGTAATCCCGGCGCTCTTCAGACGGTCGACCAGATGGTGGATGACTTCTTCGCCCGACGCGTCGAGCTGGTTGATGCCGCTGCCCACCACCAGCACATATTTTGCGTCGGGGTGGTTGGAGACGGCTTCCAGCACCGCGTCCTCGAAGTAGGAGACGTTGGCGAAATACAGCGAGCCGTCGAAGCGGATCGCCACCAGATGCTTGCTGGTGGGCAGATCGGGGTTGACCTTGAGATCGCGCAGGGTGCCGTCACTGAATCGTCCGAGAATGGCGACGCGCGGCGACATGGTGCGGTAGAGGTAGAGGCCCAGCGCCAGGCCCGCACCGACCATGATGCCGCTGTCCAGGTGCGGGGCGAACGCCAGGGTGGCGATAAAGGTGACGATTGCGGCAATGCCGTCATGTTTGCTGGCCTGCCAGGCATGCTTCACCGCCTTGAAGTTCACCAGCCCGATCACCGCCATGATGATGATGGCGGCCAGCACCGCCTGCGGCAGGTGGTACAGCAGCGGGGTGAGGAACAGCAGCGTCAGCAGCACGAACAGCGCAGTGATGACCGAGGACATGCCGGTTTTTGCGCCCGAGTTCTGGTTCACCGCCGAACGCGAGAACGAACCGGACACCGGGAAGGCCTGGGTGAAACTTCCCACCACGTTGGACAGGCCCTGGCCGATCAGTTCCTGATTGGGATCGAGCCGCTGCTTGGTCTTGGCGGCGATGGCCTTGGCGATGGAGATGGCTTCCATGAAACCGACCAGTGAAATCACCAGCGCGGCGGACAGCAGCGAACCCAGCGCATCCAGATTGAAACTCGGCAGTTTGACGCTGGGCAGGCCTTCGGGAATCCCGCCCACCACCTCGCCGCCGCCCACCAGCTTGAAACCACTGGCACTGAGCTTGCGCAGGCGGTAGCGCGTTTCATCCAGGGTCACGCCCTGCGGCGTCTTGCCCACCGGATAAATGGCCAGCGTCGCGCCGCTCGCATCTGTGCTGCGCACTACCTGAAAGTGGCGCAGCGCGGCTTTTTCCTTGGTGAAAGCTTCCTCGGCAGCGTGGACTTCAATCCGTGCCAACCCCAGTTCGGCTTCCATTTGCACGATGCCGACGCTGGTTCCGCCCGCTGTTTTCTGCGCGGCTTTCAACGCGGCTGATTTGTCGGCGACCTGTGCATTCAGATCGTCCACCCGTTTGGCTGCGGCCATGCTTTGCTGCACCACGGTCAGGAGTTCGGGGTCGGCGATTTGCTCAGGCTTGCCGTCCGCGTTGCGTTCGAACCCGATTGCCCACGACAGCAGCGTCGTCAC
>JGI20214J51088_10002280_pt1 | contig 12827 bp, 9 predicted proteins | sample WetSurMetagenome_FD_51088 | JGI IMG/M metagenome (IMG submission 51088)
CGCAGCGATTTCGCAACCGCAGGCGTAGTCCGTCTACGCCGAGGATTGCGAAGAGCGAGAACGCCGGCATGAGCCGAAAGACGCCGTTTATGGATGGACACAAGGCTAACAGTTGGGGTTCATCGCCGGAAATCTGCACTTTGATAGCTGAGAATCAATTGTAAGCCGGGATCATTCCTCCGCAGTGAAGCGGCAAAAGGCTCTCCAGTGGGATGACCCCGGCGTTGGGGAAGTTGAGACCACTTTTCTCGATCAAATTCGGATGACTTGACCTAAGTATTGTTGATAGCTAAAAGGCCATAAAACTTCCTCCGTTGAAATCCAAAGAGGCTATTCGGCCATCCTGCCAGCAAACGGAGTAAACCTCCACCGTCTCGTTTAGGGGCAATACGGAAATATCAGCAATGGACCCTTCCACCAGATAGCATACAGCTTTGCCGGAGTGTTCAACTCGGACTACCTGCGGGTCCTTTACGACCAGAAGTCCCATCGCCTTGCCAATCAGATCGACCCTGCAGTACTTTTCCAATACGGCTGCATATTGTTCCTGAGATCCATGAGACTGAAGGCATTCCTGCATTTCCGGTAAAACCCTTGGGCCTGATCCAACCCAGACCAAGGCGAAAACTATTATCCCGAGTAACCCTATCATCATGCTTGTTTTGAAAAAGCGATATGCTTTCATGATTTCACTCCCCCCTGATGGACTGTTCATCCTTCTTCTATGCATTTGTAGATCATGGCCCACCCCTCATGGGCAGGCCATTGGAGTCAGTATCTTCCCAATTTAATGCACCAGAACATTCACTTCGTGGTCGCTGGAGCCGTTTGTCCTTGGTATCTCCAGTTTCAGTTTCCCATCTTCCAGGGTAGCCTTGATTCCGCGAGCGTCAACCTTTTCAGGAAGAGAAAAGCTGCGGCACATGCTGCAGTGGCACGCTCGCAGGCCAGCGAATCCAGTGCCCTTGTCCTCATCGTGTTCCGCAAGGATTCTGAGAAGACCATGGTCAACCGTGACCTTGATTTCTTCCTTCCTGAACTGCGGCACCTTGGCTCTGATGATATACTCTGTTCTGAGTTCCTCGATCGAAACCGGGGCATCCTCCTTCTCTTCTCGGGCCGCCTTGCGAGAACTGTCGAACGGCGGAACATCCTCCCACCATGGGTCCCACTTGTACATTTCCATAATTCCTCCTCTATGTTTTTCGATTTACAAATATTCAAGACACTTAACTCCGAAGCGATATCGCATAGGAGACCGCGGCGGCAGCGGTTGGCACCATTTGACCTCCGCAAGCATCAAAGCGCCTGCGTTCTCGGGATCAACAAAGCGAACGAGAACCACTGATCCAGGGGTCGCCGCCCGAAGTGACTCCATACAACCGCCCTGCTGACTGACTTCCGTTATTCTTCCGCTAAAGTGCTCCGAAGTGTTGAAGATGCTCCAATCAACCGACAGGTCACAAGCGCAATGTTGATCGGCTCGATTTCCCAGGGTAACCGAAAGACAGTCTGATTGATCTATCTCCAATGTTCCTCCTTTCTCACACCCGTGTGTGATCCAATGCCATAACTCGTGACTCTATTCCTCAAATGCAAAACCAACTCACGGATCAGATTGGGCAAGACCGGCTTGACCAGATAACAAAGAATGCCATGCCTGCGTATCTGCTGCTCCAACTCGCGGGTATTGTCGCTTGCCATGGTTATGATCTTTGCATCCTGATGAATGTCCTTAAGCTGGCGTATAATCTCCTCGCAGTCCATGTTGGTTGGATGAGGCAACGAAAGATCTATCAGTAGCAAGTCAAATTTGTCCTGCTGAGCCGCCGTAAGACATCGTCCGGCCGTGCCTGCCGAAACCACCTCACATCCGCACATCAGCAGCGCGGTCTTGATTCCAGCCGCGACCTTTTTATCGCTTTCCGCAAGAAGCACTTTCATTGGGTCACCTTCAGTTAGAACCAACTCCCACTGTGATGTAATGGCAACCCGTATGCCAGGGCTTCATTTGATTCTAATGGCTTGCTTTAATTGGTAAATTAAAAAGGCATTCGGTTGGGATTTCGAATAGATTGGGGACTTATTCCCCAAATTTAAGGTGAATGACCAATCAACCGATTATTATTGCAAGATTTTCATGGATCGTGGTAAAATACCCCATAAAGGGCACTAAAGCCACATTACGAGGAGAATCAAAAGATGGTCGCGAAAAAAAAAGAGGACGCGAGCGATGGGCCACTTGAGAGCATGGATGAACTGCGCGCCCGCGCGGACGAATTCAAGAGCATTTTCGACAATTCCGCTCTTGGCATTTTTCAATCTAGCATCGAAGGACGTTTCCTGCGCGTGAATTCGGCCTTCGCCGAGATGCTGGGCTATGAATCTCCGGAGGATCTCATTTGCTCAATCGAGGACATTCGTCGCCAGTTCTATGCAAATCCTGAAAAGCGGCTGGAAATCATGGCCGCGGTTGAGGCTGAAAACGGACTGTCGCGCTTTGAGACAACCCTTCAGAGAAAAGATGGGACTCTGATAGCCGCATCCATTCGAATGCGCGCCGTGCGCGATCGAACTGGAACCGTGACTCATTTGGATGGCTTTATCGAAGATGTTACCGTAGCCAGGGCAAGGGAGCGCGAGATAAAGGAACAGGCCGAACACCTCACTCGAGAAAATATCCGGCTTAGAGCATCCGTCAAGGAGCGCTACCGGTTCGGCGAAATCATCGGCAAGAGTGCCACCATGCAGGTTGTCTACGAAAGCATCAGCCAGGCCGCAGCAAACCAGGTCAACGTCATTATCTATGGAGAGTCGGGCACGGGGAAAGAACTTGTCGCGCGGGCAATTCATAAACTCAGCCCTCGCAGCGGCCACGATTTTGTCCCCGTGAACTGCGGAGCAATTCCCGAACATCTACTGGAAAGCGAGTTCTTTGGCCACCGAAGGGGAGCGTTTACCGGAGCACACGCAGACACACATGGGTACCTTGATATTGCAAATGGGGGCACTCTGTTTCTAGATGAGATTGGGGAATTGAACCTCGAAATGCAGGTTAAGCTGCTGCGGGCCATCGAGGGGGGGGGNTACTTCCCGGTTGGCGACAGCCGCCCCAAACACTCGGATTTTCGCGTCATCGCCGCCACGAACCGCAACCTCCGGGAAATGGTAAGAGACGGCCGCATCCGCGAAGACTTCTTTTTCCGCATTCATATCATTCCGATCACGCTGCCGCCGTTGCGGGAAAGACGGGAGGATATCCCCCTACTGGTGGATCATTATTTGAACCAGTTCACTCAGGGACAAAAGATGCCGGAGCTGCCGGGAAAAGCGCTGGGCGCGCTCTACAAGTACGATTGGCCTGGGAACATCCGGGAACTGCAGAACGTTCTACGCCGGTACCTTGCCACCAAACGGCTGGATTTTCTGGAACAACCACCTGATCCTGCGGCTGCGAAGCCGCAGGTGGATGAAGGCGGAGGGCTGCATGAAGCAGTAGCCCGATTCGAACGCACCCTCATTGAGAAGTGCCTCACCGAGCAGAGATGGCACCGCAGTAATACTGCTAACGCGCTGAAAATTGATCGAAAGACTCTTTTCCTGAAGATGAAAGAGTATGGGTTTTTTTAACCCCATAATGCCCATTTTTTCCCCAAACAATATAAACGGNGAAAATTAAATTAGTTATGGAATGCAAAGATTTAACCTGGGGCAAAATTACACAAATTTAGCCTTGCCCAACCCACCTCAACCCTTCCTCAGTTCGCAATAATTCTTTGTAAAATCAAAGCTCTGATCGACTTAAACCGGGTGTGGCACAGGCATTGCCATAATAAAACGCAGTCAAGCTTTTTTGGATGCTTGGATGCTCTCTAATTTTTTTAACATGGAGGAACATCAAATGAATGCGTTAACTCTGGTTTTCATTTCGTTATGCATTTTTGCTATCGGCTACCGGTTCTACGGCCTTTTCATCGCCAAAAAGGTCCTGGGATTGAACCCGGAAAACAAAACACCGGCTGATAACCTTGCCGACGGCATCGATTATGTGAAGACCAATAAATACGTTCTATTCGGGCATCACTTCGCCGCGATCGCAGCGGCAGGGCCCCTTTTGGGGCCGGTGCTGGCCGCCCAGTTCGGTTACCTGCCCGGTGCGATATGGATCATCGTCGGGGCAGTCCTGGCCGGTGCCGTGCACGACATGGTGGTGCTCTTCGCCTCCGTGAGGCACAACGGGCACAGCCTGGCCAAGATCGCCGAAAACGAGATCGGCAAGGGAGTTGGCACGGTCGCGGCCATCGCCATCCTCTTTATTCTGCTGCTGACGCTGGCGGGGCTCTCGATTGCAGTTGTGAACGCCATGTTCTCGAGCCCATGGGGNACCTTTGTGGTGTTTGCCACGATGCCTATAGCCTTCCTGATGGGGATTTATCTCCACGTCTGGCGGGAAGNCGACGTTTGGGGAGCAAGCATCATAGGCGTTGTTCTTCTTTTTGCAGCCGTGGTAGCAGGCCCTTACGTCGTGGCGAACCCTACCCTCTCATCCATTTTCACCCTCAGCAAAACGCAGATTTCCTTGATCATCCCCGTCTACGGGTTTGTGGCCTCGGTTCTGCCGGTCTGGATGCTGCTGTGCCCGCGTGATTATCTGTCCACGTATTTAAAGCTCGGCACAATCGCCATGCTGGCGGGCGGCATCCTCTTCATGCATCCCGAGCTGCAGATGCCGGCGATCACGTCATTTGTAAATGGCGGCGGGCCGGTCATCCCCGGCAAGGTGTTCCCGTTCCTGTTCATTACCATCGCCTGCGGAGCCATTTCCGGGTTCCACGCCATCATCGGCACCGGCACCACCCCCAAGATGATCGGCAGCGAGCGCGACATCCTGTTCGTAGGCTACGGGGCAATGCTGACCGAAGGATTTGTCGCTATCATGGCGCTGATCGCGGCCTGCGTCCTGGTGCCGGCAGACTATTTTGCCATCAACTCGGCCCCGGCAGCCTTCCAGAAACTCGCCATGGACGTCGTGAACCTGCCGACCCTGTCGGCGGAGGTCGGCGAAACCCTCCAGGGCCGTCCCGGCGGCGCGGTGTCGTTGGCGGTTGGCATGGCTTATGTCTTCGATTCGGTGCCGTTTATGAAAGGATTGATGGCCTATTGGTACCACTTTGCCATCATGTTCGAATCCGTGTTCATCCTGACGGCGGTGGACACGGGAACCCGCGTGGGCCGGTTCTTTCTGCAGGAGATGATCGGACAGTACATTCCCAAATTCAATGAAAAACGCTGGATGCCCGGCATCCTGATCACCAGTTTGCTATTTACAGGGGCTTGGGGCTACCTGGTCTACACGGGCGACATCACCACCATCTGGCCGCTTTTCGGAATGAGCAACCAACTGCTCGCCTCGAGTGCGTTGATCATCACGACGACCATGATCATCCGCATGAAGAAGGGCAAATACGCAGCGATGACAGCCGTTCCGGGGATCCTGCTCGCGGGGATAACGATGTGGGCCGGCTACGATAACGTCGTATACAACTACCTGCCCAAGGGAGAATACCTGTTGGTGGCCCTGTCCATCATGATCATGGTGCTGATGGTGATCGTCTTCGTGGGCACTTTCCGAAAATGGGTCGATCTGCTGCATGTCAAGCGCACCGTCGTGGATGATTTCGGGGACCAGGTCCTCGTGCGCGTTCCCAAATGAGACTGAAAGGAGGCGCCATGTTTAGCAAAATTCTGTTTCCGACCGACTTTTCTGAAGCATCACAACTAGCCATGAACTGCATCCCTGAACTGAAGCAGAGCGGATTGAAGGAGGTGGTCGTGCTGCATGTGAATGACTTCCGGGGCATAGACAAGCTCCAGCCGTTCGTCATCAACTCCCGTTTCCTGGAAGCCAGATCCAAGGTCCTGAAGGAGAACGAAACGGCCATGCAGACCATCGCGAAACAGCTTGAGGCCGATGGGATCGCGACCAAACTCGTCACCCGCTCCGGGTGCCCGATCGAGGAGATCCTGAAGGTCGAAGATGAGGAGAACGTCTCCGTCGTAGTGATGGGTTCCCACAACTGGAGTCACTTACTCCGCCTGTTCACCCCATCGGTCGCCGAAGAGGTCGTTCACAGGTCCAAACGGCCGGTGGTGGTAGTTAAACAGCCGGAGCGTTGCAACTGATCCTCAACCACCGGGGCTCTGAAAAGAACCCGGTCTACCCCCAACCCAAGGGTTCCGCTGCTCCCTCCTGCCTTCCCATGGTTATCGGCAGAGCCCTTGGGTTATTCCGCTTTACGGATAGCGGTCGAATTCGGATTGAATTCCATCCGAGCAATCCAAAGGGTAGATGCCATGCCTCTATACGTAACTTTGTCCGGGCCGGTTATAATGATGGTTTAGCTCTCGCAATCCACCAATTTCCTTACAGGCTACAATCGGCGAACGCTTGTGTGGATTCCGATGGAGAACCTATCTTGCTGTCAGAGTTGAGATTCGGAGGGGAAATCTGCATGCGCGTCAATTCGAAAGGCGTTCTATGAATTCAGCAACCGTGCGGTAAACCACTTGCGAATTTTCTCCCAGAAGAATGCCATGTCTGTCAAGATTGAAGAGGACGTGGGTCTTATCGGGCGATCCAAGGCGTTTGAAAATCTGCTTGGAGCTCCGCGGGTCGACCACCGGGTCCCGCTCGGATTGAATGACGAGGGCAGGGGTGCAAATCGCCGGCAGGCGCTCGTCCAGGCGGCTCATGAATCGCTCGATTTCGCATACGCCGGAAATCGGGTTTCGCAGGTAGTTGATGTGCGGGTTTTCGGGGTGGTTCTCGACGAAAGGCATCTTCGCGGCTGCATAGCCCGTTGCGTCCATGAAGCGGTTCCAGGCATTCACTGCCGGTGCTAAGCGGGTGCTGAAATCCTTGAGCCGCAATGGAGCCGAAATGGCGAACACCCCGGCGAGGTCGCCGACCCGGGAGGCCAGGTCGAGCGCCAGTCCTCCACCGGTCGAAAAGCCGCCAGCGACTACCCGCTGACATCGGGCCTTCAGGATGGCGTACCCCCGGTCGAGACCATCGGCCCAATCTTTGTGGGTGCGCTTCCCCAGGTCTTCAGGGGACGTCCCGTGCCCGCGAAGCCGCGGCACGTATACCCAAAAGCCGCGGGACCCCAGATAGTCGGCCAGGCCTTTCACTTCCAGCGGAGCCGCCATGTACCCATGCGCCAGCACGACCCCCATGCGGCGGGACCGCCCGCGCACCAGAAACGGCATGCCCACCCCCGGGGATTTCGATTCGCCGGGGATGCAAAAGTGTCGGTAGTCCTCCGCGAACTCCTCGATCGCCTCGCGTATCAGGCGGCGCCGCACAATCCAGCGTACGACCGCCGCCGGGTAGAGCGCCATGCGCCTCACGCACCGCCGCACCTCGAACAGCGGCTCGATCGCGTTGGCCATGCCGTCCAGCGGGGTATCGATCCGCGCCCGGTGAAAACTGGCGCCCGCGTCGAAGGACGAACGACCCTTGCGGTAGAACGCGCCCTCCGGCAGCAGATTGCCTTTTTCAACCGCCAGCGAAAGAAACTCCCTCAAGGTCCCCCTGGGGTCGCCCGCAAGCACGTGCAGCGGGTTCTCCGCCAATTCCGGGTGGAGGCAGACTCCTGCCCGCCGCAGGTCGCCCGCAACCAGAAACAGCCGCCGAGCCAGATCGTCCCGCTCCACGCGGCGATAGGGCGAGCTGCGCAGCAGGGACGCCAGGACATGGTCAGGGTTGACGGTGGTCAAGCGGTAGATGGAGGACATGTAGCGCTGCATCAGACGGACCGACTCCCGCCGCACGGCCTTGCGCGGGACCAGGGTTGAGTCGAAATCCGTCGGCATTGCGCCGTACAGCACCCTCGGAGAGGTCAATCGCCCCAGGCTCTCCGCGGCCGGCATCGGGTTGCCGAACCGGACATCCACGTCGACTCCGGAGAGCAGCATGGACCCTTCGGTCATGAGCTCCTCCACCAGACGCTCGGGCAACTCGTCCGTCAGCCGGCGGGCGATGCCGATCAACGCGTTCTCGCGCGCTCTCACCGGGTAATAGGTGATGTTGACCGGGACGATGTGGGTTGTGGCCGCGATGCGCTCCGGCAGCGCGTCCAGCTGGAAATGCTTCAGCAGGCGGTCACACTCCTCCGGGTATTGCGGGCAGCAGCACTTCAGCCGGGCGCGGTAGAACTCAGCCCTCAGGCCGAGGGTGGCCGGTCCAGTGTGCGGGGGACGTTTGATCCCGGCGCGGGTGACCATGAGGCGGCGGCCCTCCATGATCTTCCGGGTCTTCACCATGCCGCCCTCCGGGAAGATGATCCAGTGGGTATCCCCGTTGAGCAGCGTCTTNACGATCAGGCGATCCCGGTCCGGGTCGCGGGTTGACACCGCCCCCAATTGATCCAGCAGTTTTCCAAACGGTTCGCGAAAGAATTCAGCATCGGCGAGCATTCGGACCGGGGCGCGAGTCAGCCGGTAGATCAAATAAGGCATCAGGACGGTTTCAAGGCGGGTGAAATGGTTGATGACGAAGATGGTTGGGGCTTCCGGGATCACCTCCGCGTTGTGCAGGCGCACCCGGGCCCGGGAGAGATTCGTCAGGGCCTGGATGACCAACTCCGTTGTGCGGTAAGCGATCCCGGTCATGGTCGCAACCCCATACGGCTGGAAGGGAGATGGGGGTGAGGGCTACCCTGGACAGTTCACGAGCCGAGCTGGCTGCAGCCGCAAGGCGTCGGGCCATGAGGCTGTACTGTGAGTACGGCGAATGGCCCGCAACGCAGCGGATGCGGTCGGATCGGCTCGCCCGCAGGGTGAAAATGTTTCAGCATCGCCGGCACCCGGAACAGCCGAACTCACGGCGGCAAACCGCCCGCCGCCACGCATTCCCCCCGTGTGCTCAATATGGTTTGATCTCTATCAATCCTGCCGATGCTGAAAAACTTCCATGAAATCTGCGGGCTCAATGTGCGCCGCGATCGTCTCTTCGAGAGTCCCGAGGAATCCGCTGTAGAAGTGGTCGGCGCCGGGGATGACCTCGAGGGCGGCCTGCGGGTTCCACTGGCGGCAGGCCGCCTGGAGGGTCAGGACGGGGGCGAAGTCGTCGCGGTCGCCGGCGACGACGAGCGACAGATGGGGCAGGCGCAGCCCGTCCTCGAACGGCATGAAGGCGGCCGGCGGGGAGACCATCACCATGCGGCGGAAGCCCGAGTCGATGCCCGCGTTGACCCAGGTTCCGAAGGAGTAGCCGGCGAGATCGACCTCGGTCACGCCGAGCGCCCGCAGGTGGGCGATCGCGGCCGCTACGTCGTGGCGCTCTTCGATACCCGTGCCGTGGCGGCCGTCGCTCGCGCCCACGCCGCGAAAGTTGAAGCGCAGCGTGCTGAACCCCCTGCGCCGGAACGCGCGGCGGATCGCCGTGACCACGAGGTTGTGCATGTCGCCGCCGTAGAGCGGGTGCGGGTGGGTGATGACCACCCCCTGCGTGCCCGCGGCGCGCTCCAGCGCCCCTTCCAGCCGCAGCTGGCCGCAGGCGATCTCGACCCGCTCCTCCATGCCCCCTCGCTTCAGGTTGTCGAAAAACAAGTATCGGGCCGTCAGCCAAGGCGTGCGGCTTTTTGGACAGCGCAGCATGCTGGTCAGCATGTGAGCATGGCCAAAGGCCGCGCAACGCCGGATCACGGCCCGAGACGCCGTTTTTCAACTACCTTATTTCGGTTTGTTCAGGACCCCGAGCATGTCTCGGCCGAAGGCCTTGCGTTGCCACTGCCGCAGCCCCTCCACGTCGGCCAGGTCCTCCATCTTCGCCGGGCGGCGTTCGGCCACGGCCAGCATGGTCGCCTTCGGGCAGACGAGCGCGGGGTCGAGCTTCAGGCGCCGGGCCGCGGCGTCGCGCCACGTGCGCAGCGCCTGGATGCGGTCGCTGACCGAGGCCGGCACCATNTTCTGCTTGCGGTAGGGGTAGCGCGGCAGCTGCGCGGCGGGCAGCTCCAGGCCGGCCCGGATCGCGGCGAGGATGGCGTGGCCGTGCTGGTTCACCTGGTTCTGGCTCAGCGAGCCGCCCTCCACCAGCGCATCCAGCGTCTCCGGCTTTTCCTGGGCGAGCTGCAAGAGCGTGTTCGGGTTGAAGACCTTGAACAGGGGGCGGTCCTTGTCGCGCGCGACGTGCACGCGCAGCTGGAGCAGCTGCTCCAGCACGGCCAGGCTGCGCGGGTCGAGGCGGCCGGCGCCCTTGAAGCTGAGGAAAAGAGGCTGATCGGAGTTGGCCGCCGGCCGGACCTTGCTCAACAGCCGGCATTCCTCGTCGACCCAGGGGAGGCGGCCCGCGGCCTCGAGGTCGGCCGTGAGCTTGCGCGCCAGGGGCGCGAGGTGGCGCACGTCGGACGCGGCGTAGGCCAGCATCTCCTCCGGCAGCGGCCGCCGGGACCAGTCCTTGCGCTGGTATTTCTTGTCCACCGTGATGCCGAAAACGTTGCGCAGCACCGCCTCGAGGCCGGTCTCTTCGTACCCCAGGAAACGGCAGGCGGCCTGGGTGTCGAAGAGGTTGTGGATGCGGATCTCGAAGTCGCGGTAGAGCGAGCGCACGTCGTAGTCGGCCCCATGGAACACTTTGCAGCTGTCGGTATCCCGGAAGATCGGCTTGAGCGCGGAGAGGTCGCGCACGGCCAGGGTGTCGACGATGGCGTTGCGTTCGCCGCCGGCAATCTGCAGCAGGCACACCTTTTCCTGAAAGTGGTACATGGAGTCGGCTTCGAGGTCGACGCCGATGATGGGTTCCCCCCGCAGGGCGTCGGCCAGGCGGTCGAGCTTGGCAGGGGAGTCGATGATGTCGTAGCGAAGCGGTCCGTCTGAAGGCATTTTTTGCTTGACCCGCTGAGCCCTTTCTCTTAAGGATTTCACCGCCCTCGTTGTGCAACGGGGCGATTGGATATAAGATCAATTATTTTGGGGAGGTTCCGCCGGCGCGCTGTGCCGCCGGGCGAATCGACCCGCATACCACCACGAGAGAAAAACATGATCAGCATAACACTTCCGGATGGCAACATAAAGGCCTTTGAACCCGCGGTTTCCGGCCGGGACGTCGCCCTGAGCATCTCCGAGGGGCTGGCCCGCAACTCCGTCGCGATGGATCTGGACGGCCGCCTGGTGGATCTGGACACCCCGATCCAGCGGGACGCGCAGGTCCGGATCGTCACGACCCGGGACGCGGAAGCGCTCGAGATCATGCGCCACAGCGCGGCCCACGTCATGGCCCAGGCCATCCTGCGCCTTTACCCCGAGGCCAAGCTCACCATCGGGCCGGTGGTCGAGGACGGGTTCTACTACGACATCGACATGCCGCCGGTCTCCGAGGAGGATTTCCCCAGAATCGAGGCCGAGATCCAGAAGATCGTCAAGGCCAAGCTCCCCATCCGCCGCCGCGAGGTGACCAAGGCCCAGGCGCTGGAGGCCTACCGGCAGGAGCCCTACAAGCTCGAGATGATCCAGGAGCTGCAGGACGGCACCATTTCGCTCTACGAGCAGGGCGAGTTCACCGACCTCTGCCGCGGCCCGCACGTGCCCAACACCGGGTTCGTGAAGGCGATCAAGCTGCTCAAGGTCTCCGGCGCCTACTGGCGGGCCGACCCCGCGCGCGCCCAGCTCCAGCGCATCTATGGGACCGCCTACTTCGACAAGAAGGAGCTCGAGGCCTACCTCACGTTCCTGGAGGAGGCCAAGCGCCGCAACCACCGCAAGATCGGGCAGGCGCTCGACCTCTTCAGCTTCCACGACGAGGCGCCCGGCATGGCCTTCTTCCACCCCAAGGGCATGGTCGTCTGGAACGCGCTGCTCGACTACTGGCGCATGGAGCACCGCGCGGCCGGCTACGTCGAGACCAAGACCCCGATCATCCTCAACCGCGCGCTCTGGGAGCGCTCGGGGCACTGGGCCAACTACCGCGAGAACATGTACACCACCACGATCGACGAGACGGAGTATGCCATCAAGCCCATGAACTGCCCGGGCGGCATGCTCCTCTACAACCGCAAGCCGCACTCCTACCGGGACCTCCCGCTGCGGGCGGCCGAGATCGGCCTGGTGCACCGCCACGAGCTCTCCGGGGTGCTCTCGGGGCTGTTCCGGGTGCGCGCCTTCCACCAGGACGACGCCCACATCTTCATGACCCCGGATCAGATCGAGCAGGAGATCCTGGGGGTGCTGCGCCTGGTCGAGCGCATCTACGGCGCCTTCGGGCTCGGCTTCCACCTCGAGCTCTCGACGCGGCCGAAGAAGTCGATCGGCAGCGACGAGCAGTGGGAGATCGCGACCAACGGCCTGAAATCCGCGCTCGGCGTCTACGGCAAGGACTACAAGCTGAACGAAGGCGACGGCGCCTTCTACGGCCCCAAGATCGACATCCACATCAAGGACGCGCTCGGCCGGACCTGGCAGTGCGGCACGATCCAGCTCGACATGTCGCTGCCCGAGCGCTTCAACCTGCACTACGTCGACACGGACAACGAGCGCAAGCGGCCGATCATGATCCACCGCGTGATCTACGGGTCGATCGAGCGTTTCCTCGGCATCCTGGTCGAGCACTTCGCCGGGCGCTTCCCGCTCTGGCTNTCNCCGGTGCAGGCNGTGATCCTGCCCATGAACGACGAGCTGACCGCNTACGCCGAGTCCGTCAAGGCGCGCTTCGACGCGGCGGGCCTGCGNACCGAGGTGGACAGCCGCACCGAGAGCCTCAACCGCAAGGTGCGCGAGGCCCAGATCGGGCAGCTCCCGCTGACGCTCACGATCGGCGCCAAGGAGAAGGA
>JGI20214J51088_10002281_pt1 | contig 12826 bp, 12 predicted proteins | sample WetSurMetagenome_FD_51088 | JGI IMG/M metagenome (IMG submission 51088)
AGAGTGGCCCGCCTCGACTCGCGAAGACAATTCGCTTATTGGCGCGAGGCGGGTTTCCTGCCTGCCGGCAGGCAGGAATCGGACATCCTATCCCGTATAAAAGCGGAGGATCGGCAGAATGGTCTAATGCGCCGAATATTGCCCCGCACCGAAAAATGGTAGAGTGCCGGAGTGGTTGAACGGGCCGCACTCGAAATGCGGTATACCGGAAACGGTATCGGGGGTTCAAATCCCTCCTCTACCGCAAAATTAAAAAGAATAATTTCGTTAATCAATAAGCGGAGGTTCACCTGCCTGCCGGCAGAAATCCTATACCCTCCGCTTTTGTACGGGGTTTTAAAATTTTTCTCTCAAATCAAATTACATCAAGTCCACCAAGCCATTCGACCTGGCGTCCGGTCGGATAACTGGACGAATCCCTTTTTTATACCGGCCGGTTGTTGATTTCCTGATTCTGTTGTAAAATTAAAATATAAAAAAGATGGATAAAAATAAAAAAACAGCAGGTGTTTTGATGTATGGTGCCAGATTTATCAATCCCGAAATTATAATTGATCAGCTTGGCTTTGAAAATGGAATGAAAGTTGCAAATTTCGGCTGCGGAACAGGATACTTCGCTTTTCCGATCGCAAAAAAAATAGGCCCTGATGGAATGGTTTGGGCGCTGGATGTGCTTCCTCAAAAAATAGAAGTTATTGAAAGTCAGGCAAAACTCCTAGGCGTTACGAATATAATTGCAAAAAGAGTGAATTTAGAAAAAGAGAAAGGCTCCGGGCTTCCAAAGGAAAGTGCTGACTGGGCAATTCTTGTGAACATGCTATTTCAAAATAACAACAAAGATGCGATATTAGCGGAAACCAAAAGAGTTCTGAAAAAAACGGGGAATATATTGCTAATTGAATGGGATGTAAGAGATGCGCTCTTTGGCCCGAAAAAAGATATCAAAATTTCCAAAAAAGAGATGTTGGAAATAGCCAGAAAAAATAACCTGGAAGTATTAAAGGAAATAGAAGCTAGCAATTTCCACTACGGATTAATATTAAAAAAACAAAGATGAAAATAAGATATAAAGCAATATTGATAACCGCATTTATTTCAGGATTGGCTGTTCTGTCCGGTTGCGGATGCAAAGATAAAAACACAGTGCAATACAAGATTAATTTAGAGATCTGGGGATTTGATGACACTAGCGATACCTTTAACGAGATTATAGGAACGTATAAAAAAATAAATCCAAATATAACAAATATAGAATATAAAAAACTGGCCGCTGATTCATATAGGAAAGAACTTATTGATGCTATGGCTGCTGGGCAAGGGCCGGATATATTTGTAATTCATAACACATGGCTAACCGGGTTTTCTGATAAGATAGCCACTGCCCCGAAAGAAATAATAAATGAGCAAAAATTAAGGAAAGATTTTGTGGATGTGGTAGCGGACGACTTTCTTGATCAGGGACAAGTCTGGGCGGTTCCTCTTTCAGTTGATTCGCTGGGGCTTTATTATAATAAGGACCTTTTCAACGCGGCTTCCATAACTTCTCCTCCGAAGAACTGGGATGATTTTGTGGCTGATGCGGGAATTCTTACCAAGATCGACAATGTTGGAGAAATATCCCGCTCGGGCGCATCGCTTGGCACAGCCTACAATATAAACAGGTCAACAGATATCCTTAACTTAATGATGCTTCAGAATGGCACAAAAATGACCGAAAAAGACGGGTCAGTTAGTTTTGACCAGGCGCAAATAATTGACGGAAAGACAGTTTCTCCGGGCGAAAACGCGCTTTCTTTTTACACAGACTTCGCAAGAGCGGGATCAAGCAAATATACCTGGAACAGAAATATGCATTATTCTATCGATGCTTTTTCTGAAGGCAATTTGGCTATGATGTTTAATTATTCCTGGCATATCAAAACCATAGAGAATAAATCTCCAAAACTTAATTTTGCTATTGCTCCGATTCCTCAATTTACAGGAAGCGCGCCTGCTAACTATGCAAATTATTGGGCTTACGGTGTGGCTAAAAATAAAGCTAACATTAAAAACTCTGTAAATGCAACCAATGATAATAGAGTTAGAGAGGCTTGGAAATTTTTGGCATTTCTTGCAGCCAAACCTGAAGCACCGATTCAAATTCAAACCAGCGTTGCTGGAACAACCAGGACAACTAACTCAAATTATGATCCCGCTTTGGTTTATGCAAACAAGACGGGAAAGCCTGCAGCGAGAAGAGATATTATCGAAATCCAAAAAGCTGATTCGAAAATCGGAGTTTTTGTGAATGACAACTTGATTGCAAAATCATGGAAACAGGCTGACTCGGATGCGGTCGAGCTTACGTTTTCAGAAATGATAGACCAAATTAATCGAGGGCAGTTTACGGTGCGTGAAGCCCTCCAGACTGCGGCCAAAAGAGTAGGCCAGATGGCTAAATAATAAATTAAAATATAAATGAAAAAAAATAATTTTATCTTATTGTTTTTGGTTTTATTCTTTTCTATTTTTATTCTATGCAGTAAAGATGCAAGAGCATCTTACTGTACAGAAACCGCAGGGGGAGCTTGCGTTCCTGTTCCTACAGATAATAGTAACAAATGTTCCGATGGAACTTACGGAACCCAGGGTTATGGTTGCCCGGATAAACAAATGTGTTGCAGTGGTTCATCTGGTAGCGCAAGTAATATTGGCACAGGAGTCACTTTTCCCAATCCGCTTGGCTTTAAAACAGTTATAGAATTCTTAAACAAGTTTCTTGCCAGCCTTCGAGGCGTAGTTGCAGTCATTGCGATCATCTTTATTGTTCTTGGGGGAATTATGTATATGCTTTCAGCAGGAAGCGAAAAAATGATCACGCGCGCCAAGATGTGCTGGACCGGGGCGGTTGTTGGTCTCGCGATAGTTTTGGCAGCGCCATCTTTTTTGAAAGAGATAATGACCATCTTGGGCGCTAATGTTGACACTGGTGGCAATGTTACTCAAAGCACATTGACCTTATTTCAAATTGCGACGAATGTTCTCAATTTGCTGTTGTCAGTCCTTGGAATTATTGCTATAATATCCCTAGTGGTCGGCGGAGGAATGTATCTCACTTCTTATGGAGATGAAAAGAGAATTGAAACTGGAAAGAAAATTATTCAGTTTTCGATAATCGGAATCATAATAGCGCTTGGTGCGGTTGTCATTATAAATGAGATAAGCCGTTTGATAGCTGGTGCCTAATTTGAAATAAACCCCTACACCAAAACAATTTATTTCAGAGTAAAAATAAAATCTAAAAAACTTTTGGTGTGGGGTAAATATAAAAATAGATAGGAGGTGTAAGCATGAAGAAAAAAATAGAATCGTTTTTATCGGCTGCTTTTGTCTTAGCCCTCACTGTGCCGGCATTAGCTAATGCTCAATTTGCTCCGCCTACAAGAGGCGATACTGGAATTTCAGATGCTCCTGTTTCGCAAATAATCGTAAAAGTAATGAACTGGCTTCTCTATATAGTTGGATTTTTGGGAGTGATCGGTTTTGCAATTGCTGGAATCCTTTACCTGACAGCTGCTGGAGACGATGATCGCATAAACCAAGCTAAACGTGCTATGCTTTTTTCGATCCTTGGAGTAGTCGTTGCCCTTGCCGGTCTGGTCGTGGTATATTTTATCAGTGGCATTCTAAATGTAGACCCGAACAACGCGGCTATTTAGAATATTTTAGAATTATAATAAAAACGGTCCGGCTGATAACGGACGTTTTTATTTTTAGCAAGTTCGGGATAAATTTCTGATGTACAACTTTATCTATTATGGTATAATATAGACAGAGTAAAAAAATATAAAAAAAAGATGAAAAAAATTTATAACAAAAAAAATAACTCACTTTTATATTTGGCAGTCACATCTATTGTAATGCTGCCCAGCTTAGTTTCGGCTCAAGGGTGGAATGTTTATTCACTGAATTTTTCTGGTTTGCCCAATAGCAGCATAACCGGCATAATCGAACGTTTTTTGCTCTGGACTCTTGGAATATTTGGAACCCTTGGAGTAATTGGATTTGTTATATCAGGGATAATGTATCTTACATCGGCTGGGGATGACGATCGGATGAAAATTGCCAAGCAAGCTATGCAATATTCAATTATTGGCATAATTGTCGGCCTCTCCGGACTTATCGTTGTTTATGCGGTCGATGCTCTTTTAACTGGAATCGGACAAATATAAAACTATGAAAGCAAAAAAAATAATTTATCATTCAATCTTGATTCTAACTTTGGCTTTTTTTCTTTCGCTTTCCAATAAAGCTCTGGCTGCAAGTGAATGCAGCTCTTGCGATAGCGACATGGAATGCGGTACAGGAATGACTTGCCCAGACTGCCGAAGCCAGGAGGCTATCAGAAATTGTCCGGGATCCGGATGTGGTGATGCTGCCGGGAGATGCGTCCCAATTTCAGGCGGAGGCGGTGGCGGAAGCAACTGTACATCAATCGGAGGAGTGTGCGTTGCAAAAACCGCAGATGGGCTATGTTCTGATGGCAGGGTGGGTGCGGGAGGTTATGATTATTGCGCTGATGATTCGAAGATGTGTTGTGGCAATTCTGGCGGTATTAGCGGAGGAGGAATGGTTGTTTCAACTAACTCATGTTTCGGGTTGCCATGCCCTGCCGGGGGAATAGCGCAGATTCTGGCTAATCTTTTGAGTTGGCTCCTGTACATTTTTGGAATTATTGCTCTCATCAGTTTTGTGGTTTCAGGAATGCAGTATTTTTTTGCGGTCGGGGATGAAAAAAATATGGAAACAGCCAAAAGAAACTTAATGTATTCGATTATTGGAATAATTGTGGCGCTTTCCGGACTGGTGATTATACAAGCAGTTGATGCGGCTCTTCGGGGATATTCTTTCTTTTAGTTTTTTGGGAAATTTAAAAGCGGGTGCCTGCAGTTATGCAAGCGCCCGCTTCTTTTATTCAATCTCGTAGATGCGAACGTTTTCCTCCTTTTCCGCACGCACTTTTATTAAAGGCTGATCTCCGTTCGCGACAACGAATGTCGCATTCGCTACTGATTCAAATTCACCGCCCCGTATAATCGAAATATTATTTGGGGTGGTATATTTTCCTGGAGTGAAATAAACGGAGTGAACCTCGCCCTTCTTAAGCTCGTCTGAATAAACGAGCCGTATGATTTTTTGGTCCGTCGCTTTGCCAGAGCCAGGAATTGAGATTTCTTTGGGATTTTTCATCTTCTCACCGAGGTGCTCCATTCCCTTGCCAACTCCTTCAATAATCGCTTTTGCTCCATTTTGAATTGAAACAGGAATCGGGTTGGAGATAGGCGAACGCTTGGCCATTGCAGTGAAGAAATCCGCGCCTAGCCAGCATGCGGCAATGAACAGAAAAGCAATAAACAAAATCGCGCTTCTCTTCCATGTCGAGATGACCGCGACTATGACTGCGGTCAGACCCATTAGGAATAATTCACTAGTCGAATAGCGGTCGCCAAGAAATGTCAGGTCTATTGAAACAAACCTTCTGGCTATAAGGGATAGCCAAATTAATATTATAGTTCCCGATGCAAATCCTAGGAAGGATCGCGTCCGGTTATCAGTTTTTATCCAGCCCAACACCCCGGCAGCCGCAAAGAGTGGTAGGCCAAGAACTTCCCAGACAAAGAGGGTATCTAATTTTCCTATTAGAATAAGGAAAACCAGTACGGCTAGTCCAGAGAAAGTCAAGGCTAAATATGGCCTATCTTTCGACATAACTGCAGCAACGATCAGTCCCGCAAAAAGCAATATCCAGATTCCGTTTCCCACTGCTCCTCCAGACCCAGAAGAACAGCTTTTGATTCCAAAAATAACGACAAGAGAGAAAAATGTCCAAAGGCCGGTTCTGACCAGCGTATCTCTATCTAATTTCTTCAAAAAAGCAAATATATTTTTCATTTCTTGTTCCTTTCCCTTTGACTTATGTCAAGATCCAGATGATAAACTGAATAATTGCCCATGGGAAAAGAAAAATTCCCACGATTGTTTCAGGCCGGTGGTTGTTCATCCAGTGAAGATAACCGTTTTTTTCCAAAAGCTTCTGGTTGATTGCCAGTTGCCTTTGATTTTCATAAGTTTTTTTTGGCGATTTCCCTCGATTTTTTTCTTCGAGAAGCCTGCTGAAAAAAATATTAACAGGATCACGAAGAGTAATCGGCTCGAACGACAATCGTCCGCCAGATGGGTCTTTTGGAGCTGGATTTTTCAGCTTTTCCATATACTCACGGCGAAGCTCGACAATGTTTACAATGTATTTAACATTATTGTACCTCGGGTCCTTCTTGAGCTCTTCTTCGAATTTTTCAGCTACGGCTCTGGCATCGGGATCAGGATGAGAACAGAGCGCCAAAAGATACTCATTTTCATCATCTCTTGTGAGACTGGGAAAAGCAGAAAGAAACCAGTTTGGAACTTGTTTTTCTGCGGATGCTACAGTGCCAGTTTCAGTAGCTTGAGCTGGTTTTCTGAGACCCAAAAAAAACAAGATAGCCAAAGCAATATCCTGGATATTTTCTCTGATTACCATCCATAAAAAACCTCTCTTTTTTTCTCCTTGCTCTCCCTGCCTTTTTTCTTCTTTTTCCAATTTTCCCTCAGGAGCAGTATTCTCTTTCGGTTTCCCAGCCATTTTAAACCCTTTCTCTAGTTGATATGTGATTGTTAATGAGCCTAAAAGGCTCAAAATAAGCCTTATCACCAACAATTTGGTAATGTTGGATATTAGCACAAAACGGTAAAAAAGTCAAATCAGTTAAATGTGGATAAAATACAAATAATTTGACATAAAAATTTCTATTTGTTAGTATTAATTTGTAATGACTACGGTAGAAGTTCGCGAAAGCGGACTTTCTTTTTTAAAAATTTAAAAAATTTACGAAAATACTAATTAATCGAAAGTACAAATTACTAATCATTAGTAATTTAGTTAGATTCGTACATTAGTAAATGAAAATTTTATGGCTCGAAGAAAAATGTCGGGAGATGATTCAGTACAAACTGGAAAAATGGGGGATTTTGGAAGCGCAATTTCCCAGATCTGTGAAGAAAAAGGAATCTCTAAGGAAAAAGTGATCGAAACAATAGAAGCGGCGCTAGCTGCGGCTTACAAGAAAGACTATGGACGAAAAGGCCAGAATATCAAGGCGATTTTCAATGAAGTGTCAGGCGATACTAAGTTTTTTTTGGTGAAAGAAGTGGTTGATGAGACTATGCGTGAATTTGTCGAAGAAGAAGCGGAAGAGAAAAAAGAAAAAAAACCGGAAAAAAGATTTGAAGAGCCGATTCATGAAATGGACACGGAAAGACTACCGAGGTTTAATCCTGAGCGAGATCTGACTTTGGACGAAGCCAAGAAAATAAAAAAAGGTTCAAAAATTGGGGATATAATCGAAACAGAACTTGAGGAAAAGAAAGATTACGGAAGGGTGGCGGCTCAGACTGCGAAACAAGTCATTATCCAGCGGATCCGCGAGGCGGAGAGAGATGCTATGTACGATGAATATAAAAATCGGGAGGGAGAAGTTGTCAGCGGAGTGGTCCAGAGGATTGAAGGAAGAAATGTGTTTATTGATCTTGGAAAATCAGTCGGGGTGCTTCTATATGGCGAACAAGTTGAACGGGAAAGCTATCGTACCGGACAAAGAGTGAAAGTATATGTGGTGAAGGTTGATGCTGGAAACAAGGGTCCCGGGATAACTTTGAGCCGAGTGAGACCGGAAATGATCCAGAAACTTTTTGAACTGGAAGTGCCGGAAATTTTTGCGGGGACGGTTGAGATAAAAGCAATTGCGAGGGAAGCGGGCGAGCGAACCAAAATTGCCGTGTCTTCGAAAGAAGAAGGCATAGATCCGATCGGATCATGTGTTGGTCAGAAAGGTACCCGGGTCCAGGCTGTTATCGATGAACTAAGCGGAGAAAAAATTGATATCATTCTTTGGAATGATGATACTTCCAAGTTTATTTCATCGGCTTTAAGTCCTGCAAAAGTGCTTGGCGTTGAAATCAATGAAGATAATAAGGAAGCTAAGGTAAAGGTGCCAGAAGATCAGCTATCTCTTGCAATCGGGAAGCGTGGACAAAACGTTAGACTAGCCGCAAAACTGACCGGATGGAAAATTGACATAATCGGAGTGAAGGCAGATGGCAATGAAATAGGAAAAGAATCCGATGAAAAAAAAGCAGAGGTTGTGGATGAAAAAAAAGAAGAAATTGTCGAACCGGAAATTGTAACGGAGGAAAAAGCGGAAGAGGAAGCAAAGGATAAAGCAGAAATTAAAGAAGAAAAACCAGAGAAAAAAACTGCGAAGAAGAAAAAGTCCGCCAAAGGCGGAGAAGAAAAGTCAGAAGAAGTTAAATAATTAAATTTAAAAATTGTTAGATTGTCTTTTGGATGATTTAACAAAATAGAAATTAATTTATGGTGACTCTATTTGTGCTGGGAGGAGCAGCGCTGGCCATAATCTATGGCATCATCCTAATCGAGAAAGTTGTGAAATTGCCAAGCGGCAATGAAAAAATGCAAGAAATTGCAAAAGCCATTCAGGAGGGAGCGAAAGCTTATCTTAATCGTCAGTATAAAACAGTAGCGATGGTGGCGGTGGTATTGTTTTTAATAATCGGCTTCATTCCGTCTTTAGGATGGATAACTGCAATTGCATTTATAATCGGAGCTTTTCTTTCGGCGCTGACCGGATATATCGGAATGAATGTTTCAGTGCGAGCAAATGTCAGAACGGCTGAAGCGGCCAGGCACGGAATGCAAAAAGCATTGACTGTGGCTTTCCAGGGAGGATCAGTCACCGGACTTTTAGTTGTAGGACTGGCGCTTCTCGGAACAGCTGGATTTTATTTTGTAACCAAGGATATTCACGCTCTCATCGGTTTTGGATTTGGAGGATCTCTGATTTCAATTTTTGCCAGGCTTGGCGGGGGAATTTTCACGAAAGCGGCGGATGTGGGAGCGGATCTGGTCGGAAAGGTAGAAGCGGGTATTCCGGAAGATGATCCAAGAAACCCGGCGGTCATCGCGGACAACGTTGGCGACAATGTTGGAGACTGCGCCGGGATGGCAGCTGATTTATTCGAAACTTATGCCGTCACTTCAATTGCAACCATGATTTTGGGATCATTGCTTTTCAAATCTTTCCCAGATGCCGTTATTTATCCTCTGGTTCTAGGGGCAATTTCCATCGTAACTTCAATCGTTGGAACTTTTTTTGTGAAACTCGGGGATGATAAAAATATCATGGGAGCTTTGTATAAAGGCCTTATCGTTTCAGGAGTCCTGGCGGCTATTGCTTTTTATCCAGCGACTGATTATCTGATGTTTAATAACGGGAGGTACGAAACAATTAATTTGTACCTAGCCTCTCTAATCGGTCTTGCTGTAACCGCAGCTATGGTGGTTATCACTGAATATTACACTTCGACAAAATATCAGCCAGTGAAAGACATTGCCAAGGCTTCACAAACCGGGCATGGAACAAATGTAATCGCAGGTCTAGCTGTTTCCATGAAATCAACTGCCTGGCCGGTTATCGTTATCGTTCTGGCAACACTGGGCGCTTACTCGCTGGCGGGAATCTATGGAGTAGCTGTGGCAGCCATGGCCATGCTTTCTATGGCAGGAATAATTGTGGCCATTGATTCTTATGGTCCGATTACTGATAATGCCGGAGGAATTGCTGAGATGGCGGAGATGGGAGAAGATGTCAGAAATGTTACAGACCCCTTGGATGCAGTAGGAAATACGACAAAAGCCGTGACAAAAGGATATGCAATCGGCTCTGCGGCTCTTGCAGCCTTGGTTCTTTTTTCCGATTTCACTCATAGCATACCAGAGTCGTACCAGTTTCTAATCAATGACCCGAAAGTTCTGGCTGGCCTTTTTCTTGGCGGACTTCTGCCGTATTATTTCGGAGCGCTTTCTATGCAAGCAGTGGGAAAGGCGGCTGGAGCGGTAGTTGAAGAAGTGCGCAACCAGTTCAAAGAAAAACCAGGAATTATGGATGGAACAGAAAAACCTGATTATGGAAGAACTGTTGATATTGTGACTAAAGCGGCCATACGAGAAATGATAGTCCCTGCTCTTATTCCAGTAGCGGCTCCGATATTAGTCGGATTCGTATTGGGCATAGAGGCTCTTGGCGGACTCTTGGTCGGATCGATCATCACTGGAATTTTTGTGGCTATTTCTATGACCAGCGGAGGCGGAGCTTGGGACAATGCCAAGAAATACATTGAAAATGGAGAATTTGGAGGGAAAGGAAGCTTTGCTCACCAGGCAGCGGTAACCGGAGACACAGTCGGTGATCCATATAAGGATACAGCTGGCCCGGCCATCAACCCGATGATAAAAATTCTAAATATCGTAGCTCTTCTAATTGTCGGATTGCTAATTTAATACTTAACCTAACGAATCTACAAATCCTTTACAAATCTACAAATATTTGAAGTCCAAATTTATCTCACATTTGTAAATTTGTAGCCGATTTGTAGATTTGTAGGAAATAAATTTAACAAAGTTTATGGCAGCTATAAGACACTTACCAAAATCGCAAATTGAGTTTGAATTGGTTGTTGCTTGGAAAAACTGGGAAAAATATTTGGATCAGTCAGCCGAAGAACTTTCAAAAGAAATAAAAATTTCCGGTTTTCGACCTGGCAAAGCGCCGAGAAATCTAGTGGAACAAAAAATAGGGAAAGGAGCTATTCTCAACGAGGCGGCGGAAAAAGCGGTGAAAAAAAGCTACGTCGACTATATTATCAAAGAAAAAATTGAAGCTATTGGAAATCCGAAAGTAGAAATTAAGGAAATCAAAGAGGGGGCTGATCTGAAGTTTGATATTATTGTTTCTGTTATGCCGGAAATCGAGGTGGACAATGGATACAAGAAGGATATAAAAAAGATCAACGAAGAATTTGCAAAGAAAGAAAAAAAGGCTGACGCGAAAGAAATTGATCTTGAGATTGAAAAATTAGCCAACAGCCGGGTGAAGCTCGTGACGGTTAGAAGGGAAGCCAGGAACAATGACAGTGTGGAAATCGATTTTACCGTTTCCATGGAGGGAGCGCCGATTGAAAACGGAACCAGCAAAAATCATCCTATGATAATCGGGAAGGGAGTTTTTATCCCAGGGTTTGAAGAAAATCTGGTCGGGATGAAAGAAGGAGAGGAAAAAGAATTTGAACTGACTTTTCCGGAGAGCTACCACAAAAAAGATCTGGCCGGAAAGCCGGCCGTTTTCAGGGTTAAGATGAATTTGATCCAGGAAAGGCAGACTCCTGAAGTCAATGATGATTTCGCCAAATCTCTTGGAAAATTTTCCGACCTTGCAGCGCTCCGAAAGAACATGGAAGAAGGCCTCACTCATGAGAAAGAGCACAAAATGAAAGAAGAAAGAAGAGCTGAATTCATCGAAAGCATCATCAAAAATTCAAAAACCGATCTTGCGGACGTCTTGATTGATGAAGAAACGAATAGAATGCTTCAGGAATTCGAACAGCAGATAAGCCCGATGGGCATGACCATAGACCAATATCTTGAAAATATAAAAAAGGACAAGGAAGAAATTAAAAAAGATTGGCGGCCGCAAGCCGAAAAAAGAGTTATCTCGGCTTTAGCGCTAAAGCAAATTGTAAAAGATGAAGACATCAATGTCGATTCTAAGGAAGTTGAATCTGAAATAAATAAGACAATCCAATATTACAAAAATGTGAAAGACATGGAGAAGAATTTAGACATGGAAAGATTGTATAATTACAGCAAGGGAATATTGGAGAATGAAAAAATTTTTGAAATGTTAAGCAAATTGTAGTGTACTTTTTTAAATTGATATTCCGACGAATATACAAATTTTTTTACAAATCTACAAATTAGAAGTGGCTGCGTTATACGCATATTTGTAAATTTGCAGTCTATTTGTAGATTTGCGGGACAAATTTATGAACAATCAATACCTAATTCCCACAGTCATTGAAAAGACGAGTTACGGCGAGCGAGCTTACGACATATATTCGCGTCTTTTGAAAGACCGCATCATATTCATAGGCGGACCAATCGATGATGTCGTGGCTAACAGTATAATTGCCCAGCTTCTTTTTCTGGATTCCCAAAACAGGAAGGAAGACATAAAACTTTATATTAATTCTCCTGGAGGGCATGTCACTTCAGCTTTGGCTATCTATGATACCATGCAATATGTGAAGGCCGATGTTTCTACAATTTGCGTCGGCATGGCAGCTTCCGCGGCGGCGCTTCTTCTTGCGTCCGGAAAAGAGGGGAAAAGAATAAGCCTCCCTAACAGCGAGGTGTTGATTCACCAGGTCATGGGCGGAGCCCAGGGTCAGGCGACTGATATTGATATACACGCTAAGCACATCTTGAATATAAAAAAGAGGCTCAATGAAATTCTGGCCAAACATACAAAACAATCGCTAGCCAAGGTGGAAAAAGATGCAGAGCGCGATTATTTCATGAGTGCGGAAGAAGCGAAAAAATATGGCATAGTCGACAAGATTATCAAATAGAGCGATGAAACTAAAAAAAAATTTTTTTCTTTTTTTAAGCATCCTTATTATAGCTAGCGGAATATTTTTCCGTTTTTGGCAGTTGGGGTCTATCCCGCCCGGAGTACAATACGACGAAGCTTTTAATGGGCTGAATGCGCTCGAGGCCTTAAAAACCAGTGATTATAAAATATTTTATACGGAAAATTATGGAAGGGAAGGTTTTCACATCAATGTGACAGCTTTTTTTGTTAAGCTTTTTGGGCCGACGAGTCTCAGTCTTCGA
>JGI20214J51088_10002283_pt1 | contig 12823 bp, 10 predicted proteins | sample WetSurMetagenome_FD_51088 | JGI IMG/M metagenome (IMG submission 51088)
GCGAAGGCCTCGTCGTAGAACGACGGCGCCAGCACGAGCGGCTCGCCCGCGTGCCAGACGACGCTCAGCTCGGCGCCAGCCAGGCCGTCGTCGCGCAGCCGTTGCGCGACCCGGTGCACAGTGTCTGGACTCATGCGCTCGTGCCGGTCGCGCCCCGGCAGGTAACAGTAGGTGCAGGCGATGTTGCAGAACGGCGTGCCCTGCAAGACGAGCAGCCGCGTGCGCAAGGCAGGCGAGAAGTCGGCCGCGGCGCGCATCACTCGTTGGACCAGTTGCTCCACTTGCTCCACTTGGGCCAGTTGTTCCAGTCGGACGTCTGGGCGAGCAAGGTGGCCGGCACCGCGGATGCCGGCTTCAGCCCCTGGCGCACCGCCTCAACGCGGGCTCGCAGCGCGTCGCGCCGGGCCTGCACGTCGGTCGGCACGTTCGCCGCCGCCGGCAGCGCCAGGCCGGCGACGCCGATCCAGGCAATCCATCGCCGGGGCCGAATCGGGGAACGCTCGTTCGCCATGCGCCTGCATCCCTGTCTGAATCGCAGGCCGATGCTAGGTCGCTCCCCAGGGAGACGCCACCCCCTAGGCGATGCGCGCGCGGGCCGCGCCGCAGTTCAGCCGGGGACCAGGGCCGTGCGCCGCACGCGCCGGACGTTGAACGCGCTGACGATGAGCACGCCCTGCAGCAGCGCCAGCGCGAGCCAGACGCCGCGGTACTGGTGGTGGTCCATCAGCGAACCGACGAACAACGGCACCACCGCCTGGCCGATGTCCAACCCCGCGTAGACGACGCCGTAGACGCGGCCGGTCGCGTTATCCGGCGACGAGCGCTTGACGAGCAGGTCGCGCGACGGTCCGGCGATGCCGCTGGCGACACCCATCGCGCCGAACATCATCGGCACCGCCCAGGCCGGCACGTCGGTGAAGCCGATCGCAAGCGCGACCATTGCCGCAGCGCCGAAGGCCGCACCGACGACGCGCTCGCAGCGTTCGGCGTTCGACGCCAGGAAGCCGCCTATGACCATGCCGCAGGCGCTGCCGACCATGTAGATGCTCAGGCAGATCGCGGCCCAGGACGGCGGCACCGCGTGCAGCTGGCGTGCCGACTCCGACGCGAAGCTCTGCACCACCGAGAGCACGCCGGCGTTGAAGAAGAAGAACGCGAAGCACATCCAGACCGCGGGGATCTTGAGGAAGTCGAGTGCGCCGTCGCCGACCTGGCGCGCAACCGGGGCCGAAGGCGCCAGTTCGAGCTCGTCGCGCTTGACCCACAGCAGCACCCAGACCGAGGCGACGAGCGCGGCCGCGACGAGAAGCGCGACGCGCCACGAGAACGCCATCGTCAGCGGCACCAGCAGCGCCGGCGCGAGCGCCCAGCCCAGGCTGCCGCTGACGCCGTGCACACTGTACGCATGGCCGAGCCGCGGCTTGGCGACCTTGCGGTTGAGCAGCGTGTAGTCAACCGGGTGGAAAACGCCATTGCCGAGCCCGGCCAGCACCGAAAACATCGCCAGCATCGCGTAGCTGCGGCTGGACGCGAACCCGAGCGCGGCGACGCACAGCAAGCCCAGGCCGGTGAACAGGACCGGCCGCGGGCCGTAGCGGTCGACCCAGAAACCCGACGCCGCCTGCACCGAGCACGAGACGACGAAAAAGATCGTGAGCAGGAAACCCAGCTCGGCGTAGCTGACGCCGAAGGCGACCTTGAGCCATGGGAACAGCGGCGCCAGCAGCAGTTGGCTGAAGTGGCTCACGCTGTGCGCGATGCCGACCAGGCCGATGACGGTGGCGTCCTTGCGCAGGCTGGGTGTGGGCAACGCGGTCGTGCTCATGGCTGCAATGTAGGTCGGCACGCCAAGGCCGAGTTACGATAGAGCGTCAATTTCTGTCGAGATCATGCCAAGTCCTGCCCACCCGCGCGCCGCTCTGGCGCCGCTGGACCCCGATCGCCATGCGCCAACCGACCAGCGCCCGGTGCGCGCGAAGGCGCGCCGGCTGGCCGCCGATTCGGAGATCACACCGCACCGCCACCCCTGGGCGCAGGTGGCGTGGTCGGTGAGCGGCGTCGCGCGCATCACGACCGAGCACAGCACCTACCTGGTGCCCGCGTCGCGCGCGGTCTGGATCCCGGCTGGCATCACCCACGCGGTGACGGCGGTGGAGGCCGCCGAGTTGCGCACCCTCTACGTGCAGGCCGACGCGTTCGGTCTGGACCAGCCGCCGTGGCAGGCCTGTCGGGTGCTCGAGGTCTCGGCGCTGCTGCGCGAGCTGGTGCTGCAGATGGACATCGAGCGCGACGGTGCCGCCGCGCCGGCGCCGTCGCTGCTGGCGCGTGAGCGCCGGCTGGGCGAACTGGCGATCGACGAATTGCAGCGCGCCGCGCCGGTGCGGCTCGGCATCGAACTGCCGCGCGACAAGCGCTTGCGCACGCTGTGCGAAGCGATGNTCGCCNATCCGGGCCGCCATGGCCGNCTCGCCGGCTGGGCCGCCGAGGCCGGCGCGAGCCCGCGCACGATGGCGCGCTTGTTCCGCCAGCAGCTCNGCACCAGCTTCGGACCCTGGCGCCGCCAGGTGCTGCTGGCGCACGCGCTGACGCTCGCCGCCCAGGGCAGGCCAATGGGCGTGATCGCGGCCGACCTGGGCTACGCGAGCGCGAGCGCGTTCACGGCCATGGTCCGGCGTTCGGTCGGTGCGCCGCCCGCGCGCTTTTTCGCCAGCCGGCCCTGAGGGTCGGGCCGGCGGGCTACCATCTCGGCATGGAACAGCACGAGTTCGACTACACCCGGCAAGACGCCAGCGGTGCGAGCTGCACCGCGCACGCCTGGGCCAAGGTGCCGCCGGCCCTGAACCCCGGCCAGCGACGTGCGGCCAAAGCGCGCGCGGCGGCACTGCTCGACCACCACCGAGCGGTGCTGGTGGCGCATTACTACGTCGACGGCGACCTGCAGGACCTGGCGCTCGAGACCGGCGGCATCGTCGCCGACTCGCTCGAGATGGCCCGCTTCGGCCGCGAGCACGCGGCGACCACGCTGGTCGTGGCCGGCGTGCGCTTCATGGGCGAGAGCGCGAAGATACTGTCGCCGGACAAGCGCGTGCTGATGCCCGACCTCGACGCGACCTGCTCGCTCGACCTTGGCTGCCCGGCCGACGAGTTCGCCGCGTTCTGCGACGCGCACCCGGACCGCCAGGTCGTCGTCTACGCCAACACCAGTGCCGCGGTGAAGGCGCGCGCCGACTGGATGGTCACCAGCTCGTGCGCGCTTGCGATCGTCGAGCACCTGAAGGCGCAAGGGCAGAAGATCCTCTGGGCGCCGGACCGCCATCTCGGCCGCTACATCCAGGAATCGACCGGCGCCGACATGCTGATGTGGAACGGCGCCTGCATCGTGCACGACGAGTTCAAGGGCCTGGAACTTGAACTGCTCAAGCGCGAGCACCCCGAGGCACAGGTGCTGGTGCACCCCGAATCGCCGAAGAGTGTCGTCGCGCTGGCCGACCTGGTGGGAAGCACGACGCAGCTGCTCAACGCGGTGGTCAACGGCAGCGCGCCGGCCTACATCGTCGCCACCGACAATGGCCTGATGCACCGGATGCGACAGCTCGCGCCGGGCAAGACGCTGCTCGAGGCGCCCACCGCCGGCAAGAGCGCCACCTGCAAGAGCTGCGCGCACTGCCCGTGGATGGCGATGAACTCGCTCCAGGGCGTGATCGACTGTCTCGAAGGCGGCCAGGGCGAGATCCGGGTCGACGAGCCGGTGCGGCGTCAGGCGCTGGGCTGCATCGAACGCATGCTGGACTACGTCCGCCAGAACCCTTCCGCGCTGCGCGCACCGACGCACGGCCCGGTCCCGAACGTCGGCGCCGCATGAACGAGACCCTCGAGATCGCGCGCGCGCGCAACGTGCGCGACGCGCTCGCCGAAGACGTTGGTGACGTCGATTGGACCGGCCTGCTCGTTCCCGCAGGCCAGCGCGTGCGTGCCCAGGTGCTGGCGCGCGAGCGCGCGGTGCTCTGCGGCCGCGACTGGTTCGACGCCGTCGTGCGCGCGCTCGACCCCGCGGCGCGGCTCGACTGGCAGATCGCCGAAGGCACCTGGACCGTCGCCGACGCGCCGGTGCTGCAGGTCGAGGCCGACGCGCGCGCGCTGCTCGCCGCCGAACGGCCGGGGTTGAACTTCCTGCAGCTGCTCAGCGCCACCGCGACCGAGACGCGGCGNCATGTCGACGCGGTCGCCGGCGCGTCGCCGCTGCCCGGCGGCTGCGCGATCCTCGACACGCGCAAGACGCTGCCGGGGCTGCGCCAGGCGCAGAAGTACGCAGTGCGCGTCGGCGGCGGGCAGAACCAGCGCCTCGCGCTCTGGCACGGCATCCTGATCAAGGAGAACCATATCGCCGCCGCCGGGGGCGTGACCCAGGTATTGGCGAACGCGCGCGCGCTGAACGCCGGCGTCGAGATCCAGATCGAAGTCGAGACGCTGGCTCAGTTGAGCGAGGCGCTAGCGCATGGCGCCGCCAGTATCCTGCTCGACAACTTCGACCTTGCGCGCATGCGCGAGGCGGTGGTCCTCAACGCGGACCGTGCGCAACTCGAAGTGTCCGGCAGCGTGCAGCTGGCGCAGCTGCGCGAGATCGCCGCCACCGGTGTTCACCGGATCTCGATCGGCCACCTGACCAAGGACGTGAAGGCGGTCGACTTCTCGATGCGCGGGCTGGCACGGCTGTAAGGTCCGCGGGTGGCCGCGCCGGCGCGCGTGAGCGCTCAACTTTCGCGGCACAGGCGCCGATAACGCGGTACGCATGCCACCGAGAGAGCTGAGATGAGCGTCGACTTCGCTTCGATCAACAACCACAACGAGCGCGCCGTGTTCGACGCGGTACTGTCTGCGGCGCCGCGCTTCCCCGGCGTCGCCGACCAGCACGAGCTGCTCGCCGACGTGGCCTGCGTCGCGCTGAACCGGCTCCAGCCGCGCTACATCCGGCATCCTGTCGACTTCGCCTTCTACCTCACCGACGGCGAACGTGCCGACAGCCAGCGCCAGGTGAGCGATGCAGTCGACTACGCGTTCGGATTCGTCCAGGCGCGCGCGGCGATGCGGGCGCGCAGCTGACACGCGATGTCTTCCGCCTCGCTGCAGTCGCTGGTCGATCAGGCTTGGCAGCAGGCCTACCTTGATCCGCGCCAGTCGCTCGCGCTCGGCCACCGGATCGTCGAGCTGAGCGCGGGTGACGCGGCCGGAGCCGCGACCGCGTTCGGCTGGCTGCATGTCGCGCTGGCCGAGGTCCGCGTCGGTGACGAGGCATTGGCGCGCGACGCGCTCGCGCGCTCACGCGCGCTGATGCTCGCCGTGGGCGACGCGCGCGGCACCGCGTTGTGCGACGAGATCGAGGCAATCGTGCTGCGCCGCGCCGGAGACTACGCGGCGGCGCACCGGCTGCAGGCCGAGATCGACGCCCGGCCCGACATCGCATGGAGCGACCACGACCGCTTCCTGGCCCACAACTCGCGCGCGATCACGCACAACCTGCTCGGCCATGCCGAGGAGGCGCTGCGCCATTTCTACAACGCACTGGACGCCGCGCGGCGCACAGGCTGGAGCGGCGCCGTGATCACCGCGCTGGGCAACCTCGGCAGCCACCACCAGGACCTGTTCAACCTGGAGGACGCGCGCTCGCTCAGCGAGCAAGCGCTTCAGGCCGGCCGCGCGGTCGGCGCGCGCCAGACGGTGGGCACCGTGGCATCGAACTTGATCGTGATCTACCACGCCGCCGGCCAGCCCGAGCGCTGCCGCGAGATGGCGGACTTCCTGCGCGGGAACCCGCAGGAGCTGCTGCCCGGCGTGCTCGAGCGCCTCGCACTGCCGCTCGCGCTGGCCGCGCTGTCGGTTGGCGACATCGACGCTGCGCAGGCCGGCCTCGAGCGCGGCGCGGTCACGGTGATCGGCGACGGCGACGGCCTGGTGCTGTGGACCTGGCTACAGGCCCGCTGCTGGCTCGCGCGCGGCGACGCCGTAGCGGCGCGCGCGCTCGCCGAGCGCACGCTCGAGAGCCGGCGTCAGAGCCGGGTCCACGACCAGCCCTACGATCTGATGGAGTTGCTGCGCGCCGCCGCCGACGCCTGCGAGCAACTCGGCGACCTCGCCGGCGCGCTCGACTTCACGCGCCGCGCACACGCGATATACGAGGATCTCGTTGGCCGCAGCGCGCGCGCGCGCTTCATCGCGCTGCAGGTCAGCCACGACGTCGCCGCGACGCAGCGCGAGCGCGACCTCGCGCTCGAGTCGCACCGGCTCGTCGACGACGACCGGCGCCGCCTCGCGGAGCTGAACCGCGCACTGGAGGCCAAGATCGCCGAAACCGAGCAGTTGCACCAGCAACTGCGCGAACAGGCCTTGCGCGATCCGCTGACCGGGCTGAACAACCGCCGCCATCTGTTCGAGGTCGCGCCCGGGTTGATCGAGCTGGCGCGGCGCCAAGGCACCCAGCTGTGCGTGGTGCTGCTCGACATGGACCACTTCAAGGCCGTCAACGACAGCTACGGGCATCACGCCGGCGACGCGGTGCTCAAGCGCTTCGCGCAGCTGCTGCTGCAGACGCTGCGCCGCAGCGACGTGATATGCCGCCACGGCGGCGAGGAATTCGTTGTCGTGATGCCGGAGATCGGCATTGACGGCGCGCACAGCACGCTCGCGCGCCTGCTAGAGGCCTACCGCTCGCTCAGCCATCCGGTGGGCCGCCAACTGCTGCCGCCGTGCTCGTTCTCGGCCGGCCTGGCGGAGTTCCCCGAGCACGGCGGCACGCTCGACCAGTTGCTCACNCGGGCCGACCGCGCGCTGTACGCGGCGAAAAACGCCGGCCGCGCGCGCATCGCGCAGGCCCAGACGACGGCCTTCGGCGCGCTCTAGGCCGCGCGCGTGGTCAGCGGCGCGCGCTCTTCGCCGGCCGGGTCAGGATCGTCGGGAAGCTGATCGGCAGCGCATGCGGGAAGTCGCGGCTGAAGTGCAGCCCGCGGCTCTCGTGGCGGCGCAACGCCGAGCGCACGATCAGCTCGGCACAGACGACCAGGTTGCGCAACTCGAGCAGGTCGCGCGTGACGCGGAAGTTCGCGTAGTAGTCGTCGATCTCGTCGCGCAGCAGCTTGATCCGGTGCAGCGCGCGCTCGAGCCTGCGCGTCGTGCGCACGATACCCACGTAGTTCCACATCAACAGGCGCAACTCGTCCCAGTTGTGCGAGATCACGACCTGCTCGTCGGCGTCCTCGACCTGGCTCTCATCCCAGGCCGGCGGCTCGGGCAGCGCCGACGGGCCGGTTTTCAGGATGCGTGCCGCGCAGGTGCGGCCCAGCACCACGCATTCAAGCAGCGAGTTGCTGGCGAGACGGTTGGCGCCGTGCAGCCCGGTGTAGGTGGTCTCGCCGACCGCGTATAGCCCGGGCAGGTCGGTGCGGCCTTCGAGGTCGGTGACGACGCCGCCGCAGGTGTAGTGCGCCGCCGGCACGACCGGGATCGGCTGCTTCGCGATGTCAATGCCCAGCGACAGGCAGCGCGCATGGATGGTCGGGAAATGCTCCTTGAGGAAGGCCTCGCCGAGGTGGGTCGCGTCGAGCCATACATGGTCCAGCCCATGCTTCTTCATCTCGAAGTCGATCGCGCGCGCGACGATGTCGCGTGGCGCGAGCTCGCCCCGATCGTCGTGAGCAGGCATGAAGCGTGTGCCGTCGGGCAGCTTCAGCAACGCGCCCTCGCCGCGCATCGCCTCGGTGATCAAGAAGCTGCGCTCCTGCGGGTGGTACAGGCAGGTCGGGTGGAACTGGATGAATTCCATGTTGCCGACCCGGCAACCGGCGCGCCAGGCCATCGCGATGCCGTCGCCGGTGGCGGTGTCAGGGTTGCTTGTGTAGCGGTAGACCTTGCCGACGCCGCCGGTGGCAAGCACGACGGCCGACGCGGCGAGCGTCTCGACGCGGCGCCTGTCCATGTCGAGCGCGTAGACGCCGTGACAGCGCGGCTCGTCGGGCTGCTTCAGGTGGCGCGACGTGATCACGTCGACCGCCATCCAGCGCTCGCGCAGCGAGATGTTCGGGTGGCGCGCGGCGCGCGCGAGCAGCGCTTCGTGGATCGCAAGCCCGGTGGCGTCGGCAGCGTGCGCGATGCGCCGCACCGCGTGGCCGCCTTCGCGCGTCAGGTGCAGCCCGAGCGGGCCCTGCGGGTCGGGCGAGAACGGCACGCCGGCCTGGACCAGCCATTCAACCGCCGACGCGCTGTGCTCGGCGATGAAGCGCGCGGTGTGCTCGTCGACGAGGCCGGCGCCGGCCTCCTGGGTGTCGTGCACGTGCGACTCGATGCTGTCATCGCTGCCGAGAACGCCGACGATGCCGCCCTGCGCCCATGCGGTCGCGCCCTCGTGAAGCCCGCGCTTGGCGAGCACGATCACGCGGCGCTCGGCGGCGAGCTGTAACGCGACCACCAGGCCGGCCAAGCCGGCGCCGATGACGACCACCGGTGCTTCGTTCATCGAGATCCTTCTCATGCTTTTTCGGCGTCGGCCGATATCCCGTGCATGCGTGATTCTACGAACCGCCCCGTGCCGCCCGCGGCCACGTGCTTTCCGGCGACCGAACTCCTATCATCGGCCCGTCCGCGGCGAAATCCGCAGCGCGATCCCGCGCCGCGCCCGCCACCGCCCACCATGCCCCACCTCGACGACGACCTCCCCTGGCCGCCCCAGTCGCACCGTCCCAACCGGGCGGAGCTGGCGGCACCGGCGACGCAGATCGTTCGCGACCGCGAGGACTATCTCGGCCAGGGCATGCACGATGTCGGTCGGCGCATAGCCGACGACCAGGTCGAACTGTTTGTCAGCGGGGATCCGGCTGCGGCGCTGCAGCAGCAGTTCGAGCGCCTGGCGCCCGAGTTCATCGCGCTGCACGACGTCGGCACAAGCGCGTCGCTGCGCCTGCTCGGCGCACTCGCCGGCGCCGCCGGCGCGCGCGTGCAGCGGCTCTCNATCCGGCGCCAGGGCCACGGCGTCGCGCTCGCGGTGCTGCAATTCGTCGAGGTGCCGCTCGCCGACGGTCAGCACGTGCGCATTTACACCACCGACCTCAACGCCGACACCCAGACGCGGCACGCGATCGCGCTCGTGCTGCTGGCACGCAGCAAGCTCGCTGCGCTGCTCGTCGGCGAGCTGCCGCCGCATGCCCTGACGACCGCGCTGCAGCCGCTGCGCGAGGCACTCGCAAAGAGCCCCTGGCCGAACCGCGACATGCTGCTGCTGCCACTGGGCTCGGCGACCACGCTCGCGGCGCAGGCGGCGCAACTCGTCGGCAGCAGCGGGGTCGGCGTGCGCGTCACGCCGCAGGCCGCACGCCCGAACGACGCCTGGTCCTTCATCAGCGGCGCCTGGAACCGGCTGCACGGCACCCAGGGCCCGGCCGGCCCGGTCGCGGCGCTCAACCAGGACCTCGAGCACGCCGTGCCCAGGCCACCGGTGCCGCTGCCCGAGGCCCCGACCCAGCCGATGCCGCTCGAGGCCCCCAGCGCCGTGCCCTCGCCCGCCGCCGCTGCCGTGCCTGGCGGCGCGGCGCGCTGGATCGACTACGCGCGGCGCTGTGCGGCGATCAAGGGCGTGGTCAGCAGCTGCGTCTTCGACCTCGGTTCGCAGCAGCCACTCGCCCATGCCGGCGGCCCGCCCGCGGCAGACCGCCTCGCGATCCAGGGCGGCCTGCTCATCGACGCTATGGCGAACGCGGCGCGCACTCTGGGACTGGGATCGACACCGCCCGAGGCCGCGATCACGGTCGGCCAGCAGCACATGCTGCTGCGCCCGGTGCCCGGCCACCCGGGCCTGGTGCTGCACTTGGTGCTGCAGGCAAGCGCGGGCAACCTGACGCTGGCCCGGATGCAGCTTGAGCGGGTTGCCCCGCCGAGCTGATCATTGTTCCGGCGCGCAAGTCCTTGTGGCCTGCGCAGCCTCAGCCCNGTCGCTCTTATCGCGCGCGGGCCNTTTGCAGGCGCACAAGCCCTCTCGGGCTTGCACGTCCTGCCTCAGTGGACGACTCGCGAGAACGAGAACTCGCCGTTCTCGACGTCGACCGGGATCACGGCCCTGGGCCCGAACCGGCCCTGCAGGATCAGCTTGCTCACCGGGTTCTCGATGCGCTGCTGGATCGCGCGCTTCAGCGGCCGCGCGCCGAACACCGGGTCGAAGCCGACCTTAGCCAGCTCGGCGAGCGCCGCCGGCGAGACCTCGATCTTCATCTCGAGCTTCTCGAGCCGCTTCTCGAGCAGCCCGAGCTGGATCTTCGCGATGCTCTCGATATTCTTCTGGTCGAGCGCATGGAAAACCACGGTCTCGTCGATCCGGTTCAGGAACTCGGGCCGGAAATGCTGCTTGACCTCGACCCAGACCGCGTCGCGGATCTGCTCGCCCGGCTGCCCGCTCATCTGCATGATCAGGTGCGAGCCGAGGTTGCTGGTCATCACGATCACCGTGTTCTTGAAGTCGACCGTGCGGCCCTGGCCGTCGGTCAGCCGACCGTCGTCGAGCACCTGCAGCAGCACGTTGAACACGTCCGGGTGCGCTTTCTCGACCTCGTCGAGCAGCAGCACGGAATACGGCTTGCGGCGCACGGCCTCGGTCAGCGCACCGCCCTCGTCATAGCCCACGTAGCCGGGCGGCGCGCCGATGAGCCGGCTTACCGAATGCTTCTCCATGTACTCCGACATGTCGACGCGGATCATGTGATCCTCGCTGTCGAACAGGAAGCCGGCGAGCGCCTTGCACAACTCGGTCTTGCCGACGCCGGTCGGGCCGAGGAACAGGAAGCTGCCGAGCGGCCGGTTCGGGTCGCTCAGGCCCGCGCGGGAGCGCCGGATCGCATCGGCCACCGCGACGATGGCCTCGTCCTGGCCGACGACGCGCTCGTGCAGCTTTTCTTCCATCTGCAGCAGTTTGTCGCGCTCGCCCTGCATCAGCTTGCTCACCGGAATGCCGGTCGCACGCGAGACGACCTCGGCGATCTCCTCGGCGCCGACCATCGTGCGCAGCAGCTGCGGGCCCTGGCCCCCCTTGGCCTTGCCGGCTTCCTTCGCCTGCGCGTCCTTGAGCTTGCCTTCAAGTTCGGGCAGCCGACCGTACTGGAGCTCGGCGACGCGGTTGAAGTCGCCCTTGCGCTTGAGTTCGTCGATCTGGTGCCGGGTGCGGTCGATCTCTTCCTTGACGTGGGCTGAACCCTGCGCGGCGGCCTTCTCGCTCTTCCAGATCTCCTCGAGGTCGGCGTACTCGCGCTCGAGCTTGGCGATCTCGTCAGCGATCAGCCCGGCGCGCTTGATCGAGGCCTCGTCCTTCTCCTTCTTGACCGCCTCGCGCTCGATCTTCAGCTGGATCAGCCGGCGATCNAGCTTGTCCATCGCCTCGGGCTTGGAGTCGATCTCGATCTTGATCTTGGCCGCCGCCTCGTCGATCAGGTCGATCGCCTTGTCGGGCAGGAAGCGGTCGGTGATGTAGCGGTGGCTCAGCTCGGCCGCGGCGACGATCGCTGGGTCGGTGATCTCGACGCCGTGGTGGACCTCGTACTTCTCCTGCAGCCCACGCAGGATGGCAACCGTGGCCTCGACGCTGGGCTCGTCAACCAGCACCTTCTGGAAGCGGCGCTCAAGCGCGGCATCCTTCTCGACGTACTTGCGGTATTCGTCGAGCGTGGTCGCGCCGATGCAGTGCAACTCGCCGCGCGCGAGCGCTGGCTTGAGCATGTTGCCTGCGTCCATTGCACCCTCGGCCTTGCCGGCTCCGACCATCGTGTGCAGCTCGTCGATGAACAAGATGATGCGACCCTCGTCCTGGGCGACCTCCTTGAGCACTGCCTTGAGCCGCTCCTCGAACTCGCCGCGGTATTTGGCGCCGGCCAGCAACCCCGCCATGTCGAGCACGAGCACGCGCTTGTCCTTCAAGGTGTCGGGCACCTCGCCATTGACGATGCGCTGCGCCAGGCCTTCGACGATCGCTGTCTTGCCGACGCCGGGCTCGCCGATCAGCACCGGGTTGTTCTTGCTGCGCCGCTGCAGCACCTGGATCGCGCGCCGGATCTCGTCGTCGCGGCCGATCACCGGGTCGAGCTTGCCTTGCCTGGCTCGCTCTGTGAGGTCGAGCGTGTACTTCTTCAGCGCCTCGCGCTGGCCCTCAGCCTCGGCCGAATCGACCTTCTGGCCGCCGCGCACCGCCTCGACCGCGGCCTCGAGCGCCTTGCGCGTGAGGCCGTGACCGCGCACGATGCCGCCGATGTCGCTCTTCGCGTCGGCGAGCGCGAGCAGGAACATCTCGCTNGCGATGAACTGGTCGCCGCGCTTCGTGGCTTCCTTGTCGGCGGCCTGCAGCAACTGCAGCAGGTCGCGCCCGGGCTGGACCGACTGCCCGCCCCCCTGCACCTGTGGCAGATTGCGGACCACGGTCTCCATCGCGGCTGCAAGCGCGCCGGTGTTGGCGCCAGCACGGTCGAGCAGCGCCTTCGGGCCGTCGGGCTGCGCCAGCATCGCGCCGAGCAGGTGCGCCGGCTCGATGTACGGGTTGTCGTTCGCATTCGCCGCGCTCTGCGCATCGCCGAGCGCCTGCTGGAACGCGGTCGTGAACTTTTCGGCTCGCATCTGGGAAATCCTCCGGTTGCGCTGCAGATGGGCGCAAGCCTCGGGTTTTCAAGCCGACGGGCGCTTGCGCTGGATCAACTGACGCGCCAGCGTGGCGCGTTGGACCTTGCCCAGCGCCGTCTTCGGCAGCGCTTCGACCGGGACCACCTCGCGCGGGTGCTTGAAGCGCGCCAGCTTCGCGTCGAACAGCCGC
>JGI20214J51088_10002284_pt1 | contig 12818 bp, 8 predicted proteins | sample WetSurMetagenome_FD_51088 | JGI IMG/M metagenome (IMG submission 51088)
TAAAAGATATAAATATTTGTTCTTAGAAGTTGAGCCGCTGTTATGATTCTTTAATGATAAATAAAAAAGGTAAAGAGTAACTAATGCGAGAAAAAAACCAAATATCATTTTAATGTTCGGGTTTTCACCAAAAAGCATGATTGAAAGCAAGACAGGTATAAGGACAGATAATCGTGCACTTACAGTTGCTAATGCTGTTCCCGCCAGGCTAATTGCTTTTGAGTAAATAACAAATGTACCTGCAAGTAAAATACCAAGTAAAGCACCAAACAAAACCGCTTCAATTGAATAATGAAATCCGTACTTAAATAAAATAAATCCCAAAGCAATTAAAGATGCAGTTAGATAGTTTCCGTTAATTAGCATTGCGATGTTTGCATTTTTAACGTGTCCGTGTTTTAAAATTAAGGCTAAACTACTGGAACAAAGAATTGCAAGAAATAAAAAAAGCATTTAATATTTTTCTAATTTATTTATTAATAAAATATCTAAAACAAACCCAGTCCCTCAAAGGAACTGGGTTTGTATGAGTTGTTATAAATTTGAATTAACTATACTACTAATGGCCGCCTTTTGGTGGCGCATTTTCCAAAGCAGTTGATCTTGGTTCATTAACAAAGAACCAGAAAAAAACCGAGAAACAAATAAACACTCCGCAAAGAATATAGAGTAACTGAAAGTTCTGGGTTTCGGAAATAATATTTGCAACACCCTGACTCATCATTTGCGGCAGTACAACTGCAAGATTAAATATTCCCATGAACAATCCCATCTTTGCTTGATTTATTCTTTCAGTCATAATTGAAAATACAATAGAGATTACAGCAGACCATCCGATTCCTGTTAAGAACATTCCCAGATAAAAATTGGCTTCGTATTTTCCAAGAAATGCAATATAAAAATATCCAATTGCACTAAATGCCAAAGCTGCTGTGTAAGTTTTTACTCGTCCTATTTTTTTTGCGATCAAAGCTAAAACGAATGGAAATACAGCACCAACCGCATTTAGAATTAAAAATCCTAATGAAACAATATTCCCTGTGGTAGCATCTTTACTTTGAATTGTTGATGTTAAAAACTCTGCAAATTTATTTGCGAAGACATTTGTGAGATCAAGATTAGGAACGATTTGTTTATCGATAAAAAATCCAGACATTACAAACATACTTTGAAATGCAATCCATGTAAATGTGTGAGCAAGCATTATTTTTTGAAATTCATTTGTGTCTGATTCTGCTTTGCGTCCCTGAACAATTATCCAAAAACCGATGAGGATTGTATAAGCTAAACTTAATATCAATAAAGGATTGTGAATAACGCGTAATTCATTTTGATAGAAATGGAATATCAAACTGAATACACCAAAAACTAAAAATCCATACAAAGGAAAAATTGATTTGAAAATATCAAGTACAGTATGTGTTTTAGCATTCTCTTCAATATCAGATTTTAAATCTTTTGGTTCTTCAATAAATAGAATGGGACCCACAGAACATACAAAAACAAATATTGCAGCAATTAATAAAAGAGTTTCATTTCCAAAAACCATTGAAAGAAAATATGCTAACACACCGAACGTTCCGGAAATAACTTGCATCCACACATAACCGGTTGTACGCTTTTTTCCTTCAGGAGTTAGATCTGCGATGATTGATCTTGCAGGGTTGAACGTAACGTTAACCGATAAATCTAAAAGCAACGCGATTACCGAAGCAATTAATATTATACTTGTAATCCCTGTTGCTTCAGAAATAACTCCGATTTGCGGCAATGCCAAAAACATAAGTGCGCCAACAATTCCGCCAATCATAATAAATGGTCTTCTGCGTCCGCCTAAAAACCAAACGTTGTCGCTTATCATTCCAACAATAACTTGTCCAAATATTCCAGCAAGTGGGCCGGCAAGCCAAACAAAGGATACTTCGTGAATGTTTAATCCAAACTTTTTATTTAGTATCCAACTTAGTGCAGCAATTTGTGTGGAAAGTGCAAAGCCCACAGCCGTTGCAGGTAAAGCAAGCATTGCATAGAATGAGTTTGAAAGTTTTTTCTGATTTTCTAACATAGAATTTACCTTAAGTTAGTTTTCTACTTTATCAGCAAAAAAAATTCTGCTGATTTTTTCTTAATTGTTATTTTTTTGTTTTCAGTAATATCAGTCACTTCACTCGTTTTGATGTTCTCAATATTTAAAGTGTTGGCTAAAGTTTCTTTGTACTTATTCAAATAAATTTCAGAATCAGTCTCACTTCCATTTACAACAATCATTGTTGATTCATCATCAGTTTCCCTGAAATAAACATAAACATTATTAAACGGATAAAAATGCGTTAGCTTTCCTTGCGACAAAGATTTGTGATTATTTCTTAACTCTAAAAGATTCTGAGTAAAATTAAAAATGTCGTTCTGATATTCTGTTCTATCACAACTTGAAAATGCATTTAATGGATCATTTTCAAATCCACCCGGGAATGGTGAACGAATTGTTCCGTGATTGTTATCTCCAACTATTCCGATCTCAGAACCATAAAATATTTTTGGGATTCCTCTGGTTGTTAAAAGAATTGTAAGAGCAATTTTATATTTTTCAATATCGTTGTTTGCGATAAACAATCCACGAGAAATATCATGATTATCAAAAAAAGTTAAAAGATTATTTGGATCGTAGTAAAGAAAATCTTGTGCAAGTGTGTTAAAAATTCCTTCCAACCCTTTTTTGCCGCTCAGGTAATCACGAAATGCATCAGACAAAGCAAAATCCGTAACACACGGAAGATGAGTATCCAGATGAACACCAAATTTATTTTTTTGCTGATATGCTGCAAGTAAAGCCGATTCACCGGTCCAGATTTCTCCGACAATATTAAAGTTTGGATACTCTTCTAATATCGCTTTATTCCAATCAGCCATTGCGTATTGATTGCAGTATGGATAAGTATCTTCCCGAATTCCATCAATTCCTAAATACTCGATCCACCAAATGGTATTTTGGATTAAATATTTTTTTAGAAATGGATTACCCTGATTTAGATCAACCATATAATTTGTAAACCAACCATTCCAGGTTAAATCGATTGATTCACCTGGACTGTATGGATCAGGAAAAGTCATTTTATTATGATTTGCGGAAAGATGATTTTCAACAGTTCCATTTATCCAATCATCAAATGGAAAATCTTTCATCCACCAATGGTTTATTCCGATATGATTTGAAACGTGATCCATAATAATTTTCAAACCTTTATCGTGAGCTTTATTTACAAGCTCTTTGTAAAGTTCATTACTTCCAAATCGCGGATCAATCTTATACAAATCTGTCGCAGCATAACCATGATAACTCATCCACATATTATTTTCCAGCATTGGAGTTATCCAAACAGAAGTGACACCAAGATCTTTTAAGTAACCAAGTTTGGAAATTATTCCTTCAATATCGCCGCCTTTTCTTCCATCCAAATCTTTGGAAGTGAATTGATCTAAACTATCACCAATTTTATTGTTACTAAAATTACCATCACAAAATCTATCTGCCATTATTAGATAGACAACATCAGATTGATTAAATCCATCAAACTTATTTTGCGAATTTTCCCGGGAAAGAATTGAGTATGAAATTACAGTGTCCTGATTTCCTTTTGAAAAACCGATTTCAAAATTGTGATCAGATTTAATTTCCAGTGAGATTGCTAAATCAATAAAAAGATAATTTGGACTTTCAGCTTTTTGAACGTTGATAATTTCAATTGGTCCATGTTGTGGATACAATTCAACATCACTAAGATTTTTTCCATAAACCATTAGTTGGACTGTATTGTACTTCATTCCTACCCACCAATTTGGAGGTTCTATTCGTTCTATCGAAAATTGCTGTGCAAATAAATTCTGGATTGTTAGTAAAATTAGGATAAACGTTGTTCTCTTCATTTGGAATATCTATTCACTTTTTGGTTTCAAAGATAGATAAATAATTTATTTCTTCATTGATAAAATTTATGCTCATTCGGCTTTATAATTGTTAGGTTAATTTCTTGCATTTTATCTCATTTAAGTTGATTTTTGTTTTCCAATTTGATCAACATGAAACAAGAGACTGAAGAAAAAAATATTGCAGTTAATCGTAAAGCAAGACACGAATTTGCCATCCTGCAAACCTTTGAGACAGGAATTGTTTTAGTTGGAACTGAAGTAAAGGCATTGCGAGAGGGGAAAGCCAATCTTGTTGATAGTTACGCGTTGATTCAAAATAATGAAGTATGGCTGCTTAGTTTGCACATAAGCGAGTACAAACAAGGAAACATTAATAATCACGTTCCAACCCGTGATAGAAAATTATTGATGAACCGATCAGAGATTAGAAAGTTGATTGGTAAAACAAAAGAAAAAGGATTGACTTTAGTTCCATTAAGATTGTATTTCAAAAATGGCAGAGTTAAAGTTGAGATTGCTCTTGCTAAAGGAAAAAAGGTCTATGATAAAAGACACGATATTGCTAAAAGAGATTTTCAAAGAGATCAGGAACGAAGAATTAAATATTGAAAAAGCAAGAAGCATGGTTGTATGGTTGCATTAATGCATGAAAGATTGATTAAAGATTAAATTACTTTTCATCCAACCATCCATTCATGCAATCATGCTTGTAGTTAATTAGTAGATTTTAAAATAAAATTGAGTGATTTATAAATGATTAAATTTCCTCCTTTGAACGAACAAATGGATCTCATCAAACGCGGTGTTGTTGAGATTATTCCAGAAAATGAACTTGTTAAGAAGATTGAAAAATCATTAAAGACATCTAAACCATTAAATATAAAACTTGGCTGTGATCCAAGCAGACCGGATTTGCATATTGGACATTCTGTTGTGATCAGAAAACTTGCACAATTCCAGGAACTTGGTCACCAAGCAATATTAATAATTGGTGATTTTACCGGAATGATTGGCGATCCATCCGGAAGAAATGCTACTCGCCCTGCTCTTACACTTGAAGCAACGAGAATTAATGGAAACAGTTATTTTGAACAGGCTTCAAAAATTTTGCACAAAGAAAAAACTAAAATTGTTTATAATTCTGAGTGGCTAGGTAAAATGTCTTTTGAAGATGTAATCAAACTTGCATCAAAATATACAGTTGCAAGAATGATTGAACGTGATGATTTTACAAAGCGTTTCAAGGCAGGTGAACCAATTAGCGTTCACGAGTTTCTATATCCACTTGCTCAAGCAATGGATTCAGTAGCGATTGAAAGTGATGTTGAACTTGGCGGAACTGATCAGAAATTTAATTTACTCGTCGGAAGAGATATTCAACGTGAATATGGACTTGAGCCACAGGTGATATTAACGATGCCGCTGCTTACCGGTACTGATGGTGTTGAAAAGATGAGCAAGTCCTATGACAATTACATTGGAATTTCTGATGAACCTTCACAGATTTACGGAAGAACTTTATCGATTCCGGATAATTTTATTTATCAATATTTTGAACTTGCTACAAATGTTTCCAACCAAAAACTATCTGAAATAAAATCTCATTTAGCAGATGGAAAATCAAATCCAAGAGATATTAAGCGTGAACTTGCACGAACTTTGGTAACTATGTATCATAGCAAGGAAGCAGCAGAAATTGCTCAACAAGAGTTTGATAATATTTTTATCAACAAAGGTTTACCCGATGAGATTGAAGAATTTATTATTGGGGATAAAAAAGATATCAATATTTTAGATTTGATAATTTTAGTAAATTTCGCTCCATCAAAAGGTGAGGCACGAAGATTGGTAACACAAGGCGGAGTTTCAATTGATGGTGAAAAGATAAGCGATGTTAAAAGCAGCGTTTCTGTAAAACAAGGAATGATCCTCAAAGTAGGAAAACGTAAATTCATTAAACTCATTTAACTTAGTATTAGAAAGGAAAAAGAATTGTATCTACCAACCAAAATATTTTTTACCAAAGGTGTTGGAAGACACAAAGAGTATTTAAGCTCTTTTGAACTTGCACTGAGAAATGCAAGAATAGAAATCTGCAATCTTGTAACTGTCAGCAGTATTTTTCCAATTGGATGTAAGCGTATTTCAATTGATGAAGGTGTTAAATTGATTACACCCGGACAAATTACACATTGTGTTATGGCTCGAAATTCTACAAATGAACCTAACAGATTAATTGCCTCTTCAATAGGTGTTGCGTTACCGGCAGATGCCGGTGCTTATGGTTATTTGTCAGAACATCATCCTTACGGGCAGCCTGAAAAAATATGCGGTGAATATGCTGAAGATTTAGCTGCCACTATGCTTGCTTCAACTTTAGGAGTTGAATTTGATCCAGAAAAGGATTGGAGTGAGAGAGAAGATATTTATAAAATGTCCGGAAAAATTGTTCGCACTTTCAACGTTACTCAATCAGCCGAAGGTGATAAAAACGGATTGTGGACGACAGTGATTGCTGTTGGGGTTTTCTTGCCTTAAAATATTTTTGATCAAAATTATTTTAACGTCCCAAAATTATCGGGACGTTTTTTTTTGATAAATCACTAATCCAATTAAATGTGTTACAAGCGCAATTAATAATCCAATAATCATTGGTTCAATCTCAGCCATCATTCCACTTAAAGATTTTCTAAAATTAAACCATATCATACCTGAGCTAATTGCAAGTACTATTTCCGCAATTATCAATTTTGGAGGAATCTTAAGTTTAGGATAATAAGCACTGATAACCGGTAAAATTATTCCGGGAATAAAAAGTGAACCAATTGTGTACCAAATCTCAACTACAGAAGGGATTGAGTATGCGATAATAATTGAAAGGAAGCCTGAAATTACTATTCCAAATATGGTGTATGATTTTATTCTATCTTCTCTTGAATCCTTCTTAATCCTGAAAATAAAATCTCTTCCAATTGTTGTTGCACTTAGAAAAAGAAAACTATTTAGTGTCGATATGATTGTTGCAAACATTGCTGCATAAAATATTCCTTTCAAACCAGGACTTAAAACTTTTTCAGCAAATAAGGGATAAGCCATCATTGGCTGAGATAAGTTAGGTAAAACAGCTTTTGCATATAATCCAGTTAACGTAGTTAAGAAATCAAATAATGCAAAAAAGATTATGGATATTAAAATTCCTTTTTTAGCTATCTCACCAGATTTTGCTGCATAGGATCTTTGATGAAATCCTGGATCCGCAAATGTCCATAAAGCAATTAAAAACCAAACGATTATAAAAGCAGGAGAAGTTTCTCCGGTTATTGAAAGATGTGTTGTGGGTAAATTATTTTGAAGAAAACTAATTCCACCAAAAGAAAAAACACTTACAATTAGAATAACGATGAATCCACCAAACATTACAAAAAATTGAAAAGCATCAGCATAAACATTAGAGCGAAATCCACCCTTTATTAAATATGATCCGGAAAGTACAACACTAATTAATAACGAGAATAAAATTTGCGTATTAAAAACCAAAGAGATCAGATTAGCAGTCATTAAAAGATATGGTGCAGGTGAAACTAAAATGAATACAACTATCGAAGAAATCAGCCCAACGTTTTTTCCGTAAACTTCTGTTAGTTTGTCTGGAATTGTAAACAAAGAAGCTTCCCGAATTTTTTTTGCGAAGAATATTGCAAACAGAAAGGCAAAAAAGTAATAAGGAAAACCCTGTGTAAACCAACTAACCAATCCATAACGGTAAGTAAATTCCCCTACTCCAATTATTCCACCATACCACGTAGAAACATTTATAAGAACAAAAAGAAATAAACCAATTTTCCTGCCTGACAATAAATAGTCTTCAGAATTGTTTTTTGTTTTTCGTGATGCAATAAATCCAATCAACAACAGGATTATAAAAAAAAGCAGAATTACAACAATATCTAAATTGTTAAAAGAGATCATGCATTTTCATAAAATTAAAATCGCGGACAATAAATACAATTCCCCCGATGATTTTTAGTTCTATGCTTTCTGATGTTGAAACATTCGAAGTACTTTCTTTTACACCAAAAGCTAAATTGGTTTTTGTTAAAGGATATTTTAATCCTTTAGAACTAATAAAAGTTTTTTTATTAAAAGCATATAAAGAAATGGTTTCGTTAATCTTTGATTTAATAATTATAGATTTATTATAGGCAGAGAGAAAAGAATTTTCAGCGGAGATATGAATTTTAATTTTATCAAAGAATTTAATTACAATTCCAAGATTGCAAATTGTGTGATCAAGTCTATCACCTGTTACACCGAGTAAAACAACCTCATCAAATTTTTTCTTGATTGCAAACTTCAAACACTTTTCAACATCAGTATCATTCTGTCTTTTGTACTGAAGAATAACTACTTTGTTTTTGAAGTGCTTTAGTGTGCTCTGCTCAATAGAATCTAAATCACCAATTATAAAATTTGGAATGATTCCAAGTTTCCTTGCCGAGTTGGCTCCACCATCAGCGCAAATAATTGTGCTAAATCCTTTAGTAACAAAGTAGACAACATTTTTTTTTGTTGGGGATTTTCCGTTAGCGATTATAATACAGCGCTTCATACTTTTTTCTTTAGTTTTAATACAAGCCACTAATTACACGAATTACCCCAATTAATTTAGAATTATTCGTGTTAATTAGTGCAAATTCGTGGCTATGATTTTTAACTATAAACCAATTGATAATCCAGCAATAAAATTTCTGTCGGCAGCAGGGAAATATTCTTTACCAATTGCATAAGCTGAATATAAATTATCAAAAATATTATTTACTTGTAAAAATAATCGTGAATTTGTCAATCCATTAAAAAGATTAATTTCATAGCTGCCGTAAAAATCTACAACAAAATATGATTCATTTATGTTGTCAGAATAATCAACAAAATCCGGATAAGTGATTAAATAGTTTTTCAGATTACTATCAAAGTTATCAGAATAAAACTCACCAACATATTTTGCATTTAACTTTATAAAAATATCTGAGTAGTTAAATTGTATTCCAAGATTAGAAAGGAAATCCGGGAAACCACTGATTTTATTGCCCGAAATGTTTATCAAAGCATTATTCTTTAGAAAATGTTTGCCTTCATTAATCTTATTATTGCTGTAACTGGAATTCCCATAAATCTCAATTTGTTCAATCGGTTTATAAATAAAACTAAACTCAATTCCGGTGTGAGTTGTTTGATCAACATTTCCAGTTATTGGCTGACCAAATCTATCAACCTTTCCATTCTTAACAATTTCATTATTAAAAATCATGTAGTAAAGATTTAGATTAATAGTGAGATTATGAGACTGATGTGAGAATCCCAATTCCAGATCATTCATCGTTTCTGGTTGTACAATTGGTGAATCAAAATTATAAATGGTGCCATTCTTCATTTCAAAGTTTGGCAATTCCCCTGCACTTGATTCTGCAGCATCATAATAATTTTTTAATCTTGGTTCACGACTGACTCTCGCAAACGATAAAAATATATTTTGTGATTCATTTAACTTGTAATTAATTCCAACTCTTGGGTTTACGAATAAATTACTAACTGAGAAATCATTTCCTAAATATTTTTCATTGTATAATCTATACTGATGATACACCGTCTGAAGTTCACCAAGTAGGTTTATGCTTTCATTTAAATTATATGATTCGTGGACAAATCCACCAACAATATCTTTAGCTCCATTGTAGAAATAGTATTGATAATCCTTTGTAACTCCAGCAGGAAGATTTTCTGCATAATTAATATTTCCCCAATGTTCAGATCTATGAATTCTTAATTCACCGCCAATAATTAATTGACCATTATTGTGATCAAAACTAAACTTTGGAATCCAGCCAAATTGCTTATTCTCAACTTGTGCTCTGATCAAAGCATTTGTTGGAATCATTGTGGAATCATATCCATTTAACTTCAATCTAAAGTAATCATCATAACCAAAATCTGGTATTGCCCAGCTTCCATCATAATCAAAAAAACCAGAACCAAGTACTAAAAACAATGCTGAGTTTAATTTCATTTTCCCATTTAGCTGATACTCGTTTAATAGTTCAAAATGCGGTTGAGAAAAATTTTCAATTTCATCTTTTCGTCTTTCAATTGTATAAATAGTATCAATTTGATTTGTAGATATAACCATATTAACTCTATCAGTGTAACTAACATAATCATAGTTTTTATTCCAATCAGAATAATTCTTTTTCCTCAACTCCTTATCTTTTAGAGTAAACTTTGCTAAACCAGCATAAGCTAATCCGTCAGAAATCGGTCCACCAAATAAATTTAATTGTGAAGTTAGTTCATCATCATATCTAACAACTGAAAAATGATATGAATTAAATTTACTCCAGGATTTATCTCTGTAACCACTACTTAAGGTTTGTGAAAGTTTGGCATAAATTGAATACTTGTTATCAATCAATCCACTTGAAAATGATGCACTGTACTTTTTTGTATTATAACTGCCATAAGATACTGAGAGATCAGTCTTAGCTTTGTCTGAAAACGGAGAGGTAATGATATTGATTGAACCACCAATTGCCGGATATCCAACGACACCGGATCCTGCGCCACGTTGTACTTGAATTAATTCAGTACTTGCAAGCAGATCTGGAAAATCCAACCAATAAACATTATGATCTTCAGGATCATTTTGCGGAATTCCATTAATTGATACCGAAATTCTTCGCTGATCAAAGCCGCGAATACTTAAATAATTATACCCAATACCATTTCCATTTTCTGAATAGAAAGTTGTTGATGGTAATTGTGATAAATAATTCGGAACATCCTGAACGATATAATCTTTTTGGATTTCTTCTTTAGATATTTTATCAAATGAAATTGGTGTGATGCCTTTTTTGCCTACAGTTGCTTCAATTAGAATAGTCTGAGAAGGTAAAATTATTTTTTGAAGTTCTACTACTATCGAATCTGAAGTAATACTTGCAATTATTTTCTCAAAACTTTTATATCCAACAAAACTTATAATTAATGTGTCGGAATTTGTAAAATTACCTTTTAAAGTAAACCTACCCTGTTCGTTAGTTGATGTTCCGAACGTCGTTCCTTTAATAACAGCGTTAGCGAATGGTAAAACTAATTTTGTTTCCGAGTCTTTTACGAATCCATTTAATGTTTTTAACTGTGGAAATATTTGAAAGGAAACAAATAAAAAAAGAATGATTAATTTTTTCATGATATTACTCCTAAAAAAATAGCCGCTGGAGAAACGGCTACTGAAAAATCATTCTTAGCCCGTTTTCCTACGCTGGCATTACCCAGATCAGGTTTTAGGGTATTATCTCAGATATCCCACAGGTAGCGGGATAACACCCCTAACGGCTCGTTAGTAAATATTTTTAATTAAGTTTTATTTTTTGTCCTGTTTTTATGTTGTTTGAATTTATGTTGTTCAATGACTTTATTTTTGCAACTGTAGTATTATTTTTTTGTGCGATTGAATAGAGTGAATCGCCTTTTCTAACAGTATAACTTTGCTGATTTGATTTAACATTTTTATTAGTAGTATTCTCGTTAGGAATATCATTTACTTTTGTGTCAGAATATATTTTGAGAGTATTACCAGTTAAGATTTTATTCCCGGAAATGTTATTCCATTTTTGGAGGTCTGATATTTTTACACCATATTTATCAGCAATACTGCCAATAGAATCACCTGATTTAATCTTATAATAACTTACATTTGATGTATTCTTGGTTGTCAAATCTCCATAAGAAGTGCTTGTAGTGGTATTGTAAATCTTAAGAGTTTTACCAGAAACAATTTTATTACCGGAAATGTTATTCCACTTTTTTATTTGTTGAGCTGAAACTCCGAATTTTTCAGCAATTTCACTTAAGCTATCACCTTTTTTAACTTTGTATTTATAAAGATTATTTTTTGTAGTAGTAGTTTTCTTTTCATTAAGCGAAACATAATTTTGGTTACCATCAGGATAAATACGGAGATTTTTTCCTGATAATATTTTATTACCGGAAATGTTGTTCCAATCTCTCAATTGATTAACACTTACACCATACTTAGCTGCGATCAATCCAAGTGTTTCTCCTCTTCTTACCTTGTGATAAACAATTCCGGCATTCTTTGTTGTTTTAGTAGTTTTGGTTGTTACGACATTAGAATTAGTCTCAATTTCTGTGGTCTTATCCAACGATGAATAATAATCTTTCATCTCCTCCGGAACATAGATGTTTAAAGTTTGTCCAATTTTAATTGTTGTAGTGTAAGGTATATTATTCCAATTTCTAATGTCACTCACTCTTGAATTAAATAAGTCAGCTATTCCTAAAAGACTATCATCATTTTTAACTCTGTATGTAACAGCAACTGTTCCTTCAGGAATTATAGAAGTTGTTGATTCTTCAATGATGTTTTCTACAGATTCATTGAGAGTAAGATCTTCATTAATAGATTCTTCGGTTAATTCTGTTCCGGTTTCATTAGTTTGATTTGTAACTACTGTATTATTTCCATTCAGGTTTGCATAAGGAGATGTATAATTTTCATTTTCGGTTAGATTGTTTTGGTCCTGTGCAATTTCCGTATCTGTGTTTTCAGAAAAGTTATCTACATTAAGATTTGTTAGAACCGGAATTTTAAGCTGCAGACCGGAATATAATTTTGATTTGGAGGATATATTATTTGCATCGGCTAAATCATTCTTAGATATTCCATATCGTTTTGCAATTTTTGTTACAGTCTCACCTTTTTTAACTGTATGCACTAAAAAAGTTCTTTTTGCTGATTCAGGAATATTTTTCATGTTAGAGGCAAAAATTTCCATCGAACCTTTTGGTATTTTAAGCGGATATCCGCCAGCATA
>JGI20214J51088_10002285_pt1 | contig 12810 bp, 10 predicted proteins | sample WetSurMetagenome_FD_51088 | JGI IMG/M metagenome (IMG submission 51088)
AAATGCTACTCGAATATCTCTTGCTGCTTCCGCTGCTTTTGAAGGATCAGATTTGCCAGCAGGGGTGTCGACTCCAGTGCCAAAGATCGGATGCTGCATGTTGTAGCCGAACTCTTGCCTTCCAACGCCTGTCATACTAAGGACTTTGCCCCATGATGAATCAACCGATGGTATATCGGTCTGCATTTGGTAGTTGTAATCCAGCATGTCAACTTCGCCGTTCTTTAAAGCAGCTAGTGCAGATGTCTTATCAGCGATGTATCGTATGTAGTAGTCTTTGACCTGGAATAGCCCCATGTCCTTTAATCCCGTTGCATTCCAATAGTTATCGTATCTTTCAAGGTGTATAACCTGTGCCGTCGCATCGTAGCTTACCCACTTGTAAGGACCAGTTCCTACTGGACCCGTGTAGGTTACGCCGTTTATTTTTATTGAGCCTTGTCCAGTGTTGAACGGTGAATTAGCCCAGTCGGCCACTGCAATATTTTCGAATATGTGTTTTGGAATGATGTTGTTAGATAAGGACAAAAGGAAAGGTTCAAAGTCGCCATATGGCTTTCCGTTGGCTACTGATGGAATTGTTGCGACGACTGTGTTTTTGTCAGTTGCAGTTATCGTACCCGTTCTAGTTCCGGTGCCTAAACTGACTGATTTTCCATCTGAATAAGTGAACTTTACATTGTCACCATAGACACTTTGGTAATATCCTACGAATTGAGAAGCGTCTGCAGAGTTCATCAAAGCCCATAATGAGAAGACGACGTCGTCAGCTGAGAATGATTGACCATCCTGCCATGTAACGCCTTGTCGGCAATTGAACGTCCAAGTAAAGCCGTCAGTACTGTGACTCCAAGATGTCAGCAAAGCCGGAGTTTGTAAATCGCCAAGACCATTCAAAGTTGGCCAAGTTTCCGCTAAACCGTCAAAAATTGGCATATACACTATTGTATCATACCAGCTGTTAGAGAGTGGTGGGAGGAGCGACGTAATTGAAGAGGTTGAGCAATAGGTTACTGATGTCTTGCCATCGCTGCGAGTTAGCAATTGCGGGTAAGGTTGAGCGTTAAAGTAGAGCCATCCTTCCCCAGCTCCGGTTGCAGGTGTGTATAAATTCCCTATNGCCGGGTTAACTATTGCAGGCGCTGCTTGATACATTATTTGTGACGCGGGAACTTCGTTGAAATATACCTGTTGCCATTGCTTAAGTAGACTGGCTTTTTCACTGTCGGATGTTGATGTGATAAATTGATCGAGCAAACTGTTTGATTGCGCGTTATTCCAGAGATAGTAGTTTTGTCCTGAAGGTGCAAAGAATGCGGGGTCGCCGCCATAATATAGTTGTCGTGGTTCAGGTACTGTTCCAGGAGTATATCCAAGTGCAAATATGTCATAACCATTATTGTCGTATGTTTTTCCTACATTATCTGTGCTAGGTGTTAATACTCGATCATAGCAACTTGTCCAGCCTAGATAAACAACTTTTGCGTCGATGCCTAATTGTTGAAGGTTGCTTGCGAAAACTTGTGTCCACTGGCGCCTCAGTAGATTGGCATTTCCGGGTGCAATTATAGTCACGCTAAATAGCGAAGATTGTTGTGCAGATACCAGTAGTGCGGGTGCTATCATTGAAGCCAAGAAAACGAAGATGAAAATTCCTGTTATAACTTTTTTAGTAATGCCCATTTTAAAACCCTAATTATACTTTTGATATCTTTTTGTATATTAAATTTGCGATACCCTCAAAAAACTGCATGTTCAACTATGGAAATTCGAATTAATTCTCAATGGTGCATCATTCAAAAAACTTAATTACAATCGTTATTGATAGTGAATTAGCGGGGAACGTGAGGGCATAAGATTGCTCAATAAGCTAAAATCGATTGCCAAAAACGGAGTCAAGAGGCTGAAATTGATCGCTAGAAGCGCGATGTTCAGGTATATCGTTCGAAGACTCCTCTACATGATTCCTTTGGCAATAGGAATTTCGATAATTGCCTTCATTACGATGTATGCAGCAGGAGACCCTATATCTCTAATACGAGCGGGAAAACCTAACGTGAATCAAGCCACTATTGACGGGTTGAAGGCATATTACGGGTTAGATAAACCGGTACCTGTTCAATACCTGAATTGGTTGGCAAACATCCTGCAACTGAACTTTGGAAGATCACTTTATGGAGGACAATCAGTTAACACGTTAATTGGACCAGAGATTTTACCAACTATCGAACTTCAAATCATTTCTCTCTTAATTGCCTTCGCTATTTCAATTCCGATTGCTGTGCATTCAGCTAGAAAACCGTATTCAAAACAAGATCTCACCGTTACTTCTTTTTCGCTCTTCGGAGTCTCAATGCCAACGTTCTGGTTTGGACTCATCTTAATCATAATATTTTCTTTCACCCTAGGATGGTTTCCTTCTGCAGGAGCAAAGGGCGCTGCGGGTTTTTTGTGGTGGGGCAATCCTGTACTTGATGTTATCGCTCATTTCGTTTTGCCTGTTGTAGTGCTTGTTTATGTTTCGTTAGCTCAAAACATACGCTTGATAAGAGCAAATATGCTTGAGATTCTAAGATCTGATTATATTCTTGCGGCTCGAGCAAGCGGGATTAGCGAGAGAAAGGTGGTCTATGGATATGCGCTTAGAAACGCAATTACGCCTGCAGTAACGTTTCTGGCCTTAGCTTTGGGAGGTATGTTAGCGGGTGCTCCCATGACTGAATATGTGTTTAGTTGGCCGGGTCTTGGACGTCAATACGTTTCGTCAACGCTTTCACTAGATTTTCCAACAATCATGGCAATAACCATGTTAATTACAGTAATGACGTTGGTGGCTAATCTCATAATGGACATTTTATATGTTTACATTGACCCTCGAGTCAGGATTAGGTAGAGATGGTGAGTCAAGAAAACAATGAATCAAACACTCCATTGAAGCGGAGGTCTGCTAGTCAATGGGCCGTTGCGTGGAGACGATTCAAGAGAAACAAGGCTGGAATTGTTGGTTTAATAATTGTTGTCGGTGTGGTTTTTGTAGGTCTTTTTGGGGATTTTTTTGCGCCTTACCCGGCTTTTCCTAATAACGGATGGCAAACACCTTTCTATAATGGTGATGTCAGAACAGCTCCCAATTCCCACTACTTGCTAGGCACTGACGTATTAGGAACCGATATTTTGAGTGGCATTTTACATGGAACAAAATATGCTTTATACGTGGGTGTAGTGGTCACGGCAATTACAATGGCTATAGCAATCGCTGTAGGAGCAATCGCAGGTTATTTCGGATCATGGGTTGATAATCTTCTAATGAGAATTACAGAAATATTTCTTGTTTTTCCGTCACTCTTGTTCATCCTGATTTTTGTAAGAGTCCTTACCCTTGGTGCAGGTGTCGGGACATCGTTTAATTTGCTTGGAATCGGTATTCCGACGGGTTTGAGTATAGTAATCTTTGTTTTAGCCATTTTTAATTGGCCAGGAGATGCTAGGATGATACGTGGCGAGTTCCTCAGGGTAAGGGAACTTGATTTTGTCGAAGCAGAAAAATCGCTGGGTGCAAGCAACAAGAGGATAATTTTCAGGCATATACTTCCAAATATTCTTTCCTCGATAATAGTGGTTGCTAGTCTCACCATAGCCTACGCCATTCTTCTTGAAGCAGGCGTGAGCTTCCTAGGCTTTGGAGACGTGAACACTATGACTTGGGGACAGATACTTGAGAATAATTTCTCTGACATGAGAGTTGTTTGGTGGGCTGAGCTTTTCCCAGGAATAGCTATTCTCATAACTGTGTTCGGCTTTAATCTATTAGGAGATGGGTTGTCAGATGCCCTCAATCCTAGGCTAAGAGACTAACGGAGAAAGAGTAAATGGCTGAAACGCTACTGAAGATTGAAGGGCTAAAAACTTATTTTTTCACTGAAGCTGGAGTCGTAAAAGCGGTTGACGGCATGTCTTTCGATGTTAGAAAGGGAGAGTCTTTAGGTCTAGTCGGTGAATCTGGATCGGGAAAAAGTGTTACCGCGCTATCAGTGCTTCGAATTGTACCTAAACCTGGAAGGATTGTAGAAGGAAAAATCGAATTCAAAGGCGAAGACTTGCTGACAAAAACCGAAAAACAAATGCAGGCACTCCGGGGAAGCGACATCGCATTGATATTCCAAGACCCTTCTTCTTCATTAAATCCCGTTTACACCGTTGAAAAGCAACTAAGAGACGTTTTGTTGGCGCACCAATCTGTATCTAAAGAAGAAACTCATGGAAAAATTGTTGAACTGATGAGTTTGGTTGGCATTCCTGATGCTGAAATTAGGATGCGAGAATTCCCGCATCAATTCAGTGGAGGCATGAAGCAGCGGGTTGCAATTGCCCGGGCATTAGCTCTTCAACCGACTCTTTTGTTTGCAGACGAACCGACAACAGCATTAGACGTTACTATTCAAGCCCAAGTTTTAGAGTTGCTAGAAGACTTGAAGAGAAAAATGGGAATGTCTCTGGTTATGATTACCCATGACATGGGAATAATCGCCAAAATGACGACCCGCGTCGTGGTAATGTACGCTGGAAATGTTTGTGAAATTGCAAAAACCGAGGACCTCTATGAGCAGCCTAGACACCCATACACAGCACTATTGCTTGCAGCTGTTCCTAGGCTTGATAGGAGAAAAGCATTAAGCATAATACCTGGAAATATTCCGAACTTGATTGAGCCACCGTCAGGTTGCCGTTTTCACCCCAGATGTAAGTATGCCAAAGAAAAATGTGCAGAAGCACCTCCAGTACTTGAACAAGTAGGGCCAGACCATTTTGTCGCATGCTATGAAAAAGAAAACATAATTCTGAAGGGAGAGAACCAGTAAGTGCCCGATTCTGCCTTCATTCAAGTGAAGAATCTTGTCAAGTATTTCCCAGTTTACTCAACGGGGTTGCTGACAAAAAAGCAAGTGGCACAAGTTCACGCAGTCGACCACATTAGTTTTGATATCAACAAACAAGAAACATTTGCGTTAGTCGGAGAAAGCGGCTGCGGAAAAACCACAACGGCACGTCTAATCTTAAACTTGATTGAACCTACTTCAGGTGAAGTAATTATTGATGGCGAAAACATTTTTGAAAAGTTTAAGTCAGGAGATAGAGCCGAGAAACTTAAGCTTAGAAGAAAAATGCAGATGGTTTTTCAAAATCCTTACGGTTCACTTGATCCAAGGATGACAATTTGCGATATTATTACTGAACCTATGGTTATTCACGGGCATGTAAAGAAAGAAGAGCGTTGTGAACGAGTCTATGAACTTCTAAAGCTTGTCGGCTTAGAAGAGTATCATGCTGAAAGGTACCCTCATGAATTTAGCGGTGGACAAAGACAGAGAATCTGTATAGCTCGCGCCCTCGCCGTTGAACCTCAATTTATTGTGGCTGATGAGCCTGTTTCTTCCTTAGACGTCTCGATTAGGGCGCAAATTCTTAATTTGATGGATGACCTGCAAAAAACCATGGGTTTAACTTATCTCTACATTTCTCATGACTTAAGTTCAGTTAGGCAGGTTAGCCAGCGAGTTGGAGTCATGTATTTGGGGGAAATAGTTGAGTTAGCAGAAACAGATGAATTGTTCGACAATCCAACCCATCCCTATACTCAAGCACTAATTGAAGCAGTACCAATACCGGATCCCAAAATTAAAAATATTAAAGCACGATTGAGAGGAGAAGTCCCAAGTCCAATTACTCCTCCCCCAGGCTGCCGCTTTAACCCCAGATGCCCCAAGGCAACTGCTAAATGCAGCGAAGTAACCCCTGAACTAACTGAATTTGGTAAAGGCCATTACGTTGCATGCTTCCAACACTGACAAATCAAAAATTTCTTCTGAAACAATTCATTTTCACGTAATCAAATTCTTCTAGCTATTGCCATGAAAAATTAATTAGCAGGGCTAAACTAAGGCACTGTTAAGGGAAACGAGATGTCGGTTGACGCTATTATTGATTTGAGAAGCGACACCGTTACTTTGCCAACAAGTGAAATGCTTGATGCTATTAAAAAAGCCAAGCTTGGCGATGATGTTTTCGGTGAGGACTCAACTGTGAACAAGTTGCAGGAAATGGCGGCGGAGAAAATGGGAAAGGAAGCCGCTCTTCTGGTTCCAAGCGGCACCCAAGCCAACTTGGTATCGCTCATGAGTAACTGTCAAAGAGGAGAGCTTGTATTGCTTGAAGCGGAGTCTCACATTTATTGGTATGAAGTTGGAGGAATCGCTGCTATTGCAGGTTTGCTTCCATGGCCTATTAAAGCATCTAAATCGACTTTTGAACCTCAGCAGTTAGAATCGGCTCTGCGTCCAAAAAACATCCATTTTCCAACGCCCGCTCTGGTTTGCATAGAAAACACTCATAATCGCTATGGGGGAGTAGTAATTACGCCAAGTCAACTAGAAGCAATCGGTGAAATAGCTAAAAAACACTCGTTAAAGGTCTATATGGATGGCGCAAGAATTTTCAACGCCTCCGTCGCCTTAAAGGTTGATGTTAAAGAGTTCACTAAGCATGTTGATAACTTGATGTTCTGTTTATCTAAAGGATTAAGCTGCCCTGTCGGTTCTATCATTGTTGGAAATCGTGATTTCATTGACAGAGCACGAAAAAACAGAAAAATATTAGGCGGCGGAATGCGACAAGCGGGAATAATTGCTGCCCCAGGCATTATAGCATTGGAAAAAATGATTGATAGGCTAAAGATAGATCATGACAACGCCAAGTTCTTATCTGAAAAACTCGCCAAAATTCAGGGAGTATACATTGACTTAAAGAATGTACAGACTAACATGGTTACTTTTGATCTTGACTTTTCAATAAATTGTAATACCTTTCTGCAAAAACTTAGAGAAAACGGTATTTTAGCGTTGGCTCAAGCAAAGAATAGAGTTCGCCTAGTTATGCATCGAGGAATTGAAAGAGAACACGTTGAAAAAGTGGCCGCAACAATAGGAGAAGCACTAAATAGAAATTAGTTTGTTTTTTCTTCAGGCATCCTGATTTTTCTAAAGTAGAACCAGAAAAGCGCGATGGAAATAGAGTAGAGAACGCTGGCTAAGAAAAACGGTAGCGAAAGCAGCCCCATTGACATCAGGAAGGCGCCGATAAAAGTGCTTAAAGCATTGGGCAACCTCCAAAGTGCAGCGTTAACACCTGAAGCCATTCCCCGCTCATCCTCATCCACTAATCCCATAATTAGCGACTGAGATAGTGGACTTGCCATGTTCATAAGAAAAGCGCGAACACAATAAACCGAACTAGCTATTATGTAACTACTGGATAGCGGTGTCGCAAACATAAAAATAGTGGAGGCCAATTGCGTCACAACAATAGCTTTTACAAGCCCAAACCTTTTTGCAATAGGCGGACCAGCTAGAGTTGCTACACCAATAACAATGCTTACTAATCCCAAAATGGGGCCGCTAACGGTGTCAGGAATTCCATATTGTAGCCTCAGCCAAGCTGTCATTAAAGGCACAACCATACCCGCGCCGAAAGCGATTATCGCGCTGCTAAGGACATATTTTGTTAAAATACTTCGTGACTGTTTATGAGATTCTTTGGTTTCGTGACTTACTTCTGGTTTTTTGGTTTTTTTGTTTCGATCTGATTCTTTGACCTTCAGCAAGATAGCTGTTGAAGCAAGGCTAAGGATGGCGAACACTACGTAGAGTAAGCCATGGCTTATTTTGTTAGAGAAGCCTAAAAACTCAAAGATTATTATAGAGGGTATTGCCAAACTTCCAATTCCATAGGCCATGCTGCTTGCAAATCCGTAGAGCGAGAAAACACTGTTTCTATTCGCAGAACCGGCATGTTCGGCAAGTAATGCACCGCTTGAGGCTGAGAAAGCGGCTTCAGAAATGCCTTCGAAAACTGCGGCAACTAAGAGTGCTGCCGGGTTAGTGGTGAAAGCAAAAACGGTGATTATTAGTCCGGCTATGACATTTCCTAAAATTAGCGTTTTCTTTCGTCCGTATTTGTCGGCGGCTATCCCTAAAGGTATGCTTGATGCGAAAGTTGCTATGCCCATTGTAGTTATGATGATGCCCATGAAGCTGTAAGACAATCCTTGAACAGTTGTCAGAAAATAGGATATGTCTGTATAGAACATGCCATATGCAATTGACGGCAAAATAGCTTGGATAATCAAAAGTTTTGCCTCCTTATGCAAGCCGCCGTAGATGCTGAACATAGTTTTCAACCGAATTTCTTTGATAGCTTTGTTTTAAATTTCATTATTTTATCTCAAGGTTGGAACTAACAAGCGTTTATATTTTTTTATATTAAAAATGAATTGTGGAATCCAAACTCGAATTAAATTCTTCTCAAGTAACCTTACATTTCCTCAACAGTATTCTCCAATATACCGATTTTTTCAATTTCTATTCGAACCACATCGCCGTCACGTAGCCATTTCGGCGTCTCCATGGACATGGCCACTCCTGACGGTGTGCCTGTTGCTATAATGTCGCAGGGTTCAAGTGTCATAACTCGGCTAAGGAACTGAATTATTTGAGGAACGTTGAAAATCATGTCATGAGTATTGCCGTTCTGGCGTAATTCGTTGTTTACCCATGTTTTAATGCTGAGGTTGCTGGGGTTGGGTAATTCATTTCTGGTGGTGATGCAAGGTCCAGTTGGAGCGAATGTATCGAAACTTTTGCCCGTGGTCCATTGACTGTTTTTGAACTGGAAGTCTCTGGCCGAGACGTCGTTTAGTATGGTGTAGCCGAAAACGTAGTTTGGCGCCTCTTGCAAAGAAACATCTTTGGCTTTTTTGCCAATTACTATAGCAAGTTCTCCTTCGTAATCGAGTTTTGTGACGAAAGGTCGTTTAAGGATTTTGTCGTTTGGTCCTACAATCGTCGTGTTGGGCTTTATGAAAATTACTGGCTCTTCCGGTCGTTTCTCTTTTGTTTCCGTTATGTGGCTTGCGAAATTCAAACCTAAACAGATAATCTTGGGAGGCATCGTGATGGGAGCGAGTAGTCTAGCTTGATTCAGAGGTATAGAAACATCTTCAAGATCGTTATTTTTCGCCTTCGATAGCAAACCTTCTGCCGTTTCCTGAGCTGTTTGGTCGACTATAAAGTCCTCCATGGCTTTGGGCAATCGTGCGTTGAGACGTTTAGCAAGGGCAACCAGACACAATAATCGGTCAGATTGCATTACGCCGAAGTATTCTTTGCTTTTGTATTGATATCGAACTAATCTCAAATTATTCCATAACCTTGTATGTGTAAATTTCTTTCTTTAATTATAAAATTTGTTCTTCTGTATTTCGTAAAAATTTTGTGCGGCAGTGATAAGCTTGTTTCAGATTGCTTTTTTAAAGCAAAGATTAAATCAGTTGCAACAGTCATCGCAAATCATCGTGTTTCATCGCAAAACATCGCATTTCATCGCAAATAATCGCGAAAAAGAAGTAAAAAAAGAATGTTAGACAAAAAAAATAAGCTTTAAAACAATCTTAAAAAACGGAAGAATTCTTGTTCTCGGAGACGTCATCACCTGCACAACCTTTCTTAATGGAAAATATTTTTATGGTATTCGTTTGAATTTCGATTCTGATTTAGTTTGTCAGGAGGATTGATTACGAATTTTTCTCGTTTACTTGAGCCTTAACTGATATTGCATCTCTTTTTTATTGGTTTTAGAATTTGTTGAAGCTAAACAATTCCTCAAAGGGCTTTCTATTTCTTGCCTCTGGCTGCTCCGCAGGATAGCCAAGGGTTAATAACGCAACAACTTTCCACTTATCTGGAATTTTAAGAAGTTCTTTGACTTTTTCTTCACTAAAAGACCCTATCCAACATGAACCAATACCAAAAGACCAAGCGGCAATAACTATGTTCTGCAGGGCAATTGTAGTATCGACAACAGCCCATTTTCCAGTTAAAAGAGATTTTTCATCTGCACATCCAACGACAACCACAGGCGCATTCTTAATATGTTTACCGAACAAGCTTTTGGAAAATTCATTTTTAGCTTCAGAATCTGTAACTACCACAAATCGAATCGGCTGCCTGTTAGCCGCGGATGGTGCCTGTCTGCCAGCTTCGAGAACTTGGCGTAAGATTTCTTGAGGTATTTCCTTATTTTCATAGCTTCTAATACTTCTACGGCTTAAAATCAAATCAAGCAGAGACATATGAATTCATCTTCCCCACGTTTTAGTTAACGGTTCCTAAAATTCCTTCACTTTCACTTTCACTTCCTAACGTTGATTTGGAATTCATAAAGATTAATTTGTTGAGCCAGAATTGTCAATGCTTGAAGTGAGTGAGCTAGGTGTTGGTTTGTCCAGAGAGTTAGCAGTAGAGCCCTTAGTTGAAGTTTCGGGTATTTCCGTTCGATTTGGGTCTTTTTTAGCTTTGGATAATTTGAGTTTACGAGTTCTACCTGGAGAAGTTTTTGGGTTGTTAGGTCCNAANGGNGCNGGNAANACNACAACNATTAAGGTNTTGATGGGNNTGGTGATGCCTTATTCGGGTAAAGTGAAGGTTTGTGGCTTTGATCCCTTGTCTCAGCCTGTAGATGTGAAGTCGAGGATTGGTTATGTCGCTGAAAACTCTATCGTTTATGAGAGCCTATCTCCTAGAGATTTTTTTGAGTTCGTCGTATCGATGAGAAGAATTGATCATGTTTCTGCTAATCGTGTAGTGTCTCGATTGGCAGATGTCTTTGATTTGGCACAGTGTTTTGATTCGCCAATTGCTACTTTATCAATGGGACTTAGACAAAAAGTGGCTTTGATTGCAGCATTTATGCATCAACCGCCTGTTTTGCTTTTGGATGAACCTTTGAACGGGTTAGATGCTAAAAGTAGTCGAGTTGTAAAGGATTTAATGTCTTTACATGTCCAGAGGGGTGGAGCGGTTTTATTTTCTACACACATTATGGAGATTGCTGAGCATCTGTGCACAAGGATTGGAATTATTGACCACGGCAAAGTAATTGCTGAAGGAACTCTGGAGCAGTTGAGAAGTAAAACTAATGGTAAAGGATCCTCTTTGGAGGAGGTTTTTTTGAAGTTGACAAATGAGGAATCCACGGTTGCAGATAGAACCAGAATGCTTAGGGAGGCGTTCTTTGGTAATGAAGCTCACTGAAGCTTGGCACCTAAGCAGTCAACCGTATAGAGAAGTGGTGTACAAGTCATTAGCTCAAGAAAGGAATCGAATGTGGTGGGGTTCTTTTGGAAGAAAACAGACGAACAAAGATGCATCTGATGATTTTGAGTTAAGCAAGAGAGCTTTACAAATTGCCAAGTTTGATAAACTAATTATTGCCCTATTCAATCTCGTAGTTTCAATAATTCCTTTTGGTTCACTTTTAGTGGGTTCGAAGGTGTTCGGGTTGAGCAGTTCGGTTTCTCTTAGTTTAGCTATTACGTTCGGGTTCATGACTTTGTATGCAATTCAAACGCTCTCTTCTTTTGTAGGAGCAGAATCCTCAATCTTGCTATCTACTCTGCCCATTTCATCAAACGATTTTTCAATAATTACTTTGTTTTCTTTCGTGAGGTCAGTAGACTATTTGGTGGTGGGCTCTGTTTTAAGTCAATCTATCTTGGTTGCGTACCTTACTGCGTCTCCTTTAGCCACTGCACTCATGTTTGTCGCTTCTTTGATGAATTCAGTTTTTGCTGTCGCTGTCGCATTATGGCTCTCAAGAGTTTTTCATAAGAATTACTTGCGTGGCGGAAGATCGAAGCGTACCACTGTTTTTCGGGGTTTCTTCGTTTTCCTCTGGGGATGCTTACTCATGGGAGTAGGTTTGCTCTTGAGCGTGCCCTATTATGTTCTGCCAATTTTAGATGGCGCATTGCTAAGTGTTAACTCATCAATAGGTTTTCTACTCAGTTTGGTCTATCCCTTTTCGGCTGGTTTAGTCGTTTCAAAATTGTCTGGTTCTATAATACCTCTTTTCACAACGCTTGGAGCATCGGCTACCTTCGCACTTTATGTTTTAGGCGCTTGGTTTTCAGGTAAATGGAGCTTGAGCACAGTGAAGAGTATTTCTCAAGGGGTAGGTGTGAGAATTGATAGATCAAAAGTTACCGATTTTCAGATCAAAACGCTTGGTCCTTTGCAGGGTTATGTCATGAAGGATCTACGAGTTACTTCAAGAAACCCGGCGACAGCATTCTTCTTTGTTCTTCCAGTTTTTGAAACGATAATTGTATCATTTTTGGCTTCGAATGTTGAGTTTTTGCGAGCTTCAACGGTTCTCGTTGCTACTTCTATGGGCGCTGTTTTTGCTCTTTTGATTCCTCTTGCTCTTTTAAATTCTGAGGGAAAGGGAATAGAGTACGCCAAAACTTTGCCGATTACTTCTCAAAGAATGGTATTTGCCAAAGCTCTAATAACCTTGGCGTCTTTCATTCCAGTTCCTGTTGCTCTGCTATGTATTTCGCTGTTTAAGCTGCCGACTTCGTGGTTTACGCTTCTGATACCTTTATTTATGGTAGTTTCCATTTTTTCTGCTAGCATTTTTGAGATTTTGATTTTCCTGCGTACTGTTGGAAAAAGCAGGATAGCTGGTGTGATTAATAATGTTGAAAAGATTCTTGTTGGGTTCTTAGCTGTCTTTTTCCCTGAAACTGCTTACGTATTAGTGTACCTCTCTTCACTTAACCATGCATTTGCAACTATAGCAATGGGTGGAATTGCAATTTTTGAACTGTGGATAGCTCTCTTTGTCCTTAGGCATAAATAGAAGATTGTATGGACATTAATTAAAATTCAGATTTTAAGGGATACCTTATAATTCTTC